>Ga0070675_100000057_pt1 | contig 66900 bp, 55 predicted proteins | sample KBSM43metaG_FD_65343 | JGI IMG/M metagenome (GOLD analysis project Ga0070675, IMG submission 65343) | Miscanthus rhizosphere microbial communities from Kellogg Biological Station, Michigan, USA - KBS M4-3 metaG | ecosystem: Host-associated > Plants > Roots > Rhizosphere > Soil ... | reverse complement strand
CGGAATCGCTTCTCGGGCAACAGCGGCGCGAGCAGGAAGGCGACGTAGAAGGCCGACTCGAAGCGGGTGGCGACAAATATCGCAAGCGCCCCGCACACCACGATTCGATTCCTCTCGAAGTAGAGCCGGTGAACTATCACCAGCCCGCAGAGCGTGAGCAGCCCCATCTCCATGCCGTTGACCGTTTCCGAGAACAGCGGACCCAAGCATGCGAAGGTGGCGAGAGCAGCAAAACGCGCGGTGGCGCGTAGCCCGATCGCACGCCCGAGCCGATGGAGGACCGAACCGCTCGCCACTAGAGTAATCAGCGTGAGAAGCTGGGACGCGAGGATGGCCCTCGTGAACCCGGGCCGCGCGAGAGCGACGAGAGCGTTGAGCCCGAACCAGGCCACCGACGAGAATCCCTCGACGTGCTCCGAAGCGGGCGTGAGCGCGATGCGTCCGGTTTCGGCGAATGTGCGCGCGTAAGCGAGGGTTATCGCGCCGTCGTCCCAGCCGTGAGCGCCGACGAGCCGGACGGCCGCGAGCAGTACGGCGCTCTGGACTGCGAGGATCGCGAGGAGCAGCACCCGCTTCTCGTCCGCGCCCGACCGAGCCGTGACCAGAGAGGCTCCGCGCCTGCTGGTAGTCGCCTGAGCCCGGCCCGCAGTTTCGTTCGTTCCCAGGTGAACGTCCAGCGCGGTTGAGGTCACGTCGCTCTTTTCGGCACGCCGCGAAGGCGAGGGCACAACCAAACGGACCGCTCGACTGCGGCCGCCGGTGCCCCCCGCCTGCTGCATCCGTGATTGTTATCGGTCGCTAGCACCTTCAGCTCGCCAGCGCCCCGCTCCATCGCGTGTAATTGGCCGGCGCACGGACGTCGCAGCAGGCCTCGTCTTATCCGCGATCTATCGGCAAATCGGGCCGCCTCAGACGGCGGCTTCGGATCTCGCGAACTCCAAGCGAGCGCGTAGCAGGCTCTCGATCGTGACGCGGCCGGAGTCGCCGACGCGCTCGGCGATCAGAGCTCAACGCGCACGCGATTTCCGAGGCTGCGTCCGATAAGACCATGAGCATGCCTCGACCTTACGTGTTGCGCGTCGCTGCCGCGGTCCTTCTCGGAACCGGAGCCCTCGGACTATCCGTCTGGGCCAACGCCGCCCGTACGGGTGCAACGGCCGCCATCAAGCCCACCTACGACAAGACCACGGGCAAGCTCACGCAGCTCTCCTACGATTCCGATCACGATGGACGCGCCGACACGTGGACCGACATGGACGGGACCAGACCGCTGCGGTCTCGAATCGATCGGAATGGGGACGGGAGGGTGGATCGCTGGGAAGAGTACGATGAAACTGGAACGTTAGCGAAGGTCGGGTTCTCCAGAAGAGATGACGGTCATGCCGACGCATGGGTATCACCCACAGCTGAAAACGCCATTCAACGCGTCGAGCTGTCATCGACCGGCGACGAGCGCCGGATCGATCGCTGGGAATACTACGACGTGTCTCGCTCCGGCGGCGACGAACGGGGTGTGCTGATCCGTGTCGAGGAAGACACCGCTGGCGACGGCAAAGTGCACAAGTGGGAAACCTACCGCGACGGCGCGCTCGAGACCGTCGCCTTTGACGAGCACGGTGACGGCAGACCCGATCGCCGGCTCACCTATCGTGGCGGCGTCTTGGCGGTCATCGAATCGCAGCCGGATGCAATGGGTCGATTCACGAAGCGAACAGCAATGAGGAATTAGTTCCTCTAAAGACGGCCCCTCAGACACTCGATAAGGCTTCGCAGGAGAGCGTGCGTCTACGCATTCCGACCGCTAACGATAAGCCGTTATGAGCAACCGCGGGCAACCGCTCGTCATTCACGTCGCGATGCTGCTCTTCGCTTGCGCGATTCCAATCGCTGCGGCAGCGCAGTCTGATGTCCCGACCCCGATCGACGACGTCCGACGGAACAGCCAGTTGCACCTGGGACCGCTGTATGCCCAACCGACTCTGCACCTCAAAGAGCTCGGCATCGACAACAACGTCTACAACACCTACGGCGATCAGCAGCTGTCGGATTTCACCTTCACGTTCACGCCGAAACTGGATGTCTCGGTGCCGGTCGCGAAACGTGCGCTGTTGCAGGTGCTATCAGCGGCCGATCTCGTTTGGTACGCCAAGTACGCGGGCGAACGTTCGGTCGACCCGCAGCTTCTTCTGCGCGGCCAGGTATACCTGCGCCGGCTGACGTTTTTCGGCGATCGAGGCTACGTCAATACTCGACAGCGCCCCAACCAGGAGATCGACGTGCGAGCGCGGCATGTCGACGAGACGCTGACGGCCGGCCTCGAAATGGCCGTTACGCCTGAAATGACGATCAAGGTCTCGGGCCATCAGCTGACCACGCGCTATGAGGATGCGGCTGAGTACGACAATACCAGATTGCAGCGCACGCTGAATCGCGACACCGAGGGGCTCGAGATCAAGACACTCTATCGCCTGACTCCGCTGACGAGTCTCGCCGTGCGATACGACAACCTTCGCGACCGCTTCCCGATGTCGCCGGGTCGCGATTCGGACAGCTTCAAGGTCTTGCCGGGCGTCGAGTTCAAACCGCGCGCATTAATCAGTGGCAACGCCTATGTCGGCTACCGCGCATTTACGCCGCGTCATCCAACCGCGCTGCCGGACTTCAGAGGGCTGGTCGCGCAGCTTGGGTTGTCGTACACGCTGCTCGGCGCCACGACGTTCGGTGTCAGCTACAACCGTGACCTGACGTATTCGTACGAGGAGCTGCAGCCGTTTTTCATCGACAACTCCGTGGGTGCGTCGGTGCGCCGCGCGCTGGGTCGTCGTTTTGACGCGCTCGTCTCCGCCGATCGCCACGCTTATGAGTACCAGGATCTGCCGAACAGCCGCGCCACGACGGTCGCGGATGGCCTGCGGCTCGACCCGATCCGAATCGACACCACCTGGAATTACGCGGCGAGCATTGGCTACCGCGTCAATCGTGAAGGTCGAATCGCCGGCGGCGTGTCTTACTGGCGTCGTGATTCCACGACACGTGTCTTCCGTGGATACGACAATCTGCGCGTCGGCACCACGATGACCTTTGGATTCTGACCATGCGAATCTCACGACTTCTCCTCGCGATCGGTCTGCTGGTTACCAGCGCCCCTCGTCACCTGTCGGCTCAATCGGGCGCCGATTACTTGATCGGCCCGCAGGACGTCCTGCTCATCCAGGTATATGACCAGCCAGATCTTGGCGGCAAATACACGGTCGAGGCCGACGGCACATTCAGCTTTCCGATGATCGGCCGCGTCAAAGCGGGGTCGCTCACGTTACGCGGCTTCGAGCGCGAGCTGAAGGTGCGCCTGGCGGACGGGTACTTCCGAAGCCCACAGGTGACGGTCGCGGTCGAACAGTATCGCAGCCAGCGTGTCTTCGTCATGGGAGAGGTACGTCAGCCAGGTCCGGTTGCGCTGACCGGGGGCATGACGCTGATCGAAGCGCTGGCGCGCGCCGGCTCGACGCTCGCGACCAGCTCGGGCGAAGTTTCGATCGTGCGCCCTGGCCGACCCAACGGCGAAGGCGGCCCATCACTGCCTGGCCAGGACGCGGCGACCGAACTGTTCCGCGCCAACATCCACGATCTGCAGGGTGGATCACTGTCGCAGAACATCGAACTGCATGACGGCGACACGATCTTCGTGCCGCGCGCCGAGCTCGTGTACGTGTTCGGAGAGGTGAAGAATCCGGGTGGCTATGCCGTGCAGAAGAGCACGACCGTGCTGCAGGCGCTATCGCTTGCCGGCGGCCTCACCGAGCACGGTGCGATGAACCGCGTCCAGGTCGTGCGCATCGTCAAAGGTCAAAAGATCGAAACGCGCGTCAAGCTGACGGACCTCGTTCGTCCCGAGGACACGATCATGGTGCCGCAAAGGTACTTCTGATCGGCGCGACCCCTGGGAACTCAGGACTGGGTTGAGGCCCAAAAGTGCAGATCAACGACAAAGCGAACGAGCAGCAGCCGGAACCTCAAAGCACACTTCGTCTGGCGACGAGTGGTCCCGGCGCCCCGGCGGTGCAGCCGACGATCCCCGCCGACATGGTTTCCGACAGAGGACATCTGGTCGACTATTTGCGGGTGCTGCACAAGCGCCGCTGGACGGCGGTCACGGCCTTCCTCATCGTGCTGGCGACCGTCACGACCTATACCTTCTCCGTCACGCCGCTCTACGAAGCCCGGACTCGGCTGCTCATCGAGGCCGAAGGGCCGAACGTAATCAACTTCTCGGAGGTGGTCGACGAACAACGATCGAGAGCCGACTATTATCAGACGCAGTACAGCATTCTGCAGAGCCGCCGGCTCGCGCGAAAAACGATCGAAGCGCTGCAGCTCTGGGACAGTCCGTATTTGGGCGGTCAGACCTCCGCTGGTATCCTCGGCAGACTTCTCGCAGCGAAACCGGCGCGGCCCAACCAGGCAACCCCGGGCGAGACGTCGGAGCAGTCGCGCGCGATCGACCGGTTCCTGGACAATCTGACCGTTTCGCCGATTCGGAACAGCCGTCTCGTCGACGTCAAGTACCGACTCTCCGATCCGGACCTCGCGATGCGCGTCGTCAATGCGATTGCGACGAACTACATCAATCAATCCCTCGAGTACAAATTCATGGCTTCCAAAGAAGCCAGTGACTGGCTTGGCGATCGCCTGGCGGAGCAGCGACGCCAGGTGGAAACCGCTGAAGCGGCCCTGCAGCGGTATCGCGAGCAGCACGACGCGATTTCCTTACACGACCATGAAAACATCGTCGTGCAGAAGCTTGCCGATCTGAACGGGGCGGTAACACAGGCGAAGACCGAACGGTTTCAGAAGCAGGCGCTCTACCGTCAGTTGGAGTCGCTCGATCGCAAGAACGGTGGACTCGACACCTTTCCGGCAATCCTGTCGAACACCTACATCCAGCAGCAGAAAGCTGAACTCGCACAGCTGCAGAGTCAGCACAGACAGCTGTCGGACAAGCTCGGCGACAAGCACCCCGAGATCATCAAGATCAAGACAGCTATCCAGCTGGCCGAAGCGAAACTCGAAGGCGAGATCGCCAAAGTCGCGCAGTCGGTCCACAACGAGTACCTCTCAGCGCTTGCGAAAGAGAACAGCCTGACCCGTGCGCTCGATCAGCAGAAGACCGAAGCGCAGACGATGAACCGGAAGGCGATCGACTACGGCGTGCTCGAACGCGACGTTGAAAGCAGCAAGCAGATTTACGAGAGCCTTCTCCAGCGAGCGAAGGAGACCGGCGTCAGCCGTGAGCTCAAAACCAGCAACATCCGCGTCGTCGATGCGGCTGAACGACCGCGCGAGCCGGCCTCTCCACGGAAGCTCTTGAATCTGACGCTCGCGCTGGTCGTGGGCGGCCTGCTGGCGGTCGGATTCGCATTCTTCTTCGAATACCTCGACAGCCGGATCAAAACGCCGGAAGAAATCCGCACCCATCTGGGCCTGACTCCCCTCGGAATGGTGCCCGCCATCGAGCCAGGCTCGTGGCAGGGCAACGGGCCCCTGATGTGCAACGGAGTCCCGCCAGGTTTTGCCGAGGCGATCCGGGCGATTCGAACGAACGTCCTGTTCTCGTCGGCCGCCGAAGGCGCGCGAACGTTATTGATCACCAGCACCGCACCCGGCGAAGGCAAGACCCTGATTGCGGCCAATCTGGCCATCGGGCTTGCGCAGGCTGGCCAGCGCGTGCTGCTGATCGATGCCGACATGCGCTGTCCGCGTCTGCACGACATGTTCAAGCACAAACAGGAGCCCGGGTTATCCAATCTGATGGTCGGCCATGCCGCGCCCAGCGCGTGCATCCGCAAGACTGGCGTCATCGGCTTGTGGTTGCTGACATCCGGTCGCGTGCCGCCGAACCCCGCCGAGTTGCTCGGCTCGCAGCGCTTCAAGGAGTTCATCCGCTCGCTCGGCGCGCATTTCGATTCCGTGATCATCGATTCGCCTCCGGCACTGGCGGTCACGGATGCGGCAGTGGCGGCGGCCTCGGCGACCGGTGTTGTGTTCGTGATCGGTGCCGAGATGACCAGCCGACAGTCCGCAAAGATCGCGCTTCAGCAGCTGGAGAACGGGCATCCACGTTTTCTCGGCGCCGTGCTGAACCGGGTGGAGTTGGAAAAAAACGCCTACTACTACTCGGGCTACTACAAGCGCGAGTACGTCCAGTACTACCAGGCGGCACGGTAGCGCGGCCGGGCAGGCTGCTATGAAGAGGAACACGGCGTGGGCGTTCGCCGGCAACAGCGTCTATGCCGGCTGCCAGTGGGTCGTCTTCGTCCTGCTCGTCAAGGCGCTCAAGGTCGAGGAAGCCGGCGCGTTTGCGTATTCGACGGCGGTGACAGGGCCGATCTTCGTCCTCGCCAATGTACGCCTGAGAATCTTGCTTGCGACCGGTGTCGAATCTCCCGGCGGCTTTTCGGACTATTTGAACGCACGCCTGCTCACGACGGCTGCAGCGGTCCTGCTGTCGCTCGGCATCGGCGCGACCGTCTCGCCACAGGTTGGATCGTGCAGTGTGCTGGCGATCATGGCGATGGGACGGGCGTGTGATGCAGTGTCGGACCTGTGCCATGGGCTGTTTCAACGCGAGATGGACATGCGCTGCGCCGCGATTGGCATCTCGATCAACGGCCTGCTCAGCGTCGCGCTCGTCGGGCTCGCGCTCGTGATCTCGTCTTCACTGTTGCTCGCGACCACTGCATACGCGATCGGGTCATTCATCGCGCTCTGGGCATGGGATCTGCCGAGGGCGGCGCGGCGGCACGACGGTGGCGCTCCCGTGGCGCTCGCGGATGACGCGCGTCGACGTTCGGCGATGAGGTCAGCATGGCGCCTGATCACGACGGGGCTGCCGCTGGGACTCAGCTCGGCGATCGGCAGTGTACAGACGAACGTCCCGCGCTACGTCATCGCCTCGTATCTCGGACCGGCGATGCTCGGGAGATTCGCGGCGATTTCGTACATCACGATGATCGGTCACCTCGTCGTGAATGCCACTTCGCAGGCGGCGCTCCCCATTCTGGCGAGGGACGCGCGGGCGTCCGGTTCCCGATATCAAAAGCACCTCGGAAGCCTGGTTGCCGGAACAATCGTGATTGGCGCGCTGCTGGTGATCGCCGCGTATGTATTCGGGCGGCCGGTGCTCGCGTTCGTGTACGGGAAGGAGTATTCGGACTACTCGGGTGTGCTGATCTGGCTCGTCGCTGCGACTGTCGTGACGTTCGCATCGGTCTTTCTCGGTACTGGCACCGCAGCACGCCATCGCTTTGGTTCGCAATTTCTCATCAGTGCGACGTCCCTCGTCCTGGTCGCGGCCGTTACGGCGCCGCTAGTCAGCCGATACGGGCTCGAGGGCGCCGCCTGGGCCCTCGTCGCGGGAGCGATTGTCGAGTTCTCCGCGTATGCGGCCCTCACCTTCCGTGATCTGAAGGGCGCGGCAGCGGCGGTACCCGGTGTCGTCGTGGACGCGTTCGCTGGCGCGATCAGATCATGACGAACAGACCTGATGGACTGCGAGTCCTGAATGTGTTCGGGCAGATGGAACGCGGTGGCGCGGAGCTTCGCGCCGTCGAGCTTGCCGAAGCGTTTCTACCGGACGACGTCCGATCGGATTTTCTCGTCCTGAGCGGACTCGACGGCGTGCTCGACGATCGGGTTAGAGGCGCAGGCGGCGAGGTCGTCAAGTGTGCGCTCAATCCGAGCTTCATGTGGAAGTTCTACCGGCTGCTCCGCGAGAGACGCTACGACGTCGTTCATTCACATGTTCACTACTTTTCGGGTGTGATCCTCTCGCTGGCTCGCTTCGCCGGCATCCGGGGTCGCGTATCACACCTGCACACCGCTCGCGTGAACGATCGCGACGACACGCGGCGACGCCGGATTCAGCTGGCACTGTGCCGCGAGCTCATTCGCTGGAACGCCACCGACATCATCGCCGCTGGCGAAGGTGCGATGAGCGCCGCATGGGGTGACGACTGGCGAAACGATGAACGCTGTCATGTCATCTACAACACCATCCGCTCAGACCGGCTGCGCCTCGGCGTGGCATCTCGGCTCGAGCAGCCGACGATTGTCAATGTCGCGTCGGTGAAGCCACTCAAGAACCAGCTGCGGCTGGTTGACGTCCTTCGTCGCCTGATTGCGAAGATTCCAGCGATTCAACTTCGGCTCGTCGGCAACGAGGTCGGCGACTACGGTGAGAAGGTACGGCGGGCGGCGGCGGCCGCCGGCATTGCGGATCGCGTAACCCTCGTCGGCGAAGTCGAAGAGCCCATGCCATGGCTAGCGAATGCTCACCTGATGATCCTCCCCTCGGTTTGGGAGGGTTTGCCGTGTGCCGTCCTCGAGGCGTGTGCTGTCGGCACGCCGGTTCTTGCGTCGGATCTGCCGGGCACACGCGAGATCGCCCGGTACTTCCCCTATCTGCACCTGATATCTCTCGGCGAGGACGACGAGACCTGGGCGGCTGCGGCGGCGCGAATCATCGAACAGGGCGCGCCGGATCCGGCCGAGGCCGCCGAGTGTTTCGCCCGAAGTCCGTTCGTCTTCGACCGTTCCCGCCGCGCGCACTATGACATTTGGAGCCGGCTCCGTGCATATGCGTAACCTGCCCTTTCGCGGACTCCTGCTCGCGTACACCGTCATGACCGGCGTGTTAGCGATCGCGCTCGCCCTCTTCGGGTCAGCAAGTGCGGCGGACCCCATCACCCGCTTCGGCTGGATCGCGGCAGCATCGGTGGCCGTGACGAGCTCACTGGTTGCCTTGGTCGGCGTGTGGACCGCAACCGCGGTGTACGCCGCGGTGTTCTGGTGTTTCCATTTCGGTCTGATCGCCACACTGGCCAGCGGCTACATCTCGACCATCGACCTGCCGCTCGGGGACGAAAGCTGGGTCGTCGGTCCGTTTTCAGGCGACGCGGCGATTCTCGCCCTCGCCGGCACTCTGGCGTTCGCGTCGGGTGCCTGCTTCGTCTACTGGCATCGCGGCTCGTTCGATTCCGAACGAGACCGGCGACTCGGTCCGGAACAAACCGCACACCCGTATGGATTGCTCGGCTCGGTCCTCGTGTTCAGCTCGATTGCGGGCTGGTGCTTCGTCGTCCTCGCGGCCGGAGGCCTGACCGGTTTCTTCGCGTCGTACGAAGAGTTCCTTCAGATGACGTCGGAGTTCAGCACCCCGCTGGCGATCATTGCGCCAGCGCTCGCGTGCGGCGTCGTGATGACAGTCACCGGCAAGACGGGATTGCACCGCACCGGCGCCATCGTCGCGTTCGCCTGCTTCGCGCTCGTGGCGCTGCCGATCGGGCTCAGAACCGAGGTGATGTTTCCGGCGGTTGCGGCGATCGTCGCGCTGGCGCGGTTCGGCAAATCGTTTTCATGGATTAAGGCCGGGGTACTCGGGGTGGCGATGCTTCTGCTCATCCCGCTCGTCCGGGAGGTACGGACGGTTGGCGTCAGCGCGCTGCCTCAGGCGCTCGTGTCGCCGCGGCTCGACGCGCTCGTCGAAATGGGCGAATCGCTCCGCCCGGTTGAACAGGTGGTCCGCTGGCATGCGGAAGGCGAACCGTACCAGCACGGCGATTCGTATTGGGCGCCGTTCGAACGCGCCGGCGCGCGCGTGCTGCCGGGCGTGAAACCGATGGCGGCCGACAACGATCTGCGCCTGATGAACGTGCTGGTCCTCGATCGTATCGGCGCCATCGGGTTCTCGCCGGTGGCAGAGGCGTACCGGAACTTCGGGCCCGTGGGTGTGGTGATCGTGCTCGGTCTCCTCGGCATGGCGCTGGGCGCCATCGACGCGATCCGCGACCGGCGGAGGGCCGTGCTCGCGATTGCCACGCTCTACCCGCCACTGCTGATCAACATCAGGAATTCGTTCGTCTCCGTCCCAGCACACTGCGCGGCGGGCGTCCTGATCGTGCTTGCGGCGGCGTCCGTCCGACATGTGGTCGGAACAGTGATGTCCAGGAATTATGCGCGTACTGCTTACATCCGAAGCGAGATTTGAGCGGACGGCCGACGGCACCATCTGGGCATCCACGCCGAACGGCTACCCGGTATGGAGCCGCTACCTGGACGTGTTCGCGTCGGTGCTGATTCTCGCGCGCGTTACTGATGTCAGCGAGCCATCGGCCGGGTGCATTCGGGCATCGGGTGACGGGGTCTGTTTCTGCCCGCTGCCGCCCTACTCCGGCTTCGGAGGCCTGCTGCGCAACGCGCACCGTGTGCATGCACTCGTCAGCCGCGCGGTGCGCTCGTGCCAGGGGATCATCGTGCGATCGCCGTCGCCGGTGGCGTACCTGGCCGCGCTCATGTTGCAGGTCAGGCGACGTCCATTTGGCGCACAAATCGTCGGCGATCCGGATCAAGTCTTTTCGGCCGGCGCCTTCGAGCATCCGCTGCGGGTCCCACTGAGACACGTCGCCACGGCTGCACAGCGGCAGGTCACCCGTGACGCATCTGTCGTCATGTTCGTGACCAGGAACGTCCTTCAACGAAAGTATCCATCGAGCGGCCGCGTGTTCTCCGGGTCCGACGTAGTGCTCGACGACTCTGCATTCGTCGGCGAGCAACCGAAATTCCGGCAGGACGGTGCGGCGATGACGCTGATCACTGTCGCTTCCCTGGACCAGCCCTACAAAGGAATCGCAGTACTCCTCGACGCGGTTGGTGAGCTGCGTCGTTCGGGCCAACCGGTCAAGCTGGTCGTCGTCGGCGGTGGCGCCCTCATGGGAGAACTCCAGACGCAGGCGCAATCGCTCGGTATCGGTTCAAGCGTCGAATTCCTCGGCCAACTCGATCGTGAAGGTGTGCAACGCGCCCTCCGTCGAGCAGATCTGTTCGTCTTGCCCTCGTTCACCGAGGGCTTGCCACGGGCGCTGCTCGAAGCAATGGCGGGTGGCCTTGCCGCGGTTGCGACGACGGTCGGCGGTATTCCCGAGCTGCTGCCGCCCGACTGTCTCGTGCCGCCACGAAACGCGGCGGCGCTGGCGAGGCGCCTGCAGCCACTGATCCTGAATCCGACCACGCTCATGGCGATGGCCCACAGGAATCAACAAGTCGCCCGCGCGTATCACGAGCGCGTCCAGACGCCTATCAGGCGAGCGTTTCTGCTGGCGGTCAGAGAGGTGTCGGTCACCGGACATCGCGAGGCCGTTTGTGGCTGAGCGTATGGTCATCGAAGAAGATCGCGCGACCGGGGCGCGCTTGAAATGCTATTCCACTCCTGCAGATGTGGAGTACTGGACTCGCCGTTGGGAGTCTGCCGCAAACGTGTCGTACACGCGCGAGCAGCGGGGTCACCTTCCGCATCAACTGCGGACGACGTTCTGCCGTTGGGTGAGGGTCGGAGCGAGAACGCTCGAAGCGGGATGCGGCCTGGGCCATTTCACGGTCGCAGCGAATGCGCTTGGCTATCGCGCAGAAGGCCTCGATTGGTCATCGCCGACCGTCGATCGCTTGCGGTCCACTTTCGGCTCGATCACCTGGCACCTCGGCGACGTGCGCGAACTGCCATTTGAGAAGGACAGCTTCGATGCGATCTACTCGCCCGGGGTCTGTGAACATTTTCGCGAAGGGCCACAACGCGTTCTGATCGAAACCCGTCGGGTGCTGAGACGCGGTGGCATCGCCATCGTATCGTCGCCCTGTTTCAATGAGTGGCTGCAGCAGCGAGCTCCGCGGTTCGCTGCCGACGAACCGGTCGACGAGACGACGTTTTTCGAATACGCCTTTTCACCCTCGGGCATGGCCGGTCTGCTCGAGGGGCTCGGATTTCGGGTGCGACAGATACGCCCCTACGCTGCACTGGACACCCTGGTCCGTTATGGCGGATGGCGCGTCCCTCCTCTGCTCATGAACGCCGTCGCCCTGGGATTCGATTACATGCCGGTCATTCGCAACTGGGGCAGTACGTGCATCTGGGTGGCGGAGAAGACGTGACTCTCCACGGCGAGACGATCACGCGCTGCGGCGAAGGCCATCCGAAGCGCCGCGTCTGCGTCATCGTCGCCAGCGAGATGACCGTGCGCGCGTTTCTCGTCCGGCAGCTTCGCGCGATGCAGTCGGAGTACGACCTGACCGTGGTCGTAAAGACCGCCAACGTCGCTCTGCTGCGCGACCTCGGTATCGATGGCCGGCTCGCTGCGGTCGCGATTGAACGCCGGACGTCGGTATGGCGTGATCTGGCGGCGCTCTGGTCGCTCTACTGGCTGATGCGGAACGGACGGTTCGATCTGGTGCATTCGATCACGCCGAAAGCGGGCCTGCTGGGCATGGCCGCGGCGTGGATGACCGGCGTTCCGGTCCGGATTCATACGTTCACCGGTCAGGTGTGGGCGGCTCGCCGTGGAGCGCTGCGGTGGTTCCTCCGGCGGTGCGATGTGCTGATTGCGGCCATGGCCACTGACACGCTTGCTGACAGCCCTTCACAGCGCGAGTTTCTCGCGTGCGAGGGTATCGCCCCGACGTCCGCGATTCGCGTGCTCGGAAAGGGTTCGGTCGGAGGCGTGGATGCCGCAACATTCAAGCCGGACGCGACTGTCAGGACTACCGTCCGGAAGCTGCTTGGTGTCCAGTCCGGGGAGCTGATACTGCTCTTCGTCGGACGGCTGACTCGCGACAAGGGCGTGCTCGATCTGGCGCGGGCGTTCCGGCATGTCGCAGATGAACAGCCGGACGTTCGGCTGGTTATCGTCGGTCCCGACGAGGAGTGCTTGCGGCCGGCGATTTCCTCAGCCTGCGGGCCTCACGTCAATCGGCTGCACTTCTTCGACGAGACCGGCCGGCCTCAGGATTTCATGGCCGCTGCGGATGTTCTGTGCCTGCCCAGTTATCGCGAAGGAATAGGGGTGGTCATCATCGAATCTGCCGCCTGCGGTACACCTGCTGTTGCATCGCGTATTTACGGCATCGTCGACGCACTCGAGGAGGGCCGAACCGGCCTGCTGCACCCGGTGGGTGATGTTGCGGCCCTGACCACTGAACTTCTGCGCATCGTCCGCGACGGCGAACTGCGCCGATCGCTGGGGTCGGCCGCCCGACTATACGCCGAGCGCGAGTTCTCGGTGGACCGTATGGTGGCGGCACACCTCTCGTTCTATTCAGAACTGCTCAATCGTGCACACGCGCACAACGCCGTGAATGTTCGACGCGATTGGTACAGCCTGTTCGGCAAGCGTATGCTCGACGTCACTGTCGCCAGTTTTGCACTCCTGCTGCTGCTGCCGCTGCTCGCCGTCATCTCGGCGATCGTGCGCGTGATGCTGGGCCGCCCCGTTCTGTTCCGTCAACGCCGGCCCGGTCTGAATGGACGTCCCTTCACGCTGATGAAGTTCCGATCACTCACCGACCGATACGATGGTCAGGGACGGCCCTTCCCCGACGCGGATCGGCTTACGCGAGTCGGACGCGTTCTTCGCGGGAGCAGCCTCGACGAACTGCCGGAGTTGTGGAACGTGTTGACGGGCGACATGAGCCTCGTTGGGCCGCGGCCTCTCCTGATGGAATACCTGCCGCGTTACTCGGCACGCCAGGCCAAACGCCACACGGTCAAACCCGGGATTACGGGCCTGGCGCAGGTCAACGGCCGCAACGAACTCCCTTGGGAAGAACGATTCGAACTCGACCTGTTCTATGCCGAGCACTTCTCCCTCTGGCTGGATCTCGGAATCCTGACGCGTACGGTCTGGCAGGTAGTCGCCGCTCGCGGTATTTCGCAACCAGGTCAGGCGACGGCGCAGGAGTTCAGCGGCGCGGAGGGGCAATGAAGATTCTGATTGTCGGAGCGGGCGGCCATGGCCAGGTGGTCGCTGACATCCTCGAGGCGCAGCGCGCGGCAGGAGACGATGTCGATGTGATCGGGTTCGTCGATGATGATCCAAAACTGAAAGGTCAGTACCGCCTCGGAAAATCGATTCTCGATAACGTCGCCGGGATCACGCAGCTTGGCCATGATGCCGTGGTCCTGGCGCTCGGAAACAACAACCGTCGAGCGTGTCTGGATGAGGACATGCGGCGCAGGGGGCAATGCCTCGCAACCGCGACGCACCCGTCAGCCTTGATTGCGAAGGACAGCAGCGTTGGTGACGGCTCGATGATTTGCGCGCGCGTCGTCATCGGCTGTTGCAGCCGCGTGGGACGTGGCGTGATCCTGAACACGGCCTGCACAATCGACCATCACGCACGCATCGATGACTTCGTCCACGTGGCGCCCGGCGTGCACCTCGGTGGCGACGTATCGATCGGGTCACGTTCGATGGTTGGGATCGGCGCGATCGTTCTGCCCGGCGTTTCCATCGGGCGCGGTGCGATAGTCGGGGCCGGTGCGGTGGTGACGCACGATGTGGCAGATGGCGCGACGGTTGTAGGCGTGCCGGCAGTCCCGATTGCTCGTCGTGTGGCTGGTGCGTCGTGACCCGCATCTTCCTCTCGCCGCCGGACGTTGGAGATCTCGAGCGTCGTTTTCTGATGGACGCGTTCGACTCGAACTGGCTTGCGCCGCTCGGCCCGCATGTTGACGCATTCGAGCGTGAATTCGCCGCCATCGTCGGCGTTCGACACGCCGTCGCGCTGTCGAGCGGCACCGCAGCATTACATCTATCGCTCCTTGCGCTCGGCATCGGCGAGGGTGACGAGGTACTCGTGTCGACGCTGACGTTTGCCGCCACTGCCAACGCGGTCAAGTACGTCGGTGCGAACCCCGTCTTCATCGATGCTTCTCCCGCAACCTGGACGCTCGACCCGGACCTCGTCGAACAAGAGCTCGAGGATCGTGCCAGGCAGCGACGTCTCCCGTCGGCGCTGATCGCCGTCGATCTCTACGGCCAGTGTTGTGATTACCCACGGATTGAGGCCGCATGCGAGCGCTACGGCGTGCCGCTCGTCGAGGATGCGGCCGAGGCGTTGGGCGCTTCTTATCAAGGACGAGCCGCCGGCACGTTCGGCCGGTGCGCCGCCTTTTCGTTTAACGGTAACAAAATCATCACGACGAGTGCTGGCGGCATGCTCGTCTCGCAGAGCCGCACGCTCATCGAACATGCACGCCACCTCGCAACGCAGGCGCGGGAACCCGTTCCGCACTACGAGCACTCGAAGATCGGATTCAACTATCGGATGAGCAATCTTCTCGCTGCGGTCGGCCGTGCGCAGCTGCAGACGCTTGAAGACAAGATCAATCGCCGGCGAGCGATCCGCCTTCGTTACGAGCGCGAATTGTCCCCGCTCGGAGGCCTCGAGTTTCTTGGCGAGGCGCCTGACGGCCGTTCGAACAACTGGCTGACCTGCCTGACAGTCGACCCGGATGTGTTCGGCGCATCCGCCGAACAGATCCGAGTGCACCTGGAGTCGCGGGGCATTGAGTCACGTCCCGTCTGGAAACCGATGCACCTGCAACCGGTATTCCGCGATTGCCTGGTGCGCGGCGGAACGGTCGCCGGGCGGCTGTTTACCACCGGTCTGTGTCTGCCGAGCGGCTCGAGCCTGTCAGACGCAGAACAGGGAGAAGTCATCGCTGCCATTCACCACGTTCCCCGCGCCTGCGCCGGCGAGCCTATCCATGAAGGGATCGCGCGTGTCTGAACAATCTCCGCGGCAGGCAGCCGCGCTCGCGTGGCCGAGACGCTCCGCGATCGTCGCACTGCAGCTGGTGTTTGCGGCTGTGTCGAACTGGCTCGCTTTTGTGCTGCGAGTCGATTGGCCTCTTCCTTCGGAGATCGCCCAAACCTTGTTGCGGACCCTTCCGTGGCTGATCGCGATTCGAGCGGCGGCGTTCGTCGGCTTCAAGTTGAACAAGGGTCTCTGGAAGTACGCCAGCGTTTACGACCTGCGCGCAATCGTTGGTGCGGTCGTCACCAGCTCCGCGGTCTTCAGCGTGATTACGTTGGTCTCGATCGGCTCGAGCCGCTACCCGGTTTCGATCGTGATCATCGACGCCGTCATACTGATGCTGCTGCTCGGCGGCGGCCGGCTTACGCGTCGGGTGCTTGCCGAGGCGTCGCACAGCGGCCAGGGCAAGCGGATCCTGATCTTCGGCGCTGGCGATGCCGGTGAGTTGATCGTCCGTGATATCAAGAACAGCGGCCACTCTCGCTACCAAGCCGTCGGATTCGTAGACGACGACCCGGCGAAAATCGGCCGTCGGATCCATGGTGTGCCGGTTCTCGGCACGCGCACCGAGCTGCCGGACATCCTGAAGAGCCATCGTCCGCACGAGGTGCTGCTCGCCATTCCACACGCCGAGCCGGTCGCGGTGCGCACGATTCTGCGGACCCTGGAACCATTCAAAATCCCGATCAAGACCGTACCGAATCTTCGGGATTTGATCGATGGCAAAATCGAGCTCTCCCAGATTCGCAACCTGTCGGTCGACGATCTCCTGACCCGTGCGCCGATCGGGCTGACGCGGGATCCGTTGAAACACCTGATTGGCGGCAGGCGAGTGATGGTAACCGGTGCCGGCGGGTCGATCGGCTCCGAATTGTGCCGTCAGATCGCGCGGCTCAAGCCGGCGTCGCTGGTGATGCTGGAACGTTACGAAAACAGTTTGCACACGATTCGGCTGGAGCTCGAAGACGCGCGACAGCAGTTCGGGCTCTACCCGGTCATCGCAGACGTCACCGATGGGGAGCGGCTCGCCGAGATCATGCGCGAGAAGCGCCCCGAAATCGTCTTCCATGCGGCGGCTCACAAACACGTACCGCTTATGGAGGAGAACCCGTCCGAGGCGATCAAGAACAACGTGCGCGGCACGCGGTTGATTGCCCAGGCGGCCGACGAGTTCGGCGTCGACCGCTTCATCCTGATCTCGACCGACAAAGCGGTGAACCCGACCAACGTGATGGGGGCATCAAAGCGCCTCGCCGAATTAATCGTACAGGCCCAGGCCACTCGGAGCAGCACCTCCTTCTGCATCGTCCGCTTCGGGAATGTCCTCGGCAGCAACGGCAGCGTCGTGCCCCGTTTTCTCGAGCAGATCAACAAAGGTGGACCGGTAACGATCACGCACCCGGAAATTCGCCGCTTCTTCATGCTGGTTCCGGAGGCGGTGCAGCTGGTGCTTCACGCGGCCGCGCAGGCCGACGATGGTGCCACTTATGTCTTGGAGATGGGCGAGCAGGTCAAGGTCGTTGACATGGCGCGTCATCTCATTCGCCTGTCGGGGTTCGTCCCGGACGAGGAGATTCCCATCGAGTTCATTGGCCTACGTCCCGGGGAGAAGCTGTCCGAGGAACTCGTCGGACGCGACGAGAACGTGGGTCCCTCGGCCATCGAGAAGATCCTGCGTGTCACCAGCCGAGGCTCGCCCCCTGCAAACCTCGTCGAGGCGATCGCCCGGATCGAGGACCACGCGACGCACGGCAGACGCGATCTGATGCTCGCCACGCTCGGGGAGCTCACGGGCCTTTCATCGGCCGACGGGCCGGCCCTCGCGCCGCAGATATTCGAGCCGGTATCGCCGGCGGCCGCGGCCGCTGTCAGGTCTGTTGAACAACCGTGTCCGTCGTGCGGTTCGTTTACGCTCTATCGGTCGAAGGCAAAGAATCTGCGCGAAAGGGTGCGCCGGTATTTTTCAGCCCGGCGATCGTTCCGCTGTACGACATGCAGCTGGCGCGGGTGGCTGGTGCCACTGCATATCAGCGACGCCGAGCCGGTCGAACCGCGCGCGATTCCGGATCTGACCGCACTCGACGTCGCGCTGCAGGCATCGACGCCGACGCTTCGGCACAGTTTTTCTCCGCGCGACCTGCAATGATCGTCCAGCGACACAACCCAATGCCGACCTCGGGTTGGTGGACGGGACGCGCGGCAATGGTCCACGTGCTGCTGATGCTGGCCCTCGCGTGGGGAGCGCTGGCGTTTGGCGCCGTCTATCCGTGGGCGTATTGGCCGCTTGCCGCACTCTTGCTCGCGGCCGGACTGGCGGCCTTCACGGTCGCTGAGCGCGCCGGCGTCGACGGGACGAGCCGCGAGCTGAAGCTCGCCCTGTTCGGGATCGGAGTCGCCATCGCCGTCCAAGTTGTGCCGATGCCCAACGCGATCGTCGCGACGATTAGTCCACGGACAGCGTCGCTGGTCGCGCGTCTGAGTCCCGCGTTTGCCGCGGGCCTTCAACCGCTTCATTCCGTCTCCGTCTGGCCTCGCGACACATGGACCGCGCTCGCAATGTATGCCTCGCTCGCGCTTCTGTGCGTCGGTACCGCCTCATTGTTTTCCTTAGCCGGCAGCCGCCGCGTGGTAGAGCTCGTGACCGGTTTCGGCGCACTCCTGGCACTGATCGGGATCGTGCAGAAATCGTTATCGAGCCGATATCTGTACGGATTCTGGGAACTCGAACTCGGACGGAGCCCGTTCGGCCCGTTCGTGAACAAGAATCATTTCGCCGGGTGGATGGTCATGGCGCTGCCCTTAACGCTCGCCCTCCTCGTCGCTGGTATCGACCAGGGCATGGGCGGGGTGAAGCGCGGCTGGCGGCACCGCGTACTATGGTTCGCCTCACGCGAAGCGAACCGGCTGATTCTCATCGCCGGAGCGGCAGTTCTGATGGCGCTGTCGCTCATGTTCACCATGTCGCGGTCGGGAATCACCGCGTTTGCACTGTCGATGGTGATCACCGGCTGGTTCGTTGCGCGAGGCATGCAAAGCCGCTCGCGACGGATCGCAGCGGCAGCTTGTCTGAGTCTCCTTGCGACGATCGTGGTCGTGTGGAGCGGCCCTGACATCGTCGCCAGCCGCTTTGCCGCCGCAGATTGGGGCGAATTCAACAATCGTAAGGGAGCCTGGGTCGACGCCTGGAATGTCGCTCGCGAGTTTCCGCTCGTCGGAACCGGGCTGAACACCTATTGGGCCGCAGCACTCTTCTACCAGCGCCATGAAATGGCGTATTTCTTCGCCCAGGCGCACAACGACTACCTGCAGCTCGCGGCCGAGGGCGGCTTGCTCGTTTCCGTGCCAGCCTTCGTATGTCTGTTCGTCTTCGTTCGCGATATCCGCAGTGCGATGGACGGAACGCGCTGTGACAGTTCCAGGTGGCTTCGCGCCGGGGCAGTCGTGTCGCTGATCGCGATCTCCTTTCAAGAGGCGGTGGAGTTCAGCCTGCAGATGCCTGGCAACGCCGCCCTGTTTGCCGTCGTGTGTGCCATTGCCTTACATAGGCCGGTCACTCCGGCCGCTCGGCGTCACGATCATCGCGAACCCGAATTGCTGTCGCCGCCGCGCGGCCACTTCATAAGAATCGTTCGACCCCGTTCTCTTCACAGGTCTGCGACATGATGCTGCGCGTCGGCTTCGACATGGATGGGGTGCTCGCCGATCTCGCAGCGGCGTTCCGCGAGATTGAGTGCGATCTGTTCGGCGCTGCCACCTCGAACGCGTCGTCGAGTGCGAAGCAAGAAGAGAGCGAGCGACGGCGTCGCGCCGTCTGGGATCGCATCCGCGCAATACCGGACTTCTGGACGACGCTGAAGCCGATCGAGGCGGGCGCGGTGCGAAAGCTGCACGCGCACATGCTCCGCTGCAGGTGGGAAGTCGTCTTCATCACACAGCGGCCATCCACGGCTGGTGAGACGGTTCAGCGGCAGACGCAGCGCTGGCTCGTGCAGCAGGGGTTTGACATGCCGAGCGTCGTCGTGATCGCGGGTTCACGAGGCGGGGGAATCAATGCGCTGCGCCTGACCCATCACGTCGACGACAGTCCGCAGAACTGTCTGGACGTCAAGACCGATTCGACGGCGGTGCCGATCTTGATTGTCGATCGGCTAGACGCTGCCGCCGCTCGTCAGGCGCGAAAGCTGGGAATGAGCGTCGCGGTATCCATCGGCGAATGCCTGGAACTGCTGGAGCAGGCCTCGAGTGCTTCCCGGCAATCAAGCGTGGTCAGGCGTTTAGCCGCGCTCGTCAGCTGGAGTGTGGATCAACGCGCAACGCGATAGTTGTGCTGGACGACCCATGCCATCATCGAGTTCGTGCCGATCATCAAGCCGATTGCCGCAGCCTTGTTCTTCGTCCGCATCTTCTCGCTGATAAATATGACACCGGCGGTTCCCGCGGCCTTCACCGCCGCCATCGCGCTCGTGCTGCCTGTCACCCCTCTGACGATCGGGTTGCCTTCGACGGCGCCACGGTCGAGCGCGTATCGCGTCGAGTGAATGTCGAGCACCTGGAGGGTGACGAACGAGGTGTAGAGCGGAAGCAAAGCCGAAGGTCGTCGTTCCGCCGATCGGATGGCAACGGCCGGCGCGGCGGAAAGCGCTGGTGGCGCTTGTCGCTCGGCTTCAACGACATCGCCGCGTGGCGCGAGAGGCTCCTGCGCCAGCGAAGACGTTGGAATTCCGAGCAGGACGATGAACACAGCCGCCGCGTACGGCAGCCCAGCGAAACGCACCATGACGAACCTCCGGTCCGGCGCGCCCGCGCCTGACGTGGATGGGGCCCCGGGAAAGCTGCCGGAGGCCAGTTCGTCGTTACGCTTCGCAACGGAATCGGAGCAGTGGACGTTTCCGCGCTCCGCGGCCGCCATCGCGGCGAACGACTCGAGGTCTCGTGGTCATCAAGGCGGGTGCCAGTGTGCGATCGATGGCGGATTGGAGCGAAAGCGACGCCAATGCAATCACTTGCTCGGCTCCGGCCCTTTGGAATTGTGCGCGGCCCCCGATCACTATCTGCCGGAGAGAAATCCTTTGTCTTCCCGAGGCCAGAAGATTGGCTGTAAACGGGAAAGTTCCGCTAGCGGTTCTTGGAGGGTAGTGAGCTTGGCTCTCGAGCGTATGCCGATCTGGAACGGCGGTGACGACGTCTTATTGGATGCTGAAGACGCCAGTCATCATCTGTGATTCGTACGCGCTTGCCGACCCGATGCTGCGCACGCGTGCTTGAATCGCGTGCTGTCCGACATCGACCGCCGTCGTAATCCACGCGTAGCTATTCAACGGGCTGTAGTCCCGCACCATGACCCAGGTTCCCGAGTTCTGGCGCCAGAACTGGTACTCGAGCGGCGCCGTGCCGCCCGTCGCGCCCGCCGTCCACGTGACGGTGGTGCCGGCCGCAGCGGGCAGTGCGACGTTAGAGGTCAGCGACACCATCTGTGCCGGAGTCGAGACGACGTCTAGCATGCCGGTGGATTTGTACGTGCCGTACGCGATCGTCGAACCGACCGGTCGTGCCCACACCTGTAATGCATAGGACCCGACAACCAGCGATGTCCACGCGAACGTTTTCTGGGTGCTGTATCCCTGACCGAGGGACCACTGGGCTGACGTCGCCGAGTAGACCCAGAATTCGTATTCAATGTTCACGCTGGGGTCCGAAACGTCAGCCGTCCACGTCGTCGTCGTGCCGACCGCGACGGGGAACAGTGTGGACGTGGTCAGCTGAACACTTGAATAAATGTGGAAGATGCTAGTGCCCGTGTACGCTTCGTAGGCTGCGGTGGAGCCGTTGCTGCGCACCCACACCTGCACCGCGTAATCGCCAGCGTCGGTGGACGTCGGCGTCCAAGTGAGTGTTTCGCTCGGTCCGTACGGCTGTACGTTGCGCCATCCTTTGGTCGTCGAGTACAGCCAGAACTGATACTGAATCGGACCCGCCATGCCGCCCTGGACGCGCGCGGTCCACTTAATCGGCGTGCCAGTCGCGGCCGGGAACGTGGTCGGCGTCGAGAAGGATGTAATAGTGAGCGGTGTTGGCGCAACGTCGAGCGCTGGCGTGCTCACCAGATATTCGTAGGTTGGGCTGCCCACCTGTCGTTCGAGCGCCTGTACGATGAAGCGACCGGCGCTGAGCGGCACCCACTGCGCCTGATTGCTCGACGAATAGTCGCGGAGGACGGTAGTCGCATTCGTCGCCGTATCGATCACCTGGAAGCGGTACTCGGCCGTGCCGGTGCCCGCGGTTGACAGCGTCGCTGTCCACGTGATCTGGTTGGCGGCTGGCGTTGGGAAATCGACGTTGGCTGTCAGCGTCAGCGGCGCGGGTACTACGCTGAAGGCGTAGGTGCCGCGCCACGTATCGTAGGCCGCAGTCGATCCGACTGCGCGCGCCCAGACCTGCAAGAAGTACGGAGTCCCAGCGTCATTCGCCGTCGGCGTCCACGTGTACGTGTTGGACGGTCCGTAGTCCTGGACCATCACCCACGCAGTCTTCTTGTACAGATAGAAACGGTACTCAACCGCCCCCAGATTGTTGGTCGCAATCGCCGTCCATGTAACTGGCGTGCTCGCGACGAGCGGATACGCACTGCTCGAGGTTAAGTTGGTAAACGTGGTGACCGATGCGGGTACCCACACTGCCTCGGTCGAGAGAGGGCTTACCTGCGCGCTGGTGTTGTAGGCCTGGACGGCGAAGTAGGCGCGATGAGTCCAGTCCACGCCTTGTGGCTGATATGACGTCACATTGCCGACATCCACGGGCGCAGGTCCGTAAACCCCCGACTGACTCCCCTGATATACGCGATAACCGGCAATGTCCGTTTCTGTATTGGCGTCCCATCTGAGCGTTGGCGTCGACTGCGCGTATAGCGTCGAGGAGATCGACGACAACACTCCGGCGAGCAGAGCAATTCTGAGAAAGCGTGAATATCGGCGCATCGGCGTCTTTCGTCGAACAACGTAAAGGGGCAAAACATGTTCCGCACGTCGAGTGGGACAACAAGGTCGCGTCTTTCCAGGGAGTTAGGTTGCGGCCAACGGCGTTTGGCGCGCGCTGATCCGAACGACGCGCTGCGGCGGATGTGTAATTGGGCAGACAGATTGTGTCGAGGGGCGATAGCAACCAGATTTGTCAGCGAACGACAGTTTTGGCATGCGGTTTCAGTCGCAGCTGCACAACCTTGAGAGGATGTCCCCGGGTTTCATGCCATGTGCGTCCCACCTGTTGGCCTCCGGATTGCTGTCCTCCCAAACGCGCGGCCGTTCGACCAGAGTGCGTTCAACGGGGGAGTGAAGAGATGCGCCAGATCGTGTCGGTTGGATTGATCTTCATGATGACGATGGCGGTTTCGTCGTCGCCCCTCGTCGCGCAGTCCGGAGGCACTATGACCGGAGTCGCGCGTGGCAAATACCTGCAGTCGGTCAGCGGTGTGAACGTGCAGCTGAGGAATCTCAACACCGGTGAGTTAGCCGGCGTCACAGTGACGACGGATGCGGGCACATTCACGTTTACCGCTTTGCCGGCTGGCAACTACATCGTGGAAGTCGTCGATGCGGCCGGCAAAATTCTCGGCACTGGCGCACCGGCTTCCCTGGCGGCGGGCGGCACCGCTACGACGTCGGTGATTGCGCTCGGATTCGGCGCGACGACCGCGGCGTCGTCTGCCAGCGGCTTCAGCTTCTTCGGCATGGGGCCGGTGACGACGTTGACGGTCCTCGGTGCCGCTTCAGCTGCGTCCGTCACAGCCGTCGTCGCCACACGTCCGGATGCCAGTCCGTCCCGCTGATTCGCTCGCTTATGGTGAATGCGTGGTCAGCACCCGGTTGCCGTCATGAGTAGCGAAAACGCATTACAGCCTGCCGCACTCGACCTGCTTGGGACGATGCAAAGCGAGGCGATCGAGCGTTTCGAGGTCGAGTTGAGCGACCTGCGGACAACGATGATGGCGATGGCGACGTCCTGTGAAAAGTCGTTGACGCGGCTTCGGGACGCGCGGTGGATTTCGTTTGATGACGCGTCGCGCATGGTGGCGCAGTGGCGCGAAGCTGCCGAGAGTGAACGGTCGCGAGCGGAACAGTTAGCGGCCGGTCTCGAAGCCGTGAAACACGAGCTCGACGACGTTCGCGCCGCATGTCGAACGACAATCGTGGCGGCCAAAGACGAGATCGACGAAGTCCGCACGCAGTGTGAAGTGGAGATCGCAATCGCCCGAGAGGCTGCTAACAGCCACCGTGACGACAGGGCGGCAGCTCACACTCGCGAACTGAACGCAGCTCGTGAGCTCGCTCGGTCGGCGATGAACGCCGAGGCCAGCGTGCGCGAACGACTAGCTGCGATAGAGGCGCGCAATCAGGAGATTGTGGACGCGCAGATGCTGCGGTTGATCGAACTGCAGCGCGAGCTCGAACGCGTCTCGGCGGAAGCGAAAGCGAATCGCGAGGCGGCCCCCAACCTCGGCCAGCCCCCTGCCCCCGAGCAGTCGGCTGCTGCAGAATCGCTGCCGCGACCGGTAGAAGCCAAGCCGAACCACCTCACGCCGGAATTCGACCTTATCGACGCGGTAGTCGCCGGAAGCCCTCCCGTCCCGCTGTGGGAACGAACCGCCTGAAATCGGCTCCGCTCTTGACAGCACAAATCTGCGCCTAGATTCCACAATTCCCGCGATCGCGTCGGCAACCACAGGTTTGTCGCAACGTTTTCACTTGTGTCATTAGAGGGCGTATAATATTATTCCATACTCTAAATGACTATAAACGTCACAACAGTCATATAATGACTATTGATGACAGACTGAGTCGGGTTAAAGCGGCAGAGCGATCAATGTCGCCAATCGTCGCCAAGGCCGCGCCGATTAAGGCCCAGATCCGCGGTCGCTCCGCGAGTTACGTTGGTTCGATCAGGATCCTCACCGCTTCGTCGCAATCGTCACTTCGAAGAATCCTGCGCGAACTTCTCACCAGTCAAGCCGACTTCATCCTCGTAGGAGAAGCGCGGAACGACGACGAAGTCATCTCGCTCGTCGCTGAGCGAAAGCCGGACATCCTGCTCCTCGATTTTTCCGTGCGGACTGAAGCTGCATTTGAGGTCCTGCAGCGTTTGCAGGTGTCGAGGACAGGAGCACAAATTATTTTGTTGACGACGCGAAGCGTCCGTCTCGACGTCGTTCGTTTGATGAAACTCGGCGGTCGCGGCGTGGTGTCGGCAAACTCACCGACCCCGCTGTTGTTGAAGAGCATTCGCTCGGTGTTTAGGGGAGAGATCTGGCTGAAACGACAAGATCTGGCGGACGTCGTGACGATGCTCACGCTCGCCACGAGGCCCATCACCGCCAGGTCGCCTGTTCATCTGACTCCTCGTCAGTACGAAGTTCTTAAAGTACTCGCGTCCGGTGGCACAAATAGGGAAGTTGCCCGAATACTCTCGGTCAGCGAGGATACGGTAAAACACCACATTACGAAGATTCTGGACAAAACAGGCATGTCGAGTCGCGTCGAGCTCGCGTTGTACGCAGTCGAACACGGCCTGCTTGACATTGCCTGACGTTCGAATCCCTGAGTGGAGTGGAACGTCGCCCGGTAATGCGCTGACTAGCACTTAAGTGTCACTATGGCACTTTCGGGCTATTCACGCACTCTAGGGTCATAAGCTAAGCTCTGCCTTTCGGTTCGTTTCTAGCCCAAGCGTTCCCCCTGGATTTGATACGGCGGAGAGTGCGAGATGATGGGTTCCAAACCGACGATTCAGAGTCTCGAGCTGCATCCAAGGCCGTTCGTGACCACAAGCGAGCTTTCGGAATATTGGTTGGTCAGCCGAAAGCAGATCTACAAGCAAATCCAGGCCGGCACTCTTAAAGCGATCCGACTCGGCCCGCGTCTCATGCGCATTTCGACCGCTGAGGCCCTGACGTTCGAGCGCATGGCCAAGATGCACCCGGACGTGCAGACGTCTCACGACAAGAAAACACCCGCGCGACGCGCCGCTGGTTAACGCACCAAAGCCAGCTGCGGCACACGCACCGCGGTCGCAAAACAGGTTTGCGACCTTTGCGAACGTTGCGGTTTGACGCGATGGTTCTAAAACCGTTTGACGATGTCGATATTCGTTGCGGTTGCAGTGCGGCGTCGGTTGGCTTCGCGATGCGTCGTCCACCGATTCCGAGCAACCGGCTGAATCGACTCACCTGGGGTGAGCGCGCTCGATGACTGACGCTCGAACAGCAGCGCGTCACTCGTGCGGATGCGCAGCAAGCGAGGTCCCAGACGGATCGCCGGCAGGTACCCCTCCTCAATCTGTTTGTAGATCTGCTTCCGGCTGATCATCCAGTACTCCGCAAGCTCGGTCACAGTGACATATGTGGCGAGGTGGGAGGCCAGGTCCCGCAGCGGCGCGTCGCTACTTTCTCGATTGCTCCGATTCGACATCAGCGTTCTCGTGATCGCGTTCGTGCTCGAGCACGATAGATCATGCGTGATCAAAGACGCTAGTAGAAATTCTTTGTGTCGCGCACGAAACAGCGCTAATCGTCCGTTGGGAAATTAGTGCCTCGAGTTCCCGTAGTGTCCGTTAACGTGCTCGCGCGTTTTGATTGTCCTTTCGCATGCCGATGTGGATGTTCGTTCGTTTAGTGGCGAATCGCCACTTACCTCCGGCACTGTATCGACTGCTGATGAGAAATGTAAGAGATTCTGACAGTCCGTTTCCCGACAGTCCCCCGGAGTTCGATTCTGTTACAAGGATTTCCGGTCCTGTGACTGAGAGGGCGAAGCTATGCCTCAGAACACCAAAATTCGTTTTTTCGCTGTCGCGCTGGCCCTCTTGCCGGTCGCCTGCAGCAGCCCCGAAGTCCAGAAGCGGCGTCACTTCGAGAAAGGGAACGAGTACGCCGCCGCCAAGCGCGACGAGTTTGCGGTTATCGAATACGCCAACGCGGTGCGGCTCGATCCGAAGTTCGGCGAAGCGCGGTTGAAGCTTGCAGAGACATACGAGCGAATGGGCAATCTCCGCGGCGCGTTTCCGGAGTTCATTCGGGCGGCGGACGCGCTCCCGGACAATCGCGACGTCCAGATTAAAGCGACGCAGATTTTAATTCTCGCGGGCCGTTTCGATGATGCGAAGGCTCGCGTAAAGGAACTACTGACCAAGAATCCTCAAGACATTGATGCACTCCTATTGCGTGCGAATGCCTTGGTCGGGCTCAAAGATCCGGCCGCCGCGACGTCTGAGATCGAGGAGGCGCTGAAGATTCAGCCGAACGAGAGTAAGGCGTTTGTCAACCTTGGCGCCATTCAAATGAGAAGCGGTGCTGCAGAGGCGGAGGCCTCGTTCGAAAAGGCCATCGCGCTCGAACCGTCCTCAATCGACGCGCACCTTTCGTTTGCTATCTTTCTTTGGTCTGCCGGTCGTCAAACCGAAGCGGAGCGCGAACTCCAGCGGGCCCTGTTGCTTGACCCGCGCAATTTGCTCGCGAATCGCATGCTCGCGACCTTATATATTGCGACGAAGCGGACGGACGAAGCTGAAAGACCGCTCAAAGTTGTGGCCGAGATTTCGAGAGGGCCGGCCGCTCGTTTTCAGCTTGCGGAGTACTACGTCAGCGTCCGACGCAACGACGAAGCAGTCAAGTTGTTGACTGAGTTGGCTGCCGATCGATCCACATTCGCTGATGCTGAGGCCATTCTGGCTTCGATTGACTACGACGCCGGTCGCCGCAAGGAGGCACACGCGCGTCTGGACAAACTACTTGCGGGTTCTCCGAAGGACGCTCGTGCTCTCGTAATCAAGGCGCAGTGGCTCATGAACGAGAAGAAGCTCGACGAGGCGCTTGAGCGCGCAAAGGCGGCAGTTGCGGCAGACCCGCAGTCGGCGGCGACGCAGTTTGTGCTCGGCGCCATTCACGACTTGCGTCGCGAGATCCCGGCCGCTATAGCTGCGTACGATGAGGTTCTGCGATTGAATCCGCGGGCGGTGGCGGCTCAACTCGCACTCTCCCGCTTAAATCTCGCGTCGGGTAATCGCGACGCTGCCCTACACTATGCCGAAGAGGCGAAACAGACCCAGCCAACCAGCGTGAACGCTCGGGTGGCGCTTGTGCGTAGCTTGTTAGAACAGGGAGAACTGGGACGCGCCGAGAGCGAGCTTGCCCAACTTCAACACGCGCTGCCGAACTCTGCGGCTGTTCACACCCTGACTGGCAACTTATTGTTCCGCCGCAAGAATTACTTGGCTGCAAGGGCCTCTTTCGAACGCGCGCTCGCCTCGGCGCCCGGCGATATCGAGGCTATCACCGGTGTTCTCGCAGTCGATATCCAAGGTAAGCAGTTTGATGCGGCAATTAGTCGAATCGATTCAGAGCTGATAAAACAGCCTGACAATGCAGAGCTTCTGGCGCTTGCTGCGGGAACGTATAACCAGGCCGGGCAAAGTAACAAGGCTGAGCAGGCGCTGCGGAGGGCTGTAAAAAGCGATCCGCGATTCGGGTCCGGGTACGCGATGCTGGCGCAACTCTATTTGCAGCAGAAGAAGCTCGACGCGGCACGAGCCGAGTTCGAAGAGATGGCCAAGCGGGATCCGAGAGCAGTGGAACCGAGGACGATGGTCGGAGTAATCATTGAAGCACAAGGCAAGCCTCAGGAAGCGATGCGGTGGTATGAAGCAACAATCGCGGAAATACCGAACGCGCCGGTTGTCGCCAATAATCTCGCTTTCCTTTACGCGGAACAGGGAATGAAGTTGGACGTCGCCCTCCAGCTGGCGAGCAGCGCCAAGCAGCAGATGCCCGATAGTGCAGTCGTCGACGACACGCTCGGCTGGGTGTATTACAAGAAGGACCTGCCGACTCTGGCTATACGGTCTTTGGAGGGAAGCCACCAGAAGGAGCCCGGCAACGCTGAGGTTCTGTACCACCTCGGAATGACGTACGCCAAGCTCGGGGACAAGGCCAAGGCCCGCGAGGCGCTCGAACGCGCTCTGAAAGCGAACCCCGGTTTCGCCGGCGCTGAAACCGCTCGCCAGACACTCCTCGTTGTTTCTCAATGACGACCGTGAGCACTCAATCTTTCCGTGTCGTCGTGAGAATCGGAGTGGTGACGTCCGTGCTTTCAATGTGTCTGTGGGTCGCTTTGCCGGTTTTGCGTGCGGCACAATCCACGAGTCCGCAAAGCAGCAGCACAGGTCAAAATCCGCCTGTCACCGCACCGACTGTGTCCAGGCAGACAGCGCCCCTGTTGCCAAAGGACTATGTCATCGGGCCAGAGGACATTCTGAGCGTGGTGTCCTGGCGCGATAAAGAGCTCTCGGCGGAGGTCGTGGTTCGGCCGGATGGCAAGATCTCGCTGCCGATGCTCAACGACGTGCAAGCCGCCGGAATGACGCCGGAGCAGCTGGCCGCCGCAGTTCAGAAGACTGCGACGAAGTACGTCCGCGACCCCGGCATCACCGTCATCGTCAAGGAGATTCACAGCCGGAAGGTGTACGTCATCGGCGAAGTCGCCAAGCCCGGCCCCGTCTCCCTTGGCAGCGAAATGAACGTGTTGCAAGCGATCGCGCAAGCCGGCGGGTTTCTGGAGACCGCTAACAAGGGCGACGTCGTCATCGTGCGCAACGAGAACGGCGAGGAGCATCGGTTCAAGTTCAACTACAACGATGTCGTCCGAGGCAAGAACGTCGTTCAGAACATCCGATTGCTGCCGGGCGACACCATCCTCGTACGTTAGTGTGGTCCGTGTACGGAACGCTGAAAATCACAGGGTGTTCAGTAGTCGCAGCCTGCGTGACTTTGACTCTCACGAGCCCGATATCCGCGCAGAGCGTTGCCGCTCCACCGGCCTCGGGCGGTGGTCTGTTTGGGCCGACCAGATCCGAGGCTGCCGTCCGCGACAGATTGAGCGTTACACTTGACGTGAGCGAAACGCTCGAGAATAACGTGCCACCGGAGTTTCGCTCGCAAGTCGTGCCAGACGATTTGCAGTCGGGCGGGTTGTCGACGATGCTCACGGCATCGGCTGATTACGCGCGCAACCGCCATCGAGTTCAATTGGCCGGCAGCTTGTTGTCGGCGTTCAGATATTACACACAGCTCGATGCTGTCGCGGCTGTCAGTCACAGTGCCTCCCTTGGAGCGAGCGTCCGCCTGCCAGGACAGGGAAGCCTGCAGGTCTCGCAATCGGTTGCCTATTCTCCAGCGTACTTATATCAGCTGTTCCCAACAACCGCCGTGGCGGTCTCCGAAGAAGCAATTCCTGTGAACCCGGACTACCGAATTACGCCGAATAACTCGTACTCTTACATGACGAAAGCCGCGGTCGCGTTCGGATCACCACGGAGCTTCCGCGTCACAACGACTGCCGATTACAACCGCTCTGATTTTCAATCGGAGACCGCGTCAGGGTCCAATCTCAAGGTTTACGGAGTCGGCGTGCAAGGCTCCCGTTCGATGGCTCGCAACGGCGGGCTGTCGGTCGAGTACCAATACCGTGCCGGCGAGTTCGGATTCGGCGGCAAAAGTACAGAACATCGCATCACGTTCGGCGTAGATTATTCTCGGGCTCTCTCCACAAAGCGACGTGCCACATTTCATTTAAAACTGACGCCTTCAACGCTTGAATTCTCGCAATCCGTGTTGGGTGCATTCGTCACGGATGCAGTTCCGAGCGCAGCAGATCGGCGAGAGTATCTGCTGCAGGCCGAGGCCGGCATTGATTACCAGTTCCGACGCAACTGGCACGCGACAGGCAATCTCAGCAGGGGCGTGGAATACCTTCCTTGGCTGGGCGGGCCGGTCGTGGCAAAGGCTGCAAGAGCCGAACTGGCGGGCTTGATCACGCGGAGTGTTGACCTGTCGGCTGTTGCCGGATATGCGACCGGCGCATCGGCCGTCTACCTTGGCGCGCAGGATTTGGAGACGCGCACCTTCGACGTCAGAGTCAGGTACGCGTTGAAGCGCTCCTTTGCTCTCTATACGGAATATCTGTACTACTACTACGATCTGCGTGGACAAATCGGCCTCGGCCCAGGTCAGTCGAGCGTGTTCGGAGAGCACGCAGTTCGCTTAGGCTTTACGCTTTTTGTCGAGCCGCTGCGCCGATAAGAGAGGGAGGACGAACGCCGTGGTTGGGAGAACGCATACGCTCGACGAGATTGTGGGCTTGGTCGTGCATCGCCGCTGGCTCATTCTCGTCCCGTTCGCGCTGGGCGTCGCCGCAGCACCGCTCCTCGCCCGGTTTGCTCCTGAACGCTATCGTTCGGAAGCCCTGATTCTTGTGATCCCGCAGCGGGTGCCCGACAGCTACGTGAAGGCCACGGTCAGCGAGACCGTTGAGCAACGGCTCCCCGCGCTGACCGATCAGATTCTGAGCCGCTCCCGATTGGAACAGATCATCCAGGAGATGGACCTTTACAAAGCGGAACGATCGCGGGATGTCATGGAGAACGTCGTGGAAACGATGCGTCATGACATCAGCACGAGTGCCGTCGGTAAAGACGTCAATTCGTTTCGAGTGAGCTATGTCAGCCTCAATCCCGAAACGGCACGGAAGGTGACCGAGCGATTGGCGTCCCTGTACATTGATCAAAATACGAGGGATCGAGCGAGCCAATCTGCGAGCACGAGCCAGTTTCTCGGCACACAACTCGAGGAAGCCAAACGGCGCCTGATCGAACAGGAAAAGAAGCTCGAGGCATATCGCAGAAGCCATGCCGGCCAACTCCCGTCGCAATTGCAGGGAAACCTGCAGGCCATTCAGAACGCGAACTTGCAGCTGCAGTCCCTCAACGAGTCGACCAATCGCGCCCAGGAACGTCGCCTGCTGATCGAGCGCCAGATTGCTGATACACAAGCAGTTCCGCTTCCTCCGGGCCCTCCGCTGGCAACATCAGATGTACAGACGTCACTCACCACCGCTCAGCAACTCGACCTCGCGCGCGCGCGTCTTGCATCGTTGCTGCAGCGTTACACCCCCGATCATCCAGAGGTCGTAAGCCTTCAGCGGACAATTGGCGAGCTTGTCGTCCGACTGGAGAGCGAAACACCAACAAGTACCACAGCGGTGGTGCCCGAGAAGCCGATCACGGTCGCAGAGGCCACGCAGCGGAAGAAGGTGCTCGATCTTCAGGCCGAGCTGGCGGTGATCGACCACCAATTGACTGGCAACCGCGCCGAAGAAGCGCATCTCAAAAAAACGATTGCCGACTATCAGGCCAAGGTGGACATTGTTCCGACGAGGGAGTCCGAACTTGTCGAGCTGACCCGGGACTACAGCACGTTGCAGACAGCGTATGCGAGCCTTTTGATGAAACGCGAAGACTCGGTGATCGCCGCCAATCTGGAGCAGCGCCAGATCGGCGAACAGTTCAAGCTGCTGGACACCGCTTCACTTCCGGAAAAACCATACAATCAATCTCAGCGCCTGACCATGATGGCCTCCGGTGCCGCCTCGGGACTCGTGTTGGGGCTGCTCGTTGTCGGACTACTCGAGTATCGTGATTCCAGTTTCAAACGCGAGGAAGAAGTGCTGAAGGCACTCTCTGTCCCTGTGCTCGCGTTGATTCCGGTCATGAAATCGGCGCGCGAGATTCGAGCGGCAACACGGCGGGGTCGCGCGATCGACATCGCGGGCACGGCTGTTCTCCTGACTGCCGGCGTCGTGTTGGTGTTGTGGCGTCTGCGCTCGTAACGTAACGGTCCTAATCGATGTACGAAGCGTTCTACGGCCTGTCGGAGCTTCCGTTCGAGCTCACGGCGAACCCCAAATACCTGTTCCTCACCGCTAGCCAGCGCGAAGCACTGAGCATTCTGCAGTACGGGCTCCTCTCTGCAAAAGCGATCACCGTGCTGATCGGGGAGGCCGGAACCGGGAAGACGACGCTCATTAGCGCGGCCCTGGAATCCGAGCGGTGCCGCCAGGCGCGATGCATCTACTTGAATAATCCCGCTCTGCGGATAGACGATTTCATGAGGCTGCTTGCGCTGAAGTTCGAGCTTGACGCGGAGTTGGGCGGGTCTAAGGCGCTTCTCCTCGAGCGTCTGGAACTTCTTCTTCGCGAGCGACGGGAACGCGGCGAAATCACGGCACTCGTGATAGACGAGGCCCAAAGTCTCAGCGTCGAGATGCTCGAGGAGGTCCGTCTTCTCGCGAACATCGAGACGCCGTCCGCAAAGCTGCTTCCTGTGGTTCTAGCTGGACAACCCGAGCTCGGAATGCGGCTCGAAGATCCGAGCCTTCGGCAGCTGAAACAGCGCGTGACGCTTCGAGCCCAGCTCGAACCCTTCGACATCAAGGATACGGCTGCCTATGTTGCGAGCCGATTTTCCACTGCGGGTGGGGTGGCTTCGCGTGTCTTTACGCGTGAGGCAATCACGCTGATTCACGAGAACGCGCGTGGAATCCCGCGCATCATCAATGTGATTTGTGACAATGCCCTTGTGAGCGGGATGGCGCTCGGACACCAGCGTGTCGATCGGGCAATCGTCATCGAGGTGTGCCGGGATCTCCGTTTGAAGTCCAACGGACAGCGCCTATCATCCTCGCGCGAGCAGTCAGCTGAACTCCACGAAGAAGTGCCAAAGGCAGAAGTAGCATCGGCGGCATATGAGCCGAATTGATCAGGCACTGAAACTCTGGGAGGTGCGCAACGGCGTGAGCGCCGCGGAGCCGGCAACCACTCCGGCCGCTACGTTGAATCAATACGCGCAAGAAGGGCCGATTCCGCAGCATCCCGCACCGGAGCCGACTCCATCCCGCTCCTTGGAATCGCCTCAGTCGTTGCGGCCATCCTCCACCTCGCGTCGCAGCGAGGTTCTCGAGACGAGGTTTCCCGACAACGCAGACATTCAGTCTCGTCTGGTCACCGGGGCGTCGAGTACCGTGTCGCTCGAGCAGTACCGCAGGCTTGCTGCCGCGCTGCACGAGGAACACGTACACAGCCAACTCAAGACCGTAATGATCACCAGCGCGGTCCCGCAGGAGGGGAAGACGCTGACCGTCGTCAACCTCGCCCTGACGCTCAGTCATTCATACGCGCGTCGAGTTCTGGTGATTGATGCCGATCTGCGCTGGCCCGGTCTCCACGTTGTTCTGGATATTCCGAACGACCGAGGCTTGAGTGAAGCGCTTCGCGATCCTCAACACGACCTCCCGTTCGTTCGGGTGTCGAGCCGTTTGAGCGCGTTGACCGCGGGAAGACCAGGCCCCACACCGTTGGCAGGCCTGGCTTCCAGCCGCATGGGAGAAGTGATCGAAGCGTGCGCCTCGCAGTTTGACTGGGTGCTAATCGACACGTCGCCGGTCGGCGTGCTTCCAGACGCTCAAGTTCTTGCCCGGCTCGCAGGCGGGGTCATTCTGGTGATCGGCGCTGGTTCGACGCCGGCGTCTGCGGTCGAGCGAGCGATATCCGAGTTGGGCGGCCCTGATTCGATTATGGGAATTGTGTTGAACAGGGTAGATGAGCGACGGATACCGGCGGCAGACTACTACGGCCACTACGGAACGTCCCGCGGCCCGGCTGACGTCCGAGATTAGTTCTCCCAAAACCCGCTGCGGGTAGACCTTTCACGCAGCTTCGCGCGACTTCACAAACTGTTTCAAGCGAAAAGCTCGCGGATCAGCCCTTCAGTCTGAAACCTTAACCGCTTGTTACTGCTGCAGTTATCAGTAGTCGTCCCAAAAGCAAGCTCATCTATCAAGGCGTAGGTTTTGCTGGCGCCGGGCTACTCCGGGTTCCGTAGTGGAATCGTCGGTCACGTTTATAACGAGACCGCCTTCCGGCATTTCCTGGCTGTGGACCGGTGGCGAGCCGCACGAGCGAGGAGGTCGATCCTCCTGGCCCTCGTCGCTGTTCGACACAGTCCTGGCGTGAACGTGAAGCTTACCGACGTAACTGCGGCCGCACTCTTCGGCGGATTGGGCGCGTGCGTCCGCGAGGTCGATTTCATCGGTTGGTATCGGGAGGGTTACGTGGCTGGTGCCGTTCTGGCCCAGGGTAGCAAAGCATCCGGCAACGAACCGCATCTGATCGCTGAGCGGATACGGCCGGCGATCGGGAATCGGCTTTCTGCCAGCGAAGCAACGAACCTGCGTGTACGTGTGGTCCGATTTGACGGGGGCGTAACCGGAATGCTTCCCGGACGAGGTCCGATGCAATGAGCACCGCGGTAAGCAATTTCATCGTCGCCAGAGCGCAACGATCGGCATACGGCCGCCACCGTGTGAGCCCGTCCCCGAGCTTGCCGATCTCCCAGGAACTGTTCAGGGACGCACTGGTGCGCCAGCGCAAGCGTGCCGACCGGTTCGAGGAGGAGTTCGTCCTCGTGCTCATCTCGCTCAACGACCGCGACGTGCCATCGCGGTGGAGGCGTGTCGTCAGGGCCGTATCACAGATGACGCTTGACGCCGACCTGATCGGATGGTTCGAGCAGGGTTCGATCCTTGGCCTCATTCGATCGCTCGACGATCCTGATCCGGAAGAGGCCGGCACGGCGTTCGCCGAGACAATCCGGGACGAGGTGGCGCGCTGCCTGACGCGCGAGAACGTGGACTGTTGCGCGATTCGGTTGGAGATCTACTCCCCGCACCGCCAATGGACTGCTCCGGTTTTTCTCGATGTCGGATCTGAAGACCGGAAGTCACAGGAAAGTGTCCGAGTTGCCGCGAAGCGAGCGTTGGACATCGTGGGCAGCTCCGCGTTCCTGATCGCATTCTCGCCGGTGTTCCTTTTTGTCGCAGCTCTCGTCAAACTCACATCAAAGGGGCCGGTGTTTTTCCGGCAGCAACGCGTGGGCCACGGCGGCCGACCGTTCATGATGCTCAAGTTCCGAACGATGCGCGTGAACGCCGACCACAGGATTCATCAGCAATATGTTGAGAGCTTTATCCAGCCCGGCGCGTTGTCTGAATCCGGCAAGCGCGCGGTGTTCAAGATCGTGCACGATCCGCGCGTGACGCCATTCGGACATTTCCTCCGCAGATCCAGCCTGGACGAGTTGCCTCAGTTCTGGAATGTGCTACGGGGACAGATGTCGCTCGTGGGGCCAAGGCCACCGCTCTCTTACGAGGTGGCACGTTACAAAGGCTGGCACCGACGCCGCGTACTTGAAGCGAAACCCGGAATAACGGGTCTTTGGCAGGTGACGGGCCGCAGCCGCACGACCTTCGACGAGATGGTCCGTCTGGATCTTCGCTACGCCAGGAGCCATTCGGTATGGACCGATCTGAAACTCCTCCTGGCGACTCCCTTTGCCGTCATTTCAGGCAAGGGCGCTCATTAACGCATATCCAACCAGAGTCCTTCGTCCCCTCCCCCCGAGCAAAGGAGCTCGCATGAGTAGCGGTCTCTCCATTTCCGGTTTGTCGGCCGCGGCATTACCCCATCGAGAATCGAGAGCTGCTGGCAACGCAGATTCAGTCCACGTCGGCGTGATCGGCTACGGGTATTGGGGCCCGAATATTGTCAGAAACCTCAGCGCGCTCGACCGATGCGATGTCGTGTCGGTCTGCGACAGGGACGCCAAAGCCTTGAAGCGCGCACAGAAAGCTTATCCCGCTGTACCTGCGACGACGGATTTCAACGAGGTCCTGGCGTCACCCGATATCGACGCCGTGGCCATCGTCACGCCGGTCTGGACGCACTTCGAGCTGGCAAAGAAGGCGCTCGAAAACGGCAAGCATGTTTTTGTGGAGAAACCGTTCACGTCTACCTCGGCGCAGGCCGAGCAGCTCATCGAACTGGCGAGCAGGAAGAACCTGCGGATCATGGTCGACCACACGTTTGTGTTCAGCGGCGCCGTCCGAAAGATTCGCGAGCTGATCGATAACGGCACCCTTGGACAGCTTTACTATTTCGATTCCACGAGGGTGAACCTGGGACTCTTCCAGCATGACGTGAGCGTCGTGTGGGATCTGGCGCCACACGATCTGTCGATCATGGATCACCTCATTCGCGAACAGCCGGAAGCCGTTGTCGCAACGGGCGGGAATCACTTCAACAAGCTCGCAGACATGGCCTTCATTACCGTGTATTTCCCCGGCAATGTCACGGCCCACATCAACGTCAACTGGCTGTCGCCAGTCAAAGTCCGCACGACGCTGATTGGCGGCCGCGACAAGATGCTGGTGTGGAACGATCTCGAGCCTGACGAGAAGATCAAGGTGTACGACAAAGGCGTTGACATTGCCCACGGCCAGAGCGTCTACGACCTGCTGGTGAGTTACCGGTCGGGCGATGTCTGGGGGCCGAAGGTGGACGCGACGGAGGCATTGAACCTCGAGCTTGACTACTTCGTGGACTGCATCCTGAAGGGTGCGACACCGTCAAACGACGGCGTCGCCGGTCTGCGCATCGTCCGCCTCCTCGAAGCCGCCGAAGAGTCTCTGAAAGATCGCGGCCGAATCGTCGCGGTCTAGTTCATTCAGCAGTGAGCACGTTCCTCGATTATTTTCGCTGCCCTGTCGACCTGGGGTTGATTGAGACGCGGCCCGATCTCTCTCCTCACGATGGTTTCTTTAAATTTGGAGGCTCGGTCGCGTTCGGGCGTTTCGTTGGTGGGCGGCCAGGGACCTATGCGACAGATCCCCTGGCGGACGTCTTCGACAGCGCGACAGTCGCGGATGGTCGGCCCTGTCTCCCCTTCGACCTCTCCGAAGTGACGACCAACCTGAGAGAAGAACGGTATCGGCAGAACGGCTACAACTTCCTGCAGAGGACCACTACTGGCGAGACCGCTCAGCGTTTTTACTACCTGCTCCGGCCGTTCATGACCGTCGGCGTGCGAAAGCACTTACAGAAGGTGCGGTTGAGTGGCTGGGACAAGATCCCGTTTCCCCGATGGCCGGTCGACAGGTCCGTCGATGCGTTGATGGAGAGCGCGATGACGCTCGCCCTGAAAGCGCAGGGCTGCGGACAAATTCCATTTATCTGGTTCTGGCCCGACGACTCGTCAGCCTGCGCGATGATGACCCACGACGTCGAGGGCCAGGCCGGCCTCGACTTCTGCGACGAGCTGATGAACATCGACGATTCATATGCCATCAAGTCGGCGTTTCAGCTCATTCCCGAGGGCCGCGAAGAGGCATGGCGTCGCAAAGCGGCGACCCTGCGGCAGCGGGGCTTCGAAGTCAATCTGCACGACCTCAACCACGACGGGCAATTGTTTGTTGACCGAGACACGTTTGCCCAGCGCGCCAAGAGGATTAACGAATACGCGCGTGTATTGGGCTGCGACGGTTTCCGATCAGGCGCGATGTACCGCGAGCAGAGTTGGTTCTCTGCCTTCGAGTTCTCGTACGACATGTCAGTTCCGAATGCGGCGCATCTGGAACCACAGCGGGGCGGTTGTTGCACGTTGATGCCGTACTTCGTCGGCGGTCTACTGGAGCTTCCGTTGACGACCGTTCAGGACTACACCTTGTTTCACATCCTGGACGACTATTCGACAGCACTATGGCGACGGCAGATCGGCTTGATCAGCAAGCACCATGGGTTGGTGAGCATCATTACACATCCCGACTACCTGGTTGGCCGACGAGAGCGGGACGTGTACATCGAGCTGCTTCGCCATCTCGCCGATCTTCGCGATCGCGAGGGACTATGGGTCACGCTTCCAGGCGAAATCAATCGCTGGTGGCGGAACCGACAACTCATGACGCTGGTTCCGGCTGGTGACGAGTGGCGGATCGAAGGGCCGGACAGCCATCGCGCGCGGGTGGCGTACGCCACACTTGAAAACGATCGGCTTGTTTACAAGTTTGAGCGCACCGTGCAACCCGTAGGAAACGCTTTGCAGGACTCTCGCATTAGGCCATGACCGTGCGGATCGTGGAAAACCCCGCCGACGATCCGAACTGGTCCGAACTCTTGGAGCGTCATCCCGCGGCTTCGGTCTTTCACTCGCCCGGCTGGCTCCGCGCGCTGCGGCAGACCTATGGGTACGAATCGTTTGTCGTGACTACCTCACCGACCTCGACGCTGCAGAACGGTGTGGTGATGTGTCGAGTGAAGAACTGGACGTCGCGCCGACTGGTGTCGCTCCCGTTCTCGGATCACTGCGACCCGCTGGTGGACGCTTCGGACGATCTATCTGAGATGGTCGCGCTCCTTGCCGACGAAGCGCGGACGGCCGGCTGGCGCTCCATCGAGTGGCGCCCGCGAGCTGTCGCCGGCGAGCCGTTCGAAGCGGCCGCCCGCGCTTTTGGGCTCAAGCCGAGCGGCGACTACGCCTTGCACAGGCTCGACCTGCGGGCCGGGCCCGCGGAGATCTTCCGGGGATTCCACGCCTCCAGCACCCAACGGGCGATCCGGCGTGCGGAGCGTGAACGTGTTGCGTACGAAGCGGGAACGTCCGAGCGGTTGCTCGCCAGCTTCTATGGATTGCTGCGATTGACACGTCGCCGCCACGGTCTGCCGCCGCAGCCGCTCGTGTGGTTCCGCAACCTGGTCGCGTGTCTGGGCGATCGGGTGCTGGTGCACGTTGCGAGCCGTGGCGGCCAGCCAATCGCGAGCATCGTGACGCTGTCATTCAAGAAGACGATGTTCTACAAGTACGGCGGGTCCGACTCGTCGTTCCATCGATTGGGCGGCATGCCGTTTTTGTTCTGGCGGATGATTCAGGATGCGCACGCGCGAGGATTCGCGGAACTGGACCTGGGGCGCTCGGACGCCGATCAGCCCGGGCTGATCACGTTCAAGGATCATTTGGGCGCGGCGCGTTCGACGTTGACCTACTACCGCGACCCCTCGAGAAAAGTGGAAGCAACACGCAGCGGCTGGATGTCTCGATTGGCCCACGGGGTGTTCGCGCACCTGCCTGATGCGACTTTGGATCTGGCCGGGCGGCTGCTCTACAAGCATCTCGGTTAGCACTTCTCATTCATCAGATTCACGTACAACTATGAGCATCGAGCCGATTCCATTCCTGGATCTTGTGGCACCACACCACGAACTCGAGACGGAGCTGATCGAGGCGTTCCGCCAGGCGCTCCATACTGCCGCGTTCGTCGGCGGCGCCCAGATCGAAGCCTTCGAGCGCGAATTCGCCGCATATTGCGGCACGACGTACTGCGTCGGGGTCGCCAACGGAACCGACGCGGTGCGTTTCGCGCTGATGGCGTCTGGAGTTGGCCGCGGAGACGCGGTCGTCAGTGTCTCACACACGTTCATCGCGACCGTCGAAGCCATCAGCCAGACAGGAGCCGACGCGGAGTTCGTCGATATCGACCCGCGAACCTACTGCATGAGCCCGGACGCCCTTGAGGAATATTTGGCAGCCTGCGCACCCGACCCTGCGACGGGAAGACCACTGGGCCTGCGCACTGGCAAACCGATCAAGGCCGTCTTGCCAGTGCATCTGTATGGTCAAGTCGCCGACATGGACCCGATACTGTCGATTGCGGCTCGTCACAATCTCTTCGTCATTGAGGACGCGTGCCAGGCACACGGGGCGGAGTACCGGTCAAGCGATGGCGTGTGGCGCCGCGCCGGATCGTTCGGCAAGGCGGCCGCGTTCAGTTTCTATCCCGGTAAAAACCTTGGCGCATGTGGTGAAGGCGGCGCAGTAACCACGAACGATCAAGAGGTGGCAAACACCATCAAAATGCTGCGCGAGCACGGGCAGGCCCGGAAGTACTACCACGAAATCGAGGGCTACAACGGAAGGCTCGACGCCATTCAGGCGGCGTTCTTGCGCGTGAAACTGCAACATCTGGATATGTGGAATTCACAACGGCGCAGTGCGGCCGCAGCGTACGGAGAGTTGCTGTCGGGAATCCCCAGTGTGATTGCGCCGTTCGAGCCGGATCACAGCAGGGCTGCTTATCACCTGTACGTGGTACGGACCGCCGATCGCGACGCGTTTGCGAAGCACCTGAGCTCACAAGGCATTGCCACCGGGTTGCATTACCCGTTGCCACTGCATTTGCAGAACTGCTACCACGGCTGGAATTATGGCACCGGCACCATGCCCATCACCGAGCGAGTGGCGTCAGAAATTCTCAGCCTCCCGATGTTCCCGACGTTGACTGTCGAGCAACAGCAACGAGTCGTCGCGGCAATCGAATCGATGACGCGAACAGAAATGCCGGAGCGAGTTTGACATCGGGATCGACCAAGACCGGTCGTGCCTCGGTGATTGAGACTCCCGATCAGTTCCGGCTCGCTGAAGGCGGTAGCTCGCCGCAAACGCGTCCACGCCTACGTATCTGCCATCTCGCTTACACGTTCTACGAGACGGACAATCGTGTGATTCGTTATGCGTGCGAGATGCAGTCACACGGGCACGACGTTGATGTGATCGTGTTACGGCGGCGTGGACAGCCATTAATCGGATACCTCGATGGCGTGCGTGTGATTCGAATTCAGCAGCGCTCCATCAACGAGCGGATGGCAGTAGCCTATCTCGCAAAGCTGCTGTGGTTTTTCACCAAATCTGCCGCGCTGTTGGCGACGCTGCATGTCAGGCGGCGCTACGACGTCGTACATGTCCACAACGTCCCCGACTTCCTGATATTCGCCGCTCTCGTTCCTAAACTGTCAGGAGCGAAGCTGATACTGGACATCCATGACATTTTGCCCGAGCTGTACCTGGGAAAGTTCGGTCGCGACGATCGCTCGAAAACATTCAAATCGTTGTTGATGCTGGAGCGTGCGTCCTGCTCGTTTGCGGATCATGTGATCGTTGCCAACGACCTTTGGCGCGAAACCCTTGTCCGTCGCTCCGCCAGGCGCTGCACGACGATCCTGAATTATCCTGACATTTCACTGTTCAAGCCTTTGCGACCGGAGCAAAGAAAGAACGCAGGCCCATTCGTTTTTTTGTACCCAGGGTCGCTGAACTATCACCAGGGCGTCGATGTCGCGGTCAAGGCGTTTGCGTTGGTGAAGAATCAAATACCGAATTCCCAGTTCCACATATACGGCGAGGGTCCGGCCCGACCATCACTAATCAAGCTGGTTGACGATCTTGGCATGAAAGACCACGTCAGGATGGTGGCTCGCGTGCCGCTCACGGAAATGGCACACATCATGGCGGCTGCCGATGTTGGCGTCGTGCCGAAGCGAGCGGACGGTTTCGGCAATGAAGCGTTCAGCACAAAGATTTTGGAGTTCATGGCCAGCGGCGTGCCGGTGATCGTGTCGAAGACCCGGGTAGACGAACATCATTTCAATTCGACGCTCGTTCGTTTTTTTGCCTCTGGCGATGAACGCGACCTGGCGACCGCCATGGTGGACACTTTCGAGAACACAGATAAGACCTTTGCTCGTGCGGAAGCGGCGCGGCAATTTGCCAATTGCAACAGTTGGCAGCAGCGCGGCGGAAAGTATCGAGAGTTGATTGAGTCTCTGGTGGCCACGCCCTGGTCGCGGCAGGCAGCGCTTCAATAGCAGAGCTCCGAGATGCCAGGAATCTTCGGTGTCGTCGATTTGGACTCGGATGCGCAGGGTCTCACCGCGGAGCGGATTCAGATCGTGAAGCGGATGGCCGCCGCCATGTGCTACGAACCTGCCTATGTCGCAGACGTCGTTTCATGCTCTGCGCTGGCCGCATGCGCCGGTTGGGCAGGAATGCCGCAGGCCAATACGACGCGGCCGAACGCGTCGTCAAGTGCGAGCGTCACATTGCTGACGGCTGGCGAACCCTTCGTCGATAACGGTTCCGGTGTCGGCGTATTGGAGCGCCAGCTTCACGAGCGTGGAGTCGATGCGCTGAACGATCTCCTGGGGAACTTCGCAGGCGTGTTCCTGGATCGCCGTCGCGGCCAATGCGTGTTGTTCAACGATCGCTATGGAGCGGAGCGCCTGTTCGTCCACACGGACAAGTCTCGTGTCTTCTTCTCTTCGGAGGCCAAGGCGATCCTTGCGGTCGCGCCAGCAACTCGGACGATCGACGTTGTCGGCCTTGCGGAGTGGCTCGCATGTGGGTGCACGATCGGGAGTCGGTCGCTGTTTCAAGGCATCGAGGTTCTCGGGGGCGGCACGACAATCACGTTCATAGTGGGCCGCGAAGCAGTACGCACACGCTATTTCGATCGAGCAACGTTGGAGCAGCTGCCACAGCTGTCGCTGACTCAATTCCTCGAGAGCTTTACTGAGAGCCTTCGGTCGGCGGTCAAAGAAGCCGTCGGGCGTGCGCCGAAAGCCGCGATTTCTCTCACGGGAGGCATTGATTCGAGGCTCGTCATGGCGTGCCTCGATGTCCCTCCGGCTTCTGTGCCGTGCTACACGTTCGGGAGCATGTACCGGCCGACGATGGATGTGTCGGTTGCGCAGGCAGTCGCCGCCGAATGCGATCAGCCGCATCATGTGCTCGAACTCGATCGCCGGTTTCTGGCTGGCATCGACGAGCATTTTCGGCACGCCGTTTACGCTTCCGACGGGTATCTCGGCCTCGCTGGCGGCGCGGAGCTTTACCTGAATCGCAAAGCCAGCCTGATAGCACCGACGAGAGTGACTGGAAACTGGGGCGGCGAGTTGATGCGTGGAGTCCGGGCGTTCAAGTTTCGCGTTCCGAAAGGCGACTTCGTCGATCGAACCGTGGGTGAGCAAATCACTGAAGTGGGCGAGACGTTTCGAGGCGCCGCTGATATTCACCCATTGTCGTACACGTTGTTTCACCAGCTTCCATATCAAGGCTACGGGCGATATGCGGTCGAGCGGTCGCAACTCCTGACGCGGTCCCCGTTTCTGGCGAACGGCGTTGTAAATGCTGTCTACCAGGCGCCGGTAGCCAGCCGAACGTCAATCGAGCTGGTGCTGCGGGTCCTGATGCAGCGGCCAGGGTTGTTGGCGATCCCCACGGACACGGGGCGTCTGGGCCATAGCCCGCGTCCGATCAGCCTGCTTCGGCAGGGTTACCGTCGCGTGCTCGTCAAGTCAGAGTACCTCACAAGCCATGGCGCGCCGGATTGGATGGCGGCTCTGTCAGCGCGTCTGCCGCTCCTAGAAAGAGGGTTCCTCGGCCGCGACAAGTTTCAGCATTTTCGCATCTGGATGCGGAACGAGCTCTCCAGCTTTGTTCGCGATGTGTTGTTCCGCGACGACCAAAGGGACACATTGGCGGCCTGGTTCGATATGCGGCGGGTTTCGATGATGGTGACCGATCACATTGCAGGCCGCGCCAATTACACCGAAGAGATCGACAAGCTGATGACGGTGGCGATGCTGCATAAGACATTCGATTCGGGGGGCAGGTTGACCGTTCCCGCGCTATCGAATGTGCACCGGGAGATGGCGTCCGAGCTGAGTTCCTAGCCCGCCGGATCGAGCCTTATGGCGAAACCATCGTTGACATACGTCCTCATTTCACCGGCCAGGAACGAAGAGGCTTTTCTCGAGACCACGATTCGGTCCGTAGTCTCCCAGACGGTTCTACCCTTGCGATGGGTGATTGTCAGTGACGGATCAAACGACCAGACCGAAGTGATCGCCACCTGGTACTGCGAGCGTTATCCGTGGATGACGCTCGTGACTCGTCCACCACGCGACGTTCGCGATTTTGCCGGCAAAGTCGCGGCCTTCAATGCAGGACTCGACACCATCAAACACGTGAATTTCGACATCGTCGGCAGCCTCGATGCCGACCTTTCGTTCGTTCCTGATTACTTCGAATTCCTGCTCGGCAAATTTGCCGCCGACCCGCAGCTGGGCGTTGCGGGATGTCCCTTCAGCGAGGAAGGCGTCACCTACGACTACACATTCAGCAGCGTCGAGCATGTCTCCGGTGCGTGTCAGCTGTTCCGGCGCGAGTGTTATCAGCAGATCGGCGGGTACGTTCCGCTCAAGGGCGGCGGCATTGACGTGGTCGCGGTGCTGACGGCCCGCATGAAGGGCTGGCGGACGCGCACGTTCCCAGAGCGCGTGTGCGTCCACCACAGGCCGATGGGATCAGCGAACGACACCACGAAGTTCAGAGCGAACTACAAATTGGGACAGCGCGCATATCGCTTAGGTTTTCATCCGGTGTGGCAGTTGTGTCGGAGCGCCTACCAGATGACCCGTCGTCCTTATGTATCTGGCGGCGTCGCGTTAGCCGCAGGGTATTTCGGGGCGATGTTATCGGGCTCGGAGCGAGCTGTCAGCCAAGAGGTGGCTGCGTTTCAAGGGCGGGACCAGATGAGACGGCTCCGCACATTTGTCGGAGCCCGCCTCGGAATTAAGCCCCAGTGATGGATCGGATCTCCAACGGCTGGCGGCGTTTTGCCATCCAGCGCTTTGCCCGACGCGATTTCCGTCTCAATGGCGGGACGTCGTACGTGTCGTTTACCTTCGACGATTTTCCCCGGACCGCACTCACCGCCGGCGGGCGCATCCTTACTGATCACGGCGTGCACGGCACTTACTTCGTGTCCTTTCGGCTCCTTGGATCCGAAAGCCCGTCCGGGCCGATCGCGACGACCGCCGATATCGAATCTTTGCTGCAAGCCGGCCACGAGGTCGGGTGCCACACATTCGACCACCTCGACGGCACGAAGGTGACACCGTCGGAGTTCGAACGCTCTATTCATGCTAATCGGGACGCTCTCGTCGAAAGTCGACTGGGCGCGAGGTTCAGCGTGTTTGCGTACCCGCTGGATGGACCAGCGTTACCAGTCAAGCGAGTTACGGGCCCACATTTCAGAGCTTCACGATGGGGTGGGCAGACATTCAATCACGACGTGATGGACTTGAATTTACTTCACGCCTACTTCCTCGATCAGAGAAGCCCGGCACGCCTGGAAGACCTTGCGAGGCTGATCGAGGCGAATGCGAGCGCTGGAGGATGGCTGATTTTCGCGACGCACGATATTGATTGTGAGCCGTCGAAATATGGCTGCGAAGAGTCGTATTTTCGCCAAGTCGTACGCCTGGCCGTCGCGTCTGGCGCAAAAGTGTTGCCGATGACGAACGTTTGCGCAGAGCTCGGGTTGGTCTGAATGCTGTTCAACTCGCTCGAATTCGCGATCTTCTTTCCCATTGTCGCGGCTCTGTACTTCTTGTTACCCCAACGCCACAGGATTGGGCTGCTGCTGGTGTCGAGCTGTGTCTTTTACATGGCGTTCATACCAGCGTACATCGCCATTCTCGGTCTCACCATTCTGATCGACTACTGCGCCGGTATTTGGTTGGAGAAGACGAAAACCGATCGTGCGAGGCGCCTCCTGCTTTTGGTGAGTATTATCGCGACCTGCACGGTACTGTTCGTCTTCAAGTACTTCTATTTCGTCCTCGATAATACTCGATGGTTGGCCGGCATTTTCGGCTGGCGCCTGACCGGGCCGTCCATTCGCATCATTCTTCCGATCGGTCTGTCGTTCCACACGTTCCAGAGCCTCAGTTACGTCATCGAAGTGTTTCATCGCAGGCAAAAGGCGGAAACAAACTTCGTGACCTACGCTACGTACGTCATGTTCTTTCCGCAGCTGGTGGCCGGGCCGATTGAACGACCGCAGAACCTGCTTCACCAGTTTTATGAAGTGCACGAGTTCGACTACCGACGTATTACGAGCGGTCTGAAACGGATGGCATGGGGTTTCTTCAAGAAGCTCGTGGTTGCCGATCGCCTGGCGCTCCTGGTGAACGACGTCTACGGCAGTCCACAAGCTCATACTGGTTTTCAGTTGTCGCTGGCGACCTTCTTTTTCGCCTATCAGATCTATTGCGACTTTTCGGGCTACTCGGATATTGCGATCGGCTCGGCACGCGTGCTCGGGTTCAGGCTGATGGAGAACTTCCGGAGTCCGTATCACGCCGGGTCGGTCGGGGAATTCTGGCAGCGATGGCACATCTCGCTGTCGACCTGGTTCCGCGATTATGTGTACATCCCGCTTGGTGGGAGTCGGGTTGGCCGGGGGCGCTGGGTGAGGAATGTGCTCATTACTTTCACCATCAGCGGGTTGTGGCATGGGGCGAATTGGACGTTTGTCATCTGGGGATTCCTGAACGGGGTATATCTGACGCTTGGCGGCCTTCTGAGGCCGTACCGAGAGCGATGGTGGTCGGCTGTGGGCTTGCGTGATGGTCACCCGGTACGCGTCGCGATCGGAACAGGCGTTGTGTTCGTGCTCACTTGTGCGACGTGGGTGTTCTTCCGCGCGAGCAGCGTCGCCGACGCGACGTATGTTCTCACGCACTTCTGGGGCGGTTGGCAATCCCCCTCCCTCCGTACGGAACAATTTCTTTTGCGCCAGTTTCCGGTGGCAGTGCTCTCGATTGTCGCCCTGGAACTCGCCGAAGTGCTGCACGGGCGTGTTTCGTTGACAAGCGTTCTCTCACATCGGCCGGTGGGGTTCCGATGGGCCGTGTACACCGCCTTCGTGATCGGCGTGGTGCTCTTTGGCATTCATCGATCGAGTCAATTCATCTACTTTCAATTCTAGCTCTGAGAGCGTGAATCGCGTGTCCGACCTTCACAGACCGGCGCTCGTCGCTATCGACGTGGTCGGGAAGTCAGACGCACAAAGCGCCTCGACGATCTCAGTGGAGCGATCTATCGAAGCCGGTGTTCGGTCAGTTGGCGTCGCGAGACTCGCAGCGTTCTTCAGCATCCTTGTTTTTACGATGATGGTGATTCAAGCCAGCATCAATACGGGGCTGAGACAGATCGAGACCTCGACATTCGGCGTTTTTAATAAGATTGTCGACGGCAAGATCAACGCCTCGATTCTGGTCACCGGCTCATCACGCGCCCTGAATCATTACGACCCGCGTGAAATCACTCGACGGACTGGCCTGAGTGCCTGGAATATCGGCATCAATGGTTCACAGACGGACATGCAGCTGGCCGTGCTGCGGACTTATCTCCGACATAACTCGGCGCCTGCGTTGTTGATCCACAATCTGGATTCGTTTGCGTTCGTCACGAGCAGGGAAGGCATTGCTTTTCCTGAGACATACGTGCCTTATCTTGGTGAGCCCGCAATCTACGACATGTTGAGACGGATCGACCCCAGCTGGTGGAAAGTGAAATATCTGCCGCTGTACGGCTATGCGGTCGAAGACATGCGGTTCACGTGGCTGCTCGGGCTCCAGGCTCTGGCGCGCCGGAATCCGCCAGAGGTTCGCTATTCAGGATTCGAGCCCCGAGCGACCGCCTGGACCGAAGACTTCGAGCGTTTCAAGCAGTCAAATCCGAACGGTGTGTCCTTCGCAATCGACGCAGACGCGGTCCGCGACTTCGAGCAGATGATCGTGGAGGTTACGAGCCGCGGCGGGCGAGTCCTCCTCGTCTATTCCCCTGTTTACTATGACATGCAGACGCTCGATCGCCGACGCTCCGAAGTCTTTGCACGATTCGAGGATGTGGCGCGTCGACATCACGCGATTCTGTGGGATTACAGCGATTCGGCGATTTCCAGGCGGCGTGACCTGTTTTACAACTCCCAACATCTGAACGCCGCCGGTGCTGCTTTGTTTTCGGAGTCGCTTGCGGAACGCATCGCAGCAGCCGACTTGTTGGGCGGTCGCCAGGCGATGGTGTCGATGAAGTCGGTCCCGGTCGCCGATTCGGACCGACGACAGTGACGCCTCACATTACCGTATGCATCTGTACGTTCAAGCGACCGAGGTTGCTCGAAGGGCTACTCGATGCGATAAAGGCGCAGCGCACCGACGGATGTTTCACCTTCGACATCGTCGTCGTCGACAACGACGTGGCGCATTCGGCCGAACAGGTCGTTCGTATATTCGCCGCCAGCAGCGGCATTGCTGCGACGTACTGCGTTGAGCGAGAGCAGAACATCTCGCTCGCTCGGAATATGGCTGTAGGTCGTGCTGAGGGCGATGTGCTGGCGTTCATCGACGACGATGAGGTGCCGACGACCGAGTGGCTGCTTTACTTGCTTCAGACGCGTCTAAAGTACCATGCGGATGCCGTGCTCGGACCAGTTCTGGGGCGCTTCGAGCGGGAGCCCGCTGCGTGGGTCGTCAAGGGTAGGTTTTTCGACCGGCCCCGGCATCCGACCGGCTGCTCTATCAGGTGGTCAGAAGCACGGACCGGCAACGTCATGGTCGGCAAGGACGTCTGTTCCGCTCTCGAAACACCGTTCCGGCCGCAGTTCGGAAATGGCGGGGAAGATGTCGATTTCTTCCGCCGTGCAACAGATGCGGGGCGTCAAATCGTTTGGTGTGACGAGGCAGTCGTGCACGAGTGGGTTCCGTTGCACCGTGCGACCCGCCGCTTTCTGATGCGTCGGGCACTCCTGCGTGGCAGCAATTTCCCTAAGCAGTCCGCCCATCGTCTCCGCAATATCCTGAAATCGATCGTTGCGATTCCGTGCTACACGCTCGCATTGCCTATTTTCGCCATCCGCGGCCATCACGTCTTCGTCGCATACCTCGTCAAACTGTTGGACCATACCTCGCGCCTTCTCGCGATGGCCGGCGTTCGGCTATCAACGGAGCGGCAGCACTAACGTGATCGACGCCGACGTTCAGAAGCGGCTGGAAACCAGCCTCGCCCGCGCCGTGGCCTGGGTGCAGGAGCACGAGTACAAAGGCTATGAGCCAGCGGACGGAAACTCGTCCGTCCTGTTTCCCCTGACGTTCGGCCGCGTGTGGCCGATGCGAGTCCTTCAGCAAGTCGTTCTCAGGTCACCGTTCAATATCCGACCCCTCGTCGGCGTCGCGCGCCACGAATCCGCGATCGGGCGCGGCTACATGGCCTGGGGATATCTGATCATGCTCCGCGGAGGCGCCTCACAGGCGATCCGCGATGAGGCGATCGCATGCCTGACATGGCTGATCGAGAACAGGGCCAACCAACAGCAGGACTTCTGCTGGGGTGATCCTTACGAATACGCCACACGTGGTGGCCGTCGATCACGAGGGGCGCCAATCCTGATTTGGACGGCTCTGATTGGCCATGTCTTTTTGGACGCGTACGAGGTACTCGGGGACGAGCAGTATCTGCGAGTGGCTGAGAGTATCGGCCGTTGGATCATTGCGTTACCGATCGAGCACACGAGTACGGGCTCTTGCCTGAGCTACAACTCCTACAAGCAGTCGTCAATTCACAACTCGAATGCCATGGGTGCCGCATTTCTCGCGCGCCTCGGCGCGATGACAGACAATAAGGTCGCGATTTCGCTGGCGCGCGCGGCGATGTCCTACACGTGCGCCAGGCAGCAACCCGACGGTGCGTGGTGGTACGGCGAAGAGCCGAAGTATCACTGGATCGACAACTTCCACACCGGCTATAACCTGTCTGCTTTGCACATGTACAAGGCTGCGTTGCAAGAGCAAACATTCGATGTTCAGCTAGCTCGCGGGCTTGATTACTTCAAGATACACTTCTTCGAACCGGACGGCTGCCCGAAGTATTTTCACGACCGGACGAATCCAGTCGACATTCAGTGTGCGGCACAGGCGATTGATACGCTTGTGACTCTATCTCTTCATGATTCAGATTCGCTGGCGACTGCGTTGAGAGTCGCCCTTTGGACAATCAAGCATCTGCAGGCACCGGATGGCCATTTCAACTACCGTCGTCTGAGCTGGAAGACCGTCACGACGCCCATGCTGCATTGGGGACAAGGAACGATGGTCAAGGCCCTGGCGGCGGCGTTGCGCAAGCAGGCTACGAAAGACGTCGCGCCGCAAGTGTTGATGCCGGACGGTGACGTTGCTGCCCGGAATCACTGATAATTCGTCGGTCGTGTCGCCTCGCGAAGGCATCATCACAGCTGCGGCTCACAACGCTCCGAAGATTACCGACCGAGTCGGGCCGGAGCGTGCGTCGACGGCTGGGACGCGCGTGGCCAGCTTCGACTTCGTCAAAGGCGCCCTTGTATTGATAATGGTTCTATACCACTGGTTGAATTACTTCATCGGCCTGGGTTGGGGCGGTTATCGCTATCTGCGGTTTCTTACGCCATCGTTTATCTTCATAACAGGGTTTCTCATTTCATACGTGTACTTATCCAAGTACTCGTACGACGCTCCGCAGTTGCGCCGGCGACTCTGGCTGCGCGGCCTGAAGCTGCTTGCCCTCTTTCTCTTCTTGAATGTCGTTGCCAATCGGACGCTGGGAATGCGTTTGCGGCTGGATTTCGGCGATCCTGGCGCATTGCGTGACGCCGCGTATGCGGTCTTCGTGGAAGGCACCACACGTGCCGCGTTCGACATCCTTGTGTCAATCGCGTACTTGCTGCTGCTCGCGCCGTTGGTGTTGTTCGTTTCCGGACGATTGAAGATTCCGCTGTGGGTCTTGGCTGCCGCTGCGGTGATTGCAATGCTCCTCGGCGAGTACCACGGTTTCACCAACCCGCATTGCGAAATGTTATCCATTGCGCTTGTCGGTCTCGCAACAGGAACGCTGGGTGGCGACCGGGTTGCGGCGCTCGGGCGGTCGCCGATCGTGATTGCCGGCGCGTATCTGATCTACGTGGCAGCGATTAGCGTGTGGAACGTGCCGTTTTGGCTTCAAGTCCCCGGTGTGTGCTTGAGCGTTCTCGTCCTGTATGCCATTGCCGAAGCCGTTGGGTCCACCGGTCTGCTGCAGAAGTACTTCGTTCGATTGGGCCAGTACTCGCTCCTCGCGTACATCGCTCAAATATTGATTTTGCAGATCCTGCGGCGTGGCCTCAGAGAGTACGTCTTGTCCGGAGCCGATGTTGCAACACCACTGGCGATCGGCATCGTTGCGACGGTGGTGACAGTAGAGACGACCATCTGGCTTCGGCAGCGCTCTGCACTTTTCGACCGATCGTATCGGATCGTTTTTGCATGAATCCGCAGGTACCGCCATTCGTATGGCCGGGAACGACTGACTGATGGGGCCGTTCGCCACGATTCTCGTTGCCGGGTTCGTCGCCTATCTCTACTGGGGCGATATCCACAAGATCGACCGCGACCGGATCTCGTGGGCGCCGTTCGCCTGGATGTTCATCGCGGGGACGAGGTTCGTCTCGGGGTGGCTGCATCTCGGCGCGCCTGAAGGCGGCGTGGAGGCATACGCGGAAGGCAGCCCGCTCGATCGGACCGTGTTCTTGGCGCTGATCGTCTGGGGGGTTGTTGTCTTGTCTCGGCGCGACATTAATTGGCGACAACTTCTTGCGAATAACAAATGGCTCACCGCGTACTTCGTCTATTGCCTGCTCAGCATGGCATGGACAGACGAACCGATGATCCTTGCCAAGCGTTGGTTGAAGGATCTCGGCAATCCGATAATGGCACTTGTCCTGCTGTCGGAGGCGCGACCATACGAAGCGATTGTCACCACGGTGCGTAGGTTGGCCTATTTCGCAGCGCCGGTGTCGGTGCTGTTCATTCGTTATTATCCGGAGTTCGGTAGAGGGTATGCAGCCGGGGGCGGAACGATGTATTCCGGCGTCGCAGATAACAAAAACACGCTCGGGGTAACCTGCCTCATTGCAGGTATCTGCTATACGTGGACACATCTATTCAAACGTGATTTGGCCAAGTACGATGTGGTGATCGGTACGATCCTCGTGTGGCTTCTATATGAGGCGAACAGCAAGACATCGCTGACGTGCACCATCGTTGCCATGGCGATCCTGGTTGTGTCGAGGAGCTCTGTGATCGAACGACAGCCGACCAGAATCGTCGCAGTCACTGTCGCCGGCGCGTTGGTGTACGTTGCTGCTGACTCGCTGTTTCAGGTGAAAGAATACGTGCTGGCCATGCTCGGCCGGGATGTGACGCTCACCAACAGAACCGAACTGTGGGCGGTTGTGCGAGGACTCCAGAAGAACGCCATGGTCGGCACCGGCTTTATGAGCTTCTGGGCTGGCGACCGGATGGCGACCGTGTGGAAGGCGCTTGGTCCAGGCGTCAACCAGGCTCACAATGGCTATCTCGAACAATATCTGAACCTCGGATATGTAGGCGTTGCATTCATCATCGCCGTTGCGTTATCGACGTTGTTCATCGTCGTGAAACAATTGAAATCGGATTACAGCGTAGGCGTCCTGCGGCTGTGCGTGCTCACGACCGCAATGCTCTACAACTACACCGAGGCATCCTTTTACGGCATCAACCTGATGTGGGTGCTGTTCCTCGCGGCATCGATCGACGTTCCACATCTGCAAGTGATAGCAACCGCGGCCGAGCGGTGGCCGCTCAGAATCGCGAGTCGTCGCGCATCGCTTAACCTAAAGAATAAGACGCCGGTCAACGTTTACGCCGCTACTCGCCGAGCTGCCAGACGGCCACCGAAAACGCGTCCAGAGTCATTGTCGTGAGCGAACACGCCCTGCAAGACCCGTTAGCACGCTCTGTACCAGTGCTGCCGGCACTGGAAATCGACAGGTGTATTCCGAGGCGAATCATTCAGACAGCCAAGCAACGGCAGCTGTCGTTGAAGCAGCGCGCGTTTGCGACGAATGTGCAGCTGCTGAATCCCGGCTACGAAACGTGTTTCTTCGACAATCGGGAGGTGGACCGGTTCATCGATCGCGAGTTTCCGCAGCATCGTGCGACGTTCGACGCTTTCACCTTTCCGATTCAACGCTACGATTTCTTCCGGTACCTCGCGGTTTACCGGCTCGGTGGCTTTTATCTCGACCTCGACGTGCTTTTGACGACGGGCTTGTCAAACCTGCGCAACGGCGGTTGCGTGTTTCCCTTCGAGGGACTGACGTTTAGCCGTCTGCTTCGGGATTTCGGAATGGATTGGGAGATCGGCAACTATGCGTTTGGCGCCGTCGCGGGCCACCCCTTTCTTGCCGCGGTCATTGAAAACTGCGTTCGCGCGCAGCGTGACCCCTCGTGGGTGCGGCCGATGATGCGTGGCGTGCCGCCTCTTTCGAGACTCGATCATTATGTGCTGTACACAACCGGTCCCGGGCTCCTCTCACGCACGTTAGCTGAGAACCCCGCAATTGCTTCGACAGTCACGGTGCTTTTCCCTGAGGACGTGTGCGACGTGCAGTCCTGGAATCAGTTCGGCACAGTCGGGTTACACATGATGGACGGAACGTGGCGAAGAGGAACAAGCCTGCTCCGTCGAAGATTGGCGCAGCGCTGGGAAGTGTGGGCCATGAATCGTCTGCTGCGCGAAAGCCGAGCCCGTGGTGCGAGTAGACAGCTCATGCCCATGCCTGAGGCGCCGACCCCTTAAGACATTTGCCGCCGAATTCATTGCCAAGCGACACTGAAACTCGGTCGCCAAAATGGCTCTCGACGGTGGCGAGCGCACAAATCATTTTCCACCAGAACGCACAGATTATCCTGAATTAGCTCAAGAGGACGCCGATTGGATCTATCGCTACAAGTCGAATCGACCTTGGCGCGACCAAGCGTCACAGAAATTAGCGTCAAGGGCAACTGGGTGACTGTTCCCGCTGTCACAATCGTCGGGCAAACAGTAATTACTACAGGAAGGCTGCTTAAGATTGCGGCAATTAGTGACAGTTACTGGATCGAACGCGACATCGACAATCCTGAGCTATATATCGAGGGATTGAAGAGTTCGGACTCGAAATGCCCTGACATTTTTACTTTTCTTAACAGACTCCCCGAGACTCAACTGCGGTATCCCTATCATGTCAGGTTGAACAGCAATGCCGCGATCACGCTTACCACGTACGAGGAATGGTTGAAAAAACTCTCAACCGATACCCGTAGGAACATAAAGCTCGCTAAGAGTCGTGGCGTGGTGACGGAAGTGGAATCACTTAGCAAAACTCTAGTTAAAGGCATCGTCACGCTGAATAACGAAGCTCCGATCCGCGCCGGTAAACCATTCTGGCATTACGGAAAGGGCTTTGAGGCCGTGATGAAGGATTATTCGAGCTTCGCGGACCGAAGCGAATACATGTGCGCATACTTTGGCGGCGAGCTAATTGCGTTCGTCAAAATCGTCTATTGTGGGACAGTCGCCGCGATTATGCAGAACCTTGCGATGATTGCGCATCGCGACAAGAAACCCTCGATTGCGTTAATGGCCAAAGCGGTCGAGCGTTGCACCCAAAGAGGATTGTCTCACCTGACTTACCTTCAGTACCGGTACGGTACGAAACAGGACGACTCGTTAACCGAATTTAAACGGCGATGTGGCTTCGAGGAAATTTTCACTCCCCAGTATTACGTGCCTCTCACGATCAAAGGCAAAGCGGCTCTCGCGTCGGGTTTGCATCGTCCTCTTGGCGAAATTGTCCCAGGTCCAGTTATGGTCGGCATGCTGCGGTTGCGCAAGGCTTGGTACGAGCGCACAGGCAAATAGCGTGTGACGCGATTCGTTCGCACGATGTCACTTTTGTCATGACGGCAGCATCTCAACCGAGTTGCGAGATTACTCGTCTTGCGGAATCGGGTTCCTATCTATACGCATCGCCGCGAGCAAGAAATGGCAAGACTTGTGCTTGATCTTGACAAGATTATCTGGAGCTCCGTTCCGAGAACTGACGTTCATAGCAGAGCACCGCATGCCAGTTCACAGGCTTGCCCACGTCATGACGCGGAAATCAGGACAAGATTGGACATGCGCCGAAACCCTACTCAGCTCGTTCAGATCGGTCTTGTAGCGGTGAGCCTGTTGCAATTCGCTGCCTCGACTGCGTCGGCGCAGCTGCCTGGTTCGAACATCATCCCAACGAATCGCTTGATTAAGTGGACTCCGGGCCTCACCGTCGGCGTGCCCGGCGGTATACCGACAAACCGGGCGCAGTGTGCGACGACGGCATGTATTGCCGTGACGAACGCGACGGCCAGCCTGCGGACCGATCTCGCGAGCGCAGTGTCGTTGCTGCAGGCAGCGATTAACTCTGCACCGACCAACACATATGTTTTGATTCCGTCCGGAACGTGGCTGATTGACTCCACGCTGATGGTACCGCAAGGGAAGAATTCGATTACGTTGCGCGGCTCTGGCGCCGGCGCCACCATCTTCGACTGCCGTCCAAGCGTGTGTATCTTCGTTGGAACGGCAAGCGACTACGGTTGGTCGTGGCCGCCGACGGGGAACTTTGTCACCGCTTACGCTGCGGACGCAACGACAGGCGGAACGAAACTGACGATTGCGGATACTTCAGCATTTGCGGTCAATCAGTTGGTTAATTTTCGGGTTGGAAATGATGCTTCCGTTCCTGTCATGAGTGTCGCCGGATACAACTTCGTTCGTGGGCAAATGACGCGCGTCGTTGCGAAGACTAGTAATTCCCTGACCGTGTTTCCGCCGATCTACGGCTTCGATCGATTTACAGCTGTCGCGGCGAAAGTCAACGTCGCGCAGTTTCAGGTGAATTCGGTTGGCATTGAAGACATGACACTCGACGGGGCGAACGGGGCTATGCTGTTCGGTATCCAGTTCGAGCAGAGCTACGCGTCATGGGTCAAGAATGTAACGGTGACTCATTCGAGTAATTACCAGGTATTCTTTTATGATTCGCTCAACTGCGAGCTTCGCCACAGCCGATTGGATACTCTCAATCATGGTGGAAGTAACGGTGCTGGGCTCCTGATGAACAACGCATCGGCCTGCCTGATCGAAGACAACATCATTCGCGAAGCGTTTCCGGATATCGAAATGAATTTCGGATCGGCTGGAAATGTCATAGCGTACAATTTCATTAACAATTCAAATGGGTTGATCGGTATCGATTCGAACCACGGTCCACACAACAGCTTCAATCTGTTCGAGGGTAATGTCGTACACAACCTGATGTCGGACGGGTACTTCGGCAGTGACTCAGAGGACACGATCTTCAGGAATCTACTTCACGGCAATGGAGTTGTTGCTGGAGACACGTTGACCTATTGTCTGAGTCTGAAGCGGTTCACGAGAAACTTCTCGCTTGTTGGAAACATCCTGGGCAGCATGAAACATACAAGCCGCTGCGACTCTTACGGTCAGCCAAACATAGGTAATGGCAGTTCAACCGGTACTGCGCAACCGAGCGTCGGCAGCTATTGGGCAGACTGGCGCCCGGCCACCGGGACAACAATTAGCGGAACATTGACCGGCCGGACTGACCAGTTCCACGGAACGATCACACTCAGCTCAGGAACGTTGACCACGGGGCAGGCACCGGCGCTCTGGCTAACCGGTGGCACGGCACCAGCCACGTCGGTCACAGTTGGAACCGTTAGCGGCAATGCCGTTACCGTTGATTCGTCGCCTTTTGGAACCGCACTTCCATCCCTAAACACAGGCTTGACGATATGGGCCGGAGCAGCGGGTTTTCAGGAGCTCGATCTGGACGTTGACGCCACGACGTTGAAGAAGGGGAATACCTTCGTACCCACCGGCATCCCTGCGTCAGAGGCGCTGACGACGACATTGCCGCAAAGCCTCTATCTCGCGACAAAACCGGCGTGGTTTGGCACTCTCGTGTGGCCACCGTTCGACCCCACGGCGCCGAATGTCAGCTATGATGCGATTCCGGCCGGATACCGCTACGTCCACGGGGTCGATCCGCCGGCCGCGTCGGGTCCACAAGCCCCAACAGGGTTGAAGATCTCCTCATAATTTCGGTTCCGCTGCTCCTGCTCGGGTAAGTCATTTCGTTTGTCTTTCGAGACTAAGAAGCCGCGAATTCTGTACGTGACGCCGTTCTGGCATGACAGCAGCAGTGCGTCAGAAGTGCGATCGGCCCAAATCCAGAATGCATTGGAACAGATCGGACACGTTGCGACACTTGTGCTCGACGACGCCGATGACGTTCCTTGTAATGCCACCAGCGTCGCATCTGAACTCAAAAACGTCCCTCGGCTGCGCGTCCGATCACAGCCGCCCCATAACGTACGTGCAAAGCTGAATTGGATTTTCAATTCGCGCAGCCAGTGGCCGCACGGGGTTGCCGCAGAGCGCGGGGCCCTCGATCGTCTCTTGGAGATGCAGAAAGCGTTCGACCTGATCTGGTTCTTCAAGTTCCGCAGCGCAAATTTCTTCCCACGGTGGAACTGGCCGTCATCGGTCGTAGATATCGATGATGTGCCGAGCACGTTCGAAAAATCTGTTCTTCGGACCACCCGATCGGTGTCGAAGCGTGTTTCGACATCTGTTCGGGTCTGGAGCTGGCGGCGGCGCGAAAAGCTAATTGGTGAGCGGTTTTCGGTCATTACCGTCTGCAGCGAGGAAGATAAGCAGTACCTCAGGAACCTCGGTGTCGATGCCCCGATTCACGTCGTTGCGAACGGCTTCAATCAGCCGAATGTTCCTCCGACACGAACACCGTCAAACCCGCCGCGTATCGGATTCATCGGCGTGTTCGATCACGGGCCCAATCTCGAAGGGATCCGTTGGTTCGTGAAGGAGTGCTGGCCGCGAATTAAGACGCAAGTGCCAGACGCACGCCTGCGCCTCGTAGGCCGTTTCAGCGACGGACCGCTGAAGCCGGAAGGCATCGATATCGACGCGCTTGGATGGATGGCGGACCCGACGAGCGAAATCGGCACGTGGTCGTCGATGATCGTGCCGGTTCATCTCGGCGCAGGCACGCGCGGCAAGATCGCACATGCGTTTAGCCTGAAATGCCCGGTTGTCTCCACGCCGCTCGGCGCACATGGATATGACGCGCATGACGGCGTTGAAATGTTCCTCGCCGATTCTGGCGATGCTTTCGCCGAGGCGTGCGTGCGAACGGTCCGCCAGCCTGTGCTGGCTGCCGCTGTCGCCGAACGCGCTTGGCAACGGTTCCTCGAGCGGTGGACCTGGGACGCCATACGCCCCCACGTGTGGGCGGCCGTGGATCAGTGCCTGCGAATGAAAACGAGCGATCGTTACGCGGCAACTGTGCGATGACCAAGGCCGAACGGTTTCAGCAGCTTACGAGCACGGCGGAAATTCAAGGAGATCTGCGCGCGAAGTCGGTTCGAGCCGCGACTTTTACGTGGACCGCCGGCGTTGGCGACTTTATGCTGCGCTTCGGATCGACGGCCATTCTTGCGCGCATGGTGCTTCCTGAGCACTTCGGTCTCGTCATGATGGTTATGGCCTTCACCTCGATCGCCGATCAGTTCCGGGATCTCGGCCTCTCGACGGTGACAGTCCAACGCAAAGAGATCACCTACGAGGAAATCAGCAACCTGTTCTGGATCAACGTCGCGGCCGGGTTGGTGATCGCCTTGGCCGTGTGTGCGGCGTCGCCGCTCATCGCTGCCTACTACAAAGACCCGCGGCTGATTGTCCCGACGTGTCTCCTGGCGGCGAATTTCGTCTGGGGTGGGTTGATGGTTCAGCATCAGGCGCTGCTCACGAGGCGGCTGAAGCTCGGATATACGTCGACCATTCGACTGATCAGTAGCCTAGTCAGTACCGCGCTGGCGGTCGGTCTCGCCTGGCAGGGTTACGGATATTGGGCGCTTGTGTGGCGTGAGTTCGTCCGCTGCGCGTTGTTGACGGTCGGGATGTGGGCCGCATTTCCATGGTTGCCGGGTCTGCCGAGCCGCCTCACCAACGTATGGAGTCTGGTGACGTTCGGCGCCGACCTCAGCCTGGCAAACATCGTCGCGAGCATCAGCGGTACCATCGATCGCTTTCTGCTCGGCCGATTCTGGGGCGCGTCGCCGACTGCGGTGTATCGACAGGCGTACCAGCTTCTCGTGTTGCCGACGGAGCAGTTGCTCGGCCCGGTGTATCAGGTGGCGCAGCCTGGGCTTAGCATGCTCCAGACCGACGCATTGCGATTTCGCAAATTCTACAACAAGGTGCTGACCATTGCGTGTGTGGCAGCGATGCCGTCGAGTTTGTTCGTCGCTGTATATTCGGCGGAAATCACCAGAGTTGTGCTCGGTCGCAGATGGGCGGCTTCTGCTCCGTTGCTGCTGATAGTGAGCCTGTCTAACTTCATCAAGCAACCTGTGGGTTCAACGGCGTTCGTATTGATCGCGCTAGGGCGGTCGCGTACGTATCTGATGTTGGCGCTTTTGCAGAATCTCGTAGCCATTATCTTCATGTGCATAGGTGTGCATTGGGGGACCATCGGCATCGCGTACGCCGAGGTTGTCACGACGTACACTCTCATTGCGCCTCGCCTGTACTACACACTCAAGGATTCTCCTCTTAGCGTCCGCTCATTTTCTTCGATGATATTCCGACCCGTCGTGGCCAGCGCGGTCATGGCAGCGGTTCTTTTGGCCCTGCGGCAGACGCTTCCTGCCATCGGTGCGCCGGCTGTCCTGCTCATCGGGACAGTCGCAGCAGCCTTGGTGTTTTCGATCGTCTGGATGCTGCTGCCGGGTGGAAGCGCCGAAATGTTTGCGCTCATTACAGACGTGCGTTCCGCGATGCTCAGCAAGAGAACATTGTTTCGGCCGGCCGAAGATACGGTTGTCGTCGCGACCGAACCAGCGCGTTTATGAACAACACTTTGAGGCCCAGCGCGCTTGACGGCCCATTGCGTCGCGTATGCCTGACGCCAGTCCGCAACGAGGCTTGGATTATCGACCGGTTTCTCGCGGCGGCGAAGACCTGGGCCAGCGACATCATCGTCGCGGATCAGGCCTCAACGGATGGAACGGTCGATCAAGTGCAGCAGACAGCCGGCGTAGACTTGGTCGTCAACGATTCGGGTGGTTACGACGAACAGCATCGTCAAAACTTGCTGTTGGGAAAAGCGAGGCAGGTTCCGGGCAGGCGTTTACTAATTGCTTTGGACGCGGACGAGGCATTATCGGCGAATTCTTTGACTAGCGACGAATGGCGTCGCCTTGAGACGCTACCGCCGGGAGCGATTGTCAGATTTCGCTGGGTCAATATCCTTCCCGGTTTCAAGCAGGCATGGATTCCTCCCCAACCTTCAGCGTTCGGGTTCGTCGACGACGGTTCAGACCACAACGGCACACGAATTCACAGTCCGCGAGTTCCGCAACCTCCGGGTGCACCGATCGTGGACATGAAAGAGGTGGTCGTTCTGCATTTTCAATACGTGGCATGGGAACGCATGATGAGCAAACATCGCTGGTATCAGGCGTGGGAGCACATCAAGAACTGCCAGAAGAGTGCGGTCCAGATCTTCCGCCAATATCACCACATGTTCGGCAGTTGGCACCGCTCGGAAATTCACCCGGTTCGCCGAGAATGGCTAGACGGATACCGTCACCTGGGAATTGACTTTGAATCCTTGAGGAGTGAGCCGACCACGTGGTGGGACGTGGAAGTCCTGGCGATGTTGCAACGGTACGGCGTCGAGCATTTTCGAAAGATCGATATCTGGGAGCACGATTGGAATGCAGTCGCTGCTCGAGTCGGCAAGAGGAATAGAGATCTGTCCGACCCCCGATCGCGATTCGAAAAAACCGCGCACTTACTTCTGCGAGCCACGCAAGGTTATCGTTCGAATGTTGCTGTGCGCGCGTTCGAACGTGGGTTACAGCTAGCTGGCTGGTAGGAATCGAAATAATGATGGAGTTGAACTTGGCAAGTCTCGTCGTTCGGGCTTCCCGAGAATTTTCTGAATTTTCTGAGGGGCAGCATGGTAATCGGCCGGCCGCTTGGTTGCGACGACATGCGAGCAGAGTGTGAAAACCCTAGCCAAGCGTCTTTTGAATCGGATTTTTCGATCTGGCTTGAATGAGTTGCAGCTGGAATTCGGCGCAACACTGCCGCCGACGGAGGTGGTGGCACAAAAGGTGCTGATGCAGCAGTACCGTCTGCTGGCCGCGTCGGGCAAGGAACATCTACCTTCTCTCGAGGATGTCGGTTTCCGAAACCACTCGCAGTTCGAAGAAGACGGAATTTTGTTATATCTCTTCTCGCTGATTCGGCCACTGAACCGCATCTGCGTTGAAATCTGCGCGGGCGACGGGCGAGAGAGCATGACGACGAATCTCATCATCAACCATGGCTGGTGGGGACATCTGTTTGATGGTAATGAAGAAAACGTTCGTGCCGGCAAGCGCTTCTTCGCGAACCATAAGGACACGTTTCTTTATCCACCCACATTCAGCCACGCATGGATCACCGCTGAGAATGTGAATGAACAACTGAGCGCCGCAGGTGTTGGCGGGGTCGTGGACTTGCTAAGTTTGGATCTTGACGGAATGGACTTTTGGGTGTGGAAGGCCATCACCGCCATCGATCCGAGAATCGTTGTTTGTGAAACGCACAACGTCGTTCCAATCGGTCGGTCGGTAACGGTTCCGTATCATCCGACGTTTGTTTGTGACTCCGAAAATTATCGCGGTGCGTCGTTGGAAGCCATGTGTCGGCTCGGCAAAGACAAGGGTTACCGGCTGGTGGGTGCACATCGGTTCGGTTTCAATGCGTTCTTCGTGAAAAACGGAGTTGGGGAGGAATTCTTTCCGGAAGTGACAAGCGGTTGCTGCCTGACGGATCCCTTCAGCCAAAAGCGGCGTCGCGATTGGGAACAGGTATCCTCGATGCCGTGGGATGAAGTTAATTAGCTTCGTTGGAGAGCCGGAGTAAACACGTCAGCTTCCCCGTCAGTGCAGAAAAGAGAGAGACCTGACCAATCGTTGTGAGCTAAGGCGGCTGTACTCGCACCTTGAGCTGCCAGGATGGCGCCGGATCTTGCTCCGGACGATACTGAGCGAAAGCTGGAACGGAATACGTACGACAACTGTGCGGCCTCACGGATATGCGATGGAACTCGATTTGGCACAGCCATGGGAGCTTTGGAGCTATTTGGCTGGTCAGTACTACGAGACGCACACACAGATGCTTCTTTGTAAGCTGCTGCAACGCGGCGACGCCCTCTTGGATATAGGGGCCAACATCGGCCATTTAACGTTGACCGGCGCTTGGAGAGTTGGCGTTACTGGCTTAGTAGTAGCGTTCGAACCCAATCCTTTTGTATACGAACGCGTGAGTCGTCATATCCGCATGAACGGACTGGAGTCGTTCGTGAGAGTCCACAATCTGGCACTCGCTGACAAGCCGGGCTTATTCACACTGAGCGTCCCGATCGAGGGCACCGGCGGCGGCACGCTCGGGAAGGTTGGCGCAGAGTACTCAGGGAAGCTGGCGCAACAGCATCAAGTGCGAGCGGTCGATGGCGACGACATGTGTGCTGGCATTGAGAAGCCGTTGCTTGTGAAAATTGACGTGGAAGGATTCGAGTCCGCTGTCATTAAAGGGCTTCGTTCGACAATACGCAGACTACTGCCTGCCATGATTGTGGAGGCTTGGCCAGAGCATTTAGCAAATGCGGGCTCGTCGATCCATGAGTTCTTCGCGCTGGCTGGTGAGTTAGGCTATCAAATCTTTGCCGTGCGATCTCCATTGAGAGTGCGAGGCCTAACCAGGACCGCGAGGCTGACGCTGCACAGACTTACATCTCCGAATCAAGAGGTGACGGATGACGTTCTGTGGCTACATCCTGCGGGATGCCATTTTGAGCGTGTCGCACCATTCATCCAACCGTAGCGGAAGAGATTATTGGACGTGGCGTGCAGGCTGCGGTCGCTTCGCGAACAAAATCGGAAGCTTAAATAGTTCGTCGCCGACTGTTCGTTCCATCACCGCATCCTGCGGATACTTTTTCAAAAACCGCGAAGCCCCGCGCGCCGTGGCCCATGTCGACTTCGCCGAACCAGTGATGGTCGATGTACCCAGGTGAGGAACTACGGGCTCAACTCGAGATCGAGCATCATTGCGTTCCAAAAGAGTTTCTATGAGATCTGACAGTGCGCTCGACGTTTCTGAGACCATGACACGGATGGCAACATCTACGGAAGAACTGCTCCGCGGAATTGTTGAACGCCAGGAACGTAACACGGTCGTTCTGTCTCCCGCAGATGGTCGATGTTACCGGAAGGTCGTCTATGTTAATTCGTACGGCGGGCCCGATGTGCTACGTAAGATACGCAGTGGATTGTTGCCGCCGCAGCACATGTGGGGCTGCTTCGAGCTCGTACGGCGCGGATACGAGGTTGCATTACCAGATGCTCTACTGGACTTTTCATATCGAGACCCGCTGCCACACGACCTGAAATTATTGAGGCTTGTGCATTCGTGGCTGCCCTCCGACGGCATCGTTTATTGCGGCCACAACGTTTTGTTCTGGTTGCCCTCATTGAGGCGTGTTCGAGGCATCCACGCTCGAGTGGTCTCCCTCCTGTTTGCCCGTGAGCCGCTAAAATTCGCGCGTGCTCACAGCGGGATCGTGGGACTCACGCGAGCGGGCGCGGAGCACGCCAGCAGGCTCGCGCCGGGAGTAAGGGTGGCGAATCTGTCGTGGGGAGCCGATCTCAGCGCCTACCCGCGCTTGCCGTACCGTCCGGAATGTTTTTTTTCATGCGGCATCGCGGTCCGCGATTTTGACACATTGAGTCGCGCGGCCGCGCGGAGCAATCACAGGATTGATGTTGTGGTGCCCGGCAATGTGGACGGCGTCCAATGGCCCTCAAACGTCAGCGTTTTCGACGGCGGAAGCGGTTGGAGCTTTCAGAAGGATCGATTCTCCCATCGCGAACTGATCCAACGGTTTCAAGCGCGCAGCGTAGCGTCCCTTATTATTCTCAAGCGAGACGATGCGGAATACATTGCGTGTGGTTTCACTGAGTTAATCGACGCGATGGCGATGGCCCGCCCCGTGATTATGACAAGAACAGGAGCACTTCCGACAGAAATTGACATCGAAAAGGCTGGCTTCGGAATCTATGTTCCACCCGAAGATCCGGATGCCATCGTTGAAGCGATGAACTATCTTCGTAACAATCCTGACGCGGCAGAAGAGATGGGTCAATACGGAAGGTTACTGGCGGAACAGCACTACAACCTTGAACGTTACGCGACGGATCTCCATTCTTTTTTTGAGAACCTCTGAGCGAAATGCGAAATACCACAGCAGCAAATGGAACCGGTATTTTCGACCGCAAATCAGGATTGATCCGCAGGGAGCAGCACCGAGGAGCTCTATCATGAGTGAACTAGACAGACACGCCCGAGTATTCGTCGCGGGCCATCGCGGTCTCGTAGGATCAGCAATTCTACGTCGGTTAGAAGCGGCGGGATATGACAAGGTCCTGACCGCTACACGACAGCAGGTTGATCTCCGGGATCAGGCTGCCGTGAACTACTGGTTCCGCGCGAACCGGCCCGAGTACGTGTTCCTGGTCGCGGGCACCGTTGGCGGCATTCTCGCCAATTCGACAAGACCCGCAGAGTTTCTGTACGACAACATGATGATTCATGCCACGGTGGTACATGCAGCGCACCTCTACGACGTTCGCCGGTTGCTGTACCTCGGTAGCTCCTGCATCTACCCGCGCGAATGTGAGCAACCGATGAAAGAAGAGGCGCTTCTGACAGGCCGCCTCGAGCCAACGAATGAGGCCTACGCGATCGCGAAGATTGCCGGCATCAAACTCTGTCAATCGTATCGCAGTCAGTACGGCAACGATTTCATTTCGGCGATGCCGACCAATCTGTACGGTCCGAATGATAATTTCGATCTGACGAGTTCGCACGTGCTTCCGGCATTGATGCGCAAGTTCCACGACGCGAAGATGCAAGGAAATTCCGAAGTTGTCATCTGGGGCAGTGGTTCGCCGCGTCGTGAGTTCCTGCACGTCGATGATCTGGCCGATGCATGCCTCTTCTTGATGGAGCACTACGATCGTGCTGAGCACATCAACGTCGGCACGGGTGTTGACTTGTCGATCGGCGAGCTTGCCGGAATGGTGCGCGATATCGTCCATCCCGACGCCCGCCTGGTGTTCGATACCACCAAGCCGGACGGGATGCCGCAGAAGCTGCTCGACGTGACCCGTCTAAACGCGCTTGGGTGGCATCATCGGATCGATCTTCGCGACGGAATTGCGGCGACTTACGAATGGTTCCTGCAAACAAACACCGCTCGTGGGGCTGAAATGTCGCAAGGCAGACGCGTAGGGGCAGCGGTATCGGCGGCCGGCTGATCGCGCACGTCAGCAAGCCGACCGCACTGGCGCTTCTCGAGCATGGCGATCTCTTTCTGGCCATCTGGCTGTTCGGCCACCAGCGTGGTCCGTTTAGCTAGATGCGCATTTGGCACTTGTTTCACCGCCGCTCTTGCCACTCCGTGATTTAGCCGCAAAGCAATCGTCTGAGACATCAATCTGACGCGCTGATGAAAAGGGCCGCGATGACAAGCAGGTTTCAAGCTTACGATAGCCGGTTCTTCGAAGCTCAGATTGGTGGGGCGCTGGAATCCGCGAAAGTCGTGCTGGATATACTCTTTGAAATATATCGGCCTCGATCTGTATTTGACTTGGGCTGTGGCACAGGTGCGTGGTTGGCGGCCGCTGGATCGTTGGGCTGCGATCGGTTGGTGGGTGTAGACGGACCTTGGGTCCGCGAGTCCGAACTGATCGACCCCCGCATCGAGTTCTCAAGAGTTGATCTCGAGCAGGACATTGAATATCCGGGTCAATTCGACCTGGCGATCTGTGTCGAAGTGGCAGAGCACGTTTCGCGCGCTCGTGCCGGTTGCCTAGTGGAAACACTTTGTCGGATCGCTGATTTAGTTGTCTTCAGTGCGGCCGTGCCCCTTCAGGGCGGTGTTCACCACATCAACGAGCAGTGGCAGTCATTCTGGGCTGCGCAGTTTGATAGCTTCGGATACCAGGTTTGCGATTTTTTCAGGCCGAGAATATGGTCGGACGCGAAGGTGGAAGCGTGGTATCGCCAGAACTTGCTCCTTTACATAAGAAGATCTCATCCGGTTTTGGTGAATGTCCAGCGCTTGTCACACGCGCAAGCCCCGCTCGATATTGTTCACCCCTACATCTTCGAAGGTAATATCGAGTCCTACAAGCGGGGGCACGACGACCCAACTTTAAGGCTCTGTGCAGAGATGCTCCTCCGGTGGGTTAGCCGACAGGTGAACAAAATCCCATTGCGGGTCCGGCGAGCTTATTCGTAGCACGTGCAGCCGTGCCAGGTTCTCGATGAGGATGGCGATAGTTACTGCGGTGTTCCCATAGCGCACGAGGCTGCGGGAATGGCGGCTGCCCATCCTTCGTGCGGTAACCACAACGAGCGCGACAAACTCGCAATGAACGTTTCCAAACGGTTCTCGAGTTTAAGCTGGTACAGGGAGTCGATCTGTTACCGGTTCTCGATGCTGTGTATGGTCTACAGGCAGTGGGCAACGCAAGGCAGGAACGGAGCTAGTGGGCACTTCTCTTGCCGTAAAGCTGCGCCAACGCGTGCCACGACTATGGAAATGCATCGTCCTCGTAATATTTCTGACCTTTTGCCCGCGACTCTCAGAGGCTGCCAGTCTCACAGTCGCATGGGACCCGCCGATTGACGGAGTCACCGTAGGCTATGTCCTTTCGTATGGTACGGCCTCCGGCTCTTACTCACAGAACCTGAACGTTGGCAACGCGACGTCCTGCACGCTGAACGGCCTGTTAGAC
>Ga0070675_100000056_pt1 | contig 66985 bp, 74 predicted proteins | sample KBSM43metaG_FD_65343 | JGI IMG/M metagenome (GOLD analysis project Ga0070675, IMG submission 65343) | Miscanthus rhizosphere microbial communities from Kellogg Biological Station, Michigan, USA - KBS M4-3 metaG | ecosystem: Host-associated > Plants > Roots > Rhizosphere > Soil ... | reverse complement strand
CGGCTCAATCGGCGCGCCGCATTAGTCGTTCGAGTGCAATAGAGGGTGCTGGGGGCTGGGGACTGGGAGTCCCCGGTCCCCAGTCCCCAGTCCCCAGTCCCCAGTCCCCAGCCCCAGCCCCAGTCAGCTAGGATCTCCCGGTGACAATCCGGGCGTCTGCTTCCAAACAAATTGACACACTGATCGCCGATCTCGCCGCGCGCGAAGAGCCGCGGCGCGAAGCGGCGATTGCGCGATTGATTGTGATCGGCGACCGTGCCGTCGATCGCCTGATCGCGGTGGCCAACAGCGACGTTGACTCCAGCGTTCGCACGGCGGCGTTGCGCGCGCTCGAAGGTATTGGCAGCGAACGGGCGATCGGCGTGGCATTGCTGCGCATCGACGATCCGGACAGTGCAACCGTGCGGGCGGCGATCAGCCTGGCGCGAACGTTCCTCAAAGGGCCGAAAGGTTCGACGGTCGTCGATCGTTTGACGCTCGTGGCGCTCGATTCACAACGGCTGCGGGCCGTGCGGATGGCGGCCGTTGCCGCTTTACGGGAACTCGAGCCGAAGACCATCCGTCCGTTGCTGAAGAAGCTTGCTGCCGACAGCAGCCTCGACCTCGGCGCCGGCACCGAACCTCGGACGGCGCCACAGCCTGTCGATGACTGGTCAGCGCAAGCCGCTGCGGAAGGCGTGCTCGAGTGGCTGGGGCGCGAGGGCGCAAAGGCGCCGCTTGCGTCACTGCTCGGCATCGTCGAGCGCGTCCGCGAGCGCGAAGCATCCGAACCGCCCGGGCGTCGAGACACGTGGACCGCCGTGCGATGCGCTGCCCACCTGGTGCTGGCGCGGCGAAAGAGCCGGATTGCCCTCTACGATCTCCGGGAATCGTTCGAGGCGGCCAAGGCGCCGCTTCCCCTCGACGCGCTTGCTGCAGTGACGCTGGTCGGTGACGCATCGTGCCTGGAGGCGATAGCGTCAGCCTATACGCGGTCCCGGAACTCCGCGTGGCGCCGCCAGCTGCTCGAAACGTTCCATGCAGTGGTGAAACGCGAAAAGCTGACGCCGCGGCATGCAGTCATCCGACGGCTTCAGAAGAAATTCTAGTAAGCCTTCGCGAACCACGCTTCAGCCGCCGCCGGGTTGTCGCAACGAACACACTTTCCAGCCGGGGCAGAGCCGCCGATTGGCATGTTCCGGATCGTGGCCTGTGTTTCGGTTTTGATTCTCGCCTCGCAATCGGCTGATCCGCACCACGAAGCGATCACGAAACCGGGCCGGCCTTCCATCAGATTCTTGAATTCGTCCCAGTTAGCCGCTCGCGTGGTGTGCTCTTCGCGGAAAGCGCGCGCCCGCGCAATCAAGCTGGCCTGCACAGTGTCGAGCAACTCGCGGATCTGCTGCGCCAGCCCGTTCATCGGCAGGCTTTGCTTCTCGCGCGTATCGCGCCGCGCGACCATGACCGCGGACTTTTCAATATCCTTCGGTCCGATCTCGAGCCGCAGCGGAACACCGCGCATTTCCCACTCAGAGAATTTCCAGCCCGGACGCTCGTCGCGTTCGTCGAGCGTTACTCGAATACCGGCGGCCTCGAGCTGCGCCTGGATCTGTTTTGCGGTCGGCAGGACGGCTTCGCGCCAGTTGTCGCGTCCGATCGGCACGATCACGACTTGATAGGGCGCAACGCGGGGCGGCAACACCAGTCCACTGTCGTCGCCGTGCGTCATGATCACGCCGCCGACCAGCCGCGTCGAGACGCCCCACGACGTGCCCCACACGTACTGGACCGTCTTGTCGCGGCCCTGGAAACTAATCTCGAACGCCTTGGCAAAATTCTGACCGAGATTGTGTGACGTGCCGGCCTGCAGTGCGCGGCCGTCGCCCATTAACCCTTCAATCGAATAGGTGCGCAGGGCGCCCGCGAACTTTTCGCTCTCGCTCTTCTGACCCTTCACCACCGGCATCCCGAGCACGTTCTCGGCAACGTCCGCGTAGATGTCGAGGATCATCCGGGTTTCGGCCTCGGCTTCGTCGTGGGTCTCGTGCGCGGTGTGTCCTTCCTGCCAGAGAAACTCGGTGGTTCGCAGGAACGGCCGCGTCACTTTTTCCCAGCGCACGACGTTCGCCCACTGGTTGATCAGAACCGGCAGATCGCGCCACGACTGGATCCACTTTGAATACATCGAGCCAATGATCGCTTCCGAAGTTGGACGGACGACCAGCTTCTCCTCGAGTTCCTCGCCGCCAGCGTGGGTGACGTAGGCGACTTGCGGCGCAAAGCCCTCCACATGCTCCGCTTCCTTGCGCAGAAAGCTCTCGGGGATGAACAGCGGGAAGTACGCGTTGACGTGTCCGGTCCTCTTGAACTCGCGATCGAACGCCTGCTGAATCAGTTCCCAGATCGCATAGCCGTACGGCCGAATGACCATGCAGCCCTTGACCGGCGAGTAGTCCGCGAGCTCCGCCTTGCGGACGACATCGAGATACCACTGGGAGAAGTCCTGGGAACGAGGCGTGATTTCGGTGACGAACGTTTCCTGTTTAGCCATGGTAGACACGACCCAGAGTTGGTGAAACTTTCATTCTATCGCGTCCGTCAGGTGAATCCGCCAGCGTGCGTCGTCGCGTCGTGGAAAGTCCTCCCGGAAGTGCGCGCCACGGCTCTCGTCGCGCCGCAGCGCCGCCCGAGCGATCAGGCGAGCGACGGTGACGAAGTTGCGAAGGCGCCATCCGTCGGGTGTCGCCGGAAAAACGCGGTCCGCCGCGGCATCGAGCGTGTGCACGGCTTCCAACAGCGTGGCGCGCGCCCGGAACAGACCGGCGCATCGCCACATCAGGTGGCGGATGCTGTCGTGGGTGCTGGGTGCTGCGTGCTGGGTGCTGGGTGCTGGTGTCGGGTGTCGGGTGCTGGTGCTGGTGCTGGTGCTGGTGCTGGTGCCGGTGCTGGTGCCGGTGCCGGTGCTGGGTGCTAAGACTCGATCCAGTTTCAATGGAGCGGCGGTGGGAGGCTGCTGCATTGCTTCCGCGGCACGGGCGCCGAATACCAGGCCCTCGAGCAGTGAATTGCTCGCCAGCCGGTTGGCGCCGTGGACGCCGGTGCAAGCGACTTCACCGGCGGCGTACAAACCGGGCAGCGAGGTGCGCGTCCATTCGTCGGTCTCAACGCCGCCCATGATGTAGTGCGCGGCTGGACCGACCGGAATCGGGTCGCGAGCGAGATCGAGACCAACGCTGGTGCACATCGTGGCAATCGTCGGAAACCGGCGGCGCACATACTCGTTGTCGAGATGCGAGAGGGTTAGAAACACTGGACCGTCGGTGCGGTGTTCCTCACGGACGATGCCGCGGGCGACGACGTCGCGCGGCGCCAGATCGCCATCGGCATGGTAGGTCGTCATGAACGCGTCGCCGCGCTGATTCACCAGCCGCGCGCCTTCGCCGCGTAACGCCTCGGAAATCAGAAATCGCGGCGCGCCCGGCAATTTGAGGGCGGTCGGATGAAACTGGACGAATTCCAGATCGGCAACGCGCGCGCCGGCGTGGTACGCCAACGCAACGCCGTCGCCGGTCGCGACCGCGGGATTGGTCGTGTCACTGAACACCTGACCCGCTCCGCCGGTCGCCAGCAGCGTCGCCCTGGCTCGTACTTCGCAGCGGCGACTAGCGCGGTCGAAGTAAGCGACGCCGCACACCCGACGATCTTCGACGATCAGTTCAGTGACCAGCGCGTGATCGATCGTTGACACCGCCGGCACCGCGCTGACGCAGTCCCACAATACCCGTCCGATCTCGCGGCCGGTCGCATCGCCGGCATGGAGCACGCGACGCACCGAATGTGCGGCTTCGCGACCGAGCGCCAGCGAGCCGTCGGGGTTGCGTTCGAAGGCCGCGCCCCATGCGATGAGGTCGCGGACGCCGTCAGCACCGTGCTCGACCAGGACCCGCACCGCCGCTTCGTCGCACAGACCGTCGCCGGCGCGAATCGTATCGGCCGCATGCAGCGCCGCGCTGTCGTCGCCGCCAACCGCGGCGGCGATGCCGCCTTGTGCGTATCCAGTGTTGCTTTCGGCCGGTTCGGCCTTGGTGAGAACCAGGACGCGGCCGGCGTTCGCAAGACCGACCGCGGCGCGCAGCCCTGCAATGCCGCCGCCGACGATCACGAAATCGAACGAGTCGCGCACCGGATGCTATCCTACCATCCGCGAATTCATGGATTCCGCAGCGACGCCTCCTCAAGTAGACGCAGTTCGCATTGACGTGTCGACCGCGTCACGCGCCTACGCGATCACCATCGCCGACGGGGCAATCGATCACCTGCGCCGCACTCTCGCCGAATTGAAATTGCCCGAACGCCGCTTCGTGGTTTCGAGTCCGCTGGTGTGGCGCCTGCATGGTCCGCAGCTGGCGCGGGCGCTCGGCGCGGTCGAGCCGATCCTGGTGCCCGACGGCGAGCGTTTCAAACAACTGCCGACGGTGACGCGGATTTACGATCACTTGATTGGCGCCAACGCCGATCGGGCGACCTGCGTCCTCACCCTCGGTGGCGGCGTCATCGGCGACATGGCTGGCTACGCCGCGGCCACGTATCTTCGCGGCGTGCCGCTGATCCACGTGCCGACGACCCTGCTGGCGCAGGTGGACAGCTCGATCGGCGGCAAAGTCGGCGTCAATCATCCTCAGGGGAAAAACCTGATTGGCGCGTTCTATCAGCCGCATGCTGTGATCATCGATCCGGCGGTGCTCGGCACGCTGCCGCGACGCGAATTCCGCGCTGGTTTGTACGAAGTGATCAAATACGGGATGACTTCGAGCGCCGCGCTGTTCGACCGGGTCGGCAAAGACCGCAAGGCGATTTTCGCTCGCGCGCCGGAAGCGCTCACTTACCTCATCGCCGAGTCGTGCCGGATCAAGGCTCGGATCGTGTCAGCTGACGAACGCGAGAGCGGTCCGCGCCGGATTCTGAATTTCGGTCACACCGCCGGCCACGGCCTGGAAGCCGTGACGAAATACCGCCGCTTCCGTCATGGTGAAGCGGTGGCCTACGGCATGCTGGTGGCTGCAGCACTGGCCCGCGCACGCGGTGCGCTGGCCGAACGCGATCAACAGGCGCTGGCCGACGTCATCGCCAGCCTCGGCCCGCTGCCGCCGATCGCCGACGTGCCATCGGCGCAGGTACTCGAGGCGGTGCAACACGACAAGAAAGTCGTCGCCGGCACGCTGCATTACGTCCTGCCGACCGCAGTTGGAGCGACCACGATCGTGGACGATGTGACAGAAAAGGAATTGCGGGCGGCGTTGAAGCGTGTCGGTTTTGCGGCCTAGCGATCAGCTGTCGATGCCGTGTTCCTTCAGTTTGCCGAGCAACGCCTTGTAGCTGACGCGCAGTAGTTCCGCGGCACGTCCGCGATTGCCGGCGGCGTCTTTCATGACCTGGTCGATCTTTCGCTTCTCCACCTCGGCCACCGCGCGGCGCGACACGTCGGCGAGCGAGCCGGAAAAGTCGAACGACGCCCACGGCTCGTCTTCTTCCACGCGCGACATGGCCAACGGTTGCTCGCGGAACGACAAATGAAGATGATGGGGCTGAATGGTGTCGCCCTCGGTGAGAATCACCGCTCGCTCGATGCAGTTCTGCAGCTCGCGCACGTTTCCCGGCCAGGGATATTGTTGCATTTCCTGCTCGGCAGCCGGGGAGAGCGTCAGCGGCTTCTTGTTCAAATCGCGCGAATACTTGTCGATGAAGAAGCGCGCCAGCGTGCGGATGTCGGCGGCGCGCTCGCGCAGCGCCGGGATGGTGATCGGAAACACCGACAGGCGGAAGTAGAGGTCCTCGCGGAACTGTCGCGCCGCAACCGCAGCCTTGAGATTCCGGTTCGTTGCCGCGACGACGCGGACATCGACCTGAATCGGCGCCGTGCCGCCGACGCGGTCAAAGCGTTTCTCTTCGAGCGCCCGCAGGATTTTCGCCTGCAGCGACAGCGGCAGATCGCCGATCTCGTCGAGAAACAGCGTGCCGCGATGCGCCAGTTCGAACTTTCCCGGCTTGCGCGCGTTGGCGCCGGTAAACGCACCCTTCTCGTGGCCGAATAGTTCGGTTTCGAGGAGTGTTTCCGGGATCGCCGCGCAGTTAATCGCGACAAACGGTCCGTCGCTGCGCGGGCTGAGCGCATGCAGCGCCCGCGCGAACAGTTCCTTGCCGGTGCCGCTTTCCCCTTCAATCAGCACGGTCGTGTCGGTGCCGGCGGCGCGATGCAGCGCCAGCGACACGTGCTTCAGCTTGGGATCGTCGCCGACGATCTGCGGCGCGCCGCGGCGCTGAGCGAGCTCCTCCCGCAGCAGGATGTTCTCGGTCGCGAGACGACGCTGCACCAGCGCACGCTCGACCAGCAGCAACAAGTGGTCGGGATCGACCGGCTTCGCCAGAAAATCGAGCGCGCCTTCTTTCATCGCCGAGACCGCGTCCTGGATGCTGCCGAACGCCGTCATCACGATGACCGGAAGCTCGGGGTCCAGCTCTTTCGACGCTCGCAGCACGCCGAACCCGTCGCCTTCCGGCAGCCGCAGATCGGACAGCACCACGGCCGGATGGCTGGTGCGTAACGCGGTTTCCGCCTCCGGCTGATCGCGCGCCTCGAGTACCGTATGGCCCTGCGCCTCGAGCGCATGGCGCATCATCGTGCGCAGCGAGTCCTTATCCTCGACGAGGAGTATTGGGGCAGGAGCGCGGCCGCGCAATGGTTTCGATGCCGGGCGAAGGGTCACCGCAGCCAGCCGGGCGGAACGCCCGCGCGGCGCGCTTCTTCTTCAATGTCGGTGATCGCTTTCTGGTCGTCCACAATCTGTTTCTTGAGGCGATCGAGTTCGGTCAAGGCGCGCTGCCGATCGCGCTCGAGAATGCCGCGCTGTGCCGGGTCGTCACGATTGACAAAATCGGTGGTCAGCGCGTTGACCCGAGTCTGCATCGCGTCCAGATAGCCCGAATCGCGCTCGAGCGCGAGGCGTGCCGCGTCGATCCGTTCCTTCCAGTACTTCTGATCCTTGGCCGATCCGCCGGCGGCCTTGTCAGTGGCCTTGTCGGCGGCCTTGTCGCTGTCGGCCTTATCGTCTTTCGCGGCTGGCTTTTCAGCTTTGTCCGATTTGCCCGCGTCCGCTTTGTCGCTGTCCTTCGCGGACGCCTCGACGGATGGCGCTGGCACGGGGGCGAGATCCTTGTTGGTGTAAGTCTTCGCCGCCGGCGCTGTCGCCTTCCGGCGCTCTTCTTCCTTCTTCGCGACGTCTCCCAGTGACTGGGCGTGCAGCGACGCGGCAGCGCCCAGCAGGAGGCCCCCGGCCAATAGCGACGTCAAGCGTTTGGAAGGCATATCTATTCCCCGCTTATCGGCTCTCCGTTCATCGTACATCAGCGCCGCTCGGCCCACGAGACGACGTGGACGCCGCTCGAGTCGCGCAACAGGCGCAGATCCAGCATTTTGTGGGCGCCGCGCGGGCCGTGTGCCTCTGCCCGGACCTGCAAATGGTCCGGCGATTCGGCGTCGGACGCGACAAAGACCACGACGTAGAACGCCGACAGCTGGGCCGGACCGCTTGGCGGCGGCAACAGGTCCTTGAGGGGGCCCCAGGCATACGGTTTCCAGAACGCATTGCGGTCCGCCACGTCCGTGAGATTCAAGAATGATCCGTCGGCGAGGGCTCGACTGCCCCCGGCGGGGCCGTCCACGAACCGTGATGTGACGGTCGTGTTCAACACCGTTGCCCAGTCGCTGGCAACAATGGGCAAGTCCGCCACGACCCATTCCGCGGCGGCCTCGGCCGCGTACAGCGCCTGCTGGCTTCGGCGAAAGTTCTCTGCCGTCAACGCCTCAGATGACGTCGTCAGCACCAGACCTGCCGCGATCGCGAGCACCAGTACCAACGTCATCGCGACGACCACCAGCGCCATCCCCCGCTCGGTCGATTGCGACGTCATCGCTCGAGGCTCAGGTTTCGCGGCGCCACTCGAAAGTGGACCTCGACGTCCGGCGCCCAGCGGCGAGCCGCGTCGGCGGTGCCCGGCCGCGCAAATAAGGAGCTCGCCGGACCGCGCAGCGCGGCGGCGGCCGCTTCCACGCGAAGCGTGATCGCAACCGTCCGCAAGCCAACCAAATCGGCATCGACCAGCGGCGCCGCATCTTCCCCGTAATACGTGAACTGCAGCCCGACAACGTGATCGATCACCGGCACGTCGTCGCTCGTTCCACCGGACCATTGGGTCAACTGGTAGGTGTCGGAGGACGCGTCAACGCGGTGCCAGTAAGTCGTCGTTGTCGCAGCCGTGGCGAACGTAACGGCGTCAGACCGGAACGTCCCCGGCGGATCCTCAGACAACCCGCCCCACCGGCATGGTCGAACCGCTGTGGCGTTGATCGCGTCGCGCATGATGGCATCGACGCCAACGCGAACGCGCTGCTGCATGTCCGCCTTTTCCGACTGGACCAGCACCGCACTGGGTGACGCCTGGACGGCCGCGAACACCCCGGCAGTGATCATCAGCACGACCGCCATCGCGACGACAACCTCGATAAGCGTGAAACCCCGCATGCACATCAACCCGGCGATTCGCCGCCTGCCCCGCCGGTCGGCTTGCGAACCTTGATTGTTTCGACGACTGCAACGGCTGTAACACCCGTCTTCGTGACCACTACCCGAATGACCACGCCATCCTCTGGAAAAGATGGCAGCGGTTCGACCGACCATCGGCGGACGTACGAGCCATCCGGCGAATCAGAATAGGCGTCGACGCTCGTCAGGAGCGCGTCCGGTGGTGACCGCGCCAGGGAGGGATCGTCAATCGAGCCCGAGCGAAGCTGCTCCATCTTTTCAACCGCGAGCAGCGTCGCCTGGGTTACCACGTGAGCCGTCGCGTTCGTCAACGTAGAACGTCCGAACAGCTGCACTGCCACCAATAATCCGATGGTCAGCAGTGTTGATGCGACGATGACTTCCACGAGCGAAAAGCCTTCGCATTTCCGGCGTCGCCAACCTTTCGGCATGTGAGCGACTGAAGCAAGCGGCGATCCGCTGAGAAACGAGCATGTCGAGTGCGTTGGTGTCGCGCCGTAACGGCCGCACGCGAGCAGAGGCGACGCAGCGGTGGGCAGTTTTTGCCCGCGGCTATCCGGTGATTGGCAGTGTAATTTGCAAACTTGCCCCACCCGATGACGAGGCGGTGGCAACGATGCGGCCGTTGTGGAACACGATAATCTTCTGCACCAGAGCCAGACCGAGCCCGGTGCCGTTTCGCTTTGACGTGAAGAACGGTCGGAATACTCGCTCGCGCAGCTGCACCGGAATGCCACCGCCGTTGTCGCTCACCGCGATGCGCTGCAGTTTCTGAGCGACGTCGGTTTCCGCCAGAATCGCGATGTCCGGCGTCGCGTGCGCCGTGATGCATGCCTCGAGGGCGTTCCGGAGCAGGTTGCTGAACGCCTGGCGCAGCAGCACTTCGTCGCCATCGACGACGCCGAAATCGCCGCGGACGGCGACGGTGCCGCCGAGCGCCGTGACATCCGTACGAATCTCGTCGGCGGCGCGTTCGCAAATCCCTTTGACATCCACTCGCGACAGCGCGAGTTCGGCGGGGCGGGCGAACGACAGAAAATTGGTGACGACTTGCGACAGCGATTCGGTCTCGGCGCGAATCCCTTCAACGTACTTGCGATAGGCCTCGGGCAGCGCTTTGAGATCGAACAATTTGCTGTAGCCGTGAATCGTCGCCAGGCCGTTTCGGAATTCGTGAGCGATTCCGGCGGTCAGCTCGCCGACCGTCGCGAGGCTTTCCTTCAGACGCAACTGCTCTTCGAGGTCCTTGACGGCGGTCAGATCGGTGAACAGACAGATCGCGCCGTAAACGCGTGACTGCGTGTCGGAGAGCGGCGACACAGTGACGCCGAGTTGCGACACACCCTGTCGCGGTTCGCGAAGCGCGATCGTACGTCGCGTGATCGGCGAGTGAGTCGTAAACGATTCGCGCAGCACCTCGCCGAGCGCGAGATCGGCGAGCGCGGTGCGAATCTCGTCGGCCGAGGCCGTATCGGAAATCCCCAGCATGCGCCGGCCGGCTGGATTCAGAATCCGGATCTCGCCGTCGAGCCCGGACACGAGCAGGCCGGCCGTCAGGCTGGCGATGATTTCCTCGCTCAGCCGTTCCGACGCTTCGGCGCGGGCCGCGGTGGCGCGTTCCTGCGTTCTCAGTTTGGTCACCGCTTCCTGGAGCGCTGCGGACATCAAGGCCAGCTCGCCCCGGTCCGAGCGCATCCGGCGGGTGTTGCGGGCGGCGTCCGCAAAACGGAGCAGCGCGAACGTGACGATCGCAATCAGCGCCCCGACCAGCGCGGTCAACCCGAGCAGCGCATAGCCGTTCGGCGTCATGGCTGTGGGTAGCCGTACCACTGCGCGAGGTCGGCGATCTGCTCGCGGATCAGCGTGCGATTCGCCTGACGTTCGGCGTCGGTCATTCCAAGGCGCGCATCGCCGGCGCCGGGCGTCAAATCGTAGATCGCATCGCGGCCTTCGATGGCGTCAGCAATGTAGAGACGCCGGCCGTTGTGGCGAACCAGTCCATACACCGCGCCGTAGCTCGATGCCACCATGTACGCGTCGTGACGACGGCTTGGCGGCTCTGTTCCCTGTTCGTTAAACAGGGAAACACCGGCCGAGGGCCGCGGTCGCGCCGGCGTGACACCCAGGAGCGCGTAGAGCGACGGGGTCACATCCGTCGCAAAGCTGACCCGCGTCCGATCGGTCGCGAATCGATCGCGCAGGGCCGCGGGCACACGCACGATCAGTGGAATCCGCAGGACCTCCGGCACGATGGTGTAGCCGTGCCCCCAGCGCAGTCCCTCGCCGAGTGAGTCGCCGTGGTCCGACATCAACACGATGATGCTGTTGTCGTAGCGGCCGGTGCGCCGCAGCTCGTCGAGAAAGTCGCCAAAACAGCCGTCGATTTGCCTGACGCGGGCGGCGTACGGCGCAAAGAATCCTGGATAGGTTTCGCCGGCCGGAACGCTGGCGAACCGCGTATTCCCGATGTGAAGGTCCAATGGCCGGGTGTGAGCGAACAGCGGCCGTCGATCGTCGGCATGGGCCCGCAATTCCTCCTTGAGCTCGCTCATCGTGCCGCAGAAGGTGTGCATCATCTCGTCGACGCGGTAATCGAGCACCGATGTGCCCTCTTCGAGTCCGAACAACTCTTCGGTGATGTGATCGCGCGTGATGATGCGGCGGTAGTTGCCGGCGTCGAGTAACTTGGCCAACGCGTTCATCGGCGCGAACGGCGTGACGTATTGCTTGTGCGCCACCAGCGCTCCCGCCCAGATCGACGGCACGGCGAGGCCGGTCCCTCCATATCGCGAGAAGGCGCGGTCGAAAGTAAAGCTGTCTTTGGCGAATGCGGCGATGCGCGGCGTGAACGTGACTTGCGAGTTGTAAGCCGAGAGGTAATCGCGACGCAGGCTGTCGATGATGAAGAGGAAGATATTCGGCAATGAACCGTCCGCCGGCAGGCTGTTCGGCTTCAGGTTGCGCGCAAAGTCGATGTCTACCGGCCGCAGTGGGACCTTGATCGAGGAATTGGCGCGGAGGAATGCATAAAACTCCGCATCGCCTGGCAGCGCCTGGTCGGTGTCGAGAAACTGTCGAAGCACCCGGTATGACGGATCCGCCGCCGAGTACGCGTCGAGCGCAAATGCGGGCTGAAGACGTGGGTCGCCGGTCCATTCCGGTAGACGCGGGATCGCAACAACCGCAACGGTGTAAAACCCCATGACCGCCGCAGTCAGCGCTGCCTGGGATCCGACCCCGGATCCGACCCCGGGTCGGATCCAGGACCCGAGGCGATCGGCAGCGGCGAAGGCGACGGCGGCGACGAGTAGCGCCGTCAGCTTCTGCAGCATGAATCCCCAGTCGAACGTTGTCAGGATCGGCACCAGGACGAACGCCGCCAGCGGAACCAACACGGCCGCCACGACCGATTGCGAATCGCCGCGCTGACGACCGACCGGCGACCGCCTGGCGACTGCGCCGATTCCCAACCCGGTAACTGTCACCGCCGCCGCAATCGCCAGTGCGAGCAGCCAGCTCACCCCACCTGTCACCGAGATCGGCGCCAGCACAACTTCGTGCAGCGCGATACCAAGCGCAGCGGCGACAAGGAGGGAGATCGGGATGCGGAGTTGGCGCGCCGCCGTAACGACGAGATAGGCAACCGTAAACGACGCGAGATGCGCCGCCAGCGACGCAGCGATCCCGATGATCAGCTGCGGCGTCGCGTTCGATGCTGCGACACCTCCCGCCGCGTGCAGCCGCGACGGAGCCGCCACTGCAAACACCGCCCATACAAACACCGCAGCCACCAGCACAGCGGAAAGCCCACCGCCCCGCCCGTCTTGCGAACCGCGCTCGCCCGTAAAGCAATCGATCAGGCCGAGCCAGAGCAGCGGCACAAGCGCGGCGAACGCCACCGCCACACTGCGCACTGGCGTATCACCGGCCGGGAGAACCCGCGTCACGGTCAGCAATCCTCCGACGATGGCGCCGACGCCGAGGTAAACCCACGCGAGTGTCCGGCCGCGACCCGACTGGAGCTGCGGCGCGAGCGTCAACAACGTGGCGCACAGCATCAGCCAGTAAAAATCGGTATGCAGAAAGACGAAGTTCGACAGCCAGGCAATCATGTTCGGCTGAATGAACTGCTCGTAGGCAAACGGGCTGTAGGTGAGAATCGCGTAGACCGTTGTCGTCAGAAAGAAAATGGCGGTAGCGACGCGAACCAGGATGGTGAACGCGCGCATTACCGCAGCGCGTCCATCCGGCGCCGGACTTCTCCGTCGGCGGGATCGATGTTCAACGCCTCGCGATACAGCGAGCGGGCGCGCGATCGATCGCCGGCCTCGCGATACCAGTCACCCAAATCGATCAACAACTCAGCGTCTTCAGGATGGATCGCGGCGCACCGCTCCATCGCCGCAGGATCGGTGCGCGAGACGCGTTCACAACTGTCGTCGGCACCAGCCGGTCGCGTGATCGCCGGCAACATGCGCACAATGAAGACGAACACCAGCAGAAAGCCGTACGGCCACAGCAAGCGCCGAACAGCCGGCGAACGAGCGTCGTTCACAGGAAACCCCTGTACCACTCGATCAGATCCGGACCGACTGTTGCCGCAATCGCCGCACCGAGCGCGAGGAAGGTGCCGAATGGGAGCGCGAATTTCATACCGCCGCGGCCGCTCGCCAGCACGCCAATTCCGACCAGCGTGCCGGTAAACGACGCCATCATCAACGCGACGATCGTCAGTTTCCAGCCGAGAAACGCGCCGATCATCGCCAGCATTTTCACGTCCCCCATGCCGAGGCCTTCTTCGTTGCGGATCCGGTAGTAGGCTTCGGCTACCGCGAACAGCAGCCCGCCGCCCAACCCGATTCCGATCAGCGACGCGACCCAGCCGGGTTCGGTGAAAAAGCTGAAGATGAAACCGATCGCAATCGCCGGCAGCGTAATGACGTTCGGCAGCAGATGATGCTCGAGATCGATGGCAAACAGAACGATCAGCACGCAACCGAACAGCAGACGCTGGGCGAGCAACAGGCTTGGTCCGTAGTACCACGTGCCGACCAGGAACATCAGGGCGGTCAACGCCTCGATGATCGGATAGCGTGCCGAAATCGGTGCGCGACACTTTCGGCAGCGCGCGCGCAGCACGAGGTAACTCAGGACCGGAATGTTCTCGTACCAGGCGAGCATGTGGCCGCAGTTAGGACAGGCCGAAGGCGGCCACGCCACCGACTGCTGCCGCGGCAGGCGATGGACGCAGACGTTCAGAAAACTGCCGATGATGGCGCCAAGCGCAGCGGCGCCGAACAGAAAGATTGCCGTCATGAAGCCGGCGTCGCGCGCGGAGGTTCGTGGGGCAACGGAAACAACGGCGACGCCGAACCGAGACGAACCCGGCCGTCGGGCGTCAGTTCGAACGGCGTGCCGCTTTGATCCGCCGGGACACCGCGCAGCGGCGCACCGGCGCGCAGCAGGCTCTGCCAGGTCAGCGGAGTCGCGGCGCGATCGCGATATTGCGACACCAACTGTTCGAGCGTATCGATCGCATCCAGTGCGTCCAACTGTTGCAGGCTGCGCACGGCGCTGTTTCGCAGCCAGTCGTTGCCGGCGCTTTGCGCCAGCACGGTCCACATCATGCGCGACGAACGCCGGTCGCCACCCTGCGCCACGGTAGAGGCCGCCAGCGACCGCAACCACCACGGCGCGTTGGGAATTTCACTCGCTCGTTGAAACGCCGCGGCGGCGGCACGGTAGTCGTGGTTCCACCAGTAGTGCACGAACCCGATGTCCTGCATGTACTCCCATTTATCGGGTCGAGCCGCCAGTCCCTTATTCAGCAGCCGAATCGCCAAATCGGGCCGGCCGGGACCGCCGGGCGGCGGTTCGGACAGGAAAATCGCGCCAAATCGATACGCGATGTTGAACTGCGGGTCCAGCGACGTCGCCAGGTCCAGGAACGGAAACAGGTCGGCGTATTCAGACCCCGGATCGAGAGACGGCCGTCCCTCGCGATGCGCCTGCTGAATGCCGCCGTAGTACTGCAGGGCGCGAATCCAGTAGAGATCGGCATTGAGCGCACGGAACCCGAGCGACATGCGCCCGACCGCGCGATCGGAGGTGAGGTAGAGCGCGTGTTGCGACGGCGTGCCCAGCCGGTAGACCCGATCGCGCAACCGTTGCAGAGCGATCGCCGTGGTCATCAGCAGCACAATCAGCACGACACCGCCGGCGATTTGCTGAGCGCGCGACATTATTTGAAATCGCGCCTCGAAAAAATCATCACCGCCATCGTCAGCAGTGCGGCGACGTAGGCGGCGCCGTAGAGCAGCGTCAACGCGAGGTAACCAGCGGGAACCGGCACCGCGTGAACCACCTGCGACTTGACGTCAAACGCCGCGAGGTTCGGCAGCACCCAGTAGAAGCCGCGGGCGATCGTCTGGGCAACCCTTGAATCGATTACCTGGTCGAAGTTTCTGAGGTCGCTGCTGAAATGACCCACGACATAGAGCCCGAGTGTGAACGATGCGGAAAGAATCGGACTGGAGAAACTCGAAAAGAACACCGCAATCGCCGTGACGATCGCCAGTTGGCCGAAAATCAGCACCACCGCCTTGAGCAGGCGTGGGTCGAGTGCCGGGCCATCGAGCGCGGCGAGCACCGCGGGCGGCGCCGTCCACTGCATGTAGGCAAGAACCGCGTAGAATGCGATCACCATCACCGCCAGGTTGACCGCCAGCGTCAGCACCAGTCCGAGATACTTGCCGAGCACCAGTTGGTGGCGATGAATCGGCTTGGACAGCATCGAGTAAATGCTGCGCCGCTCCACTTCCTTCGAGACCAGCTGAATGCCGATGAACACCGCGATGAACAGGCCGAACACAGCAATCGCCGAGAGACCGAGGTCCTTGATGATCTTGACGTCCTGCCCTGCCGTCAGCTGGCCAATCAGGTACGACGCGCCGATCATCAGAATCGCGAATACCACGAGGTTATAGAGCACCTTGTCGCGCACCGATTCGCGAAACACGTTGACCGCAATCCAGAGCGTGGCCTTCACAGCTGACGCCCCGCGGCCTCGCCCTGTTTGGCGACCTGTTCGACGAAAAAATCTTCGAGCGTTGCCCGCACTGGATTGAGCGAGACGAGGCGCGCGCCTGACGCGGTCAACTCGGCGACCAGCCGTTCGGGTGGCGTATCGGCCGGCAGTTCAAGCTGGTAGCGGCCGGCGGCGATCTCGACCGCATGTCGGACGCGACCACTGATTGATGCCAGCTGCGCCGGCGCCAGGTCGGCAACAATCAATTCCCAGCCACTGGTGTCGAACGCCAGTATCTCGGTCAGCTTGCCGCTCGCCGCGAGGCGCCCCTTCGCCAGAATCGCCACGCGCGAACACAATGCCTCGGCGTCGCTCAGGACGTGCGAACTGAAAAACACCGTGCAGCCGCGATCGCGCAACCGCAAGATCAACTGGCGAACGTCGCGGCGACCGAGCGGATCGAGGCCCGACATCGGCTCGTCTAGGATGACCAGGTCGGGATCGTTGATCAGCGCCTGGGCGATTCCGACGCGCTGCAACATTCCTTTCGAGAACTTGCGCAACTGCAGGCGGCGCTCGGCGCCGATCGCCACTTCGTCGAGCAGGCGTCCGGCGCGCGCTCTCCGCTCGGCGCTCGAATAGCCGAACAGCCCCGCGAAGTAGACCAGTAGTTCTTCGGCGGTGAGATAGTCGTAGAAATATGGATTTTCGGGAAGGTAGCCGATGCGGCGCTTGGCGTCGACGTCGCCGAGCGGACGGCCGAGCAATTCGGCGCCGCCCGACGAGGGATAGACCAGCTGCATCAGCAGCTTGAGCGTCGTCGTTTTGCCGGCGCCGTTGGGGCCGAGGAATCCGAAAACCTCGCCGGGCGCGACGTCAATCGTCAGGCTGTCAAGCGCACGATACGGCCGCTTGCGCCAGAAGCCGACTGCGTAGTCCTTGGTGAGCTCGAACGTCGACAGCGCGGAGGTCAATTCATTTCGTGGATGCGCGTTTCAACTCGAAGGCAATCGCCTGGTCGAAATATTGAGGCGGGAGTGCGCCTTCGATCTTCACGCCATTGATGAAGAATGTCGGCGTCGATCGCACCTGCAGCTGCTTGCCGAGCGCAATATCGCTCTTCACCGCGGCGAGGGTCGGGGCGAACTTCGCCTCCAGGTCGGTGACGCCGGCGACATCTTTCGCGGCCTGACGGACGCTGGGCGATGTCATTTCCGGCTGGTGCGTGTAGAGCCACTCCTCCATCGCGACGAGCTTGGCGGGCGGCGCCAGACGAACCGCGACGGCGGCGTCGCAGGCCGCGGGATGGAGCGTCTGAGTGACGTTGTCGTTGCAGTCGCGGTTCAATGGATAGTCCTTCAGAACCATCTTGACCTCGCCGGGTTTTTCGGCCGCGTACTTGGCGAAGATCGGCTTGTACTGCAGATACGACTGACCGCACGCCGGGCACTGAAAGTCGTTGAATTTGACGACCAGCACCTTCGCGCCGTCGGACGGAATGACGAGCGGCACGCGCGGCTGCGCGGCGTACCACCGCTCGAATTCCGATTTCTGCTCCGCGGTCGCCTGCGGCGCAGCCTGGGTTTGCGTCCCGTCGGCGGCGGTGACCACGGCTTCGCGTGGGAAGAACGCCAGCGTCGAGGCGGCGCCGGCGAAGAACAATACGACCAGCGCGATGGCGAGCGGGCTGCCGAACAGAACGCGTGCGTCGCGAGCGGCGCGGCGTGGCAAAGTAGTCATAGGCACCGACGTCGCCGCACCGGAAATCAGGAACAGTCCGATCACGGCGGCATACGTGGTCAGACAGACAACACAAACGGCTTTAATCAAGAAGAACGACGCGTAGCCGAGATACAGAATGACCGCCAACGCGGCGGTTGACAAGACGAAGAGATAGCCGGGCACACTCTCTCGAACGGTGTCGCGCGCCGTCAACCCGCCAAGCGTCAGCAGCCCGGCAACCGCAAACCAGATCCCGCCGAGCAGCGCGACCGGGATGCCGCGAAACGTGCTGAACCGGCTCTGGTAGACCGTCGTGCAGCTGACAGTCGCGCTGACGTCACACAGGCTTCGGTAGTTGGGGTCGTAAAGGAGATGGTAGTGGACGTACGCCGCGTACGCCGAAGCCGCGAGCCCCACGCCTGCACAGACCAGCGCCAGCCGCGCCTGAGTTTTCGACATCGAATGAGAGCTTTGTACCAAAGAAAACGGGGTGCAAGCAAGCCGCCTGCACCCCGTTGAGATCCGCAGTCGTGAGGCTTACTGAACCGGGGTCCCCACCGACGGAATCGACGCCGCTGTGAACGCCGTCGAGTTGCTCTGGAAGATCGTGCCGCGAGTGTCGGTGCCGAAGTAGCGCGTGCCCGTGCCGCCAGGCGTCGACGGAGCCGCCGCCGCGCCGTAGGCGCTCGCCGGCAACGCCGCCGGGTTGTTGCAGTACTGCGTGTTCGGCGACGCCAGGTCGATCGCGCCGCTCGCCTTCGCCAGGTCGACGTTGTAGCCGCTCTTCAGCACCGTGCTGCCCGACGAGGGATTCAAGTCCGGGCTGATGAAGCCCGCGCCACCGGACGTCGGCGCCTTGAAGAGGTCGTTGAGGCTGACGGCGTAGCCGCCGTTGCCGCAGCTCGACGAGTAGCTCGCCTGGCCGCTGTTGATGGCGCGCAGCGAACCGATGGCCGAGGCCTCGTTGCCCGACATACGGGCGCGGAGAAGACCAGGCACGGCGATCGCCGCGATGATGCCGATGATCGCCACAACGATCAGCAGCTCGATGAGGGTGAAGCCCTTCGCGTTACGAATCTTCATTACTGTCTCCTTAAAAGTTACCGGGCGATGTCGTCGCCCGTGGTGTCGGGCGTTCGCGCCATTGAACCTCAGCAACCGAAATGCCAAGGCTCTGCTGTTGATCGCGTGGTTGTAAACATCTGAATTTTAACAGGTTATAGCCGAGCACAAAACCGTCGCCGAGGCCGGTTGGTCAAACCTGACAATTATTGTCTGGCTCTGGCGCCAAAGAATGTCACCCCACGGTTTCGCCAACCGCAACTCGCTCAGCGCAAGTTGTACTTCTTCACGTAGTACCGAAACGAGCGGAAGCTCATACCGAGCAGTTCTGCCGCCTTCACCTGAACCCCGCCGGCCCGTTTCAGTGCTTCGGCGATGTATCCCATCTCAATCTCTTTGACGTGCGCCTCGAGATCAAAGCCTGACGCCGGCAGAATTTCGGGGGATTGTGACGGAATCCCCGATCGCGTCCCCTCTCCGCGGACGGCGACCGGCAAACTGTCGGGCAAAATCGCCGGAGTCGCCTCCAGCGCCACCGCCCGTTCCATCACATTCTCGAGTTCGCGAATATTTCCCGGCCAGTCGTAGGCCGACAGCAGCTCCATCGCTTCATGCGAGATGCCGCTGATCGTCTTGGACATCTGTTCGTTGTATTTCGCCAGGAAATGTTCGGCGATCAGCGGGATGTCTTCGCGCCGCTCGCGCAGGGCCGGCAGGACGATTGGGATGACGTTGATGCGGTAGTAGAGATCTTCGCGGAAGCGCCCGTCCGCCACGGCTTTGGTCAAGTCCTGGTTCGTCGCGGCAATCACCCGGATATCGGCCAGCAATTCCTCGAGCCCGCCGACGCGACGGAAGCGGCGTTCCTGCAGGACGCGCAGCAGCTTCACCTGCATCACCGGCGACATTTCACCGATTTCATCGAGGAATATCGTCCCGCGCTCGGCGACTTCGAGCAGGCCTTTCTTGTTCTGGTCGGCGCCGGTGAACGAACCGCGCATGTGGCCGAACAATTCGGACTCGAGCAGGTTCTCGGGCAGCGCACCGCAGTTCAGCGCCACCATCGGCTTCTCGCGCCGCAGCGAATGGAAATGAATCGCCTGCGCGACCAGGCCCTTGCCGGTCCCCGACTCGCCGGTCAATAGAATCGTGCTGCTGGTGCGCGACACCGTCTCGATCATCTTGAACACTTCGAGCATCGCTTCGCTGCGGCCGATGATGTTCGAAAACTGATGCGACAAACCGAGCGTCCGCTTCAGCAGCACGTTCTCGCGCCGCAACTGGCGGTTCTCGATCTTCTCGCGCACTTTCATCTTCAGCAGATCGATGTCGAACGGCTTGCTCAAGTAATCGCAGGCGCCGAGCCGCATCGCTTCGACGGCGGTTTCGGTCGACGCGAACGCGGTGATCATGATGCCGAGAATGTCCTGGTCCACTTTCTTGGCGGCGCGCAGCACGTCCACGCCACTCATGTCGGGCATCTTGATGTCGGAGATCAGCAGGTCCACCGGCTCGCGATCGAGTGCGTCGAGCGCCGAGCGTCCGTTCTCCGCGAGCAGTACTTCGTAGCCCTCGCGGCGCAGCACAATCGCCAGCAGCTCGCGCATCGACCGCTCGTCGTCAACCACCAGGATCCGGGGCGGACGGCGTTCGGTAGACGGTGCGGCCGGCTGAGTGGCGGTACTCACGCCACCACCGCCGCGCGTGCGGGCAGGCGCACCGATACCGTGGTCCCCTCGCCCGGTCGTGAACTCACGTGAATTTCGCCGTTATAGTCGCTGACGATGCGATGCACGATGGCCAGCCCGAGACCGCTGCCCTTCGCGAAACTGCCGTGGAACGGCTGGAACAGCGAATCGAGTTCCTCCGGTGGTATGCCGACGCCTTCGTCGTGGACGTCGATCACCACACCGCCTGATGTGGCGTCGACGCTGCCGCTCAGGCGCAGTCGACCGCCCTCCGGCATGGCCCGCAGGCCATTGGTGGCGAGGTTCCAGACGATTTGCTTGATCTGCCCCTCGTCGGCTTCGTACCACAGTTCGGCGGGCGGCAGGTCGACGATCAGCTCGTGCCCCTCGAGGACGTCCGAACTGTTGCGCAGCAGCAAGGCCGCATCGTTCAGCGCGCGGCGCACGTCAAACCGGGCGATTTGAAACCGCTGCGGCCGCGCGTAGGCGAGAAACGAGCGAATCGTCGTGTTGAGCCGCTCCGATTCGCGGAGCACGATGTCCATCAGCTGTTCCTGTTCGCTGCTGAGGGGCAATTCCTGCCGCAGGATCTGGATCGAGCCCGACATCGACGCCAACGGGTTGCGGATTTCGTGAGCGATGCCGGCGGCCATTTCACCAACCGCCGCCAGCCGCTGCTGGATCGCCGAATCGCGCTCCAGTTTCTTGATCTTCGTCACGTCCTGAAACGTGAACAGCAGCCCGACGCCCTCGCCCGGCGATTCGAGATAGGTCGCGGTCAGGCCGATGTCGAGGTCGCCGCGTCCGTCGGTTGTCCGGAAACGGCATTCATGACGCTGCGAACCGCCGCCTCGCAAATCGGCCGCCAGCGTCTCGAGGCTGCCGGCCGGCAGCTGCAGCACTTCGCCAATCGGCCGCCGCACCGCCTCCGCGAACGACACGCCGGTGATCGCCTCTGCCGCGCGATTGAAAGTCAGGATCCGGTACTGCGGATCGGTGGTCGCGAGTCCGCTCGGCATGCTGTCGATCACTCGCTGATTGAGCGCCTGCAGATCGGCGATCGCGGTGGACGCTTGCTCGAGTTTGGCGCCGGCAGACCGCAGACTGTCCGCCAGCGATCCGCCGAGTAGCGCGACCGCGAAGAATCCAAACACGTTCAACGCCACGGTGTAGCGCGCAAACGAAGGGGACGGCAACATCGCGGCGTAGTCATTGAGGTGCGGATAAAACAGCCAGCCGGACGCGGCAAAGTACTGGGCGAGGACGATCCCGGAATACAGCAATGAACTGAGCGTCGCCACCAGCACACCACCTCGCCGGAGCTGCAGCGTGCTGGCCGCGACGATCGGCAGCACATAGAGCATCGCGAAGTAGCTGGTGATCCCGCCGGTGAAGTAGATGAACGCCGAGACGATCAGCGCGTCGCCGGCCAGCTGAACGTCAATCAGCCAGCGGCGCTGGTCGGCGTAGCGCATGGTGATCGCGTAGGCGATCGTCAGCGCGTAGGTCACCCCGATCACAAAGAACAACGGATTGATCGGAAACACGCCCGGCGACGTGATCTGCATCACGATCGCCGAGCCAAGCAGAATCGTGCCGATGACGGCGCGGACGCCGATCAGCCACGCCACCTTCTCGCGCAGGTCGCTGCTATGCATCAGGCTCGCCCAGAAGCGACAACCGCATCGAGCTACGCGAGTTTGCTAATCAAATCGAAGATCGGCATGTACATCGCAATGACGATGCCGCCGACGACGATGCCGAGAAAGGCGATCATCACCGGTTCCAGCAGCGTCAACAGCCCGGCCACCGCGGCGTCGACTTCTTCTTCGTAGAAGTCGGCAATCTTCGCCAGCATCGTATCGAGCGCACCGGTCGCCTCGCCGACGCCGATCATCTGCACGACCATCGCCGGAAATACGCCGGTTTCTTTCAATGGCGACGAGATCGTTTCACCGCGCTCGATGCTCTTGCGCGTCAGCATGATCGCATCTTCGATAATCGCATTGCCCGACGTCTTGGCGGTGATTTCGAGACCGTCGAGAATCGGCACGCCCGAACTGATCAGCGTCGCCAGCGTGCGGCAGAATCGCGCCACCGCGATCTTACGGAGAATGTTGCCGAGAATCGGCGCTTTCAACATCGCCGCGTCGACGACGTGCCGGCCTTTCTCGGTCGCGTAATATTGCTTGAAGCCGTAGGTCACGGCGCCGCCAAGCACCAGCAGGAACGGGAAAAACCGCACCAGGTTGTCGCTCGCCGCGATGACGACGCGGGTCGGCAGCGGCAGTTCAGCGCCAAGCCCCGAAAACAGCGACGCGAAAGTCGGAATGACTTTCCACAAGATGACGCCGACAACGCCGCCGGCGATGACGATGACGGCGATGGGATAGACCATCGCCGATTTCACCTGGCTCTGCAGCTTGACCGCCTTTTCGATGTAGGTCGCGAGCCGCTTGAGAATCGTGTCGAGAATACCGCCTGCTTCACCCGCGGCGATCATGTTGACGAACAGTCCGTCGAAGGTTTTCGGATGCTTGCGCATCGCGTCAGCCAGCGACGCGCCGGATTCGACGTCACTGCGGGTCTGCAGAATGACCGACGAGAATCCTTTGTCCTCTTCCTGGTTGCCGAGGATGTCGAGGCACTGCACCAGCGGCAGGCCGGCGTCGATCATCACCGAGAACTGGCGGGTGAAGACCGCGAGGTTCTTCGCGGCGACCTTCCTGCCCTTCGGCTTTTTCGCCTTGGCCGCTTTCTCCTCTTTGACCGGATTGACCTTGGTGACCTGGATCTGCTCGCGACGCAGCGTGGCGGTCAACGCATCAATCGAATCGGCGACGCGCTCGCCCGAAACGGTTTCACCGCCCCGGGTCCGTCCGGCAAAAGCAAATGTCGGCATACTACTGAGTCCTCACCGGTGGCCGCGCCGGCACGCCAGGCGTTCCTGGACGCTGGCCGAGTCCGGCCCCGGCGACCACGCCGACACCGCGATTGATCATGTCCTGCAGTTCATCGCGATTCGACGAGGCGCCCATCGCCGTTTCCATTGTGACCAGCCGTTTCTGATAGAGACTGGCGAGCGACTGATTCGCGGTCTGCATGCCCATCTTTTCCTGGCCGGTCTGCATCGCGCCGTAGATCTGATGCACCTTGTCGTCGCGAATCAGGTTGCGGATCGCCGGGGTCGGCACCAGGATCTCGAGCGAACAGACCCGGCCCTTGCCGTCCGCCTTCGGCAGCAGCGCCTGACAGACGATGCCTTCGAGCACCAGCGATAGCTGGGTGCGAATCTGCGCCTGCTGATTGGCCGGAAAAATGTCGATGATCCGGTTGATGGTCTGCGCCGCCGAGTTGGTGTGGAGCGTGCCGAACGTCAAGTGACCGGTCTCGGCAATTTTCAACGCCGCTTCGACGGTTTCGAGGTCTCGCATTTCGCCGATCAGCACGATGTCCGGATCTTCACGGAGAGCGGCGCGCAGCGCGTTGGAGAAACTGTCGGTGTCGCTGTGCACCTCGCGCTGGTTGACCAGGCAATTCTTGTGCGGGTGGATGTATTCGATCGGGTCTTCAATGGTCAGGATGTGCTCGTGGCGCTCGGAATTGATCTTGTCGAGCATCGCCGCGAGCGTCGTCGACTTGCCGCTGCCGGTCGGCCCGGTGACCAGCACCAGCCCGCGCGGCCGATCGGCGAGCGTCGCGAGGACGGCCGGCAATCCCAGTTCACCGAAGGTGCGGATCTTTTCCGGAATGACGCGGTAGACCGCGCCAACGGCGCCGCGCTGGTTGAAGACGTTGCAGCGAAACCGCGCCAGCGCCTTGATGCCGAACGAAAAGTCGAGCTCCTTGGTTTCTTCGAAGCGCTTCTTCTGCGAATCGGTCAGCACGCTGTAAACCAGCTGCTTGGTTTCGGCCGGCGTCATGTCGGTGTTGCCGGCAATCCGCTCGAGATGCCCGTGAACACGCATCTGCGGCGGCGTATTGGTGGCGATATGCAGGTCCGAGCCGTTCGATTCGACGAGCGTTTTCAGTAATTCGGGCAAGTTGGCCATAGTTACTTCACCGTCTCGCGGACCACTTCCTCAACCGTCGTCATGCCGTCCATCACTTTGCGGAGTCCGCTGCGGCGCAACGTGATCATTCCTTCGTCGATTGCCTTGCGACGCAGTTCGAGTCCCGACGCGCCGACCAGAATCAGCTCGCGCAGTTCTTCGGTCACTTCCATGACTTCGTAGAGACCGACGCGGCCCTTGTAGCCGGTGTTGTTGCAACGCTCGCAGCCCTTGCCCTTCATCGGCGTCACGCCGCCGTTGGCTTCGTCCTGGGTGAAGCCAGCCTGCAGCAGCGCCGGCGGCGCCATCACATGCGGCTCTTTGCAGTTGGCGCAGACGCGGCGCACCAGGCGCTGCGCGCAAATCAAATGCACCGAGCTGGCGACCAGGAACGGTTCGATGCCCATGTTCATCAAGCGGTTGATCGTGCTCGGCGCATCGTTGGTGTGGAGCGTCGAGAGCACCAGATGGCCGGTGAGCGCGGCTTTCACGGCGATTTCCGCGGTTTCGAAGTCGCGAATTTCGCCGACCAGAATGATGTTCGGGTCCTGCCGCAAGAACGAGCGCAGGGCGGCCGCGAAGTTCAGGCCGATGCTTTCCCTCACCTGGACCTGGTTGATGCCGGCGAGGTTGAACTCGACCGGATCCTCGGCGGTCATGATGTTGGTTTCGGACGTGTTGATTTTCGAAATCGACGAGTAGAGCGTGTTGGTCTTGCCGCTGCCGGTCGGGCCGGTCACCAGCACCATGCCCCACGGCCGCAGAATCGCCGTCTCGAACTTGACCAGCGACTCGGGTTCGAAGCCGAGTCGCGTCATGTCGAGCATCAGCTTGTCCTTGTCCAACAGACGCATGACGATCTTTTCGCCAAACAGCGTCGGCAGCACGGACACGCGGAAGTCGATTTCCTTGGGAATGCCCGATTCGTTGAAGCGGATCTTGATGCGTCCGTCCTGCGGCAGCCGTTTCTCGGCGATGTCGAGCTTCGACATGATCTTGACGCGCGAGACGATCGCGTCGCGATACTTCATCGGCGGCGCCATGATGTTGTAGAGGATGCCGTCGATGCGGTAGCGAACCCGCAGTTCTTTTTCGTACGGTTCGATGTGTATGTCGCTGGCGCCCTTCTGAATGGCCGACATCAGCACGACGTTTACCAACCGGACGACCGGCGCATCCTCGCCCTGGCGCGCCAGGGCATCGGCGCTGATTTCCTGGAGTTCCTCGAGAACTTCGACGTCGGCGTCGCTGTCAAGCGTCGCCTGCAGGTCTTCCAGGCCCTTGCTCGCGGCCTCGAGCGTGCTGGGGCCGCTCGACGTTGCCTGCGGCGCGCCTTCTTTTTTCGCCTTTTCCGCCTTGGGCGCGGACTTGACGGTGGTGGTCGGGTAGTACTTGTTGATCGCGTCGGTGACCGCAGTTTCCGAGGCGACGACCGGCTCGACGTTGTAGCCGGTCATGAACTTGATGTCGTCCATCGCGAAGACGTTGGTCGGGTCGGTCATCGCGATGGTCAGCGTGGCGCCGGCGCGGCTCAGCGGCACGATTTGATACTTGTTGGCGGTTTCCGACGGGATGAGTTTGATCACCCCGAGGTCGATGTCGAACTGGGTCAGGTTGATCGAAGGGACGCCGTATTGTTTGCTGAGAAGGGCGGTGATCTCCTCGTCCTTGACGAAGCCCATCCTGACGAGGTTGTAGCCGAGTTTGCCTCCGTTGGCCTTCTGATGGCTCAGGGCCTGTTGGAGCTGCTCAGCGGATATGCGCTTCTCCTTCAGCAGGAGTTCGCCAATGCGGACGGGCATGAACTGTTAACGTTACTCGCTAGTGACAAAAAATGTCAATTATTGACCTAAAACGTCATCCTGAATCCCAGGTTCCAGCCCTGCCGCAAGCTGTCTGAACCGCCGGTCAGCTGAGCCTCTCCGTAGAACCCTCGGTGGACCGCCACGCTTACTCCTCCCGAATACGCCTCCCGGTGGTCGCCGATGGTGCTGACGCTGATACCGCCCCGGCCGCCGATCAGCCGCCCGCGGGTCCAAACCTCCACTCCACCCGCCACTCGCCGCTCGTCGCCGAGCGCGGTCGGGATATCCAGCACGTCGGCATCGAACGCCAACGTGAGGGCAACCGGCGAGCTCGCCGCCGCGGTCAATGCGGCTCCGGCCCGCGCCTGCCGCTTCAGCGTGACCGCCGCCTCCCCTTCCCCCAGTACCGGCTCGCGCACGTTGCGCACGATCACGCCAGCCCGCAGCGCGCCGAAGTGCACCATGGCGCCCACGTCGAGGCCCGGATCCGTGTCGTCATTTCCGTTCACCGCCTTGAGGGTCGTCGCGACGACCAAGTAGCGACCGATCGACTGCCCCACGGTGGCGCCAAATTGAGAAACTTCGAGCGTGCGAACGCTGGGAATTCCCGGATCTTGTCGGCCGGCTGATGAGCTCCCTGTAGAGGACGTGGACAGGGGTGGCGCAATTTCACTGACTGTCATGCGGTAGAAGCTCAAACCGAGCGCGGGAAACGCGAGCGCGAAGCCGCGATGCGGAGCGTTGCCGGGAAACGGCGGCTCGTCGGCTTCCCCGTACTCCAGGGTCATGTTCAGATACGCGCCGGTCGCGAGGCCGGCGGGGTTCCACCAGGTGGCGGTGGCGTCGTCGGCAATTGCGGTGAAGGCGCCGCCCATCCCCTGGGCGCGGACGCCGATCGAATCGGGGATCTGGGCACACACCAATCGAGGGACTGATAAAAACAACAACACAAAGGCCGGGAGCGGGACTAAGAACTGGAAGGCAGTCGGGGACACAAAGGACTGAATCGGTAGACGTCGCATGTCGTCTACCTTATCGGACCTTGGCTCCCTTTGTGCCTTTCTGTTCTGGCCCTTCTAGACCTTGGTGAGGGTCAGCCGACGAGGACCGCGGCTGCGACGACGGTCGTCCAGAGGCCTTTCTTGTCACCGACGGCAGTCTGGGTGACGTTCTGAGTCCGGACGATCTCGTTAGACAGTCGATAAACCTCTTTCTTCTCGTCCCAGCTCTTATCGGGATCGAATTCGAGGCCGAGCGTCGTCGCCAGCATTTCGGCAGCGAGCTCTTCGGCGTAATCGCCGGCGATGTCTTCGCTTTCGCCGAAGCTGTGGTGCTCGGAAAGGTAGCCGTAGGTGTCGCGGTCCCGTGGAATGGCGACGCCGACGGTGGCAGCGATCAACCGGTGTGGCTCGCGCGTGGCGGCTTCGGACATCACCACGAACGTCACCTGACCGGGTTCGAGTTTCTTCATCCCCTGAGCGCGCGACAGGATGCGGCAGTGCGGCGGAAAAATGCTCGACACGCGCACCAGGTTGCAGGCGGCAATGCCGGCCGACCGCAACGCCAGCTCGAACGAGGTCAGCTTTTCGCGGTGCTTGCCGACGCCCTTGGTGAAGAACATCTCCTTCGGAACGAATCCGACCACGCTTGGCTCCTTAGTCGACGAGGAAGCTGAATGGTAACACCGCCATCAGCCAGGTCCAATAGGTGGATCGCTTTTCCTTGCCGGACCAACGCGACCGGCCGGGTATTTGGGGAACCGACTGGCCATCGGCGCCGTCTGATATACTTAGCACTCATAACCATTAGGGCAGTTAAGTAATGACACGTAGCCAGGCTCGGGAAAGCGCGCGCGACATCCTCCAAATCGTTCCCCTCGTGATGCGCACCGTCGCGGCGGAGTTGCGCGCCGCCGGCGAATTGCCGGCGCCGGCGCATTTCGGCCTGTTGTCGATTCTCAGCGACCGGCCGCGCATGCTCACCGAACTGGCATCGATTCAAGGCGTCAGCCTGCCGACGATGTCCAATTCGATCAGTGCCATGGTCGAGCGCGGCTGGGTGAAACGCGAGGCGCCGAACGGCAGCGATCGCCGGGTGATCATGATCGAAGTAACGGCGACCGGACGCGCCGCATTGGAGCGCGTCGCGCGGGCCGCCGAAGCCCACCTCGCTGAAGTGCTGGTATCGCTCGACGCGCCGTCGCGCCGCCGGCTGCACCACGGCCTGGGCGTGCTGCGTAAGGTATTTGCGGGCAAGTTGCCGGGCAGCAACGGTTTGTCACGAAAAGGTAACAGAACATCACCCAGGCGGCGACCGTATGTATCTCAATAGCCCCTGCGGACGACGAGGCCAGCAATGACGGAATCCACCATCGCGGCGGAAACGGCGGCAGCGCGGTCAGCGCCCGATCAAAGCCTGCCGGCCCGCATCTTTGGCGTCCTGCTGACACCGCGCGCCACGTATGCCGGTGTCGCGGCGCGTCCGCGAGTGCTCGGCATCCTGCTGTTCGTTCTGTTGTTTGGCGCTGCCGCGATCTTCCTGTTTTTGTCCACCGAGGTTGGCAAAAATGCAATGCTCGATAACCAGGTCGAGCAGATGAAGTCGTTCGGTATGAACGTCACCGAACAGATGATCGACCGGCTCGAGCAAGGCGCCGATCGTCAACGCTATTTCGCGGTCGCTGGCCAGATGGTGTCGCTGCCGCTGCTCGCGGCAATTATCGCCGGACTCGCCTTCGCAGTCTTCAATGCGGTCATGGGCGGCGACGCCAGCTTCAAGCAGGTCTACGCCGTCGTCGTCCACTCGGGCGTGGTGTTTTCGTTTTCGCAGCTGTTCACGCTGCCGCTGTCGTACGCGCGCGAAAAGATGTCGAGCGCGACCAACCTCGGTGTGTTCGCGCCGTTTCTCGACGAGAACTCGTTCGCGGCGCGCGCCCTCGGATCGGTCGATCTGATTGTGGTGTGGTGGCTGTTGAGTCTCTCGATCGGGCTGGGGGTGCTCTACAAGAAGCGCACCCAGCCGATCGCGACGACGTTACTGATTATTTACATCGTTCTCGGACTGATCATCGCCGGTGTCAAGACCCGACTCGCCGGAGCGTAAGGAGCGCTAGATGTCGCGGAAGAATATTCTGATCGCAGCTGCCGTCGTGCTGATTGGCGCGGCGGTCGTCGCTGCGAACCTGTACTTCAAGAAGGATTCCGGCAAGCTGGTCACGACCGAGGGCATCAAGGCCCGCGATCTCGAGTCGATCGTCTCGGCGTCAGGCAAGATTCAACCGAAGCGCCTGGTCAACATCAGCGCCGATACGCCGGGACGCGTCGTCAACCTGGCGGTCAACGAAGGAGACCGCGTCAAGGTTGGACAGTTTCTGCTGCAAATCGATCCGAAGTCATTGCGGACGCGCGTCCAGAGCAACTCGGCATCGCTGCAAGCGGCGGAGCAATCGCTCGAATCGATGAAACAGGCGATTGAGACCGCGAAAGTGCAAGTCCAGCAGGCGCATCAGACCCTGGCACGGCAGGAAGACCTGTGGCGCCAGCAACTGACGACGCGCGAAGCGCTCGAGCGCGCGACCAACGACGTCAAGGCTGCCGAGTCGAACCTGCGCGAGCGCGAAAAGCAGCTGTCGCCGCAGTCCGCTCGCATCATGCAGGAACGCGCCGTCCTCGAGAGCGCACGCTACGACCTGAGCAAGAACCGGATCGAGTCGCCGATCGACGGCATCGTCACCCGCCGCAACATCCAGGAAGGCGAGACCGCGGTCGTCGGCACGATGAACAACGCCGGCACGGTGCTGCTGACGCTCGCCGATATGGGCATTATCCAGGCCGAAGTCGAAGTCGACGAAACCAACGTGCCGAACGTGCAGATCGGCCAGCCGGCGAAAATCACGATTGACGCCATCCCGGAGAAATCGTTCAGGGGACACGTCACCGAAATCGGCAATAGCCCAATCCAAACCACCGGCGCGCAGGCGAACACGCAGGCGACGAACTTCAAGGTGGTGGTGATGCTCGACGAACCGGTACCCGAGGTGCGTCCCGGTTTCACTTGCACGGCCGACATCACGACGGCGACCCGTAAGAACGTCGTGTCGGTGCCGATTCCCGCAGTGGCCGTCCGTGAATTGGTCTACGACGGCAACGGGCAGATTGTGAAAGAGCCGAAAGACGACAAGCGGCGGCGGCCGAGCACCTCAACCGTCGAAACCTCGGTGTCGGCCCAGGAACTGAAGCCGGGCCAGACGCGCAAGGAAACCGAAGGCGTGTTCGTGATTCGCAACGGCAAGTCCGAATTCGTGCCGATCAAGATGGGAATCGCCGGCGACAAGTTCTTCGAAGTACTCGGCGGGCTGAAGGCGGGCGACGAGGTCATCACCGGGCCGTACAACTCGGTCCGCGGCATGGCGGACGGCGACACGGTGAAGGTCGACAACAAGAAGAAGTGAACAAGTTCCTGGAATCCGCCGGCATCGCGCTCGACGCGATTTGGTCGGCCAAGCTGCGGTCGTTCATGACCGTGCTCGGCAACATCGTCGCGGTGACGTCGATCATCGCCGTGGTGTCGCTGATCCAGGGGCTGAACGCGTCGGTCAAGCAGGCGATTCTCAATCAAGCCGGTGCCGACTCGTTCAACATCCAGCAGTTCCCGGTCACCCGCAGCGACGAAGAATTCGAAAAGGTCCGCTCGAACCCGCGCATCACTTTGAACGACGCGCGGGCGATTCATCGCTACGGCGCCGAAACGATCGCCGCGGTGATGGCCGATTCGGGCGGTGGCGGCCGCGTCACCTACAAAGACAAGTCGATCGATCAGACACGCATCCAGGGCGTGTCGGGCGAATACGTCAACTTTTCGAATTTCGATGCCGAACGCGGCCGGTTGATGAGCGCCACCGAAGTCGACAGCGCACGCCCGGTGTGCGTGATCGGGTTCCAAACGGCGCAGCGCCTGTTCGGTGACGATCTCGATCCGATCGACAAGATCATCCAGATCGAGGGGGTCCATTTCCGCGTGCTCGGGGTCAGCGCCAAGCGCGGTTCGCTGCTCGGCCAGTCGCAGGACGAGTTCGCGGTGATTCCGCTCGGCCAGTTCCGGATGATCTTCGGTTCGCGGCGCTCGTTGAACCTGAGCGTCAAGCCGCGCGACCTCTCGGAAATCAAGAACGCGATCGACGACGCGACGATTGCGCTGCGCACCGCGCGCCGGCTGAAACCGAAGCAGAACGAGAATTTCGGGATCTTCACCGCCGACACGATTCTCGACATCTATCACTCCGCCACCAACGGCATATTTGCGGTGCTGATCGGCGTGGTCGGCTTATCGCTGGTGGTCGGCGGCATCGTGATCATGAACATCATGCTGATGGCGGTCAGCGAGCGGACCCGCGAAATTGGTTTGCGCAAGGCGCTCGGGGCGCGCCGCTCCGACATCGTCGCGCAGATGCTGACCGAATCGGTGGTGCTGTCGATGTTCGGCGGCGTCATCGGCACGATGTTCGGCATCGCGATCGCGGTGACGATTTCGAAGTTCACGCCGATTCCGGCCGCGGTGGAAGTCTGGTCGGTCGCGCTCGGAATCGGCATCACCGCGCTGGTCGGATTGTTCTTTGGAATCTATCCGGCGATGCGGGCGGCGCGGCTGGATCCGATTGAAGCGCTGCGACGGGAGTAAAAGTGAAAGTCTGAAGTAAGAAGTCTGAAGTCTGCCCTGATTTCACCAGCCGGATGCTTCGAGGCATCCCGAGGTCGGAGGGCCGCAGACTTCTGAGTTCAGATTTCAGACTTGGTGAAGTCTTATGGCGTTTCGCGTCGGCCTCTTCTCCGAAGTCATCGTGATGGCGTTCGATACCGTGCGCACCAACAAGATGCGCTCGGCATTGACCGTCCTCGGCGTGGTCATCGGGATCACTTCGATCGTCGGGATGACCGCGATGATCCGCGGCTTCGACCAGTCGCTGCGCGAAATGATCGGCGCGATCGGGCCGAACACCATCTTCGTCCAGCGGTTCGGCATCACCAGCTTCGCCAGCGGCGCCGAGTTCAAGGAACTGCTGAAACGGCCGAACATCACCATTTCCGATGCCCGCGCGATCGAGGAAATGTCGGAAACGATCCAGCTCGTCGATATCCAGCTCGGCGCCGGTGGTCCGCCGACCCAACGCCGCGTGTTCTACGGCACGCAAAAGACCAAGCCGATCATCGTGTTCGGCACCACCGAGAATTTCGCGGAAGGCACCAAGATTCCGATGGTCGCTGGCCGCTTCTTCAACGGCACCGAAGTCCAGTACCGCAAGAACGTCGTCGTTCTCGGTAACACGCCCTACCAGTTGTTATTTCAGGCTACCGGCACGGATCCGCTTGGCAAATTGGTGCGGATCGGCAACGAACGGTTCGAGGTGGTCGGCGTCTTCGACAAGCGGCCGGCCGCGGGCGGGTTCAACCTCGGTCAGGACGATTTCACGGTCATTCCCTACACTGCGTATCAGCGCGTGTTCGGCCTGAACCCGGTCAGGGTCAGCCGCACCGCGTCGATCATGCCGATCCAAATCGCGATGGTGCCACGCGAAGGAGTAAAGCAGTCTGACGCGATCGCGGACGTCCAACGGGTGATGCGAATCCGTCACGGCCTGCGGCTGGATCAGCCCGACGACTTCGACATCGTCACGCAGGATGCCTTCCTCAAGCTGTGGGATCAGATCAGCCAGGGCACGTTCTTCGCGCTGGTCGTGATTTCGTCGATCGCATTGATGGTTGGCGGCATCGGCGTGATGGCGATCATGTCGATCTCGGTGACGGAGCGGACACGGGAAATCGGCGTCCGCAAGGCGCTCGGGGCGCGGCGGGCCGAGATCCTCTTTCAGTTTCTGATGGAAGCCGCGTTTCTGACATCGATGGGCGGCCTGCTCGGCATCGGCCTCGGCAGCGCCATCGGCTGGACCGTGCATTTCGTGTCGGGCTTCCCAATCTCGCTGCCGTGGTGGTCGTTTGCCATCGGCCTCGGTTTCTCGGCATCAGTCGGCATCTTTTTCGGCATGTGGCCGGCTTTCAAAGCTTCGCGCCTCGATCCGATTGAGGCGTTGCGTTACGAATAACGAAGTCTGAAGTGTGAAGTCTGTCTCAATCGATCGGCCGGATTGTTTGTAGTTATTCCCGCGGTGGAAAAGGCAGACTTCAGACTTCGAGCTTCAGACTTACCGATTTATGCCGATCCGCTTCGGTCTGTTCATCGAAGTCGTGGCGATGGCGCTCGATACGCTGCGCGCGAACAAATTGCGCTCGGCCCTGACCGTTCTCGGCGTCGTCATCGGCATTACTTCGATTGTCGGCATGACCGCGATGATTCGCGGGTTCGACGAATCGTTGCGGGAACTGATCGCGCAAGCCGGCCCCAACCTCATCTACCTCGAACGCTACGGCGCAACCAGCTTCGTCAACGGCTTCGAGCTGAAGGAATTCTTAAGGCGACCCAACCTGACCGTCTCCGACGCGCGCGCCATCGAAGAGCAAGCCACCACGCTGCAGTACGTGGACATTGAGTACGGCGCCGCGGCGGTCGGCCCGATGACGCAGCGCCGCGTGTTCTACCGCGATCTGAAGTCGAAAACATTGATCGTGTTCGGCACCGGCGAGAACTTCGCCGAAGGCACACGCCTCAAGATGCGGGTCGGTCGTTTCTTCAACGGCAGCGAAGTGCAGCACCGTAAGAACGTCGCAGTACTCGGATATGGTCCCTACCAGCTGTTGTTCGAGTCGAGCGGCACCGATCCGCTCGGCAAACTGGTCCGGGTCGGCGCGGAACGGTTCGAGGTAGTCGGCGTCTTCGACAAGCGTCCGGCGCCGGGCGGGGCCAACCTGCAGCAGGACGATTTCGTCGCCGTTCCTTACACCGCCTATCAGCGTGTGTTCGGTCTGCGGATCGGCCGGATCACACCCTCAAAGACCGTTATCAACGTGATGATCTCTGCGCTGCCGCGGGAGGGCGTTTCGCTGGCCGAGGCGGTGACTGACGTCGAACGGGTGATGCGTATACGCCACGGCCTGCGCCTCGACGAGCCGAACGATTTCGACCTGTCCACGCAGGAAACCTTCATGAAGCTGTGGAATCGGATCAGCCAGGCGACGTTCTTCGCGCTGGTGGTGATCTCGTCGATCGCGCTGCTGGTTGGCGGCATCGGCGTGATGGCGATCATGTCGATCTCCGTCACTGAACGGACCCGCGAGATCGGCGTTCGCAAGGCCCTTGGCGCGCGCCGCGCGGAAATCCTGTTTCAGTTTCTCGTCGAAGCCGCCTGCCTGACCATGTTCGGCGGCATCCTTGGCATCGCGCTCGGCGCCGGACTCGGCTGGATCGTGCACCTGGTGTCCGGCTTTCCAATCTCGCTGCCGTGGTGGGCGTTTGCGCTCGGCCTCGGGTTCTCCGCGTCGGTCGGCCTGTTCTTCGGAATGTGGCCGGCGTTCAAGGCCTCGCGTCTCGATCCCATTGAGGCGCTCCGCTATGAGTGACGCAGCGATCGTCTGGTTGGCATTTGCCGCGCTGATCGCACTGATCTGGTGGCGGGCAACCAGCCGCGGCGGAGATCAGACTGGTGCACGGCGAATGGGCGGAATCGGCTCTGCGGCGGCTGGCACGATCTACGACATGCTGAGCGAGGAGAAACGCAACGCCATCGAAGTGATCGTCGAGGAACGCGCCGGCGAGCGCGACCCGGAAGATCGGGATGGGAATCTGCCTGACCTCGTGGGGCCACCAACTAAGGACTAAGAACTGAGAACTGAGAACTGAGAACTGAGAACTGAGAAGTGGTTCGTGCTACCGAACGGTCACGCTCACATCCGCCGCAGCAACAAAAATTCCGTCGTCGGCATACGCGCGAAGAGTGTAGACGCCAGGTGCGCTGAAGGTGACCTTGGTGGACGCTTTTCCGTCCGCGACCGCAACTTTGCGGAGTTCGAAGGTGACGGCTCTGGCGTCGCCGCGATAAACCACCCAGATCACCCCGAGACGCACGCCGCGGTCGAGCCGAACCACTGCCTGGGCCAGCGGACCTTCGACGCGCGCATTGGAACCGCTCTGGCTCGGACGATTCGACGGCCGCCCGTCGTCCACGACAAACGCGTCGAGCGACAGCGGAGCGTTCAAGGCGACAGATCGCTGCGCCGACCCTTCAAGACGAATCGAGGGCGCATCGTCCTCTTCGCCAAGCTCACCGGGACCACCGCGGTTCTGCTGATACGTTCCAACGTCGATTTCCCACGTCGGCATCAGCGAGGCGTAGGCCCGTTCGGTCTTGCCATGCGAGGTCAGCGTCCAGACCAGGTCTTTTTTGCCCCAGTCTTTCGGGACGCGAACCTTGAAGACGTATTGCTGCCGCCGTGGATAGAAGTGGGTTGGCTGATTCTGATCGACTCCGCCCGGATCGAGCGCGTTATCGGGACCGATCGGAACATTCACGTCCTCTTCGTAGTTGCGGTTCATGTATCCGAACACGAAGTTGAACGAACCGTCAGGGTTGCGCTCCCAGCCTTCGAACACCGGCACAACGTTCTGTCCGGTCGCGTAGCGAATCTGCGCGACGGAGGAAACGGCGAAAACTGAAAAAGAAAAAACCGCAGAGAACGCAGAGATCGCAAAGACCATTCGTCTCTGCGTGCTTTGCGTGCTCTGCGGTTTCTTCTTTGACACGCGTTCGTTATTGGGCTGCGGTCGCACGTGCTTTCTTGGCATTCCGCTCCGCGACTTCGGCTTTGAACTCTTCCTCGGACATCGTGTAGAACGTCAGCCAATGGCGCGACATGTCGTCGGTCGTGCGATTGCCGAATCCGACCCAGTTGCGCGGATCAGGGTTGTACTTGTTGGCAGCGGAATTGTCGTGCCAGCTGATGACGTGCATGATCGTACCCGCCGGCAGGAGTGGAGCCACGTCGTCGGCGTAGTTATAGACAATCTGCCAGTTGAAGTCGTAGTTGACGCAGTTCAACTGCTCGACGCGCATATCTGGATAGATCGCCTCGAGACACTGACGCTTGCCGCGATTGTGCATGTGCGGCATGAAGCCGACAAGGTGCGACGGCTTCTCCATCTTGAAGTAGGCGTCGCTGCGAACGTTGTCGGCGCCCGCGGGAATGTCGAGATCGTCCTGGTTCGGCGACAGGATGGTGGTAATGACGTGCTTCGGCACGACGCCTTTCGGATAAAAGACGATGCCGACCTCGGTGCGATCGACGATCGGTTCGCCGATGGCGTGATAGTGCATGTTGAAACGCACCTTGGCTCCGGCTTTCATCAGCTTGCCGGATCCCTCCGGAAAGATGTCGCCGTTCTTGCCGACCGCGTACTCGACGAGCGTCCCGCCGCCGCTCGTACCATCGTCGTAAACAAGGGATTCAACCGAATGGTGGACGACGCGGCGTGCGGCCGGTGACGGCTTGGCTTCAACCGCTTTGATGTAGCGGTCTTCGCTGAGCCCCGGGTCGGCGGTGAAAATGCCCCACCAGTCGGCGGCCTCGGGCTTCACGGTGAAGGCCTTCGGCATCGGTACGATCAAATCCGGCTTACCGATGTGCCAGCGGTCGCTGTCGTCGAACTGCCTGGAAGGCGGCAGGTCGGCGGGATTTCCGCGCGGTGCACCCGCGTCGACCCAGGCGACCAGCTTCGCGATTTCCTGATCGGTCAGCGACGGATCGTCTTTGAATTGGCGAATCCCGACGGTGCGGTCGACGTGCCAAGGCGGCATCTGCCGTGCCTCGACGCGTGTTTTGATGGAGCGGGCCCACGGCCGCGTATCTTCGTAGCTCAGGAGCGACATCGGCGCGATCGAGCCCGGCCGGTGGCAGTTTTGACAGGATCGCTGAAGAATCGGCGCGATGTCCTTGGTGAAGGTCACGGACGCACCAGCCGTCTGCGCGCTGGGTTGCGAAAGGCCGAAGGAAGCGAGCACCACCCCCGTCGCCGCGGCGCCGATCAGTCGTCCCGCTTTCATACAGCCCTCCGTTCCGCCCGATTATCGCCGAAATCCCGTGCCGCACACGTACCTTGCGACCGCCGCGCACCCGGCAATATGATGCGGGCATATGAAGGTTGCATTCAATCATTTGGTCATTTAGTCAGCTGGTCATCTGGTCATTTCAATCGGCCAATTCAATGACCAGATCACCAGATGACCAGATGACCAGATAACCAGATCGTGGAGCCCCATTTATGAAGGTCTACGACGCCGCCAGCATCAGAAATGTCGCCCTCGTCGGACACAGCGGATCAGGAAAAACGCAGCTCGCCTCGGCCATCCTCACCGATTCCAACATGGTCAACCGCTTCGGCAAAGTGGACGACGGCACCACCGTGACCGATTACGACGAAGAGGAAATCGCGCGCAAGCACACGCTGTCGGCCGGTCTTGCCTACGCCGAATGGAACAGGCAGAAGATCAACCTGATCGACACGCCGGGCATCGGCAACTTCCTGAGCGAAGCCCGCGCCGCATTGCAAGTGACCGACGGCGCGCTGGTCGTAGTCGACGCCGTCGCCGGGGCGATGGTCCAGACCGAAAAAGTGTGGGCGATTGCCGACGAACTGTCGCTGCCGCGGATCGTCGTGCTCAACCGCATCGACCGTGAGCGCGCCAGCCTCGAGCGCTCGCTGGCATCGATGCGCGAAGCCTGCAATCGGACGGTGATTCCGATACAACTGCCGATCGGCGAGGAAAAAGGCTTCAAGGGGGTCGTCGATCTGGTGACCAGGAAGGCCTACACCTTCCAGACCGATGAAAGCGGCAAGTTTACCGAAGGCCCGGTTCCCAGCGACATGGCGGCGGCGGTTGACACCGCGCGCGAAGCCCTGATCGAAATGGTGGCGGAAAACGACGAACAGCTGATGGAGAAGTTTTTCGACGCGGGAACTCTGACCGACGACGAACTGATCGCCGGACTGCGTGCCGCCACGTTTGCCGCCAAGATCTTTCCACTGGTCTGCACGTCGTCGACATTCAACGTCGGCATCCAGCCGCTGCTCGATGCAATCAACGCCTACTTGCCGTCACCGGCGGACCGCCCGTTCAAGGGAATCGGGAAAGATGGTCAGGAAACGCTCCGGACCGCCGACGATAAGCAACCGGCGGCGGCATTCGTCTGGAAAACCGTGGCCGATCCATTCGCCGGCCGCATCACGATGTTCCGCGTCGTTTCGGGAGCGCTGAAAGCCGATTCGAACATTTACAACAAGACACGCGACACCGCCGAACGTTTCGGTCACCTGCTGTTGCTGCAGGGCAAAACGCAAACCAGCGTGCCCGAAATCAAGGCGGGCGATCTTGGTGCGGTCGCGAAACTGAAAGATACGCTGACCAACGACACACTCGGCGACAAGGGCGACGGCGTCACCTACCCGGCCGTGACCTTCCCCGAGCCGGTGTTGTCGTACGCAATCGAGCCGAAGAGCCGCGGCGACGAAGACAAGATCAGCACCTCGATGCACCGTCTCGAGGAAGAAGACCCGTCGATTCGCTACAGCCGCGATCCGCAGACCAAGGAACTGCTGCTGTCGGGACAAGGCCAGCTGCACATTGAAGTGACGGTCGCGAAGTTGAAGCGACGTTTTGGCGTCGACGTCAATCTCAAACCGCCGCGCATCCCGTATCGCGAAACGATCAAGGCGTCGACCGAAGCGCATGGCCGCCACAAGAAGCAGACCGGCGGCCACGGCCAGTTCGGCGACTGCAAGATCAAGGTCGAGCCGCTCGCCCGCGGATCAGATTTCGAGTTCGTCGACGACATCTTCGGCGGCTCGATTCCGCGCCAGTTCATCCCGGCGGTTGAAAAAGGCATCCAGGAAACGCGGGTGCGCGGCTACCTGGCGGGCTATCCGATGGTCGACTTTCGCGTCACCGTCTTTGACGGTTCCTACCACGACGTGGACTCGAACGAACTGTCATTCAAGATGGCTGGACGGCTCGCCTTCAAGGACGCGATGACCCGCGCGCGGCCGACGATCCTCGAACCGATCATGAACGTCGAGGTCTACGCCCCATCCGATTTCGCCGGCGACCTGATGGGCGACTTGAACGGCCGGCGCGGCCGGATCGGCGGTATGGACACCCGCGGCGCGACGACGATCATCAAGGCGCAGGTGCCGATGTCGGAGATGCTCACCTACGAGCAGCACCTGACCTCAGCGACCGGCGGGCGCGGGTCGTACCACATGGAGTACTCGCACTACGACGAAGTGCCGTCGCATCTGCAGACCAAGATCATCGCCGCGTCCAAGGCGGAGCGCGGGATGGAGGTCGAGGAAGTGTAACGGAGCGAAACGGTGGACGGAGGGCACAGGATCAACACGGAGCAACGGAGCAACGGAGGAAAGAAAAAAAGGATTTCTTTTACAACAAAACTCTGTTTCTCCGTTGCTCCGTGTTGATCCCGTGTCTCCGTCCAGCTCCGTTACGACAGGTCGATGATCCACCACCGCCGCCTGACATCACGGTAGACCACTCGGCGCGGCTTCAACGCCTGCGGGATCTCTGACGACCGGAACGAAGCCACGTAGCGAATTCCCAGCGCCTTCCATTCATCCAGCTTCAGCGTCGAGCCATCGAAGGTGACGCCTTTGCGGCCGGTGTGCAGGTAAACCAGCGCCGGATTGGTGGACGCGACGCTGCCGGTGTCGGCCAGGTTCGCCTGCATCCAGGCGAACGCCCGGTCGATGTCGCGCGACTCGGCCATCCACTCGATCTGCTGCGCCAACTGCTCGTCGCGATAGACGCGAATGTAAGCCGCATGATCGATCAACTGCAGCGCGACAATCGACAGGACGACAACGCGGGCCGGCCGCCACACGTCAACCGTCGAGACACGACTGGTCAACACGCGCCAGCCGCTCAGCAAGTAGATGAAGATGAACGGGGCCAGCGGCAGAATGAATCGAAACGTCCAGTACGGATAGACCAGCACCATCGAGATCGTCAACGGCACCAACAGTTCGACGACGGTGAGCCGTTCGGTTCCATCGGCAACGTAGCCGGCGATCACCACCGCGCTGAGCAGTAGGGACAACGCGATGGTCAGCGGCGCATTGCCCATGCTGCCGGCGAGAAAGCCGAGTGCGCCCAGCGAAAATACCTCTTCGCCGCTTTCGATCGCCGGACGATAGAGCACCGGCGCGATGATGCCGCCGATATCGCGTCCGAAAACATTCAGTGCGTTGCGAGCGGCGCGCCGCGGCAGTTCGCCGGGCGAGATGCGGCCCGACGAGGCGGTGCCGGCGATACGCAGCCGGATGGCATCGCCGTACGACACGGCGATTGAACCACCGTTGCGATCGCGGTCGGCGGCAGTGGGCTGGTGCAGTTGCGAGTAGATCAGCCACGGTACCGCGCAGTCGGCGAGGATGAAGACGAACATCGCGACGATCGGCCAGCGGCGCGTCCGGACCAGGCGCAGCAGTGCCGCAGCGATCAGCACGATCCCCGCGGATCGGACCAGCCAGGTCATGGCAGCCAGCGCGCCGGCCATTGCTGCGGTACGCCTGGCGCGCGGCTCGTCGGGGTCGGCGGCGGCGCGCTCGACCACCAGCACGCTTGCCAGTTGCAGCACCGTGAACACGCACTCGGCCATCACGGTAGACGTGGCCAGAAACACGAACGCCGGCGTTAATGTGACAGCGATCGCGACGCACCCTGCCAAAAACATAGGCAGGCGTCGTTCGCGGCGAGCGTAAAGAAACGTGCAGCCGCCGGCACCGAGCATCGCCGCGATGGAAACGCTCTTCAGCAGCCAGACGTTGTCGGGGAAGGTCGGGACGATCGCGAACACTGTGGCGAGAATGGCGGGAAAAACCGGCGGCACGCTTGGCAGGATCGGCGCCGCCGCGGAACTGATCAGCGCGAACGGCCTCCCATCTGCGAGCGACTGGCCGAGCAGGACGTACCACGCGTCGTCAACGGCCAGGCCGGCGGCGCGATTGAGGCGCAAAACGTAAACGGCCGCGACAAGCAGTACGCTTGCCGCGGCCGCCAAACTCCTGGTCGTTGTCGAATGGGGGGACATCCCCATGCCGGAAGTTTACTCGTCTGACTTCTTCTTTTTCGTCGACGTCGCCGCCTTGGCGCGCTTGCCCGGCTTGGCTTCCGCCGACTCGGTGTCGTCGTCTTTCTCCTTCTTGCCGCGCAGCCGCTCGGCGGCGGCACGCAGGCGTCCGCCGACGCCTTTGGCCTTAGGCTTGCCGCCTTCCGCGGCGGCGTCGGCTTCGGCCTTCGCGCGCGGGTTGAATTCGCTGCCAACCAGTTCGACTTGTGCGACTTCGGCGGCGTCGCCCTTGCGGAAGCCAATCCGGAGCAGGCGCGTGTAGCCCCCGGGCCGCGTCGCGAAGCGCGGTGCCAGGCTGTCGAACAGCTTGCGGACGACCTCGCGATCTTGCAGGTCCTGCATGACGAGGCGGCGGGCAGTCAGGACGTGACCGTTTTTGTCGCCGGCGGCCACTCCACGCTTGGCGATGGTGATGATCCGCTCGACGAACGGCCGCAACTCCTTCGCGCGAGGCACCGTCGTGGTCAAATGCTCGTATCGAAGCAGTTCGGTCGCCTGGTTCCGCAACATCGCGATGCGATGCTCGGTGACGCGACCCAGTTTGCGATGCGAAACTCGATGTCTCATGGAGATTCTCTAAAGTGATTAGGGATTGGGGATTGGGGATTTGTGTCGATCGATGAGTGGTTCTGGGCCATCACCAACCCCCAACCCCCAATCCCCAATCACCTCGTTATTCCTGCGACGCTCCGGCCGGCTGGTCGACACGCATGCCGAGGCCGAGGCCCATCGTCGTCAGGATTTCCTTGATTTCGTTCAGGCTCTTGCGGCCGAAGTTTTTGGTCTTGAGCATTTCGGCTTCGGTTTTCTGCACCAGCTCGCGAATCGTCCGGATGTTCGCGTTCTTGAGGCAGTTGTAGGAGCGGACGGACAGCTCCAGTTCTTCCACGCTCTTGTCGAGATTCTCGTTGCTGGCGCCGGTGCGCGGTGCATCGGCCGAGGTTTCGGACGTCTGTTCCGAGCCTTCTTCAAGATTGATGAAGATGTTCAGGTGATCGCGAATCAGCTTCGCCGCCAGCGAGACGGCGTCGCGCGCGTTGATCGATCCGTTGGTCCAGACGTCGACGGTCAGCTTGTCGTAGTCGGTGGTCTGTCCGAGACGCGCCGCCTCGACCAGGTAGTTCACTTTTTTGATCGGGGAATGCACCGAGTCGATCGGAATCCAGCCGATCCCCAGGTCCTCGTCGAAATTCTTATCGGCCGACACGTAGCCGCGGCCGCGCTTCAGCCGCATCTCCATGTGCAGCTTGCCGTGATCGGCAACCGTCGCGATGTGCGCGTCCGGCTCGAGGATCTCGACGTCGCCATCGGCCTGGATATCGCGAGCGCGGACTTCACCGGCCTTGTCGACACGGATCGTCAGCGTCTTCATCTGGTCGGAATGCACCTTCAACGGAACCTGTTTCAGGTTGAGGATGATGTCGGTCGCGTCTTCGACCACGCCCGGAATCGGCGAAAACTCGTGCAACACACCGTCGATCTTGACCGCCGTGACCGCGGCGCCTTCAATCGACGACAGCAGCACGCGACGCAGCGCATTGCCAATGGTGGTACCGAAACCGCGTTCAAATGGCTGGGCGTAAAACCGGCCGAACCGATCAGTGAGCGTCTCGCGCTCGAATTCCAGCCGCTTCGGACGTTGAAAACCTTTCCAGTTCATGCTGACTACCTTTCTCATCCGGGCGCAAGTCCCGGATTCGCTGACGGGCCCGCAGACGGGCCTCCAGACCTGCAAGTGACCGCCGGCCTCCCGCCGCAGGTCTGTATAAGGCTGCGGGCCGACAGTTGCGATTGCGAAATTAGGAATTAAGTAATTCCTAATTTCCGTTTACTTCGAGTACAGCTCCACAATCAGCTGTTCCTGCACCGGCAGGTTGATCTGCTCGCGGGTCGGTGTCGAGACGACGCGGCCGCTGATCGCGTTTGGGTCGAACGACAGCCACTCGGGGATGCCGCGGCCCTTCACTTCTTCCATCGCGTGCTCGACCGTCGGGTTCTTCTGGGTTCGTCCGAGCACTGTGATCACGTCGCCCTCCTTGACCGAGTACGACGGGATGTCGACCTTCTTTCCGTTGACCAGGAAGTGGCCATGGCGCACCAACTGGCGCGCCTGAGGCCGCGACGTGGCGAGTCCGAGCCGGTAGACCACGTTGTCGAGCCGCCGTTCGAGCAACTGCAGCAGCGTCACGCCGGTGATGCCGCGCGTCCGCTCGGCCGCCTCGAAATAGCGGCGGAACTGATCTTCGAGCACGCCGTAGATTCGCTTGACCTTCTGCTTCTCGCGTAGCTGCAGGCCGTAGCCGGCGAGCTTCGCCTTCCGCGTCTTGCCGTGCTGCCCGGGCGGGAAGTTGCGCTTCTCGATCGCACACTTCTCGGTGTAGCAGCGTTCCCCTTTGAGGAACAGCTTCATCGCCTCGCGTCGGCACAGACGGCAAACCGGTCCGATATATCGCGCCATTCAAGAACCTCTAAGAACTAGTCACAACCAACATGTTGAAACGCGAAGGCCGCAGAGGTCGCAAAGGCACTTTTCTTTGCGTCCTTGGCGAACTTTGCGTTTATACCCGTCTCCGTTTCGGCGGACGGCATCCGTTATGTGGAATCGGCGTCACGTCGCGGATCGATTTCACTTCCAAGCCGACCGTTTGCAGCGCTCGAATCGCCGATTCGCGGCCGGACCCAGGTCCCTTGACGCGGACGTCGAGCGACCGCATACCGACTGTCTTGGCGGCGTTGCCGGCATTGAGCGCGGCCTGGGTCGCGGCGAACGGCGTGCCTTTGCGCGAGCCCTTGAAGCCGATGCCGCCGGCACTCGACCACGCCACGACGTTGCCCTCGGTGTCGGTGATCGTCACGGTGGTGTTGTTGAACGACGCATGAATGTGCGCCAGCCCGTGGTGGACGATCCGCTTCTCACCCCGCTTCTTGAAGGTCTTCTTGCGCTTGCCAGCACCTTCTTTCTTCTCGGGTGTCGCCCCTTCAGGCGCCGCTGCTGCTTCTGCTTTTGCCATAAGTTAGACGACCTTCTTCTTGGCGATGGCGCCCTTGCGCGGGCCTTTCCGCGTCCGTGCGTTCGTCTTGGTGCGCTGTCCACGCACCGGCAAGCCGCGGCGGTGCCGCGCGCCGCGATACGAACCGATTTCCATCAGCCGCTTGATGTTCATCGAGATTTCCTTGCGGAGGTCGCCTTCGACACCTCCCTGCTCCTCGATGACCCGGCTGATCTTGCGGACATCGTCTTCCGACAGGTCCTTGACGCGAACGTCGGGACTCACCCCGGCGTCCTTCAGGATGCCGTTCGAACGGACGCGACCGATGCCGTAGATATACGTGAGACCGATCTCCACGCGCTTCGTGCGCGGGAGATCCACACCTGCTATGCGTGCCATAAGTTACCCTTGCCGCTGCTTGTGTTTCTGATTTGAGCAAATCACCCGCACGACGCCGCGGCGACGCACGATCTTACACTTGTCGCAAATCCGTTTGACTGATGCTCGGACTTTCATCGTTTCCCTTCGCGAAAAAAAACTTTTCTCGGCGATGCTCGGCGAGCTCCGCAACCACTGGTCAGAGCCGCTCTACAATCCGCCCACGCCCGACATCGACAGCCGATATTTCCACTTTCACGCGATCGCCGATCAGGATCCGCACGAAATTGCGACCCATCCGATCCGCGATGTGCGCCGTGACCACACCGCCGCTGCCGGTCTCAATTCGCACGCGATACAGCGCGTGCGGCAGCGCTTCGGTGACCACGCCGGTTACCGGCGAGCGGGAACCGGAACTTCCCTCGCCGTCAGAATCCATGGCCCGTCCGCCGTTACCGCGACGGTGTGTTCGAAGTGCGCCGACAGGCTGGTGTCGCGCGTTACCGCCGTCCACCCGTCAGCCAGCACTTTCACCGCCGGCTTGCCCGCGTTCACCATCGGCTCGATCGCCAGCACCATGCCCTCGGCCAGCCGCGGCCCGCGGCCCGGTTCGCCGTAGTTCGGCACCTGCGGTTCTTCGTGCATCCGCTGACCGATGCCGTGGCCGACGAACTCGCGCACCACGCTGAAACCAAACGCTTCGACGTGCTTCTGAACGGCGTGCCCGATGTCCGAAACCCGTCCGCCAACCTTCACCCGCTCGATCGCCTTGAACAGCGACTCCTCGGTCACCCGCAACAGCGTCGCGGCCTGCTCGGACACCGGCCCGACCGGCAGCGTGACGGCGCTGTCGCCGTAGTAACCGTCGAGCGATGCGCCGACGTCGATCGAAATGACGTCGCCTTCGTTCAAGATGCGGCGCCCCGAGGGGATCCCATGGATCACTTCCTCATTGATTGACGCGCAAATCGTCGCCGGGTACCCGTGATAGCCCTTGAACGCCGGCGCCGCTCCGGCATCACGGATCCGCTTTTCCGCCGCCTCGTCCAAATCCGCCGTCGTCACGCCCGGCGCGACCATCGCGGACAGTTCGGTCAGCACTTCGCCGACCAGCCGTCCCGCGGCTCGCATTTTCTCGAGCTCGGCCTGGGAACGGCACACGATCACCGGGTACCCCCCAAAGAACCGTTTCCTGCTGCCTCGATCGCCGCCACCAGATCGGCCGCCACCCGATCCGGCGCCTGCGCACCGTTGATCGAGCGGAAGGTTGGCCGACCGCAGTAGAAATCGACCAACGGCTTGGTGTTCGCCCGGTACACCTTCAACCGTTCGAGCACCACCGCCTGCGAATCGTCCGATCGCTGAACCAGCTGGCCACCACACAGCGGGCACGGCTCGTTCGCACGACCGTCGCCAAGCGGCGCGTTGTGACCGCAGCTGTCGCAAATCATCCGCGTACTCAACCGGCGCACCAGCTCGTTCTCGGGTACCACGACTTCGATGACGATCAGCGGGTCGCGCCCGGTCATCAACTTGTCGAGCGCGATCGCCTGTGCCACCGTCCGCGGAAACCCGTCGAGGATGAAGCCGCTCTGCGCGTCGGCGCGAGCCAGCCGCTCACCCACGATGCCGATCATCACTTCGTCGCTGACCAGCTCGCCACGATCCATGATCGCCATGGCCCGACGGCCAATCTCGGTTCCGTCGTGGACCGCCTCGCGCAGGATGTCGCCGGTAGAAATCTTCGGGATTCCCCGGTTGCGTCCAAAGCGCTCGGCCTGCGTGCCCTTCCCCGCCCCCGGCGGGCCGAGCATGATGAGGTTTAAGGCCATATCGAAGTCTGAAGTCTCAAGTCTGAAGTCTGAAAAACGTTGCGACCGAGGCAAACTTCTGACTTCAGACTTCGTACTTGCTCAGGCTCTTCTCCCCCGAATCCTCGACTTCTTCATGAAGCCGTCGTAGTGCCGCATGATCAATTGCGACTCCACCTGCTGCACCGTATCCATCGCCACACCGACGACGATCAATAGCGAGGTTCCGCCGAAGAAGAACTGCACGTTCAAGCCTTCGGTGATGAACTTGGGCAGCGCCGCATCCAGCCATTCGCCGACGAACGGAATCGGCGCGACCTTGAAGCCGCTGATCAGGAAGTTCGGCAGCAGCGCGACCATCGCCAGGTACAGCGCTCCGGCCAGCGTAATCCGCGTCAGGATCGTGTCGATATATTCCGCCGTCCGCTTGCCTGGACGAATGCCCGGCACAAACCCGCCGTACTTCCGCATGTTTTCCGCGACGTCATCCGGATTGAAGATGATCGCCGTATAGAAATACGTGAAGAAGATGATGCCGACGACATAGAGTAGGTTGTAGAGCGGCATCCCGAACGCGAGCTGCGTCGAAATCGCTTCGCTGACCCGCCCGGGCATCGCCTGGGCAATCGTCGCCGGAAACGCCAGAATCGACGAGGCGAAGATCACCGGGATCACGCCGCCGGTATTCACCTTCAGCGGAATGTGCGTGCTCGAGCCGCCGTACATCCGCCGACCGACGACCCGTTTCGCGTATTGGACGGTCACCCGTCGATGGCCGCGCTCGACAAAGATGATTGCGGCGACCACCACCGCCATCAGCACCAGCAACACCAGGATACGGATCAGCCCGATCTGGCCGGTGCGCATCTGATCAAATGTTTGAATCACCGCCCGTGGGAAGCCGACGACGATGCCGGCAAAGATGATCAGCGACATGCCGTTGCCGATACCGCGTTCGGTGATCTGCTCGCCGAGCCACATGATGAAGCAGGTCCCGGTGGTCAGCGTCAGAACGGTCATCAGCCGGAAACCCCATCCCGGACTGATCACCAGGTGAAAGCCGCCGGGCGCCGTGTTCTTTTCGAGGAACACCGCAATGCCCATCGCCTGCACGACGCTCAACAGGATCGTCCCGTAGCGGGTGTATTGCGTGATCTTGCGGCGGCCGAGTTCGCCTTCCTTCGAGAGCTTCTCGAGGTACGGCCAGACGACGGTCAGCAACTGCAGGATGATCGACGCGCTGATGTACGGCATGATGCCGAGCGCGAAGATCGTCACCTTCGACAGGTTCCCGCCCGAGAACATGTCGTAGAGGCCGAACATCGTGTTCTTGAGCTGATCGGCGAACTGAAGAACCGCGTTGTTGTCGATGCCGGGAATCGTGATGTGATTCCCGATTCGGTACACGCCGAGCATGCCCAGCGTGAACAACACGCGGTTGCGCAGATCGGAAACGGCGAACAGGTTCTTCAGGCTGTCGTTCACGCGAGTTGCTCCGTCGCGCCGCCCGCTGCGGCGATCTTTTCAGCCGCCTTCCCACTGAACTTGTGCGCGTGCACGGTCAGTTGCTTGCCGACCTCGCCCCGCGCCAGGACCTTGATCCGCTTGGCGCGGCCCGGCACCAGGCCGGCTTCGCGCAACAGATCCGGCGTGACGACCGTGCCGGCGTCGAATCGTTGAGCGAGCGTGTCGAGATTGACCACGTCGTATTCGATCCGGAACGGATTGTGGAAGCCGCGCTTCGGCACGCGCCGATGGAGCGGCATCTGGCCGCCTTCGAATCCACGCTTGAACTTGAAGCCCGAACGCGACTTCGCGCCCTTGTGACCGCGGCCGGCGGTCTTGCCGTTGCCCGACCCCTGGCCGCGACCGATCCGCTTCTTCGGGTGCTTCATGCCCTTGGGAGGGCGGAGGCTATTCAAACTCATAACTGATCCTCTAGTTGGGCAAGTGGTAAATGGGTAAGTGGGTAAATGAAAGATCCGGTCCGGAGTCGCCCGACTCTGCGGCCGCGAGTTTCAACCTACCCATTTACCAATTCACCCATTCACCAACTATTCGACTTCTACCAGGTGCCGCACTTTGTGGATCATGCCGCGCGTCGCCGGCGTGTCCTGCAGTTCGACCGTGTGACGGATGCGGCGCAGGCCAAGGCCTCGCACCACCGTCGCCTGGTTGTTCTTGAAACCGATCGGGCTCTTCACGAGCGTGACCTTCACGGTCGCGCCTTTAACGTCGGTTCTCTCGTTGGCCATAAATCTACGCGCCGGCCGGAGCCAGCTCCTCGAGTTCCTTGCCGCGCATCCGCGCCAGCAGCACCGGGTCTTTCAACGTCGCCAGCCCGTCAAAAGTCGCGCGCACCACGTTGTGCGGATTGGCCGACCCCAGCGATTTGGTCAGAATATTGGTAACGCCGGCCGATTCGACGACGGCGCGTACCGCGCCGCCGGCGATGATTCCGGTGCCGTCCGGTGCCGGCTTCAACAGCACCCGTCCCGCGCCGAACACGCCGGTGATGGTGTGCGGGATCGTGGTGCCCTGGAGCGGCACACGGATCAGGTTCTTCTTCGCCGCCTCGATCCCTTTTTTGATCGCCGACGGCACCTCTTTCGCCTTGCCGATGCCGAAGCCGACCACGCCATGGCCGTCGCCGACCACGACGAGCGCACTGAAACTCAGGTTCTTGCCGCCCTTGACGACCTTGGTGACACGGTTGATCGAAACGACCGTGTCTTTGATGTCGAGCTGTGAGGCGTCGATTCGCTCTCTAGTTTTCATATGTCGCCTGGTTAGAACTCCAAACCCGCTTTACGCGCGGCATCCGCCACGGCGCGAATGCGCCCGTGATACAGAAAGCCGCCGCGATCGAACACCACACGCTTGATGCCCTTTTCGATCGATCGCTCGGCGATCGCCTTGCCAATCGCTTCGGCGCCTTTCAAATTGCCGCCGCGCACGCCCTTGTCGAAGGTGGCCTTGAGCGACGCGTCGACGCTCGACGCCGACACGATCGTCTGACCGCTGAGGTCGTCGATGACCTGCGCGTAGATGTGCTCGACGCTGCGAAACACATTCAGCCGCGGCCGCGCGCCGGTGCCGGCAATCCGCTTGCGCTGCCGCAGCGCGATGCGGCGGCGGCGATCGTCTTTGGTGTGAATCTTCATTACTTCGCCCCCGTCTTTCCGGCCTTCTTCTTCAACACCTCGCCGGTGTACCGCACACCTTTCTGCTTGTACGGATCCGGTTTGCGCAGCCGGCGGATATTCGCGGCCACCTGGCCGACCAGCTGCCGGTCGACGCCAGTGACCGTGATGTGGGTCTGCTTCTCGATCGCGACGTCGATCCCGGTCGGGATGTCGAACACCACCGCGTGCGAGTAGCCGAGCGCGAAAATCACCTGCTTGCCCTTCAACTCCGCACGATAGCCGACGCCGACGATGTCGAGCTCTTTCTTGAAGCCATCGGTGACGCCGACCACGGCGTTGGCGACCAGGCTGCGCGCCAGGCCGTGGAACTTGCCGAGTTGCGGATCCGCGGTAGCCGTTTTGGCGACCAACAACCCGCCGTCGACGGCGAAGTCGATGCCGGCGGGGTGCAGCTGCTTCAACTTGCCTTTCGGGCCCTGCACTTCGACGGCGCCGTCATGCACCTTGACGGTGACGCCTTTGGGAATCGTGATGGGCTTCTTGCCGATTCTGGACATAAATATCTCGATCTCAATTGGTAAATTGGTGAGTGGGTAAGTTGGTAATTTGAACCATCTACCAACTCACCAACTTACCCATTGACCAATTCATCGCCGGCCATCTACCAAACATTGCACAGCACTTCGCCGCCGACGCCGGCCTTGACGGCGGCTCGCCCGGTCATCACGCCGCGCGAGGTCGTGAGGATACTGGTGCCGAGTCCGCCAAGCACTTCCGGCACATCTTCCTTGCCAAAATAGACGCGGCGGCCGGGGCGGCTGATCCGCTCGACGCCGGTAATCAGGCGCTCGCCGTGCGGCCCGTATTTCAAAAACAGGCGCAAGGTGCGGGCGCCCGAGGTCGCCTCGTCTTCGAGCAGCTTGAACCCCTGGATGTAGCCTTCGTCCTGCAGAATGCGCGCGATCTCCGCCTTCAGACGCGAGGCAGGCATGTCGACACGCGTGTGCTTGGCGCTCACGGCATTGCGAATCCGGGTGATCATGTCGGCAATCGGATCAGTCATATCTCTCTCAACTCACTTTAAATTGGCAAGTTGGTAAATTGGTGAGTTGGTAAATGAAAGCCAGAACCCTGCTTCAACTTACCCATTTCCCAACTTACCCATTTACCAACTGCTTTTCGTCACCCCGGTGATGTCTCCTTCAAGCGCGAGCTTGCGGAAACACAAACGGCACAGGGCAAACTTCCGCATATAGGCGCGCGGCCGGCCGCACAGATGGCAGCGGTTGCGCAGCCGGACCTTGTATTTCGGCTTCTTCTGTTCTTTAGCGATCTTTGCGGTCGTGGCCATCGTTTCTAATCCCTAATCCCTAATCCCAACCACTACTGCTCTTTGGACTGACGGAACGGCATGCCCATGAACTGCAGCAGCTTCCGCGCTTCTTCGTCGGTCTTGGCGGTGGTCACGACCGACACGTTCATGCCGCGCGCCTTGTCCACTTTCATGTAGTCGATTTCCGGAAACAGGAGCTGGTCGCGCAGGCCGAGCGTGTAGTTGCCGCGGCCGTCGAAACCCCGCGGAGACACACCCTTGAAGTCGCGGACGCGCGGCAGCGCGATGTTCATCAGGCGGTCGAGGAATTCCCACATGATGGTGCCGCGCAGCGTGACCATCGTGCCGACCGGCTGGCCTTTACGGACCTTGAACGCGGCAATCGACTTCTTGGCGCGGCGGGTCACCGGTTTCTGGCCGGTGATGCGCGCCAGTTCGTCGGCGCCGGTGTCGATGAGCTTCGCGTTGGCGGTCGCCTCGCCGAGGCCCATGTTGACCACGACCTTGGCGATCTTCGGCACGGCCATCACGTTCTTGTAGCCGAACTCCTTGGTCAGAGCCGGCACGACTTCCTTGACATACTTGTCTTTCAGCCGGGCGTTCATTTGTCGACGACTCCCTCACACTTGCGGCAAATCCGGACCTTGCGGCCGTCGCCGAGAATCTTGTGGCCGATCCGCGTCTGGGCGCCGCACTCGGGGCACACCAACTGCACGTTGCTCGCATGCAGCGACGCTTCGCGCTCGACGATCCCGCCCTTCACCTGCTTGCCAGGGTTCGGCTTGGTGTGGCGCTTAATCAGGTTGACGCCTTCGACCACCAGGCGGTTCTTGCCGTCGCTGCCCGGCAGAACCTTCAGCACGCGGCCGCGCTTGCCGCGGTCCTTGCCGGTGATCACCAGGACGTTGTCGTTCTTCCGAATCGGAGTTGCTAGACGAGACATATGAAATCTCAACGCCGAGTTCGCGAAGTTCGCTAAGCAAAACCTGTCTTTGCCTTTGCGTCCTCTGCGAACCTTGCGTTCCTCTTATAGGACCTCTGGTGCCAGCGAAATAATCTTCATGAACCGTCGCTCGCGCAGTTCGCGCGCGACCGGACCAAACACGCGCGTGCCAATCGGCTCGTTCTGGTCGTTGATCAGCACCGCCGCGTTGCGGTCGAAGCGGATGTAGGTGCCGTCGCGCCGGCGCTGTTCCTTCACCGTGCGAACGATCACCGCCTTCACCACCTGACCCTTCTTGACGTTGCCTTCCGGCGTCGCTTCTTTCACCGACGCGGTGACGACGTCGCCGAGCCGCGCGTAGCGGCCGGTCGATCCGCCGATCGGGTTGATGATCGCGATCTTGCGCGCGCCGGAGTTGTCGGCGACGTCAAGAATCGATCGCATCTGAATCATGGCTAGACCTCCACCGCCTGCCGGACCACGCGCTTCAGCGACCAGCGCTTGCGGCGGCTCTGCGGGCGGGTTTCGACGATCTCGACGATGTCGCCGGGCTTCGCTTCGTTCTTCTCGTCGTGGCACATGAACGTCGACGTCCGGCGCTGGGTCTTGCCGTAGAGGCCGTCACGAACTTGCCACTCGACCGCAACCACAATGCTCTTCTGCATCTTGTTGCTGATCACGACGCCGGTTTTTTCAGCCTTCTGTGACATAACTGTTCGCTTTACGCTTTTCTCTTTTGTGTCAACACGGTCTTCACTCGCGCCAGATCGCGGCGCACCATGCGGATCTTGTCGGGGTTCTCGAGCTGTCCCATCGATTTCTGAATCCGCATCCGGAACAGTACGTCGGTGAGCTCGCGCTCCTTCGTGCCGAGTTCGTCGGCGCCGAGATCGCGCAATTCAGCAGCTTTCATTGAATCCTCTCCTGCGCGAACCGGGTCGCGAACTTGGTGAGAATCGGCAGCTTGGCGGCCGCGAGCTTCATCGCCTCGCGCGCGTCCTTTTCGCTGATCCCTTCCATCTCGAACAGAATCCGTCCCGGGCGGATCACCGCGACCCACTGTTCAGGCGCACCCTTGCCCTTGCCCATGCGCGTTTCCTGGGGCTTCTTGGTGATCGGCTTGTCGGGGAACACCCGCACCCAGACTTTGCCGCCACGCGCCACAAAGCGCGTCATCGCCACGCGTGCCGCTTCGATCTGGCGGTCGGTCAGCCAGCACGGCTCCAGCGCCTTCAACCCGAAGTCGCCGAACGACACATCGCCACCGCGCCACGCTTTGCCGCGCATGCGGCCGCGCTGCTGCTTGCGGAACTTCACCTTTTTTGGCATCAACATAACGAATTCACCAATTAGGAATTAGGAATTAGGGATTAGGAATTCCGGAGAGCCGAAAGTGTCCGAGAAGTTCCATTCCTAATTCCATTCCTAATTCCTAATCCATCATTCCTAATTTCACCGTCTCAGGCCCGTGGCTGAGGCCGTCTCGGGGCCCGCTCCCGGTATTCCTCTTCACGTCCGCGCTGCGGCACCAGCCGCTCGCCCTTGTACAACCACACCTTGATGCCGATCTGGCCGTAGGTGGTATTCGCTTCCGCGAAGCCGTAATCGATGTCGGCGCGCAGCGTCTGCAGCGGCAGTTGGCCGTGCAGGTACCACTCCGAGCGCGCGATTTCGGCGCCGTTCAACCGCCCGGAAACGCGCACCTTGATGCCGCGCGCGCCAAAGCGCAGCGCCGACTCGACCGCTTTGCGCATCGCGCGGCGGAACGCGACGCGCTTTTCGAGCTGCATCGCCACCGATTCGCCGATCAGCTGCGCGTCCAGTTCCGGCTTCTGGATTTCCTGAATGTTGATGAAGACCTCGCGGTTGGTCCGCTTCTGGATCTCCTGCTTCAACTTGTCCACTTCCGTGCCCTTGCGGCCGATGATGATCCCGGGGCGCGACGTGTAGATGTCGATCTTCAGGCGGTTGACAGCGCGCTCGGTCTCGATCTTCGCGACGCCGGCGTGCGCGAAGCGCTTCTTCAGCGACTGGCGCAGCGCCAGATCTTCGTGCAGCAGCTTGGCGTAGTCCTTGTTCGAGTACCAACGCGAGCGCCACGTCTTGTTGAAGCCGAGGCGGAATCCAAACGGGTGAACCTTCTGACCCACGACTACTCCTTCGCCTGACTTTGTTTGCTCCGGGGGCCCTTGCCCCCCGGTCCTGCTTTCAACTCGGCTTTCGGCTGGCCCTTCTGGCGCTGCGGACGCTTCGGACGATTGTCTTCGCCGACCGCGGCACTGACCTTGACCATCTTTTCCGGACGCTCGGCCACCTGCACCGTTAGGTGGGCCGTACGCTTCAGCACGCGGAACGCGCGACCCATCGGCGCCGGACGCACGCGCTTCTGCGACGGACCCTGATTGGCGAAACACGCCGCCACAAACAATCGATCGACGTCGCCGCTGAACCCGTCCTTGGTCTGGGCGTTGGCGATCGCCGAGCGCAGCACCTTCGCGATGTCGTCGGCGATCCCCTTCTTGGTGAACTTGAGCGTCGCCAGTGCGCGATTGACGTCCTTGCCGCGGATCAAATCGAGCACCAGGCCGGCCTTCTGCGCCGAGGTGCGGACGTAGCGCGCGGTGGCGGTTGCCGCAATGCCTGCTGCCATGGCTTAACTCCCCGCTCCCGCCGGCTTGGCGCCCGCCGCCGGGGCCGGGGCGCCCGGCGCGCCTGGACCGGCAGCGGCGGCCGCCGCCGCCTTCTCGGCAACCTTCGTCGTGTGGCCCTTGAAGATCTTGGTCGGCGCAAACTCACCGAGCTTGTGGCCCACCATGTTCTCGGTGATGTAGACCGGGATGAACTTCTTGCCGTTGTGCACGGCGAGCGTGTGGCCGACCATTTCCGGCACCACGGTCGAGCGCCGCGACCAGGTCTTGATCACCTTCTTGTCGCCAGCCACGCGATTCATCCCCTCGACTTTTTCGAGGAGGTGCAGATCGACGAACGGACCCTTTTTTACTGATCTACCCATATATCCAATCTCGCGTCGTTGCTCGTCGCTGGTGGCTCGCTGCCCGCTGCTCGCAGAACGCGACAGACGAGCGACCGGCCGCGAGCGACGCTATTTTTGCCGCCTCTGGACGATGAATTTGTCCGTCGCCTTGCGATTGCGTGTCTTGTAGCCCTTGGTCGGCAAACCCCACGGCGACACCGGATGGCGTCCGCCCGAAGTTTTGCCTTCGCCGCCGCCCAACGGGTGATCCACCGGGTTCATCGCCACGCCGCGGACGTGCGGCCGCTGACCGAGCCAGCGGCTGCGGCCGGCTTTGCCGATCGACACGTTCTCGTGATCGAGATTGCCGACCTGGCCGATGGTGGCGTAGCACTCCATGTTGATCTTGCGGATTTCGCCCGACGGCATCTTGACCGACGCGTAGTCGCCTTCCTTGGCCACCAGCTGCACCGAGGCGCCGGCGCTGCGCGCAATCTGGCCGCCCTTGCCCGGCTTCATCTCCACGTTGTGCAGCAGCGTGCCGAGCGGAATGTTCTTCAGCGGCAACGCGTTGCCCGGCAAAATGTCGGCGGTCGCGCTCGCGACGATCGAGTCGCCGACCTTCAGGCCAATCGGCTGCAGGATGTAGCGTTTCTCGCCGTCAGCGTAGGTGATCAGCGCGATCCGCGCCGAACGGTTCGGGTCGTACTCGACCGTCGAGACCTTCGCCGGAATGTCGCGCTTGTCGCGCTTGAAGTCGATGATCCGATACATCCGCTTGTGGCCGCCGCCTCGCCACCACGACGTCAGATGGCCGCGATTGTTGCGGCCGCCCGACTCGTGCAGCGGCTCGACCAGCGGCTTGTGCGGCTGATCGGTGGTGATGTCGTCGAAGGTCTGAACCGTCTGAAACCGCTGACCGGGAGACGTGGGCCGGAATTTTCTAATCGGCATATATCGGTGGCTGGAAGCTCGAAGCCTGAAGTTCGAAGTCTGCTGACTTCCAACTTCCTACTTCAGACTTCCTATGCTCCCTCCAGGAATTCCGGAATCTTCGCGCCTTCGGCCAGCTTCACGTAGGCCTTCTTCCAGTCGGAACGGCGCCCGGCGAAGCGACCCTGCCGCTTCACCTTGCCGTGCGCGATGCTGGTGCGGATGCTGTCGACCTTCGAACCGAGCAGCTTCTCGATCGCGCGCTTGATTTCGGTCTTGTTCGCGTTCGGCGCAACCTGAAACACAATCGTCCGCCCGTCTTCACGGAGGATCGACGTCTTCTCGGTAATCAGCGGCCGACGAATGACATCGGTGAGCTTCATGCCAGCGCCTCCTGCAACTTTTCGAGCGCGCTCTTCGTTGCGACAACCCGGTTCGCATCGATCACGTCGCGCGCCGTCACCTTCGCGCTGCGCACCAGCGACACGCCCGGGATGTTCTTCAACGACCGCGACAACTTGTCGTCGAGCGCCACGTCAATCAGCACCGCTTTGCCTTCGCAGCCGAGGCGCTTCAGCAGTTCCGCGGCTGCCTTGGTCTTGATCTCGCTCGCCGCAAGCGTATCGACGACGACCAATGCGTTGCCTTGCAGCTTCGCCGCAAGCGCCGCCCGAAGGGCGCCGCGTTCCACCTTCTTCGGCAGCCGGAAGTCGTAGCTGCGCGGCTGCGGGCCGAACACGGTGCCACCCTTGCGCCAGAGCGGGTTGCGGATTTCGCCGACCCGGGCGCGGCCCGTGCCCTTCTGCCGCCACGGCTTCTTGCCGCTGCCGCTGACATTGGCGCGGTTCTTTGTCTGGTGGGTACCTTGACGGTCCGCCGCGTTGGCGTGAACCACCGATTCCCACATCAAATCGACATTCACGCGGCCGCCAAAGACTTCGTCGTTGACGTCGACCGTGCCGACTTTTTTGTTCTCGTTGTCCACCACGTCCAGTTGCATAAAAGCCTATTTCTTCGCCTTCTTCGGTTTCTCGACCTGGGCGACCTTGATCTTCTTCGCGGTAATCGCCTTGCGAATGATCACGTAGGCGGTCGGTGCGCCGGGAATGCCGCCTTCAAGGACCAGCAGGTGGTTCTCCGGATCCACGCGAAGCACCTTGAGGTTGTGAATCGTCACGCGACCGCCGCCCATCCGTCCTGCCGCGCGCATCCCTTTGACGACGCGCGAGGGAAACGACGAAGCGCCAATCGAGCCAGGCGCGCGGTGGAACATCGAGCCGTGGGTCGCCGCGCCGCCTGCGAAGTGGTGCCGGCGAACGACGCCCTGAAACCCCTTGCCCTTGCCGGTGCCGACGACGTCAACGCGTTCGCCGTTCGCAAAAATCGACGCCAGCACCTGGTCGCCGACCTTGGGCGCTTCCGCACCCTTGGCCACGCCGACTTCACGCCGCACCCGCGTCGCCGGCACATTGGCCTTCTTGAAATGACCCTTGGTCGGCTTGTTGGTCTTGGCCGGTGTTTCCTCGACGAAACCGAGCTGCACCGCCTCGTAGCCGTCGGTCTGGGTCGTCTTCTGCTGAACGACGACGCACGGTCCGGCCTTGATCACGGTGGCCGGGTGGACGGTGCCGTCCGGGTCGAACACCTGCGTCATGCCGACTTTTCTGCCAATAATCCCAGTAACCATATGTACCTGCCGGACCTTAGAACTAAGAACTTAGAACTAAGAAGTTAGAACTGAGAACCCGGAACTACGCGGTGCGTTGAGTTCTCAGTTCTCAGTTCTCAGTTATTTGTGTTCCTTGCCGAATGCCTTGATTTCCACGTCCACACCCGCCGGTAGATCGAGCTTCATCAGCGCGTCGACCGTCTGCGGCGTCGGCTCGAAGATGTCGATCAGCCGCTTGTGGGTACGGATTTCGAACTGTTCGCGCGACTTCTTGTCGACGTGCGGCGAACGCAGCACCGTCCACTTGTTCTTCGCCGTGGGCAGCGGGATCGGCCCCGCCAGGCGCGCGCCGGTACGCTTCGCCGTATCCACGATCTCCGTCGTCGACTGATCGAGGACGCGGTAGTCGTACGCCTTGAGGCGGATTCGAATTTTGTCGCTAAACGGGCTGCTGGCCATATTTCCTTTTCGGAGTGATTAGGGATTGGGGATTGGGGATTGGAAATGCATGCCCCAAACTGATCCCTAGTCCCTAATCCCCAATCACCACCGCAGATCTACTTCCCCTGCATCCTTGCCACTACTTCTTCACTGACGTTCTGAGGCGCCTGTTCGTACCGATCGAAGTGCATCGAGTAGGTAGCGCGACCCTGCGTGCGCGAGCGGAGATCCGTCGCGTAGCCGAACATTTCCGACAACGGAACGCGCGCCGCGATAATCTGCGTGCCGCCGCGGTCTTCCTGGGACTGAATCTGGCCGCGCCGGCTCGAGAGATTGCCCATCACGTCGCCCATGTGTTCCTTGGGGACGACGACCTCGACGCGCATCACCGGTTCGAGCAGAACCGGCCTGGCCTTTTTCGCCGCGTCCTGGAACGCCATCGAGCCGGCGATCTTGAACGCCATCTCCGACGAGTCGACGTCGTGGTACGAGCCGTCGTAAAGCTCGACGCGGACGTCATCGATCGGATAGCCGGCGAGCACGCCGCGAGTGAGCGCTTCCTTGATCCCTTCGTCGATCGGCTTGATGAATTCCTTGGGGATCGAGCCCTGGGTGACCTCGTTCTCGAAGATGTAACCGGTGCCTGGCTCGCCCGGATAGACGTGAATCTTGCAGTGGCCGTACTGGCCGCGGCCGCCGGTCTGCTTGGCGTACTTCATTTCGCCGTCGGCCGGACGGGTCAGCGTTTCCTTGTAGGCGACCTGTGGTTTGCCAACGCTCGCCTCGACGTTGAACTCGCGCTTCAGGCGGTCGACGATGATTTCGAGGTGGAGCTCGCCCATGCCGCGGATAATCGTCTGCCCGGTCTGCTGATCGGTGTTGACCCGGAACGTCGGATCCTCCGCCATCAACTTGCCAAGACCCTGGCCGAGCTTCTCCTGATCCGCCTTGGTCTTCGGCTCGATCGCGAGCGAGATGACCGGCTCGGGGAAATCCATCGACTCGAGCACGATCGGACGCTTTTCATCGCACAGCGTGTCGCCGGTCGAGACGCTTTTCAGGCCCACCGCGGCGGCGATATCGCCGGCGTAGACTTCCTTGATTTCCTCGCGCTTGTTGGCGTGCATCTTCAACAGACGACCGATGCGCTCGGTGCGCTGCTTGGTCGAATTGAAAACGCTCGATCCGGCCGTGAGGACGCCGGAGTAGACGCGGAAGAACGTCAACTGGCCGACAAACGGGTCGGTCATGATCTTGAACGCCAGCGCACTGAACGGCGCCTCGTCGCTCGCTGGACGATCGATCAGGTTCGCTTCGGGATGCTCCGGGTCCGCCTTCTTGTCGGGGTCGATGCCGGTAATCGACGGCACGTCCAACGGCGAGGGCAGAAAATCCACCACCGCATCGAGCAGCGGTTGGACGCCCTTGTTCTTGAACGCCGAGCCGCAGATCACCGGGACGAACGCACCTTCGCTCTTGTTGCGAACCGAGGAATTGACGCGCTTGCGGAGCGCCGCTTTGATTTCGTCTTCAGTAATCGTGTCGGCCTGGCCGTGCAGGTACTTCTCGAGGATGGCGTCGTCGACTTCGCTGACTTTCTCGATCAATTGCTCGCGATAATGCTTTGCTTCCTCGAGCATGTCGGCCGGAATCTCGCCGACAATGTAGTCGGCGCCCATCGTTTCGTCTTTGTAGGTGATCGACTTCATCTGGATCAGGTCGACGACACCCTGGAACTTGTCTTCCGATCCGATCGGCAGCTGAATCGCGACCGGATTGGCTTCGAGCTTGGTGATGATCTGGCTGAAGGTCCGCTTGAAGTCCGCGCCGATGCGATCCATCTTGTTGACGAAGCAGATGCGCGGGACACGGTACTTGTCGGCCTGGCGCCAGACGGTTTCCGACTGCGGCTCGACGCCGGCGACCGAGTCGAACACGGCGACTGCGCCGTCGAGCACGCGCAGCGAACGCTCGACCTCGGCGGTGAAGTCGACGTGGCCCGGCGTGTCGATGATGTTGATGCGCTGATCGCGCCAGAAGCAGGTCGTGGCGGCGGAAGTGATGGTGATACCACGTTCCTGTTCCTGCTCCATCCAGTCCATGACCGCGGTCCCTTCGTGGACTTCACCGATCTTGTAGGTGATGCCCGTGTAGAACAGGATGCGCTCGGTCGTGGTGGTCTTGCCGGCATCGATGTGCGCCATGATGCCGATGTTCCGCGTCTTCGCTAATGGTGACTGTCTTGGCATTGCTTCTCGCTACTTGCTGCTCGCTGCTCGCTACTCGTTGCTCGCGTTACCACCGGTAGTGGGCGAAGGCCTTGTTGGCTTCGGCCATCCGGTGCGTGTCTTCGCGCTTCTTGACGGCGCCGCCGCGCAGGTTCGCCGCGTCCATGAACTCGTTCGCCAGCTTCTCCTGCATGGTCTTGCCGTCGCCGCGCTCGCGTGCGTAGCCCACCAGCCAGCGAATGCTGAGAGAGAGCCGGCGGTTGGGATTGACTTCCACCGGCACCTGATAGTTGCTGCCACCGACACGGCGCGACTTCACTTCGAGGCTCGGCTTGACGTTGTCGATCGCCTTTTTGAACACCTTGACCGGATCGTCGCTGGTCTTGTCCTTGATGATGTCGAAGGCCTTGTAGATGATCCGCTCCGCGGTGCTCCGCTTGCCGTCGAACATCACGCAGTTGATGAACTTGCTGACGAGCGGGCTCTGATAAATCGGATCCGCCTTGATATCGCGCTTCGGAATTTCTCTACGTCGAGGCATGTGATTTCCTAATTCCTAATTCCTAATCCCTAATTCCCAATTAGGCTTTCTTAGGCCGCTTCGCGCCGTACTTCGAACGACCTTGCATTCGTCCCTGCACGCCGACCGCATCGAGCGTCCCGCGCACGACGTGGTAGCGCACGCCCGGCAGATCCTTCACGCGGCCACCGCGAATCAGCACCAGCGAGTGTTCCTGCAGGTTGTGGCCGACGCCCGGGATGTAGGTTGTCACTTCAATCCCGTTGGTCAGCCGCACGCGCGCGACCTTGCGCAACGCGGAGTTCGGTTTCTTCGGGGTCTGCGTGAATACCCGCACGCACACGCCGCGCTTCTGCGGGCTGTTCTGCAGCGCCGGGCTCTTCGTCTTGCTGACGATCTTTTTACGGCCGTTGCGAACAAGCTGACTGATAGTCGGCATAGATCTCCGAAAAAAAACGTAAGTCTGAAGTCGGAACTACGAAATCTGCCTGAGACGCGAAGCATCTCCAGACTTCGGACTTCCCACTTCAGACTTCAAGTCTGCTTCAGGCCTGAAAGCGGTTGGCTTGGCGCCTGAAAACCCTAGTTAATCGCGACGGATTGGTCGTGCCGGAACGTTTTCACTCGCCGGGGCCAAGCCCCAGCTAGGCCGGAACGCTATTCCTAAGCGGTGAAGCTAGATAGGGTGTCCTAGCTCCAACAGAACCTGACGAATATAGCACGCTCCGAGGAACGCGTGCAACGCTGACCGCGGCCCGGCGCCAGGAGACAGTTGGACCCGACGTTATCCGACGTTATCCGACAGGCGCCGGTCTTGGCGCGGCGGCCGGAGAGGCCGCGAGATTGATGCCCAGCCGTTTCAGCCCCGCCTCGAGCGACGTCTTATCGACAGCTTTCGCATAAGCTTCGTCTGGGGAAACGACCTTCCTGGTCACCAAATCCATCAGCGCATCGTTCAGCGTCATCATTCCCTGGGCCTTGCCGACCTGCATCATCGACGGGATTTGGAAGGTTTTCGCATCACGGATGAGGTTGGCGATTGCCGGGGTAATGATCAGCACTTCGAGGGCGGCCGCACGCCCACCGCCGATCTTCTTGCACAACGTCTGTGAAATGACGCCGCGCAGCGATTCCGACAGCATGATGCGAATCTGCGCCTGGCGGTCGGTTGGAAACTGATCGATCACGCGGTCGACCGTCGATGCCGCGGTCGTCGTATGCAAGGTGCCGAACACCAGGTGGCCGGTTTCCGCGGTCTCGATTGCAATCGCCACGGTTTCGAGATCACGCATCTCGCCGACGAGCAGAATGTCGGGATCCTCGCGCAGAGCTGCCCGCAGTGCCGGCTTGAACCCGTCGGTGTGCGTGTGCACTTCGCGCTGGTTGATCAGGCACTTCTTGTTCTCGTGCACGAATTCGATCGGATCTTCGATGGTGATGATGTGGTCGTCGCGCGTGCGGTTCATGTAGTCCACCATCGCGCAGAGCGTCGTCGATTTCCCCGAACCGGTCGGGCCGGTGACGAGCACCAGGCCCTTGTTCAACCTGCACAGGTTCAGAATGTACTGCGACAAACCAAGCGCTTCGGCGGTGAGGATGCTGCTCGGGATAACGCGAAACACGGCGCCGCAGCCCTTGCGATCCATGAACACGTTGGCGCGGAACCGTGCGAGGCCGGGAATTTCGTAGGCGAAATCGGTGTCGCGCCGATCGCGAAACTCGTTGCGGTTCTTTTCCGGCATGATCGGCTGGACCAGGCCGGCGATCGCGTCGTTGTCGAGCACCGCGCCGTTCGGATCGAGTTTCTGCATGCTGCCGTCCTTGCGCAGCAGCGGCGGCATCCCCGACGATAAGTGGAGGTCCGACGCTTTCGCTTCGCACATTCCACGAAATAACGCGTCAATCGCATTCACGAGGGCATCTCCGACAGCTCGACGATGTACGCACTGTTGACAATCAACGTGCCGCCGGCGGTTTCAAGATAACGAAATGATTCGGTTTGTCGCGCGTAGTCGCTGAGGCGATCGTGTCCGGCGGGACAGTAGCAGCGGACGACGCCGCGCAGAACCATGCGGTTCGACAATCGCATCTCGACGTTGCGCGCCACCGCCACGTCGTAGCCGGAATCGCGCTTCGGCTCTTCGCGCGGACCAATCAGGCGGACGCTCACCACTTGCTCACGATTCACGAAGACCATCCGTGCCGGGTCGGCCGTCTCGAAGGGAATAAAGCCCGGCTCGAAGTTCAGGACGTCTTTCACCCGCTCGGGGCCGGCATGGACGGCGCTCGAGGAGGACAGAAAGAAGCAGCCGCGGCGGCTTTCGCCGCTCGAAAGCGTGACTTCGGCCTCCGCCCGCTGCTTCTCGACGCGAAACTGTGACATTCGATTGGATATCGGCCCGAGAGGCGGGCGACTTGATATATTGATGCGTCTATGGGGTTTACAAAGACCGAGAAAATCTGGTTCAACGGCTCGTTCGTCAATTGGGACGAAGCACAAGTGCACGTGCTCGCACACGGCCTGCATTACGGAACCGGTGTGTTCGAGGGAATGCGCTGTTATCCAACGGCCGACGGCCCGGCCGTCTTCCGCCTCGACGCGCACATGGAGCGCTTCTACAAGTCGGCGGAGGTCTACGAACTGCCGATTCCGTACAGTAAGGAAGCGCTCTCCGAGGCGACGCTGGAACTGATTCGACGAAATAAGCTCGAATCGGCCTACATCCGTCCGATCGCCTATTTCGACGCCGCGACGCTCAGTGTCTGGACGAAAGACTGTCCGGTTGGCGTCGCCATCGCCGCGTTTCCAACCGGTTCCTACCACGCAGACGCTGCCAAAGGCGTGCGGGTGACGGTGTCGTCGGTACGCAAGTTCGACAACTCGGCCATTCCGGCGTGGGCAAAGGCGTGCGGGCAATACATCAACTCGGCGCGCGCCGTTCAAGAAGCGCAGCGCAAGGGGTTCGACGAAGCGCTCCTGCTCAACACGCGCGGAGAAGTGGCAGAAGGGTCGGGCGAGAACCTGTTCCTGGTGAAGAACGGCGAGGTCGTCACCAACGACCGCGACGCCAGCATTCTGATGGGCGTCACGCGCGCGTCGGTTCTGGAGATCGCCAACGACCTCGGCATTCCGACGCGCGTCGCGCCGATGTCGATCGAAGACGTCTACCACGCCGACGAACTGTTTTTCACCGGAACTGCCGTCGAAGTCACGCCGATCCGCGAGGTGGACGGCCACGTGCTGTGCGAAGGTAAACCCGGTCCGATCACCAGTCGTATTCAAGACACGTTCAACGCCGCGGTTCGCGCCCAGCGCCCGGAATACCGCCGCTGGCTGGCGTTTGCCCGTCAAGAGGTCAAGGCATGAAGCGTTTGTCCTGGTTTGTAACGGCCTTCGCGACTGCGGTGATCGCCGGCGCCACGGCATCGGCGCAAGCTCCTGCCGCCGGAGGCGCCGGGCAGCGCGCCGGCGGTCCGCCGCCGCCATCCAACCTGCAGGTGATGCCGAAAGACATCCCGCGCGACCAGCTGATCGCCGGGATGCAGACAATCGCGCAGGCGCTGGGCGTGCAGTGCAACTACTGTCACGTTCAGGAAGGACGCGGCGGACGCAACGACTTTGCGACCGACGAGAAGCCGGCGAAGAAGACCGCGCGCCAGATGATGATTTTCGCGCGCGAGCTGAATGAAAAACTGCCGGCGGCGATTGGCAAGGCGCCGAACGACACCACGCGGGTCGGCTGCGTCACCTGCCATCGCGGTCTGGCGATCCCGGAAACACTGCAGCAGACGCTTGCACGCAGCGTCACACAGAAGGGGCTCGAGGGTGCGATCGCCGACTATCGCACGCTGCGTACGAAATACACCGGCACGATGGCCTACGACTTGAGCGAGAACGGCTTGATCACGATGGGACAGGCCGCGATCAACGGTGACCGCGCCGACAACGCGATCGGCTGGCTGAATCTGAATCTCGAGTTCTATCCAAAGTCGTCGCGCACCTATCAGGTGCTGGCGCAGGCCCACCAGAAAAAGAACGACAAGGACAACGCGATCAAAGCGCTCGAGAAAGCCGTGGAACTCGATCCGAACAACAATCAGGCAAAGCAACAACTGCAACAGCTGAAGGGCCAAAACTAGTTGCTCGTGGCTCGCCACTCGTCGCTCGTCCCTGGTCTTACCTCAAAGGAGTAGTAATGCGTCCTTCGGTTCTCGCGGTTTCGGCCGTCACGCTGCTATGCGCATCGACCGCGTTCGCACAAGCCAGCAAAGCTCAGAACAACGAATTCGCGATGATGACGTGGCCGGAGGTCAAGGCGGCGATCGCCGCCGGCAAAACGACCGCACTCGTCTACACCGGCGGAACCGAGCAGCGCGGGCCGCAGAATGTCAACGGCGGCCACACTCTGATGGGCACCGAGATCGTCAAGACGATCGCGGCGCGCCTTGGGAATGCGATTTGGCTGCCGGTGCTCCCCTACACACCGAACAACGCGAGCGCCGACCTGCCCGGAACAATCGGCCTGACACCGGAAATCCTCGGCCTGATTCTCGAACGGATCAGCGAGCAGGCGATCGCCACCGGATTCAAGAACGTGGTGATCATGGGCGATCACGGAGGCGGCCAGCCGCAGACCTACGCGGAAGTGGCGAAGAAGCTCGAAGCGAAATACGCGCCGCAAGGCAAGCACGTGTTTTTCTGCGACGAGGTCTACGCCAAAGCGCAGAACGATTTTGACGATTGGCTGGTCGAGCATGGCTACCCGCGCAGCTCGCACGCCGGCATTCCCGACACATCGACGATGCTTTATCTCGGCGGCGACAAGGGCTGGGTGCGCAAAGGGCTGATTCCGACCGCGGAAGGTGATCCGGTTCCACCACCGGGACAGCGCGGCGCCGGTCGCGGTCAGCCGACGGACCCGACTGCGCCGCCCCGCAAAAACAACGGCATCAGCGGCGATGCCCGCCGTTCCACCGCTGCACTTGGCAAGCAGGCCTTCGACATCAAGATCGACTACGCCGTGAAGCAGATTCAAGGATTCCTGGCGAGCACGGCGAAAAGTTCGCAGTAAGCTCGGGCAGGTTGGGCGGATAGGGCGGGAAGGGAAAGACAGTGAGACGGATTGATCTCCATACGCTGGTTCGCGATCGCAGCCTGAGGCTGGCTGTCGGTCTCGCGGTCGCAGTGACCATTCCGGTGGCAATCCTCTTCTACTTCCAGCTCCGTTCGATTTCCGCGCTCGGCCGCTCGTCGACTGTCGTCCTCAAGCAGCTCAGTCAGGAAACGGCGGACGGCGTCACCAAGACGCTGCAGGACGGGCTGCGGGCCGTGCGCTTTGACGTCCTGATCCGCATTCTGCAGCGCCAGACCGAACCGCTCGACCTGACCGCCATTCAGACCGCCTTCGAACAAGGCTTCGTCAACAGTCCTTTCGTCGATCGGTTCTACGTCTGGTCCGACATCTCGAACGAGCATCAAGGCGAAATGCTCGCCTTCGATCGCGATTCAACGGAGTTCATCCGCAACCCCCCGGAATCGGCGATGGTGCTGCGGCGGTTCCATGCGCTGGCCAAAGAAATGCGCGCGATCGCGGTGTTCGAGGAACCGGTCGACGGACGGCCCTCCTACTTCGAGGCGCAGCTGCGTTTCACGTTTCCGTCGCGCGACCGCCTGACCAGCCTGGTGGCGATGCGCGTCGACGCCGAGCGGCTGCGTAGAGAGTGGATTCCGAAGATGGTCGCCAGCAAGTTCGCGAACATCGAGGGGCCAACCGGCTTTCCGTCGTTGACGGTGACCGTGCTCGATGCCGCCAACCGCGTCGTCTTTCCGCCCGGCGGGACGGTGCCGACACACTTCGTCGACGACCGCACCTTTCCACTGATTTTCTTCGAGCCTGATCTGGTCGGGTTCGAAGCGCCGTCGACCAACAAGCCGGAAAAATGGCGGGTGCTGACCGGCTATGGCAACCAGACGATTCCGGAAATCATCGCCGACCGCGAGCGGCCGCAGCGCGTGATGATGACGCTGCTCGCCGCGGTGATGGCGCTCGGCGTGTTCTTCATCGCCCGCGCCGCGGCGCGTGAGGTGCGGCTGGCAGAATTGAAATCGAACTTCGTCTCGAGCGTCTCGCACGACCTCAAAACGCCGCTGGCGCTGATCCAGCTGTTCGCCGAAACGCTGGAGCTCGGACGGATGAAGAACATGGATCGCGCCCCGGAGTACTACCGGATCATCAACAGCGAGGCCCGCAAGCTGACGCGGCTGATCGAAAACCTGCTCGACTTCTCGAAGATCGAAGCGGGGCTGCGCCTCTACAAGCGCGAGCCGAAAGACCTCACCGAGGTGACCCGGCACGTGCTCGATTCGCTCGAGAGCCAGTTCCGCCACAACCAGTTCACGGTGAGCTCCAAGCTGGATACCCCGGTGCCGGTGTCGATTGATCAGGAGGCGGCTGAACAGGCACTGGAAAACCTGCTGTCGAACGCGATGAAGTATTCTCCGGAACATCGCGACATCGTCGTCGAGGTGGCGCGCGAAGGACCGCACGGCGTGGTGCGGGTGAGCGACCGCGGCGTCGGGATTCACCCGCGGTTCCATCGGCGG
>Ga0070675_100000055_pt1 | contig 68147 bp, 67 predicted proteins | sample KBSM43metaG_FD_65343 | JGI IMG/M metagenome (GOLD analysis project Ga0070675, IMG submission 65343) | Miscanthus rhizosphere microbial communities from Kellogg Biological Station, Michigan, USA - KBS M4-3 metaG | ecosystem: Host-associated > Plants > Roots > Rhizosphere > Soil ... | reverse complement strand
ATTTTGGTGGACGGCAGGAGGCTCGAACTCCCGACCTCCGCGTTGCGAACGCGGCGCTCTCCCAACTGAGCTAGCCGCCCACTGAAGAATCCCAATTCTAACACGTGCTGTTAGACTCAGGCCAATGCACAACGTCAAACGAATTGGTGTGCTCACCGGTGGTGGTGACGCCCCCGGACTCAATGCCGTCATCCGCGCCGTTGTCAAAACCTCGGCGAACAGCGGCATCGAATGCATCGGACTCGAAGATAGTTTCGACGGGCTGATCGAAGCGGGGCGCAGCCGGCCACTGACGCCGCGCGACGTCACCGGCATCCTTCGCCTCGGCGGAACAGTGCTGGGCACGACCAATCGCGGCAACCCGTTCGCCTATCCGGTGACGACCTCCGAGGGCACTGTGGACTACTCGTCGCGGGTCTGCGAGATGTTCGGCAAGATGGGGCTGGACGCACTCGTCGTGATCGGCGGCGATGGCACGCTGGCGATTGCGCACCAGTTCAGTAAGCTCGGAATTCCGGTCGTCGGCGTACCGAAGACGATCGACAACGACATCGTCGGCACGACCAACTGTTTCGGATTCGACACGGCCGTGGATTTTGCGACCGACGCGATCGACCGATTGCATACGACCGCCGAGGCACATCGCCGCATCATGGTGGTGGAATTGATGGGACGGTATGCCGGCTGGATTGCCCTCTACGCCGGCGTCGCCGGCGGCGCGGACGCGATCCTCATCCCGGAAATTCCCTTCGACATTACGCTCGTCGCCCAACGCTTGCGCGAGCGCGATCGGTGGGGCGCGAAGTTCAGCATCGTCGTCGTGGCCGAGGGCGCGATGCCGAAAGGCGGCACGCGGTCGCTGATTCAAGCGGCGCGCGATGGCTTCGTCGAACGGCTTGGCGGTATGGGTGCTCAGGTGTGTGAAGCGCTGGCGCATGAAACGGGGAAAGAAACGCGATCGGTGGTCCTCGGACACTTGCAGCGCGGCGGCGCGCCGACAAGTTTCGATCGCGTTCTGGCCACGCGGTTCGGCGGCAAGGCGGTAGAGCTGATCAGGTGCGGCGAATTTGGCACGATGGTCGCGTACGATCCCCCAGACATCGTTGCCCGACGCCTCGACGAGGTTGTCGGAAAAATCAAGACCGTTCCGCTCGACAACGACCTGCTGCTGACGGCGAAGGCGTTGGGAGTGGCGTTTGGAGATGGCTGAAGGCTAATGGCTAATGAACAAGGTTGATGGAGTCCCATCGTTCCCTATGCCATCAGCCATCTGCCGTCAGCCATGAGGTGTTGTTAGACCGTTCTTCGTACGAAAAGCACCCGGTAGAGCCAGAGCAAGATGACCGCTCCGACGAGTGACATCAGGAATCCGGCGCCGTCCTGCGGTCCGTACCAGCCGACCGCCTGACCGATCCATCCGCCGAGCAGGGCGCCAACGATACCGATCAGCATCGTGACGATCATTCCGCCGGGGTCGCGTCCAGGCATGACGAGCTTTGCGACTGCGCCGACGACCAGACCGAACAGCATCCAACCAAGAACGCCAAACATGCTCAATCCTCCCGCATCAGGCGAGGTGCAAATTGAGCGACCTCAGCCGTTGCTACGTTGGGTTCAGGACGTCGAGATACTTTAACGCTCCACCGGTGTTGAACAGCACAACCTTTTCGTCCGGCTTGATGGCGCCGCTCGTCGTCAGATGTTGAATGGCGATCCACGCCGCTCCGCCTTCCGGTGCGGCACTGACGCCTTCATGCTTGCCGATTGCCAGCATGCCTTCGACCATCCGGTGATCCTGAACAGCGATCGCGGTGCCGCCGCTTTGTCGAATCGCACGCAGGATGAGAAAGTCTCCGATCGCGCGCGGGACCCGGAGGCCATCGGCAATCGTCGAGGCGTTTTCCCACGGTTCGGCCTTCTCGGTTCCGCGGTCGAACGCGCGGACGATCGGCGCGCAATGCTCGGCCTGGACCGACACCATCTTCGGACGCTTGCCCGGCTCGACCCAGCCGATGCGCTCGAGTTCGTCGAAGGCTTTCCACATGCCGACCATGCCGGTGCCTCCGCCGGTTGGATAGATGATCCAGTCGGGCCACTGCCACGCGAACTGTTCGGCAAGCTCGTAAGCCATCGTTTTCTTGCCCTCGATGCGATACGGCTCTTTCAGCGTCGACACGTCGTACCAGCCGAGCGGTTTCCCTTTTTCGGCAGCCATGCGTCCGGCGTCGGTGATCAAACCGTCAACCAATGTGACATTCGCGCCGTATAGCCGGCATTCATCGACGAACGGCCGCTTGGCATCCTTCGGGATGAATACTTCGCATCCGAGCCCGGCGGCAGCGGAGTAAGCGGCCGCAGCATTGCCAGCATTGCCGGCAGTGGGCAGCGCAATCGTTTTTGCCCCGAGATACCTGGCCCTGGTGACCGCCGCCGACTGTCCTCTGGCTTTGAACGAATTGGTCGGGTTGAGCGACTCGTCCTTGATGAACAACTGCCGCAACCCGATCGTTCCGCCAAGGCGCTGAGCGTGAAACAGCGGCGTGAATCCTTCGCCGAGCGTTACCGGCGATTCGCCATCGAACAACGGCATCAACTCTCGATACCGCCACATGTTCGGCGCGCGGCCGATCAGCGAACCGCGCGACCAGGCGCGCGCTTTCGCCAAATCGTACCGTGCGAGTAACGGCGCGCCGCACGAACAGAGAAAGTGTTTTTCACGCGGGTCGAGCGGCGCAGCGCCACAGGGCACCGAGCATTCCAGGTGGGTGAAAAAAGACATTCGTACTTCTGACTTCGCGTTATTTTCCCAGCAGTTCCTGATCCTTCTTCTTCTGCAGGTCGTCGATCAACTTGATGTGGTTGTCGGTGACCTTCTGCACTTCGTCAAGGCCCTTCTTCTCGTCGTCTTCGGAAATCTTGTGGTCCTTGAGCAGCTTTTTCAGCTTGTCGTTCGCATCGCGGCGCACCTGGCGGACCGTGTTGCGGGCTTCTTCACTGAGTTTGTGGACGTGCTTCGACAGCTCCTTGCGGCGCTCCTCGGTGAGCGCCGGCAGAGGGATGCGGACGATCTTGCCGTCGCTCTGCGGGTTCAGCCCGAGACCGGCGGAGCGAATCGCTTTCTCGACCGCGCCGAGCTGCGACGGGTCGAACGGCTGCGCGACGATCATCTGCGGTTCGGGAATCGACAGGCCGGCGACCTGATTGAGCGGCAGCTTGCTGCCATAGGCCTCGACGTGCACGCCATCGAGAATATTCACCGACGCACGGCCGGTGCGAACGCCGGCAAATTCATGGTGCAGATGGTCGAGCGAGGTCTTCATCCGCTTGCTCGATTCAGCGAACAGGCCTTTGAGATCGTTGACGTCCATAGCGTCCTCAGGCAGTGACGAGCGAACCGATCGGCTCGCCGGAAATGGCCCGCTTGATGTTGCCGGGTGTCCGTAGATTGAAAACCACGATCGGCAGCCGGTTGTCCATGCACAGGGAGATCGCCGTCGCGTCCATCACCTTGAGACCCTGTTCCAGGACTTGCAGGTACGAGATCTGTTCAAACCGAGTGGCGTTCGGTTTCACCATTGGATCGGCGTCGTAGATGCCGTCCACTTTCGTGGCTTTGAGAATGACGTCAGCTTTGATTTCCATCGCCCGCAGCGCTGCGGCCGTATCGGTGGAGAAGTAGGGATTCCCGGTTCCAGCGCCGAAGACGACGACGCGGCCCTTTTCGAGGTGACGAATGGCGCGGCGGCGGATGAATGGTTCGGCGACGGCTCGCATTTCAATCGCCGTCACCACCCGGGTGTTGACGCCCTGCTGCTCCAGCGCGTCCTGCAGGGCCAGGGCATTGATCACCGTGGCGAGCATCCCCATGTAGTCCGCAGTAGCGCGGTCCATACCGCGCGCGCTCGCGGCGACGCCGCGAAAGATGTTCCCGCCGCCGATCACGATCGCCGTCTCGACGCCCATCGACTGAATTTCAGCGATATCACGCGCGATTTGCGTCGCGATGGCCGGATCGATGCCGTAGGCATGCGAGCCCATCAGCGCTTCACCGGAAAGTTTGAGGAGGACGCGTTTGTAGGCGGGGGACTGAGCGGCGGTCACAAAGGTGGATTATAGCGATGGCTGATGGCTAATGGCTAATGGCATATGTCTCCATGGTCCATCGATCCATGTGCCATCAGCCATCAGCCATTCGCCAATGCCACCCTACTGCGAAGCTTCTCCGACCTTCAGCCTGGCAAAGCGCGTCACCCCGATGGATGCGCCCAGCAGTTTGTTTGCCTGGGCGATAACGTCTTTCACCGACTGCTTGGGATCGCGGATCGACGGCTGATCCACCAGCACCGTCTGCGCGTAGAAGCTTCCGAGCTTGCCTTCGACGATCTTGTCGATCACGTTCGCCGGCTTGCCCGAATTCTCCATTTGCGCCCGGTAGATCGCCTTCTCCTTGTCGAGCACGTCGGTTGCGACCTGGTCGCGCGACGCGTAAGACGGGCTGGCCGCAGCGACCTGCATCGCGATCTCCTTCACGAGCGTGGTGAACTCTTCACGACCACTCGTCGCCGGCGTCACGCCGCTGAACTCCACCATCACGCCGATCTTCCCGCCAAGATGGATGTACTGCCCGACGTAGCCCTTGCCGGCATACCGGACGAAGCGCGGCACGGCCATGTTCTCGCCCAGCTTCGCAATCGCCGGAGCGAGCAGCTTGCTCACCGGCGCATTCGAGTCTTTCAGCCAGCCGTCGTTGGCCGCGTCGCCGGCGGTCTCGATGGCAGTCAGCACCTCGGCCATCAGTTGCTGGAAGTCCGGCGTGCGCGCGACGAAGTCGGACTCGCAGTTCACCTCGGCCAGCACGCCGCTGCTGTTGTCGGCGGCGACGCGATGCGCGATCAATCCGTCGCTCGTCGTCCGGCCGGCTTTCTTGGCCGCGCTGGCGAGCCCTCGCTTGCGGAGAATCGTAGTCGCCTCTTCGAAGTCGCCATTCGCCTCGGTGAGCGCATTCTTGCACTCCATCATCCCCGCGCCGGTCTGGTCGCGGAGCTTCTTGACCATTTCCGCCGTGATCGCCATCGTCGCCATTGCTGTCTCTCCGATCAATCCGGGGGCCCCTGCTCCCCGGTCCAAAAAAAAAGCGCCGGGCTCCTGGGAGCCGGCGCTTCTTCAAGCACTAATCCCGAATCCCTTAATCGCTCATCACCGGTTTCACGCCGATGCCGGCGCGGTTTCACGCTGGCGGCGCTGCGGACGCGCGGCACGGCGCGGGTCCGAGTCGGCGTTGGCGGCCGCGTCTTCCGCGGCCTGGCGCGCGTTTTCCGCGTCGATTGACTGTTTCATGTCGCGACCCGACATCACCGAGTCGGCGATCCGCGACGCAAACAACCGGATCGCGCGCAACGCATCGTCGTTGCCCGGAATCACGAAATCCACTTCGTCGGGATCGCAGTTCGTGTCGACGATGCCGATCACCGGAATCTTCAGCTTGCGGGCTTCGTCGACCGCGATTTTTTCTTTCCTGGTATCGACCACGAACACCGCGTCGGGCAGCCGCGACATGCCACGAATTCCGTCGAGGTTCTTCGCGAGCTTGCGGCGCTCTTTCTCGTTGCGCGCGATCTCTTTCTTCGACAACGTTTCGAAACGGCCGTCGGTGGCCATCGCTTCGAGATCCCGCAGCCGTCCCAGCGAACGCTGAATCGTCGCGAAATTCGTCAGCAGGCCGCCGAGCCAGCGTTCGTTCACGAAGTACATGCCGCAGCGCTGCGCTTCTTCCGCGATCACGTCCTGCGCCTGGCGCTTCGTGCCGACGAACAGGATCGTCCGGCCTTCGGAGGCTAGGTTACTTACGAACTCGTCGGCTTCGCGGAACAGCTTCACCGTCTTCCCCAGGTCGATGATGTAGATGCCATTCCGTTCGCCGAAAATGTACTCCTTCATCTTCGGGTTCCAGCGCTTGGTCTGGTGGCCGAAGTGAACCCCTGCCTCCAGCAGTTCCGTCATCGCGATCGCGGCCAAAAGAAATCCTCCTTAACGCTTGCTGAATTGGAAGCGCTTGCGTGCGCCTGCCATGCCGTACTTCTTGCGTTCCTTGGCGCGCGCGTCGCGCGTCAACATTCCTTCGCCTTTCAGCTGCTTGCGCAGTTCGGCGTTGTATTCGACCAGCGCGCGGGCGATGCCCAGCCGGATCGCGCCGGCCTGGCCCGACACTCCGCCGCCTGCCACCGTCGCCAGCACATCAAACTTATCGGCCGTCTCGGTGAGCGTCAGCGGCAGCTTGATTTGAGTGCGAAGCGCTTCGGTGGGGAAGACCTTGTCGAACGCTTCGTGATTGATTTGAAACGCGCCCGACCCGGGGCGGAGGAACACGCGGGCGGTAGACGTCTTTCGGCGACCGGTTCCGTAATACTCGACTGCTGCCACGTTACGCGACCTCACGTTTGGTTGGTTTCTGCGCCGCGTGCGGGTGATCCGGACCGGCGTACACCTTTAACTTCCGGTACATCGCCTCGCCCATTTTGGTTTTGGGCAGCATGCCATGCACCGCTTCCTCGACCATCCGCGTCGGCTTTTTTTCTCGCACTACGCGGGCCCGCACTTCTTTCAATCCACCTTCATAGCCGCTGTGCTGACGGTAAATCTTCTGATCTTCCTTGCGACCGGTCAGCTTGACCTTACCCGCGTTGATGATGACGACGTGATCGCCGGTATCGATGAAGGGTGTGTAGGTGGCCTTGTGTTTCCCCTGCAGCAGGCGGGCGGCTTCAGTCGCGATCCGACCGAGCACCCGGCCGCCGGCGTCAATGATGTGCCAGCGGGTGTCGGCGAGGGCCGATGCTGCGCTAGGCATGAATGTAGACGACATCTCTTTTACTCTTCCCGACTCTCTCCCGCAGTGTTTGGGGGTTTCCTGCCCGGACAGCACTCAGTCGGGCAGGTCCAGGCAACGGTAAACCCAAAGCATACCGACCTTTCTGGGCACTGTCAAGTTAGCGGGTGGCGTGGAACGCGTGCACGTTCGAATCCTACCGAGTCCCGTCACAGACGCCGATAAATTGGCTACGGGAAACTGCCGGACTCGTTTTGTAAGCGGCTGACAGGACTGTAATTGGTCGGCGCGGTCGAAGTAACAGAAATGCGCATTTGCTGCACGGTCGAGCCTGGTACCGAGCTTGCCCAGCAGCATCCATTGCAGAACTGGAATAGGACATCACCGTGTTTGGATTGGGTAAAGCAAAAGCGTGCGTCGGGCTCGACATTGGCTCGAGCGCCGTTAAGGCCGTCGAACTGAAACCGGCGGGGAAAGGGTTCAAGGTTGCCGCATTTGGCACAGAACCTGTCCCGCCGGACGCGATCGTCGACGGTGCGATCATCGACGGCAACGCGGTGACCGACGCCATCAAGCGGCTGTTCGAGAACAACGCGTTCAAGACAAAGGATGTCGCGGCGTCGCTCTCGGGCAACGCCGTCATCGTGAAGAAGATCAGCCTGCCGGTGATGACACCGGCGGAACTGAGCGAATCGATCCTCTGGGAGGCGGAACAGTACATTCCGTTCGACATCCAGGACGTCAACCTCGATTACCAGATCCTCGACCCGGGCACCACCGCCGACGGCAGGGGCACGATGGAAGTGCTGCTGGTCGCCGCCAAGAAAGAAAAGATCTCGGATTACACCGGCGTGATCTCGCAAGCCGGCCGAACTGCGGTGGTTGTCGATGTCGATGCGTTCGCGCTCCAGAACGCCTACGAAGTGAACTATGGGCTCGAGGCGCTGCAGGTCGTCGTGCTGCTGAATGCCGGGGCCAGCGCCATCAATATCAATATCCTCACCGGCGATCAGTCGGTCTTCACGCGCGACATCTCGATTGGCGGCAACGCCTACACCGAAGCAGTACAGAAAGAACTGAACCTGCCGTTCGACAGTGCCGAGCAAGCCAAAAAGGGATTGCCGGTTGATGGCGTCAGCTTCGACGACGTGCGCCCGGTGCTGCATGCGATGACCGAAAACGTTCTGCTCGAAATCCAGAAGACGTTCGACTTCTTCAAGGCTACCGCCTCGTCGGATCGGATCGACCGCATCGTGGTCAGCGGCGGCGCGTCGCGGGTCGATGGTTTTGCCGCGGCGCTCCAGGAACGGTTCGGAACGCCGGTCGAATCCTTTGATCCGTTCCGCAAGATTGCCCTGGACGCCGGCAAGCTGCACCTCGCCGACGCCGAGAACGTGCTGCCGACGGCTGCGGTTGCGGTGGGGCTCGCGCTGCGCAAGGCGGGCGACCGATGATTCGCGTCAACCTGCTCGCCGGCGAACGCTCCGCCGTCAAGAAGAAGAGCGTCGCCTTCAACCTGGCCGGCCAGAAGATGACGATCGCGGCCAGCCTGATCCTGGTCGTCACCGCGGCGGGAATCGGCTGGCGCTACTGGTCGCTGACCAATCAGTCGAAGCGGCTCGATGAAGAAATTGCGGCCGCGCAACAGGAAACCGCGCGACTCCATTCGGTCATCCTGCAGGTTCAGCAATACGAACAGCGGCGCGCCCAGCTGCAACAGCGAGTCGCGTTGATCGAAGAATTGCGCCGCGGCCAAACCGGTCCGGTTCACATGCTCGATCAGGTCAGCCGCGCGCTGCCGCCGATGCTGTGGCTGACGTCGCTGCGTCAGCTCGGTCCGGACGGTGCCGTGCTGATCGAAGGCCGCGCCACCACGCAGACCACCGTCTCGGATTTCGTCAACAACCTGGAAGCGACCGGCTATTTCAAGAAGTCGATCGACATCGTGAATACCGCGGCGGAACCGATTCCTGGTCCGCCCGGCGAGTTGGTGAAGTTTACGTTGCGCGCCCTGTTTCAGACACCGGCCGATGCGAAAGCGGTGCCGGTGGCAAACGTGGCGCCGAAGTAGGTAAAGGTGTCGGGGATAGGCCCCGATACGGCTCAGTAGTCATTACCCGATGGACCTTAGTCTCAGCAAACTCCCATGGCAGGTGCAGATCGGCGCCTTCGCAGTGGTCGCGCTCGGCGCGGCCGGGGGGTTTTACTATCAATTTGAAATGCCGGCGGTCGCCGAGATGGAGGCGCGCCGCACGCAGCTGGTCGCCCTGCGCAAAGACATCACCAAGGGTTTGACCACGGCGAAGAAACTGCCGGAGTTTCGCGCCGGCGTCACCGATCTCGAGAATCGGCTGGCAAATCTGCGCGCTATTCTGCCCGAAGAAAAAGACGCGGCGGATCTGTTGCGCCGGATGCAATCGGTCGCGGTGCAGTCGAATCTCGATATTCGCAGCTTCAAGCCGAATCCGACGGTTACCAAAGAACTCCACGCCGAGTGGCCGATCAGCCTCGAACTGCAGGGCAACTACCACAACCTGGCGTTGTTCTTCGACCGGGTTGGCAAGTTCACGCGGATCATCAACATCACTGGCGTCGACATCAAGGGCTTCGAACGGCCGTCGCCGAACATGACGATTACCGCGAAATGCACGGCGATGACGTTCGTGCTGCTCGATCCGGCTGCCAAGGGAGGCGGGCGAGGTCGGGGCCGCGCCGGCGGTCCGCCACCGCCACCGGGGAGAAGCTAACGTGAGCTCCCGCCTCACGACTGTCGCTTTACGGTTCCTGGTTCTCGGCTTGGTTCTGGGCGGAACGCCGCTGGTGTCGTCCGCGCAGCAATCGGCGCCTGCACCACCGGCTTCGGCAGCGCCACCGGCACCGGCGAATCCAGCCGTTCCAGCCGCTCCAGCGGCTGCCGCTGCGGCCCCGCAAACGCCGCCCGCGCCCGCTGTGCCCGGACCGCCGCAGCCGGAAAACTACACGTATGACTCCGATGGCCGCCGCGATCCGTTCACCAGCTTGATTGGTACCGGCGCCAACGTGGAAACGCGGATGCCGCCGCGCGGTGAAGGCGCTTCGATGCTTGCCGTCGCCGATATTTCGGTGCGCGGCATCATGCAGAGCCGCGGTGCGCTGGTCGCGATGGTTGAAGGTCCCGCCCGGAAAACCTACATCGTCCATCAGGGCGACAAGCTACTCGACGGCATGATCAAAACGATCACCCCACAGGGGCTGGTTCTCATTCAGGAAGTGAACGATCCGCTGTCGCTCGTCAAGCAGCGTGAGGTGTCTAAATTGCTGCGATCGCTTGAAGGCGGGAAGTGATGACTCCAACCAGGGGCTTGACCCTGCTCGTTGCCATGGCCACGGCGAGCGCGATTGTCAACGCGTCGTCCGGCCCGGCGGAACATGCGCCGACGGTGAGCGGCGCGCGGCTGAAAACGATCAGCACGCGCATCGACGCCAAGGGTGCCGCGCTGGTGATCGAAGCGACCGATCCAGTCGCCTACGTTGCGACACGACCCGATCCGCTGACCGTCGTCCTCGATCTGCGAAACGTGATTGCCGATGGCGTGATCAACGGCGTCGCCGCCGACTCGAAGAGTCCGATTACCTCGGTTTCAATCGAGCCGCCCGATGCGACGGCAACGTCGCGGGTGCGCGTTTCGCTGGCGCAACCGGTGGCGCATCGGGTGCACAGCGACCGTAACACCATCGTGCTGCAGTTCGACAAGCCGGCGGCCGGCGCGTCGACGGTGGTTCGACACGCGCCAGTCGAAATCGCGCGACCCGTAGCCGTCGACCCGCTCGCGGCACTTGGCCTGCAGGGCGGGCCGGTTGCCTCGGCGGTTGCGACTTCGTTGAACGTCCTCAACGGACCGCCGCAAAATTCCGCGGATCGGCAGGCGATACCGCGTGGCGTTCAATCGGGCCTGCCGCCCGGCGGCGTGCCGACGACCTCAACCGGGACGACGATGCCTCAGCCGGCGCCCGCTGGCGGCGCTCAAGTCGCAGGCGGCGTGCAGACGGCTGGCGCGGCGCCCAATCAGCGGCGCTACACTGGCCATCCGATCAGTCTCGACTTCCAAGGCGCCGATTTGCGCGCCGTCCTGCGGACCTTCGCGGAAATCAGCAGCCTGAACATCGTCATTGATCCGTCGATCAATGGCACGGTCGACGTGGCACTGCGCGATGTGCCTTGGGATCAGGCCCTCGACATCATCCTGCGCGCCAACAAGCTGGGGTACATGGTAGATGGCACGATCGTCCGCATTGCGCCGCTGACGGTGCTGGCCGACGAAGAATCGCAGCGCCGCAAACTCGGTGAAGAACAGGCGCTCGCCGGCACTCTGGAGGTCCTGACCAAGCGGCTCAGTTATGCCAAGGCTGAAGAAATGGTGGCGTTGATCACCAAGAGCGCGCTGTCGTCGCGTGGCACCGTGCAAGTCGATCCGCGAACCAATACGCTGATTCTGACCGACCTTCCCGACCGCCTGACGCTGGCCAGCGATCTGATCGGCACGCTCGATCAGCCGCAACCGCAAGTCGAAATCGAGGCACGCATCGTTCAGGCGAACAAAAACTATGCGCGCCAACTCGGTATCCAGTGGGGTTTCAACGGCCGCGTCGATCCGCAACTTGGCACCACCACCAATCTCGCCTTCCCGAATTCGGTCGCCGTCGGCGGTGGCCTGGGCACCCAATCGTCGGGTGGTACGACCACCGCCACCGGCACAGCGGTGAACCTGCCGGCGCCGGCGCGAAATTCGGCCGTCGGCCTCGCGCTCGGTTCGGTGAACGGGTCGTTCAACCTCGACTTCGCGTTGACCGCAGCGGAAACGTCCGGCAATCTGCGCGTTCTGTCGTCGCCGCGCGTGTCGGCGCAGAACAACGGCGAAGCGGAAATCACGCAGGGCGTTCAAATCCCGATTCAGACCGTGTCGAATAACACGACCACGGTCAGTTTCCGCGATGCCGCGTTGACGTTGAAGGTGACGCCGCAGATTACCGCGGCCGGCACCGTCATCATGCGCATTCAGCTCGAGAACGCGTCGCCCGATTTCAGCCGCTCGGTGAACGGCATTCCGCCGATCAACACCCAGCGCGCCAACACCCAGGTGCTGGTGGTGGACGGCCAGACGACGGTGATCGGCGGCATCTTCACGAGTCAGGAGCAGTCGGTCAACGACCGAACGCCGGGCCTTGGCCAGGTGCCGCTGCTGAAGTGGTTGTTCAAGCGCGATCAAGTCAGCGACCAAAGTACCGAGCTGTTGATCTTCATCACGCCTCGGATCATCAAGACATAGCCATGACTAAGTACATGCGTACGGCGGCGCTGGCCGCAGCGGTGCTCATTGGGTGCGTTTCCTGCGGTGACGTCGTGAGGGACAGCCGCTCACCGGTTCTGGTGACAGTGACGAACTTGTCACCGGCGGTCCTGCTGTCTGATGTGATTAAGAATGTCACCTCGCCGGCGCCGTGCAGCTCCACCACTCCTTGTCCGACTGTGCTCAGCGACAACGCCACGGCGCAGATCACCGCATCGATGAAGAATGTCGGCGTCTCGCCGACCTCGAACAATCAGATTACGATCAACCGCTATCACGTCGACTTCACTCGCGCAGACGGCCGCAGCGTTGAAGGCGTCGATGTGCCTCGCGGGTTCGACGGCGCGGTCACCGCGTCGATTCCGGCCAACGGTTCGGCGAGCGTCCCCTTCGAACTGGTCCGTCATCTGTCGAAGTCGGAAAGTCCTCTCGTGCAGCTGATTAACAGTTCCAACGTGCTCGCAACGATTGCGGTCGTTACGTTCTACGGCACCGACGCCGTCGGCAACGTCGTGTCGGCCGTGGGCCAGGTGACCGTTAACTTTGGAAACTTTGGGGACCAATGAGAGCCAGTCTTCTTGTTGTCAGCGCCCTTGCCGCGGCCGCATTGTCGGCCGCATGCCAGCACAAAACCGAGGTGCCCGCGCTGTCCGGGCCGTCAAGTCTGTCGGTGACGTTGAACGTCACCGCAACGCCGGACCGGATTTCCCAGGACGGATCGGCGCAGTCGGGCATTCAGGTACAGGCGATCGGCCCTGATGGCAAGCCGTTGAGTGGCTTGCCGATTCGCGTCGACTTGTTCGTCAACGGAGTCCTGCAGGATTTTGGCGCCTTGTCGACGAAGAGCATCGTCACCGGCTCGGACGGCATCGCGCGAACGGTCTACACCGCGCCGCCTCCGGCGACGACGCAGACGGTTACGACGGTGACCGTGCGCGCGATTCCGATCGGCACCGACGCTCAGAGTTCGAACGCGTTTTCTGCGGATATCCGGCTGATGCCGATTGGCGTGATTCTGCCGCCGGCCGATCCGCCGGTCGCCGCGTTCACGATTTCGCCGCAGCCGGTGTTGCTCAACGTGCCGTCGACGTTCGACGCCTCGGCGAGCACACCTGGCAACGGTAGCTCGTCCATCACCAGCTACCAATGGAACTTTGGCGACGGCGGCACAGCGAGCGGCCGTGTGGTTACGCACACCTACACGACGACGGGAACATTCAGCGGCACTCTAACGGTGACCAACGATCGCGGCATATCGGCGACAGCGCCGATTGCGGTGACGCTCGGCGGCGACACCAGTGACGCATTCAGCGGCGATTGGATCATCTCGCCGGTCGGTCCGGTGGCGACGCAGCCGGTGCTGTTCAATGCCGACGGCATCAAAACTACGGCGGGTCACCAGGTGACGGTATTCAATTGGAACTTCGGCGATCTCGATACCACGCAGCCGACCACCGGGTTCCTGGTCACGCACACCTTCGCGACCGCTGGTACCTACAACGTCGTGCTGAGTGTGCAGGACGATCTGGGCCGGAAGAAAGTGTTCCCGCCGAAGGCTATTACCGTCGGCAGCGGCAACCCGACGGCCAGCTTTACGAACTCCGTCACGGATGCCGCGACACACACCGTCACCTTCGACGGCAGTGCATCAACCGGAGTTGGTTCGGCGACAATCGTGTCCTACCAGTGGTCGTTCGGCGACGGCACGTCATCGGGCACGCTGTCCGGGTCGGTGACCAGCCACTCGTTCGCCGCTGCCGGAACGTATACTGTTCGTCTAACGGTAACCGACAGCGTGGGCCGAACCGGTACCTTCCAGACATCGGTGACCGTGCCGTAAAGCGGATGGCCGACAATCAGCGGATCGAAGACCTTCGACGCCGGGTCCAGAGAGACCCGGCGTCGATTGCGTTTGCGCAGCTTGCCGAAGAACTTCGTCGCGCGCACCGGCTGCCGGAGGCGGTCGAGGTGTGTCGCGCCGGGCTCGCGCTCCACCCCTCGTATCTCTCGGCGCGAGTCACGCTCGGCCGGACGCTCGTCGAATTAAACGAGCTCGAGCACGCCGAAGAGGAATTAAACATCGTCCTCCGCAGTGCGCCCGAGAATCTCGCGGCGATGCGGGGGCTCGGCGAAATCTACCTGCGGCGCGGACAGGAAGTGGAGGCCCTCGCGCAGTTCCGCGCCGCGCTGGCGATCGCCCGCAACGATCCGGATCTCGCGGAAACCGTCGCCGACCTGGCGCGCAAGCTCGAACCCAGGAAGCCATCCGCGTCGTCTGAAGGGTTGACGCAGAACGAGTTTCTTCAGCATTTGCCCGCGGCGCCGGTTGCCCCGGTCCGGCCCGCGCCGATTCCGATCCCGGCGCCGCTCGAACCGGAATCCCCGACCGACGTAGTGCCAGTGCCGCCGGCGCCGGCCGACGATCCTGCACGCGAACGCGCCGAACGAACCGTCGCAGCCCTCGAGGGCTGGCTGGACGCCATCCATGTCGCACGCTCCGACCGCCGCCCTTAAAGCGCGGCATCGCACGCTTCGTTCATCGTCGGCGGAACTCGGCGTCGACGCGCTGGTGGTCACGTCGCTGCCGAACGTCGCGTATCTGACAAACTTCGACGGCAGCGCGGCGATCGTCGTGCTGACGGCGTCGCGGCTCTACTTCATCACCGACTTTCGCTACATCACCGCGACCCAGGACATGATCGGCCAGCCGCACGAGTGTCCCGATCTCGAGCTGGTCGTCGTCAAAGGGTCGTACGACGCGACGCTGGCAGCAGTACTCGCGTCGCTTTCGTCGACGCGCATCGGTTTCGAATCCGCGAACCTGACGGTGAGTCGATACGAGTGGTTGCGGCGCGCGCTGCCGCGCGGCGAGATCTCGGGTCCAGAGTTGATGGCCACCAGCGGCCTGGTCGAACGTGCCCGCGTGATCAAAGACGACTACGAGATCGCGACACTGCGCGAGGCCGCTCGGCGGTTGTCGTTGGTCGCCAGGGAAGTGCCGACCGAGGTGCGCGCCGGTCGGACCGAGTTGGATATCGCCCTGGCGGTCGATTGGCGCATCCGCAAAGCCGGGTTCAGCAAGACCGCGTTTGATACGATTGTCGCGGCCGGACCCAACGCCGCCTTGCCTCATGCGAAGCCGGGCGAGCGAAAATTAGTCGAAGGCGACCTCGTGGTGCTGGACTTCGGCGGCGTCTACGACTCATACTGCGTGGACCTTACCCGTACCGTAACGGTCGGGAAGGCGTCCGAACGGGCGCGTGAGGTATACGAAGCGGTTCTAGAAGCCCACGATCGGGCAATTGCCTGCGTCAGGCCCGGCGAATCACGGTTCGCGATCGACGCCGCAGCACGGGACACGCTCGGCCGTTACGGTCTGGGCGAAGCGTTCGGGCACGGAACCGGACACGGGCTTGGGATTGAAGTGCATGAGGATCCCAAAGTGACCCGCAGGCGTCCGGAAGATCCTGTCGACACGGTCGGACAGGACGATGCGGTGGCTGCCGGCATGGTGTTCACGATCGAACCCGGCGCGTACTTGCCAGGCTGGGGCGGCGTGCGGATCGAAGACGATGTGCTGGTGACGGAGGACGGAGTGGAAACGCTGACAGACGCGCCCACCGGCCTCATCGAGACCTAATGGACCTCAACCACGTCAAAGAACTGCTCGACCTCGTGCGAGAGCACGACCTCGCGGAATTCGAAATCGAACATGAAGGCTTCCGGCTGAAAATCCGCAAAGACGGTGTCGCACCGACCGTGCCGACGATGCCCGCGGCGCCCGCCCCGAGCGTAGCCGTGCACGCTGCGGCCGTACCCATATCGAATCCGACCGTATCCAGCACCGAAGCAGCACCAGCCGACACCGCCGGTGAAGAGATTGAACTCGCCGTGGTGAAGTCGCCGATCGTCGGCACCTTCTACCGATCACCTGAACCCGGCGCGGCGTCATTTGTCGAAATCGGAACCACCGTCAAGAAAGGCCAGGTTCTCTGCATCATCGAGGCGATGAAGCTGATGAACGAGATCGATTCCGAGTACGACGGCGAGATCGTGAACATCTATGTGGAGAACGGCCAGCCGGTGCAGTACGGGGAACGGCTGTTCGCGATCAAGACCCGGTGAGGAGAACACAACCGATGAACGCAGAGGCCGCAAAGCTCGCCGAGACGACAATGTTCTCGGCGTTCTCCGCGCGCTCGGCGTTCGATTCTCATGTTTAAAAAGATCCTGATCGCGAATCGCGGCGAAGTAGCGCTTCGCATCATCTACGCCTGCCGCGAACTGGGCATCAAGACGGTCGCGGTGTATTCGGAAGCCGACGAGAATCAACTGCACGTCAAATTCGCCGATGAAGATGTCTGCATCGGCCCGCCGCGCAGCGCCGACAGCTACCTGAACGTGCCGGCGGTGATCAGTGCCGCGGAAATTACCGGCGCCGATGCGATTCATCCCGGCTACGGGTTCCTCTCGGAAAGCGCCTACCTTGCCGAAGTGTGCGAGGCCTGCCACATCAAGTTCATCGGTCCCGATCCGCAGGTGATCCGGCTGATGGGCGACAAGGCGCGGGCCCGGCGGGTCATGAAAAAAGCTGGCGTGCCGATTCTGCCTGGCAGCGACGGCCCGATCGAGAGCGAAGAAAAGGCCCTGAAGCTCGCCAAGGAAATCGGCTATCCGGTGATCGTCAAGGCGACCGCCGGCGGGGGCGGCCGCGGGATGCGTGTAGTGCGCGCTCCCGGCGAGTTATCGCACGCCGTGAAGACCGCGCAGCGCGAAGCCGAAGCGGCGTTTGGCGTGGCCGACGTCTACATCGAGAAGTACGTCGAGTCGCCCCGTCACGTCGAATTTCAAATCCTCGGGGACCATCACGGCAACGTCGTCCATCTCGGCGAGCGCGAGTGCTCGATTCAGCGGCGCCATCAGAAGCTGATTGAAGAATCGCCGTCGCTGGCGCTGAGCGAAAAAATGCGCCGCAAGATGGGCGGCATCGTGATCGACGCAGCCAAGGCGGTCCAGTACCAGAACGCTGGAACCTTCGAGTTCCTGATGGATCCGGAAGGGCGCTTCTACTTCATGGAAGCGAACACCAGGCTGCAGGTCGAACATCCGGTCACCGAAATGGTCACCGGCATCGATATTGTCAAAGAACAGATTCGCGTCGCGGCGGGCGAACGGCTGTCGTTCAAGCAGAGCGAGGTGACGTTCACCGGCCACTCGATTGAGTGCCGCGTCAACGCCGAAGACCCCGAGACCTTTGTACCGTCGCCCGGGATGATTCATGTCTTCAGCACGCCGGGTGGACCGGGTGTCCGGATCGAGACGTTCGCGCATTCCGAGTGCGCCATCTCGCCGTATTACGACTCGATGATCGCCAAAATCATCGTCCACGGCCGCGACCGGCAGGAAGCGATTGCCCGGATGCGCCGCACCCTCGAGATGACGACGATCGAGGGGATCAAAACGACGATTCCGCTGCACCTCCGGATCATGCAGGACCCCGACTTCATCGCCGGCCACGTGGACACCTCGTTCATGGAGCGGTTCCTCCAGCGTACGGCTCGGGGCGGCAGTCTCGCCGAGGCTGTGTAGCTGCGGTTCCCGCGACTCAATGCGATCGTCGATGCCGACGTTGCCGGCCGGGTGGGATGGTCAATCCCGACACTTGCCGCGGCGTTTCTCGACGGTGGAGCACGCTTTCTCCAACTCCGCGCCAAATCGTTGCCGGGCGCCGCGCTGCTCGACGCGGCAACTGCCGTGGTTCAGCTCGCACACGCGCAAAGCGCGATCGTGATCGTCAACGATCGTGCTGACATTGCGCGTTTGAGCGGCGCCGACGGCGTGCACGTTGGCCAAACCGATCTCTCACCGGCCGCCGTTCGGCGCGTGCTCGGCAGCGGCATCGTCGGCCGCTCGACGCACACGATTGCCGAACTCGAGATCGCGGCACACGAACCGGTGGACTACGTAGCGGTTGGACCGGTGTTTGGCACCTCGACGAAAGACACCGGGCACGATCCGGTGGGCCTTGAAATGGTTCGGCGAGCCGCGGCCGGTGGACGGCCGGTGGTGGCGATTGGCGGCATCACTCTGGACAATGCCTTGTCGGTGATTGCGGCGGGCGCGCGCTCGGTCGCCGTCATCAGCGATCTGATGACCGGCGGCGATCCGGCGGCGCGCGTGCGGGCCTATGTCGAGCGACTCTCTTGCGTATAATGTGCGGGTTTCCATCGACGAACACACCGGCGGCAGGGGCCTCCGGAGCAGAAACGCAGACTGAGAGGAATTAGTGGCTGGCTCCTTGTTTCGAACCAAGTCAATCGATCGCCTCTTGGTAGACGCCTCTGCCAGCGGCGAGGGCACGCTGAAGCGGACCCTTGGCCCGTTGGCGCTGATTGCGCTTGGCATCGGCGCCATCATCGGCGCTGGTTTGTTCGTGCGCACCGCTGCCGCGATCGCCGAGCGCTCGGGTCCGTCCGTGACCCTCGCGTTCATCGTCGCCGGCATCGGTTGCGCGTTCGCCGGTCTGTGCTACGCAGAATTCGCGTCGATGATTCCAATTGCCGGCAGCGCGTATACCTACTCCTACGCGACCATGGGCGAACTGGTCGCGTGGATCATCGGCTGGGACCTGGTGCTCGAGTACGCGGTCGGCGCGGCGACCGTGGCGATCGCATGGAGCGAATATTTCAACAAGGTGCTCGAGTTCGTCGGCTTGCACGTTCCGTATCAGTGGTCGCACTCACCGCTGGAAACGATGAACGGCGTCACCGGCATCATGAACGTTCCAGCGGTAGTCATCCTGCTGGCGTTGTCGCTGCTGCTGATTCGCGGCACGCAGGAATCGGCGTTCGTCAACGCCATCATCGTGGTCACCAAAGTGGTGATCGTGTTGATGGTGATCGTGATCGGCTGGGGCTTCATCAATCCGGCGAACCACACGCCGTACATTCCCGAACCGACGACCTATACGACGGCTCAGGGAGTGACCCATCCCTACGGCGGCATCATGGGGATACTCGGCGCAGCCGGCGTGGTGTTCTTCGCCTTCATCGGCTTCGACGCCGTTTCGACGGCCGCGCAGGAAGCCAAGGATCCCAAGCGCGACATGCCAATCGGCATTCTCGGCTCGCTGGTCGTCTGCACCGTTCTCTACGTGCTGTTCTCACACGTGCTGAGTGGCGTCGCGACGGTCCAGGATTTCCGGACCGCCGGCAAGGAAGCGTCGGTGGCTTATGCCATCACGACCTACATGACCGGTTACGGCTGGCTGGCCAAGTTCGTCACCGTTGCGATTCTCGCCGGCTTCTCGTCGGTGATTCTGGTGATGCTGCTCGGACAGTCGCGGGTGTTCTACTCGATGAGCCACGACGGCCTCGTCCCGCGGATTTTCTCGGACGTCCATCCGAAGTACAAGACACCGTATAAATCGAACATGTTGTTCTTCGTGTTCACTTCGCTGTTCGCAGCCTTCCTGCCGGAAAGCATCGTCGGCGAAATGACCAGCATCGGGACCTTGTTTGCGTTCATGCTGGTGTGTGCGGGCGTCTGGATCATGCGGAGCCGCCGCCCCGATATTCCGCGCGGCTTCACGGTACCGGCACTGCCGTTGGTGTCGATCCTGGGCATCCTCGTCTGCGGCTCGATGATCTACGGACTTGGCTGGACGAACTGGCTGCGGTTAGCGGTTTGGCTGGTGATCGGCCTGGTGTTCTACTTCGCCTATGGCATGAGCCACAGCAAACTGCAGACGAGCGGTCGCTAGCGCGGCCGAATCCAGGCGTGTCAACGGTGAAGGGCGATCGCCGGTTCCGGCTGCAAGGGCCGGGACTTGCCGTCGCCTTTCTCATTTTGATCCTGGCCGGCGGAACGCTCGGTTACCACTGGATTGAAGGGTGGCCGTTCTGGAAGTCGTTCTACGTAACCGTGGCCGCCATTACCACGGTCGATCTTCCCGAGCTGTCGCCCGGCGCCCAGCCGTTCACCATCGTGCTGCTGTTCGCGGGCATCAGCGCGGCGCTTTACACGTTCACTCTGCTCGCGACGTTGGTCGTCGAGGGCGGCCTTCCGAAGCGGCTGCAACGCCGCCGGTACGAACGCATGCTCGAAAGCCTCAGCGACCACTTCATCATTTGCGGCTACGGCCGCATCGGCAGCATCGTCGCGGCGCAGTTTCGCCGTCAGAGCATTCCGTTCGTCGTCGTCGAACGCGATGGTGCGCGAATGCAGGCGGCGATGGATGACGGCGCGCTCGCGGTCGAAGCGGACGCCAGTCGCGAAGAAGTGCTGAAGCGGGTCGGCATCGAACGCGCACGCGGACTGGTGGCCGCGGTCGGCACCGACGCCGAAAACGTGTATGCCGTCCTGTCGGCACGCGTGATGCGGCCGGACTTGTTCATCGTCAGCCGCGCCGAGACGGAAGATGCGAAGCAGAAACTGAAGCGGGCCGGCGCCGATCGCGTGCTCTCGCCGTATCAGATTGGCGCCATCCAAATCGCCCAGACCGCCCTGCGGCCGGCAGTCGTCGATTTCGTCGAGCTGGCGACCAGCTCCGACAACATGGAGCTTGCGATTGAAGAGATTCCGATTGCAGCCAAGTCGGTGCTGGTGAACCAGTCGATCCTGAATGCGAACCTGCGACAGAAATACGGCGTGATTGTCGTCGGTATTCAGCGCCAGGATCGCAGCATGGAATTCAATCCCGAGCCGGATACGGTGATTCGCTCGGGCGACAAGCTGGTGGTGCTGGGGCGGCCGGATCCGATGAAAAAACTGGAAAGCGAAGCGGCGGGAGTGTAGTCGGCGATGAGGCGAGCGCGGGCGGTGTCCTTCCGCGGCGCTTACGCGCCGCTCGCCGAACTGCATGGTCCTCACCTCAGCGGCGCTCACCTGGCGACATCCACGCCGCGACAAAAACTCCGTTAACGCTGCTGCTCTGCTGCCTCGGCGCATAGGCGGTGTCCATCGGAGCGCCGGTTTATTTGATAAAAAGAGGTGCGGCGTGGATGTGCAGGATGACCAACCAATATAGGGACTGAGATGACCGCACGAGTACTCGACGGCAAAGCCGTCGCCGATCAGATTCGCGCGGAAGTGGCACCGAGCGTCGCCGAGTTCACGGCGCGCGTCGGCCGGCCGCCGGGCCTCGGCATTGTTCTCGTCGGCGACGACCCCGCGTCGGAAATCTACGTTCGCGCGAAGCTGAAATCGGCGTCGGACGCCGGATTGCGTGCCGACCTGGAACGATTGCCGGCGAGTGCCACGCTGGAACAGGTACTGACCGTGGTCGAGCGGTTGAACCGGAGCGACGCACACGACGGAATCCTGGTGCAGTCGCCGCTGCCGGCCGCAATCGGCGACGACGCCGAGCGGCTGGTGTTTGATGCGGTGAGTCCCGAAAAAGATGTCGACGGCTTACATCCGTCGAATGTCGGCCGCCTCGTGCAGAACCGGGCGTCGTTGGTGGCGTGCACGCCGTCGGGCGTCATCGAACTGCTGGAGCGCTCGGGTATCACGATCGCTGGTGCGCGCGCTGTCGTGCTGGGCCGCAGCGACATCGTCGGCAAGCCGATGGCGCTGCTGTTGCTGCATCATCATGCGACCGTGACGATCTGTCATTCGCGGACGCCGCAACTGGCGAAGACTGCGTCCGAGGCGGACATTCTGGTTGCGGCAATCGGCCGGCCGGGATTCGTGACGACCGATTTCATCAAGCCGGGCGCCGCGGTCGTCGACATCGGAACGACGCACCTGAACGAGCGGCAAGCGGTGGAGCGGCTGTTTCCTGTTGGCTCGAAGCGTCACGACGCGTTCCTCAAGCGCGGCTCGCTGGTGGTCGGCGATGTGCATCCCGACGTGGCCAACGTCGCCGGGGCGCTGTCGCCGGTGCCCGGTGGTGTGGGTCCACTGACGGTTGCGTTGCTGCTGCGAAATACCCTCAGGGCCGCGCGGGACCGGGCGGACCGCAAAGGCAGGTAACGGTGTTGAAAGTCGCGTTGACCGGCGGGATCGCGACCGGCAAGACCTACGTCGCGGCGAAGCTGCGCGCCAAGGGCATTCCGGTTCTCGATGCCGACGCGCTGGCGCACGGTGTGATGGCGGCCGGGACCGAAGCCACTGCCGCGATCGCGGCGCGCTTCGGCGCCGACATCCTGGCTGGCGACGGCAGCGTGAACCGCGCGAAGCTGGGCCCGATTGTCTTTGCCGATCCCGCGGCCCGACGCGAGCTCGAGGCCATCGTGCATCCGGCGGTGCATCGCGCCACTGAAGCGGGCATTCGCGCGTTCGAGTTGACCGGCGATTACACCATGGCTGTCGTCGACGTCCCATTGCTGTTCGAAACCGGCGGGGACAAGAAGTTCGATCGCATCATCGTCACGACTTGCCCGGTGGAGATGCAGATTGCGCGGATGGGCGAGCGCGGGCTGAGCGAGGCGGCGGCGCGCCAGCGGCTTGCGGCGCAACTACCGGGCGGCGTGAAAGCTGCCGGCGCCGATTGCGTGATCGACACCAGCGGGACGTTCGAACAGACCGACCGGCAGATCGACAGCTGCCTCGCATCGCTGACGTGATGGACCGTGTAACGCGGTGGGCCGCCTCCGCTCCTCCGGATCTGACCCGCGATCTGCCCCCCGATCCGACCCCGGATCGGATCCCGTCATGCTTCGACTTCGGTAGGGTCCTGCGCCGGAGCGATCCGCTCCTCCACGAACGTGTTCCAGTCGTGGCAGTGCGGGCATTGCCACAACAGCTCGGTGCTGCGGTAGCGGCACCGCATGCAGACGTGCGGATCGAGATAGAACACCGCGTGCTGAGTCAGCTCGGTATAACGGTCGACCAGCCCCTGGGGATGGTGAAGCTGGCCAAGCGCGCGCCAGATCGCCTGATGGATGCTGAGGGCGTGCGGGTTTTGCACAAGGGCAGCAAACAGTAGATCGAGCGCCTCGCGTGGCTGCTGCGCGGCCGCGAGATGACGCGACAGGGCCAGCCGTGCGCGCCAGTCTTGCGGATTGGTTTCGATCAGACGACGGCAGAGCCGCGTAAACCGCTCTGGATTACCGGTTCGCAGCGCCAGCGACTCGAGCCGATCGAAGGTGAGGTAGGCGCGGTCCGGCGCGATGTCGATCAGCCGTTCCCAGATTGTTGCCGCTTCGCGTTCGTTGCCTTCGGCCACGCGGACGTCGCCGAGATTCAGGTACGCGGGCACTGCGCGCGCGTCGAGGCCGATTGCGGCTTCGAAGCGTCGCGTCGCTTCGGCGTAATCCTTCCGCCGCATTGCTTCGAGGCCGATCTCGTTTTCGAGAAACGCGAGAATCGCCTCGCTCTGCGGCCGCGATTCGGTGGCCGTCAACTGATTGAGGCGCTCGCGGGTATCGTAGGCCTCGCTCCACTGGTGCTGCTCTTCGTGCAGTTTCTGCAGGTTGACCAGCGCGTACTCATTTTTCGGTTCGAGCCGCAGGACCTCGTTGAAGGCTTCGAGTGCGCGATCGACGAAGCCGCCGCGCTTATAGTCCAGGCCCAGGCAGAGCAGGACGTAGGCATGCTCGAGCGTCGTCAGCCGCGGCCGCTGCAGCAACCCCTGATGCACGGTGATCGCCTTGCCAACCTGACCCTTCTCGCGATAGAGGTTGCCGAGAATCATGTGGACTTCGAGCGCGTCAGGATCGACGCTGGCGGCGCGCGACAGTTCTTCGATCGCGAGATCGATCTGGTTGGCGACCAGGAAGTTCAGGCCGAGGATGTAGTGCGGCGACTCGCGCGCCTTGCGGCGGTCGAACCACTGGCCGTCGCGCAGCTTGTAACGCTCCCACGCTTTGCCGATTGTCAGGCCGGCCAGCAGTGCGAAGAGCGCGGCGAGGAGCGGGGCATAGGAACTCACGCCTGTTGCGCTTCTCCTTCTGCCAGGTAGGCGGCGACCAGGCCGTCCCACTTGGCCTGAGCCTTGAGGATCAGTTCGATCAGCTCGCGCGCCGCACCGTCACCACCGCGTGCGCCGCTGATCCAGTGAACGCGTTCGCGCACTTCGGCCACCGCGTCGGCGGGCGCCGCGGCGAGACCGGCGCGCAGCAGCACCGGCAGGTCGAGCACGTCGTCACCCATATACGCGACCTGCTCGTTTTCCAGAAGCAGCTCGTCGACGATCTGTTCGTAGGTTTCGAGCTTGCTGACGACGCCTTGATGGACCAGTGTAATTCCGAGCTGCGCGGCGCGCTGCGTGGTGGTCGCCGCCGTCCGGGCGGAGAGTAACCCGACCGTCAATCCCAACCGCGACGCCCACACGATCGCCGAGCCGTCCTTGATGTCGAACCGTTTGCTTTCTGTTCCGTCGGCATGCAGCAGTATCTTCCCGTCGGTCAAGACGCCGTCCACGTCGAACAGCAGGAGACGAACTTTCGCCGCACGGGCTGCTATGTCCAATTGACAATCCCGAATCGACCATGAATCCGCAATCCAAGATCCCTAGTCCACAATTTAGAACAGGTCCATCCTCCACAGATCGTGCAGATGGACGACGCCGGCGACGCGCTTCGGCTGGTCGCCGCCGGTCACCACGATCGACGTAATCTTCCGCAGCTCCATGATGTTGAGCGCCTGCGCCGCGAGCGTCGATCGCGCCAGCGTGATCGGGTTGCGCGTCATGACGTCGGCGGCGGTCATGCCCATGATGTCGGCGTCGCGTTCCATTTGCCGCCGCAAGTCGCCGTCCGTGATGATGCCGAGCAGCACCGGGTCGCCGCTGCCGTCGTCATCAACGACGCAGGTCATCCCGAGCCCCTTGCGCGACATCTCGTAGATCACATCGCGCATCCTGGTGGCGGCGCTGACGCGCGGGCATTTATCGCCCGCATTCATCAGCGCCTCCACGCGCATCAGCCGCTTGCCCAGCTTGCCGCCCGGATGCAGGTTGGCGAAATCTTCTTCCTTGAATCCTTTGGCGACCAGCAGGGTCATCGCCATCGCATCGCCCAGTGCAAGCGCCGCGGTGGTGCTCGCGGTCGGCACCAGGTTCATCGGACAGGCTTCTTCGGTGACGCTGCAGTCGAGCGCAACATCCGCGGCCTGCGCGAGGGTCGATTTGGGGCCGCCGGTAATCGCGATCAGCCTGGCCCCAAGTCGCCGAATCGTTTCGAGCAGGCGCAGCAGTTCGTCGGTTTCGCCGCTGTACGACAACGCCAGCACGACGTCGTCTGCGGTGATGACGCCGAGGTCTCCATGGGTCGCTTCGGCTGGATGAAGGAAGAACGCCGGCGTTCCGGTACTCGTCAGGGTGGCGGCGATCTTTCGGCAGATGATTCCAGACTTACCCATGCCGGTGACAATCACCCGACCCTTGCACTGGAGCAGCAACTGCACTGCACAGTCGAAGCGCGCATCGAGACGATCGACCAATGCGAGAATCGCCGCAGCCTCGGTTTCGAAGACACGGCGTGCGAGCGTGCGGTCAGCCACGGGCGCGCACCTCGTGCTGCCGCGCCACCGCGTCGATCGCGAGTAACCGCCGCAGCAGCGGTTCGAGCCGGTCGAGGTGAAGCGCGTTTTGCGCGTCACTCTTCGCACGCGACGGATCCTCATGCACCTCGAGAAACACCGCGTCTACGCCCGCAGCGACGCCCGCTGACGCCAGTGGTTCGATGTACTCGGCCTGGCCGGCAGTGACGCCGTCGCCGCCACCGGGCAGTTGCAGGCTGTGAGTCACGTCGAAGACCACCGGAACGCCAAGCGCGCGAATCAGCGGAAACGCGCGCATATCGACCACCAGGTTGTGATAGCCAAAACTGGTGCCACGCTCGGTGATCAGGACGCGCGGGTTTCCGCTTTCGGCGACTTTCGCGATCGCGTGCCGAACGTCGTCCGGCGCGAGGAACTGGCCTTTTTTGATGTTGATCACGCGTCCGGTTCTGGCCGCCGCAACCAGCAAGTCGGTTTGCCGGCAGAGGAATGCCGGAATCTGCAGAATGTCGGCGACGTCGGCCGCCGGCTGCGCGTGGGCTGGTTCGTGAATGTCGGTGAGGATCGGCACGCCGAGCGCGGCCTTGATCCCCGCCAGCACGCGAAGTCCCTCGTCGAGGCCCGGTCCGCGGAACGAGCGGATCGAGGTGCGGTTCGCTTTGTCGTACGACGCTTTGAAGATGTAAGGAAAACCGCTGCGTCGCGCGATGTCGGCAACGCGCCCCGCGATCTCGTGAGCGTGCTGCTCGCTTTCGATCACACATGGGCCGGCGATCAGGGCCAGCGGCGCGCCGCCGCCGATCGCGATCGAGCCGGCCTGAACGGGAGTCACTGACACATTATAGAGGCCAGCAAAGGCGGGAGCCGGTCCCGCCGTTCCTGGCCCGGGAGATCACGCTCGCATGGCGACGCTACTCGCCGCGTCGCGCGCATTGGTCTTATGTTGGTACGACGCGCCGACAAACGCCGCGAACAGCGGATGCGGCCGCGTCGGCTTCGACTTGAACTCGGGATGGAACTGTACCGCGAGGTACCACGGGTGGCCCGGCAGTTCGGCGATCTCGACGAACTTGCCGTCCGGCGATCGGCCTGAAATCCGCAGCCCCGCCTCATGCAGCGTCTTTTCGTAGAGGCAGTTGAATTCGTAGCGATGACGGTGCCGTTCGTGAATCAGTGAGGCGCTGTAGACCCGCTGTGCCAACGATCCCGGAGCCAGTTCGCAGGCGTACGAGCCGAGACGCATCGTGCCGCCGAGATCGTCGACGCCGAGCAGGTCGCGGAGTTTGTAAATCACCTTGGTCGGCGTTTCGGGACTGCATTCGGTGGAGTCCGCGTCCGCCAGGCCGGCGACGTTGCGCGCATACTCGACCGTCGCCCATTGGAATCCGTAGCAGATCCCGAAATACGGGATCAGCCGTTCGCGGGCGATCTGCGCGGCTTTCATCATGCCGCGCGTGCCGCGATTGCCGAAGCCGCCGGGGACGAGGATGCCGTCGGCGCCGTCGAGCAGCGATTCGCCGTTGGGCTCTTCGAGCGCCTCGGCTTCGATCCACTTGATATTCACTTTGACGCGGTGCGGGAAGCCACCGTGGTAGAGCGCTTCGTTGAGGCTCTTGTAGGAATCCTCGTAACCAACATATTTGCCGACGACGTGAATGGTCAATTCGTCGATCGGGTTCTTGATGCCGCTGACCAGCGTCTCCCACTCCTGCATCCGCCGCTCGGTCTGCGGCAAGTGCAAGTACTTCAGCACGATCTTGTCGAGGCCTTCGGCCGCAAGCACGCCGGGCACCTCGTAGATCGACGCAACATCCTTCGCGGTGATCACCGCTTCTTCGTCGACGTCGCAAAACAACGCGATCTTTCGCTTGATGTCCGAGTCGAGATAGCGATCGGTGCGGCAGAGCAGAATGTCGGGTTGAATACCGATCGATCGCAAATCGCGCACGCTGTGCTGGGTCGGCTTGGTTTTCAGCTCGCCGGCAGCGCCGATGAACGGCACCAGTGTCAGATGGATGTAGAGCGAGTTGTCGCGGCCTACTTCCTGCCGGAACTGGCGGATGGCTTCGAGAAACGGCAGGCTCTCGATGTCGCCGACCGTCCCGCCGATTTCGACGAGCACAATGTCGACGTCCTTGGCGACCGCGCGAATCGCGTCTTTGATTTCATTGGTGATGTGCGGAATCACCTGGACGGTGCGGCCCAGATAATCGCCGCGCCGTTCTTTGGTGATGACGCTCTGATAGATTTTGCCGGTCGTCCAATTCGAGTTCTTGGTGGTGACGGTGTTGGTGAATCGCTCGTAATGTCCGAGATCGAGGTCGGTTTCCGCGCCGTCGTCGGTGACGAACACTTCGCCGTGCTGGTACGGGCTCATCGTGCCGGGATCGACATTGATATACGGATCGAACTTCTGCATCGTCACCGTGTAGCCGTGGCCCTCGAGCAGACAACCGACTGATGCTGCGGCGAGACCTTTACCCAACGACGAGACCACGCCGCCGGTGACGAAGATGTACTTGGGGGTTCGTCCGTCCATTGACGCTCCTCAGCTCGACGTTGGCGCCGCGAGCAGGCGGCGGACCTGTTCCAGGTCTTCGGGCGTATTCACTTCCATCGACTCGTACTTGCTCTCGACCGCTTTGATCCGGATGCCGTGCTCCAACGCGCGCAGTTGCTCGAGCGCTTCCGCCCGTTCGAGCGGCGTGGGCTCGAGGGCCGCCAGGACCAGCAGGGCGCTACGGCGGTAGGCGTAAAGGCCGATATGTTTGTACATGGGCGGCCAGCCACCCCGGGGATCGCGAAGGTGCGGGATCGGCGCGCGCGAAAAATACAGCGCAAACCCGCCACGGTCGATGACCAGCTTCACGACGTTCGGGTTGGTCAGCTCGCTCTCCTCGGTGATGCGACGAAACACCGTGGTCATCTGCAGCGCTGGGTCGGATGCGAACGGCGCCACCAGCTCGGCGATCGTTCCCGGGTCGAACAGCGGCAGATCGCCCTGGACGTTAACGACGACGTCGCAGTCGATGCTGGCCGCGACTTCAGCGAGGCGATCGGTTCCGGTTTCGTGCCATTTGGTCAGCCGCACTTTGCCGCCGAACTCGTTGACGCGCGTCGCAATCCGCAGGTCGTCGGTGGCGACAATCGTTTCGGCGACGATCGGCGAACTCGCCGCGCGCCGGAACACATGTTCGACCATCGGTCGTCCGTCTAAATCCGCGAGCGGTTTGCCGGGAAGCCTTGTCGAAGCGTATCGGGCGGGGATGATGGCGACGATCTTGAGCGGATTGTTTGAATCGACTTTCGACGCAGTCGATGCAGGGTGCACGACGAATAATAACACAGTCGCAAAACGCCTCCGCGGCGCGCCGCGCGGTTTGCCGCTGCAACCCGGCGCGCCGTGCTACGATTCGAGCTGTACCAGATGCACGTGAATCGGACGGTGACGATCGTGCTCGGCGGTGGCGCGCTGGCTGCCTGGCTTGCCGGTGCGGCAACATCGAATCGTGCCGTTCCGGATCCGGTTGTGCCACCACGCGCGCACATCGACGCGCGCGGCGCGGACCTTGCGAACGAGATTGCGCGACTGCGCGAACATCTGCGCCCGGCGTCGACGCCGCGCGCGCCGGCACGCAATGTCTTCCGTTTTTCCGCCGCACCGGAGCCGCCGCTTCCGCTATCGGCGCAGCCTCCCGCACTGGTCGAAGCACCGGTCGCTCCAAAGCAGGTCCCGTTGGCGCTGCGGTTGTCGGGCATCGCCGAAGATCCTGGACCCGAAGGCCCGGTCCGCGTCGCGATCATCGCCGGCGACGGGCAGTTGTACATGGCGAAGGTCGGCGATCTGGTGACGCCCCGTTATCGCGTCACGCAGATTGCGGCGGACGTCGTGGAACTGCTGGATCTCGAAGACAACAGTACGCGACGCCTTGCACTCAAATAGCAACCACTGAAGCACGAAGCCAGTGCCTTCGCGGCTTCGTGTCTTCGTGATCATCCGAGCGCTCGACTGATGGCAGTCGCCGTCATCATCAACCCGATCTCCGGCGGCGGACGCGCCGGCCCTCCGGAGCCGCGCGCGCGGCTGGCGGCTGCGATCATCGAGCAGCACGGCGACGTTCCCGAAATCGTGGTTACCGAGCGCGCCGGTCATGCCAGGCAGCTGGCAAAGTCGGCGCTCCAGCGCGGCGCGCGGCTGGTGCTGGCGTGGGGTGGCGATGGAACGATCAACGAAGTCGCCTCCGCGCTCGCGTTCGACGAATCAACCGCGTTCGGAATCATTCCGGCTGGCTCGGGAAATGGGTTGGCGACAGAACTCGGGATCAGCCGCGATCCGGCTGCCGCGCTGGCGCAGGCATTGAAAGCCGCGCCGCGGCGAATCGACGCCGGCGAGCTGGGCGGGCATCTCTTCTTCAATGTCGCCGGCATTGGCATCGACGCCTCCATCGCCGCGCGCTTCAACGATCCGGCGAACGTGACGCGCGGACTGCTCGGCTATGCAAGGCTGACCGGCCAGGCGCTGTTCGCCTATATTCCCGCGTCGTATCGCATCACTGCCGATCCGGGCGGATCACGCGTGGCAATGCGCGCCGTGCTGGTCAGCTTTGCCAACGGCGCCCAGTACGGCAACAACGCGCGTGTCGCACCACGCGCCCGCGTCGATGACGGCGTGTTGGATATGGTCATCGTCGAGGAGCGTTCGCGCATTCGCACGTTGATGTCGGTGCCGAAGTTGTTCACGGGTGGCGCCGAGCGTGTGCCGGGATGCACCATCGCGCAAATCCGTCACGCGACAATTGAATGCGACACGCCGATGACCTACCACGTCGACGGAGAGACTGTGCAAGGCGGCACGTCGTTGACCGCACGCGTGCACCCCGGCGCGCTGTGGATAGCGGCCTGAAAGCTCGTGACTGATCGAACGAACGCCTTGGCCGTCGTTCTGGCGATCGGCGTATCAACAGTTTCCTTTGCGTGGAACACGCGTGTCGCGGCCGGGTCCGATGCATTCGGCTACGTCAGCCAGGCCGACCTCTGGCTGAAGGGAAATCTGTTCATCGATCAATCCTTCGCGGCGGACGTCCCCTGGCCGATGGCGCGCTGGACGTTTACGCCACTCGGCTACCGTCCCGAAGTTGACGGTTTCCGGATCGTGCCGGCTTATGCGCCAGGTTTGCCGTTGTTGATGGCGGCAGGAAAGTGGATCGCCGGCGCCTGCGCGGTGTACTGGATTGTGCCGCTCGCGGCCGGGCTCCTGGTCCTCGCAACTTTTGCGATCGGCCGTTTGGTCGCGCAACCGCTGGTCGGGCTCGGCGCGGCGTGGTTGATTGCGACCAGTCCGACGGTTCTGTTCATGTCGATGGCGCCGATGAGTGACGTCCCGGCTGCCGCCGCCTGGGCCACCGCGACCGCTCTGGTTCTGTTTTCGGCGACCGCGGCGGCGAATGCGAATGCGTCGATGATCAGCGCCGCGGTTGGCGGACTCGCTGCAGGCCTTGCGATTCTGATTCGTCCGAATCTCGCACCGCTCGCAGCGGTTCTCGCGCTGTGGTTGATCACTCGGCGCCAGTTCGTAGGCGTGAGCGTCTTCGCAGTTTTCGCGTCCGCCGGCGGTATTGCGGTTGCGGTCATTAACGTGCGGTTGTACGGATCGGCGCTTCGATCCGGTTACGACCTGACCGATGCGTTCGCCATGGCGAACGTCGTGCCCAACCTCGCCCGTTATGGCCGCTGGTTGGTCGAAGCGGAAACGCCGATCGCGTTGGGCAGCCTGGTGTGGCTGGCATGGACACGCCGATGGCTGCTGGTGACGCTGGTCGCGGCGGTATGGGCGAGCTACCTTCTTTATGTCCCCTGGGACGCGTGGTGGTACCTGCGGTTTCTGCTACCGGCCTGGCCGATGATGGCCGTTGGCAGCGCACTGCTGCTGACGCGGTTGCCACGCAGCGGAGCGGTCGCCGCGTTTGTCGCGCTGGGGTTGATCGGCGTCGCACAAGCCTGGCGGCGTGACGCGTTTCACGAAGCGGCGGGGGAGTCCAAGTACGTCGAGGTCGCACGAGTCGTCGAGTCGCTGACCAACCCGAACGCGGTGATCATTTCGGCGCAACACAGCGGAACGTTGCGCTACTACGCCGGCCGGATGACCCTGCGCTGGGATGTCGGCGATCCGGCGTGGCTGGATCGCACGGTCAGCTGGCTCGCGGCGCATGGCCGCGATCCCTATCTGGTGCTCGAGGAAACAGAAATCGACGCGTTGCGCGCGAAAGCGGGATCATCGAGCATCGTTGCCCGCGTCGACTGGACACCGATGGTCGCGTTCCGAGGCGGTGCCGTCAAGCTATTCGACGCCGTCAACCGCGAACCCGGACAGCCGGTTGTTCAAAACAAGGCGTCGTTGACCGTTGACGGCTGTCCGGCGAACAAATGGATCGGAATGCCTAGGTAGACCCGACACACAGACTGTCGGCCGCTTTGGCCGCGGTTCGCAGCGCCGTAAATAGCGCGCGCCACTGGGTCGGTGTCATCGCCTGTTGAACCGACCGCTGCGCCTTTTGCCAATGCGGCCGCGCGTCCTGCAGCCTGGCGCGCCCGGCGGCGGTGAGACCAATCCTCCGCTCGCGGCGATCCAGCGTCGGCAGCCTGGCCACCCATCCATTGCGTTTGAGGATGTTGAGATTCCGTGACACCGTCGTTTTATCCAGTCCGTGATGTCGTCCGAGGATCGTTTGCGTACACGGACCATCGCTGTCGAGCGTAGACAGCAACGCGAACTGCGCCGCTTCGAGACCGGCGCTGCGCAACTGCTGATCGTAGACTCGCGTCAACATCCGCGCCAGCTGGCGCGCTGACGCGCAGGCGCACCCGAGTTCGGCGATGGTGCCATCGTCCTCGCGTAGCGGCGCGCGGCGTCGGTGCGTCATCGATCCAGGCCCTGCGGCGGGGCTGCTGGAGGGGTCAGCAGGAATCGGAGCGGTGTAAGCGGACCTAGCGGCATGAATTCGAACGTCGCCAGATTCGATTTGATCAGCGGCAGCGCATCGGTGATGGTCTTGGCCTCTTCGACGGACTTCGCGTTCATGATGAAGACGACGCCGCGGCCGTCGCCGCGCGCAAACCACTGCTGGATCTTGCCGTCCAGATAGAGCTTGACCGTGTCGCTGACTTCCTGCGGCATGGTGTTCAGCAGAGCGGTGCGGTCGAGACCTGGCTTGACGGTCAGCGTGGCGAGCACCGCGGTAATCGGTGGCGGAGCAGCCGCCGGCTGCGCTCCCGCCGCGACTGGCATCAGAGTCGCCACCATGACGATCCCACAGCGAATTGTCGATTTCATTGAATGCTCCTCACCGTTGTATATACAACATTATGGACGGTCAGCGCCACTCTTTTTGTCAGGAGCAGGATCTGAAGCTTACAGTCGGATTACCCAGGCGTCTCTGATTGCGGGAACGCGGCGAATCTCGTCCATCGCCCGCTCCAGGCTGCTCGATCCTGGTACGTCGTCCACGTTGACGATGCCGATCGCTCCGCCCTCGCCGCGGCCGAGCGCAAAGTTCGCGATGTTGACGCGGTGACGGCCGAGGATCGTGCCGACCTCGCCGATGACCCCCGGTTGGTCGTCGTTGCGGATGATCAGCATCGTGCCGCCGAGCGGTGCTTCGACGTCGACACCGCGAACCGATACCAGCCGCAAGCTGTCGTGACCGAACACTGTTCCTTCAACCCAGCGCTCGCCGGCGTCGGTGTGAAGCTTCACCGACAGGAGGCTGGTGAAGTGGCGCGCGCGCGAGCTTCGCGATTCGACAATGTCGATGCCACGCTCGCGTGCTGCGGCGCGAGCGTTGACCATCGACACGCCCCCCGACAGAATCGGCCGAAGCGCGCCGGCGGCTGCGCTGGCGGCCAGAACGTCGACGCCGCGACTTTCGACGAGCGCCCCGTAGTAACGGACACCGATCGCTTCGATCCGCGCCATCCCCATTTGCGATATCAGCGCGCCAAGCCGGTCGGCGAGTCGAATCCATGGCTGGAGCCGCTGCATCTCATCTGGATGCACCGACGGGAAGTTCACCGCGTTGCGGACCACTCCATTCAACAGAAAATCGCGAACCGTCGCTGCCGTGTCCATGCCGACCAGTTCTTGTGCTTCCTCCGTTGACGCCGCGATATGCGGCGTGGCGATGATTTGCGGGAGTTGGGCGAGCGACCAATCGGCCGGTGGTTCGGTTTCGAACACGTCAAGCGCGGCAGCAGCGACCGTGCCCTGATCGATCGCTCGGCGAAGCGCTTCTTCATCGATCAATTCCCCTCGAGCCGTGTTGATCAGGCGGATTCCGGGCTTGCATTGTCTGAAGCGGTCGTCGTTAAAGAGATGTTTGGTGTCCGGCGTTGATGGCAGATGCAACGTCAAATAGTCGGCCGTCGCGCACACTGCTTCGAGCGACATCAGCTCGACGCCAAGCACCGTGGCGACGTCCTTGGCGATGAACGGATCATGCGCGACAACACGCATGCCGAAAGCCCGGGCGCGCTGGGCCACTTCCTGGCCGATGCGCCCAAGCCCGGCGACACCCAGTGTCTTGCCGCGCAGCTCGTTGCCAAGGAAGCGCTTCTTTTCCCACTTGCCCTCCTTCATCGCGCGATCGGCTGCCGGTACCGAGCGGGCAAGCGCCAGCATCAACGCGCAAGCGTGCTCGGCGACGCTGATGCTGTTCGCGCCGGGCGCATTGACGACCAGGATGCCGCGTGCGCTGGCGGCTTCGACATCCACGTTGTCGACACCGGTGCCGGCTCGTGCGACAATCCGCAGCCGCGGCGCGGCGGCCAGCAGGTCGGTCGTGACTTTGGTGGCGCTGCGCACCATCAATGCGTCGGCGTCGGCGAGGTCTTTGATGAGGTCGGCCGGCTTGCGGCCGGGGCGGGCATCAACCTCCCAGCCGCTTTCCGCGCGAAGCAAATCAAGCGCGGAAGCGGGGAGGTCGTCAGCGACTACAATTTTCAATGACTCTTGGCCGGGCCGAGCGAGCGGATGTAGTTGACCACGTCCCAGATCTGATGTTCGGTCAACTTGCTGTTGAAGCTCTTCATCCCCGTCCCTTTGGCGCCGTCCTTGATGACGAGAAAGATTTCACCGTCGGTGTCGCCGTGCTTCCAGTCGGCGTCGGTCAGGTTCGGCGGCTTCGGGTTCAACTCGGCACCCATCAGGCCGTCGCCGGCGCCGGTCTTGCCGTGGCAGTTGGCGCAGTTCTTCTCGTAAACTGTTTTGCCGGCGGCGATTGATGTCGCGTCGGCAGCAACCGGATTCTTCTGCTTGGCGGCGTCCGGATGATGATGTGCGCCACCGGCCGGATGTTGAGTTTGCGCGAACATTAACGAGCCTGTCAGCACGATCACGTTGTACCACATGGTTCGAACTCTCCTTAACCTACCCCGCGCCTACAGTATAATCCGTCGGATCTATCGAGCCGCTCGGTCCGGCTGATGACGAGTGTTTTTGCCCTGCTGTGGTGCAATTCGCTAAATCGTTCGAAACTCGGTGCAACGATGGCGTAAATGGCGTCGCTTTCCACAGAGTTTTCCACAGCTTTCGTGGAAATCTTCAACGCCGACAGGTGACCTGACCTAAAACTTTTATGGCGACACCGATTACGCTGCAGAACGGACGACTGAACGTACCCGACGATCCGATCATTCCTTTCATCGAAGGCGACGGCACCGGCCCCGATATCTGGCGAGCCAGCGTGCGTGTGCTCGATGCGGCCGTCGAGAAGGCCTACGGCGGAAAAAAGAAGATCGCGTGGAAAGAAGTCTACGCCGGCGAAAAGAGTTTCAAGCAATTCAACAACTGGCTGCCCGACGAGACGGTCGAAGCGTTCCGGCGGTACTACGTCGGCATTAAAGGGCCACTCACCACTCCGGTAGGCGGCGGCATCCGCTCGCTCAACGTAGCACTGCGCCAGTTGCTGGACCTCTATGTCTGTTTGCGCCCGGTTCGCTGGTTCAAAGGCGTCCCGTCGCCGGTCAGGCATCCGGAAAAGGTCGACATGGTGATTTTCCGGGAAAACACCGAAGACATTTACGCCGGCATCGAGTATGCCGCTGGCACGGCCGACGCACAGAAGGTGCTGGATTTCTTCGCGAAGGAGTTTCCGAAGGAATTCAAGAAGATCCGCTTTGGTACCAGCGAGGCTTTAAAGCAGTGGCAGGCTCAGCTCGAGTCGATTGGCGCCCCAAAGCGTGATCTGTCGGTCGAAGTCGGCGTCGGGTTGAAACCGATCAGCCGCATCGGTACCGAGCGCCTCGTGCATAGCGCGATCAGCTACGCCGTCAGCGCCAAACGCAAGAGTGTCACGCTGGTCCACAAGGGCAACATCATGAAGTTCACCGAAGGGTCGTTCCGCGACTGGGGGTACCAGGTGGCGAAGGACTTTTTCGGCGCCGTCGAAATTGACGGCGGTCCGTGGTGCCGGATTCCCGACGGCAAGACAGGCGCCGGTATCGTCATCAAGGACGCGATCGCGGACATTACCCTGCAGCAGGTTCTGACGCGGCCCGACGAATTCGACGTCATTGCGACACCGAACCTCAATGGCGACTACTTGTCCGACGCCCTCGCCGCACAAGTGGGCGGGATCGGCATCGCGCCAGGCGGCAACATTAATTACGTCACCGGTCACGCCGTGTTCGAGGCGACACACGGGACGGCGCCGAAATACGCCAACCAGGACAAGGTGAATCCTGGTTCCGTGATTTTGTCGGGCGAAATGATGCTGCGTCACCTCAACTGGATCGCGGCGGCGGACCTGGTGGTGAAGGGGATGGACGGCGCCATCGGCGCCAAGCGCGTCACCTACGACTTCGCGAGGCTCATGGAGGGCGCGACGGAGTTGAAGACATCGGAGTTCGGGGACGCCATCATTAAGCACATGTAAAAGACTCTAAACGCAGAGTTCGCGAAGGTCGCAGAGTGGCTATTTGACTCTGCGCACTTCGCGAACTTTGCGTTTCGCGCTTACAGGAGAAGCTCGATGAACCGCAAAGTTACTGTCGTCGGAGGAGCAGGAAACGTCGGCGCCACGGTTGCCCGCGGAGTTGCGGACAAACAGTTGGCGGATGTCGTGATCATCGACATCGCCGATCAGAAAGCAGCCGGCGTCGGGCTCGACATGCTCGAGGCGTGTCCGGTCTGGGGCTCCGACGCGCGGGTCATGGGCACTGGCGATTACGCCGAGAGCGCCAACTCCGACATCGTGGTGGTCACGTCCGGCATGCCGCGAAAACCCGGAATGAGCCGGGACGACCTGCTGAACGTCAACTACAAGATCATGCAGCAGGTCACCGAGCAGGTGGTCAAGCATTCGCCGAAATGCATCATCATCCCGGTGTCCAATCCACTCGACGCGATGGCGCAGGCGGTTTACAAGCTCTCGAAGTTCCCGCGCGAACGGATCATCGGCATGGCCGGCGTGCTCGATTCCGCGCGGATGCGCGCGTTCATCGCCAAGGAACTGAACGTTTCGGTCGAAAACGTGCACGCCTTCGTCCTTGGCGGCCATGGCGACACGATGGTGCCGCTGCCGCGTTATTCAACCGTGGCCGGAATCCCAATCACCGATTTGATGGACAAGGCGACCATCGACCGCATCGTCGCGCGAACGGCGAGCGGCGGCGCGGAAATCACGCAGCTGGTTGGGACCAGTGCGTGGTATGCACCAGGTGCGTCGGTCGTGGAAATGGTCGAGGCGATCCTGCTCGACAAGCACAAGATCCTGCCGTGCTCGGTCTATCTCCAAGGTGAATACGGCGTCCGCGACCTGTTTGTCGGCGTTCCCTGCAAGCTCGGCGCGAAAGGGCTCGAGAAGATCATCGAAATCAAGCTCACCGCCGAAGAGGATGCCGCGTTCAAGAAGTCCGCGGCGGCCGTAAAGGAGTTGGTCGACGTCATCAAAGTTTAGGGTTCGGTAGCGGGTTCGGGGTAGCGGGTTCGGGGTAGTGGGTTCTTTGGGTTCGCGCCAGCGAACCTCGGAACGTCGCGAACCCGGCGAACCTCGGAACGTCGCGAACCCGGCGAACCCCGCGAACGTCCTGAACCCCGCGCTTTCGAGCGCTACAATGGACGCATGGCCCCCGATCCCGATCTCGTCGTCGTGCAAACCTTCAACAGTCGTCCGGAAGCGGATCTTGCCAAGAGCGCGCTCGATGCCGCGAGCATCGAATCGATGGTGCTCGGCGATGATGCCGGTGGCGTGCAGCCGGCCACATGGGAGAGTCGCGGCGTCGCCGTTGTCGTCAATCGTGCGGACGAGTCGGCCGCGCGCGAGGTGCTGAACGCCGACGCCAAGCCGATTGAATGATCGTTTTGAGCCGTGACGCGGATCACCAACTACGACGCCGTCGCCGACGGCTACGACGTCCGCTACCGGAACTACGACTACGCCGAAATGAAGGAGGGCCTGTCGGCATTCCTCGGCGACGCGTCGCTGAGGGCGATTCTCGAAGTCGGTTGCGGAACCGGATACTGGCTGCGAGCCCTGGCCGGCCGCGCACCGCTGATCGCCGGCGTTGACCTGTCCGGCGAGATGATCACTCGCGCCCGGGACAGCGGCGCTGCGCTGGTGCGCGCCCGCGCTGAAGCGCTGCCATGGATGGATGCGGCCTTCGACCGCGTCGTCTGCATCAACGCGCTGCATCATTTCGCCGATCGCGATGCCTTTTGTGGTGAAGTGCGACGGGTACTGAAGCCGGGCGGCGCGCTGTTGACAATCGGCCTTGATCCGCACGCCGCGCGCGACACCTGGTGGATTTACCAATATTTCCCGGAAACGGTCGCCATCGACCTGGAACGGTATCCTGCGGTGAAGACGATTCGCGCCGAAATGGTGCGCGCCGGCTTTGCCTGGGCGGAGTCGTATGAGGTGCAAACCTTCGAGCACCTGATGCCCGCCAGGCGTGCGTTCGAGCGAGGCCTGGTCGCACGCAGCTTCAGCTCGCAGCTAGCCGTGTTGACTGACCACGAATTCGAGTTGGGCGTTACTCGTCTGAAGGATGCGATGGACGCCGCCGAGCGCGGCGGCAGCGATTTGCAGCTCGTTTCAGAACTTCACCTCTATGCCGTCACCGCGCGGGTATAGTACTTGTCGTTTTCCGCCCCGCAAATCCGATCTCTCAAATAAGGAGACTTTTACATGTCATCGGATATCGCCTCTATCGCCCAACTTGCGCCCGGGTTCACCGGCCAGTTCCTGCAGCCAGCGGATCCCGGTTACGACGAAGCGCGCCGTGTCCACAACGGTTTGATTGACAAGCGGCCGGCCCTGATCGCGCGGTGTCGCGGCATCGCGGATGTAGCCGATGCCGTCAAGGTGGCGCGTTCGCTCAATCTCGAAATCGCGGTTCGCGGCGGTGGCCACAACGTCGCCGGCCGTGCCACGGTGGACGCCGGCATCATGATCGACCTTTCGCAGATGAAGGGTATCCACGTTGACGCGAAGCAGCGGGTGGCGAGGGCCCAGGGCGGCGTGCTGTGGAGCGAGTTCAACCGCGAAACGCAACTGTACGGCCTGGCAACGACCGGTGGCGTAGTTGGCAGCACTGGCATCTCGGGGTTGACGCTCGGAGGTGGCATCGGTTGGTTGCAGTCAAAGTATGGCCTTGCGCTCGACAACCTGCGCAGCGCCGACCTGGTGCTGGCCGACGGCAGCGTCGTCCGCGCCAGCCAGGACGAGAATGCCGATCTGTTCTGGGCAATCCGTGGTGGCGGCGGAAATTTCGGCATTGCGGCGTCGCTCGAGTACGACCTGCATCCGGTGGGGCCGATGATCACCGGTGGCCTGGTCGCCCATCCGCTGCCGAAGGCGTTCGACGTCGTGCGATTGTTCCGCGATCACTGCGCGCAGTTGCCTGACGAGATGATGCTGGTCTGCGGCCTGCTCACGGCGCCCGACGGCGCGACCAAGCTGGCCGGCATCGTCGCGGCCCACTGCGGACCGCTGGCGGACGGCCAGGCCGCGGTCGCCCCGATCAAGGCCTTCGGACCACCGGTGATGGATGCGATGGGGCCCATCCCGTACTCCGCGCAGAACGGCCTGCTCGACGCAGCGTTCCCGAAGGGGGCGCTGAACTACTGGAAGGCGCAGTTTGTGACGGAATTGAGCGACGACTGCATCCGTACGCTGGTTCGACAGTACGAAGCGGCGCCGTCGCCGATGTGCCAGATCGTCCTCGAGCACTTCCACGGCAAGGCAGCCCGCATTCCCGTCAGCGACACCGCGTGCACGATGCGGGTAAACGGCTTCAACGTGGTGCTGATCGGCGAGTGGATGGATCCGGGCGACACGGAGAAGTGCCGCGCCTGGGTGCGCGAGACGCACAACGCACTGAAAGCGTTCCATGCGCCCTTGCGCTACATGAACTACCTGGAAGACGACGTGGCAGGCGACCCGGCGGCGGACGTTTACGGGCCGAACTACGCGCGGCTACGCCAGATCAAAAAGCAATACGACCCGGAGAACCTGTTCCACGTGAACGTGAATATCCGGCCTGCCTAGTGGAACGCAGAGCTCGCAGAGTTCGCCGAGAATTCAAGTGAAATTCACACTCGGCGAACCTTTGCGGCCTCGGCGTTCCGCGGGGCCTCCGAGCAGCCTCAGCGCGACGTCAACATCGCTTTCACGAACTCGCGGGTCATCCGCGCGATATTCGAGATCGGGATCTCTTTCGGACACACCGCTTCGCATTCGCCTTCGTTGGAACAGCTACCGAAGCCGTCGGCATCTGCCTGTTCGATCATCGCGACCACGCGGCGGTAGCGTTCCGGCTGTCCCTGCGGCATCAGCGCGAGGTGCGAAACCTTCGCGCTCATGAACAGGTGCGCCGACGCGTTCTTGCAGGCGGCGACGCAGGCGCCGCAGCCGATACACGCGGCCGAATCCATGGCCGCGTCGGCAACCGCCTTGGGGATCAGGATCGCGTTGCCATCGGGGGCGCCGCCGGTGTTCACCGAACAGTAGCCACCCGCGGCGATGATGCGATCGAACGCGCTGCGATCGACCACCAGATCCTTGACCACCGGAAACGCCTTCGCGCGCCACGGCTCGATGGTGATGGTGTCGCCGTCCTTGAACCGCCGCATATGCAGCTGGCAGACCGTCGTGCCGCGGTCCGGTCCGTGTGGAACGCCGTTGACAACCAAACCGCACATGCCGCAGATGCCTTCACGGCAGTCCGAGTCGAAAGCGATCCCGTCTTGTCCCTGCTTGACCAGGCTTTCGTTGACGACGTCGAGCATTTCCAGAAACGACATGTCGGGCGAGACGTGGTCCGCGGTGTAATCGACCAACCGGCCCGCCGCGTTCGGCCCCGTCTGGCGCCAGATCTTTAGATGCAGTTTCATCGATCCCATCTATTTGTAGCTCCGCTGGGACGGGTGCACTTCGTGGAACTCCAGCGGTTCGGTGTGCAGCGTCGGTGGTTTGCCGACGCCGTGGAATTCCCACGCGGCCACATACATGAATTCGTCGTCCTTGCGCAGCGCTTCGCCGTCGGGGGTCTGACTCTCCTCGCGGAAATGACCGCCGCACGATTCCGAGCGATGCAGCGCATCGAGCGCCAACAGTTCAGAGAATTCAAGATAGTCGGCAACGCGCCCGGCGTACTCGAGGCTTTGATTCAAGTTGTCTGGCGTGCCCGGCACCGAGACGTTGTTCCAGAATTCGTCGCGCAGCTTGGGAATTTCCGCGAGCGCGCGGCGGAGGCTGGCGTCGCTACGGGCCATCCCGACGTCGTCCCACATCACGCGGCCGAGCTCGCGGTGAATTTCGCGAATCCCGCGCTTGCCTTTGACCGACAGCAGCCGGTTGATCTGGCCCTGCGCGTTGCTGGCCGCCTCGTTGAACGCGTCGTGATCCGTCGTCACCTTCGGCAGCGTGTTGCTCGCCAGGTAATGGCCGATCGTGTAGGGAATGACGAAGTAGCCGTCGGCGAGTCCCTGCATCAGGGCGCTCGCGCCAAGGCGATTGGCGCCGTGATCAGAAAAATTCGCCTCGCCGAGGACGTGCAATCCCGGCAGGTTGCTCATCAAGTTGTAATCCACCCATAAGCCGCCCATCGTGTAATGGATGGCGGGGTAGATCCGCATCGGTACTCGGTACGGGTCCTCGTCCGTGATCTTTTGATACATCTGAAAGAGGTTGCCGTACTTCTGCCGGACGACGTCCACGCCGACGCGCTGGATGGCGTCTTGGAAATCGAGGTAGACCGCCAGGCCGCTGTCGCCCACGCCGCGCCCTTCATCGGCTGCCTGTTTCGCGTTTCGCGAGGCGACATCGCGCGGCACGAGGTTGCCGAACGATGGGTACTTGCGCTCGAGATAGTAGTCGCGCTCGTTTTCGGGGATCTGGTCGGGCGATCGCTTGTCGCCGTTCTGCTTCGGCACCCACACGCGGCCGTCGTTGCGGAGGCTTTCGCTCATCAACGTCAGCTTCGACTGGTGCTCGCCGCTGACCGGAATGCAGGTCGGATGAATCTGGGTGAAGCACGGATTGGCAAACAGCGCACCGCGCTTGTGCGCGCGCCATGCGGCGGTGACATTCGAATTGACAGCGTTCGTGGACAAGTAGTAGACGGTGCCGTAGCCGCCGGTTGCCAGCACGACCGCATCGCCGACGTAACGCTCGATCGCGCCGGTCATCAGGTTGCGAACGATGATGCCGCGCGCCCTGCCGTCGACGACGACGAGGTCGAGCATCTCGCGGCGCGCGAAGAGCTTCACGGTTTTCTCGTGAACCTGCCGCATCAGCGACTGATACGCGCCGATCAGCAGCTGCTGTCCGGTCTGGCCGCGAGCGTAGAACGTACGCGACACCTGGGCGCCGCCGAACGATCGGTTGTCGAGCAGGCCGCCGTATTCACGAGCGAACGGCACGCCCTGGGCGACGCACTGGTCGATGATATTGACGCTGAGCTGCGCCAACCGGTAGACGTTCGCTTCGCGCGACCGGTAATCGCCGCCCTTTACCGTGTCGTAGAACAGCCGATAAATGCTGTCGCCGTCGTTCTGATAATTTTTCGCGGCATTGATGCCGCCCTGCGCCGCAATCGAGTGCGCTCTCCGCGGCGAGTCCTGGATGCAGAAGTTGAGAACGTTGTAGCCCAGTTCGCCAAGCGACGCGGCGGCGGATCCGCCGGCGAGGCCGGTGCCGACGACGATGATGGTGTATTTGCGCTTGTTGGCCGGGTTGACCAGCTTCATTTCGAACTTGTGCCGGTCCCACTTTTCTGCGATCGGTCCGCCGGGGATTTTGGCGTCGAGTTTCATACGCGGACCCTCGCGCCCTGCTGCAAGTAGGCCCACACCGCGATCACCATGAAGCTGCCGGCGATCAGAAAGGCGATCAGCTTGGCGGCGCCGAGTATCCGCGGCGTCCAGACCGGGTGATCGAAGCCGAGCGACTGTAGCGAGCTGGCAATGCCATGCCACAAGTGCGAGCCGACGGCAGCCATCGCCAGCAGGTAGAAGCCGACCACCAGCGGGTTCTGCAGCGCCTCCAGTTCCTGACGATAGAGGTCGCGCCCGCCAGCCGGCCACTCGTACTCGGGGCTGAAGCGGAATGCTTTGACATGGATCAGGAGGAACACCAGCAGCAGAAGGCCCGACGCAATCATCGTGGACGATGCGAAGTTTTTGCGGCTCGGTTTCCCGGCGCGCTTCTTCATGTCGTAATTCACCGGCCGTTTTTCCTGATTGCCGATGAACATCCGCACGGTCTTGTAGATGTGAATCAACACCACCAGCAGCAAGCCGAGTTCGATGGCAGGCAGCAGCGGATTGCCGTACTCCATCACGTAGGCGTAGCGATTGAACGCCGCGGGGCCGAGGAAGACGATCAGGTTACCGGCGATATGAATGAGCAGATAAAGGAATAGCAGGAAGCCGGTGATCCCGATGACGAGCTTCTGCCCCACAGAGGAGGAAAAGACGCCGGATCGTTGTGACATCGATCCTAAAGTCTATATCAGCGCATCGAAGTGTGTCGCGAGAACGAACCTGGAACGCCGAGTCCGCCGAGCGCGCCGAGCAAGATTCTCGGCGTCCTTTGCGTGCTCTGCGTTCAATTCGTCGTCCTTCACTGTGATACGATCGCGAGCTCCGATCCAATGAAAATCCACGAGTATCAAGCAAAAACGATCCTGGCGCGCCACGGTGTGCCGGTGCCTCGCGGCGAAGTGACGTCCAATTCGGGCGAGGCGTCAGATATCGCCAAGCGACTCGGCACCAGCGTTGTCGTCGTGAAAGCGCAAATTCATGCCGGAGGGCGCGGCAAGGGCGGCGGCGTCAAGGTGGCGAAAAGTCCCGACGACGCAGCGAAGTTCGCGAAAGACATCCTGGGCATGACGCTCGTCACGCACCAGACCGGTCCCGAAGGGCGGGTTGTCGGCCGAATTCTGATCGAGGAAGGATTGGAGATGCAGCGCGAGCTGTATCTCAGCCTGCTGCTCGATCGCGCTGCTGGCAAGCCGGTCATGATGGCCAGCGCTGCTGGCGGCATGGACATCGAAGAAGTCGCCGAGAAGACCCCGGAAAAAATTGTCAAGGTCTACATCGAGCCGGCGGTCGGCCTCGTGCCGTTCGAGGCACGGCAACTCGGTTTTGCAATCGGCCTCGACGGGGCTCAGGTGAACAAATTCGTCAAGTTGGCGACGGCGTTGTACGACGCGTTTGTCGCCACCGATGCGTCCCTGGTTGAAATCAATCCGCTGGTGGTGACCGCATCCGGCGACCTGCTGGCGCTCGACGCGAAGATGAACTTCGACGACAACGCCTTGTACCGCCACCCGGACGTGAAAGAACTGCGCGACACCAGCGAGGAAGATCCGCTCGAGATTGAAGCGTCAAAATTCAATCTCAATTACATCCATCTCGACGGCAACATCGGCTGCATGGTGAACGGCGCCGGCCTCGCGATGGCGACAATGGACATCATCAAGCTCGCCGGGGGAGAACCGGCAAATTTCCTCGACGTCGGCGGCGGCGCCAACGCCGAACAGATTCGCAACGCCTTCAAGATCCTGATGTCGGACAAGAAGGTGAAGGCGGTTCTCATCAATATTTTTGGCGGTATCCTGCGCTGCGACGTGCTGGCCCAGGGCGTCATCGCCGCCGTCAAGGAACTCGGTGTGCCGGTGCCGATCGTGATCCGGATGGAAGGCACGAACGTCGAGGAAGGTAAACGGCTGCTGCGAGAAAGCGGCATGCAGTTGACGACCGCGGATTCGATGGATGAAGCGGCCAAGAAAGTCGTGGAACTGGCGTCGCGCTGACCGTCGGTCAAGACAAATATGTCGGTACTGATTGATAGAAACACCCGCCTGATCGTCCAGGGTCTCACCGGCCGAGAGGGGACGTTCCACGCCAAGCAAGCGCAGGCCTACGGCACCAACGTGGTCGGCGGCGTCACCCCTGGCAAGGGCGGCACGACCCACGAAGGTTGGCCGGTATTCGACACCGTGCGCGATGCGGTCGAGAAAACCGGCGCGAGTGCGACGATGATCTTCGTACCGCCGCCCTTCGCGGCCGACGCCGTCATGGAGGCGGCCGATGCCGGCATGGCCCTGGCGGTGTGCATCACCGAGGGCATTCCGGTGCTCGACATGATGCGCGCCATGACCTTTTTGAAAACGAGACCGCAGACCCGGTTGATCGGTCCCAACTGTCCTGGAATCATCTCACCCGGCAAAGCCAAGGCCGGAATCATCCCTCACAACATCGTCAAGGAAGGCCGGATCGGGATCGTCTCGAAGAGCGGGACGTTGACCTACGAGGCAATTCACCAGCTGACCCGCGAAGGGCTTGGCCAGACGACCTGTATAGGCATCGGCGGGGATCCGTTCATCGGGACGACCCACATCGACGCGTTGAAGCTGTTCGCGGACGATGCCGACACCGACGCCGTCATCATGATTGGCGAAATTGGCGGCAGCGCCGAAGAAGAAGCGGCCCTCTGGATCAACCAGCACTTCAAGAAGCCGATCGTGGCATTCATTGCCGGCCAGACCGCCCCGCCCGGACGACGCATGGGGCATGCGGGTGCGATCATCGCGGGCGGCAAGGGCACGGCGGTCGAGAAGATGAACGCGCTGACCGCCGCCGGCGTGAAGGTTGTGAAGAGCCCTGCAGATATGGGACGCGCTATCAGGGAACTCCTGTAGATCGCTCCACCTTCTCGTTCGAACTTCTGGCTTCTTCCTTCGGTACGGTATACTTTTCCGGTTGTACTGCCTTGGCGGAGCTCCGCCGAGAATCCTATATCTTCTTACGTTGTAAGGACTTGAGAGATGTCACCGACTGACCACGCTGTTCAGGAACAGCAGACGATCGCCAAACGCGAACGCGTCGTCAACGATTTCAGCATTCAGATCGCGACCGTCAACGGGTCGGGCAGTCAGACCGCGAACATGGTTTTGCTGCGGTCGATTCTGCTGATGGGCGTGCCGGTGTCGGGCAAGAACATGTTCCCGTCGAACATCGCCGGGCTGCCGACCTGGTACACGATTCGCGCCAGCAAGCACGGCTACATCGGACGCAAGAAAGAAGTCGATTTCCTCGTCGCGATGAATCCCGAAACCGCGAAAGAAGACGTGCTGACGCTGGAGCCGGGCGCCGCCGTGGTGTACGACGAACCGCTGAAGCTGAATGCGCTCCGCAGCGATCTCATTTTCTATCCCGTTCCGTTCGACGCGCTCGTCAAGCCGGTGTGTCCTGACGCCAAGCTGCGCCGCCTCGTGCGCAACATGATCTATGACGGGATCCTCGCGAAGATGCTGGGGATCGATCTCGCGTTCATGGAGAAGGCGCTCGGTAAGCAGCTCGGTAAAAAGGCGAAGGCAGTTACGCTGAACGCCGGTGCGCTGAAAGCCGGTTTCGACTACGCGGAAGCGACCTTCACCAAGCAGGATCCGTACGTCATCGAGGCGATGAACAAGACGGCCGGTAAGATCCTGATCGAAGGCAACGCCGCCGCCGCGATCGGCTGCATGATGGCCGGCGTTACCGTTGTCGCCTGGTATCCGATCACGCCGTCGTCGTCGCTCTGCGAGTCGCTGATCACTTACATGAAGAAATACCGCGTCGACAAGACAACGGGGAAGGCGACGTTCGCGATCGTGCAGGCGGAAGACGAAATCGCGTCGCTCGGGATGGTGATCGGTGCGAGCTGGGCAGGTGCGCGATCGATGACCGCAACTGCCGGTCCCGGAATCTCGCTGATGGGCGAGTTCTCCGGGCTCGCGTATTACGCCGAAACGCCTGCGGTGATCTTCGACGTGCAACGCGTCGGGCCGTCCACCGGTCTGCCGACCCGCACCGCGCAAGGCGACTTGCTGCAGGCCGCCTTCTTGTCCCACGGCGACACGAAGCACTTGATGATATTCCCGAGTTCGGTGGAAGAGTCGTACACGATGGCAATGGAGGCGTTCGACCTTACTGAACAGTTCCAGACTCCGGTGTTCGTGATGATGGACCTCGACCTCGGCATGAACAACTGGATGTCCGACGCGTTCGAGTATCCGACCAAACCGATCAATCGCGGCAAGATGCTGACAGCGGAAAAGCTCAAGCAGCTCGGTGGCGAGTGGGGACGTTATAAGGACGTCGACGGTGACGGCATTCCGTACCGGACGATTCCGGGCGACGGTCTGCCGGCGTATTTCACGCGCGGCTCGGGGCACAACGCAAAAGGGCAGTACAGCGAGCGGCCCGACGACTACGTCGACAACATGGACCGGCTCAGTCGCAAGTTCGAGACGGCGCGCGGCCACATGCCCAAGCCGGTAATCGAGTCGAACCCGAATGCGAAAATCGGCTTCATCGCCTACGGCACATCCGACTATGCAACTCAGGAAAGCCGCGACCAACTGCGCGAGGAAACCAAAGTCGAAACCGCCTACTTCCGGCTGCGCGGTTATCCCTTCAACGACGAGCTCTCGAAGTTCATCGATACCTACGACCGCATCTACGTGATCGAACAGAACCGCGACGCGCAATTGCTGCAGCTGATGAAGCTCGAGCTCGCGCCCGACCAGCAGAAAAAGCTACGCAGCGTGCTGCACTACAACGGCCTGCCAATCGATGCCCGCAGCATCACCGACGATGTCCTGGCGCAGGAAGGCTACGAAGTGGCGAAGAAGCAGACGGCGCGGATGAGCGCCGGCACCGCAGGTGGCGAATAAATGACGACTCCCATCAAAGTGAATCGAATCGGGCTCGAACCGCAGGTCTATAAAGGTGGCAAGACCACACTCTGCGCCGGCTGCGGCCACAACGCGATCAGCGAGCGGATCATCGACGCCTTTTACGAAATGGGCGTCAACCCGGCGCAGGTGATCAAGCTGTCGGGCATCGGCTGCTCGAGCAAGAGCCCGGCCTATTTTCTCGGCAGCTCGCACGGTTTCAACGCGGTTCATGGCCGGATGCCGTCGGTCGGCACTGGCGCGATGCTCGCGAACCATAAGCTGATTGCGATCGGCGTCAGCGGCGACGGCGACACCGGCGCGATCGGCATCGGCCAGTTCGTGCACCTGATGCGCCGCAACCTGCCGATCATCTACATCATCGAAGACAACGGCTGCTACGGTCTGACCAAAGGGCAGTTTTCACCGACCGCCGACCTCGGGTCGAAGCTGAAGACCGGCGTCGTCAATGATCTGCCGCCGATCGACACCTGCGCGCTCGCCGTCGAACTCGGTGCGACATTTGTCGGCCGCTCGTTCTCGGGCGACAAGAGACAACTGCTGTCGCTGCTCAAGGCGGCGCTGGCGCATCGCGGTACGGTGATGCTCGACGTGATCTCGCCATGTGTGACGTTCAACGATCACGAAGGCTCGACCAAGAGCTACGCCTACGCCAAAGATCACGACGATCCGGTCGAAGACGTGACGTTCGTGCCGTTCTTTGAAGACATCGCGGTCGACTACGAGCCGGGCTCGGCCCAGGAAGTGACGATGCACGACGGGTCGAAGCTGATTCTGAAGAAGCTGGAAGAAGACTACGACGCGACCGACAAGATCGGCGCGCTGAAGCGGCTGCACGAAACCGCGCGGCGCGGCGAGTTCGCGACCGGACTGATCTACATCGAACCGGATCGTGACGACTTCCTCACCCAGCTCAATGTGGTGGATGAACCTCTTGCAACGCTTCCTCTCGAGCGGATCAGACCGGGGAAAGAAGCGCTGGAGGAGATCATGGAAGGGTTGCGTTGAAATTGGTGAGTTGGTAAGTGGGTACGTTGGTAAATAACGCTTTCACCTACCCATTCACCAATTCACCAACGTACCCATTGGGGTATCCGTTACCCTTGCGATTCGTCGGCGTTAGCCCCCTCGCGATCTTCGGCGATGGCGATCGGATCATCAGGCAGTCCTTCATCGTTGACGCCTTCGCCGTTCGGGTTGTAGTGCTGTTCGTCGGTCGGCCGATCGCCTTCGATCGCGCCTTTGTGAATGTCCTGATCGCCCTGCTGCTTCTTCGCCATCGGTGTCATCGAAGTCTCCCGCGTTCAAAATCGCTGAGGTGGCGCCTGCTATAATCGGCGGATGACCGAGCGGACGTTGGCCATTATCAAGCCGGATGCCGTCGAGCGGCACCTCGCAGGGAAGATTATTCAGCGCATCGAAGATACCGGATTCCAGATTCGTGCCATGAAGCGCGTCCATTTGTCCAGAAAAGACGCCGAGGGGTTCTACGCAGTGCATCGCGAACGCCCCTTTTTCGGAAGTCTGACGGCGTTCATGTCGTCGGGACCTGCGGTCGTGCTGGTGCTGGAGGCCGCCGACGCAATCAAGAAGTGGCGGACCCTGATGGGAGCCACCGACCCGGCCAAGGCCGACGCCGGCACGCTGCGCAAGGAGTTTGCGCAGTCGATCGAGCGCAATGCGACGCATGGCTCCGACGCGCCCGAGACCGCGGCGTACGAGATCGGCTATTTCTTTGCGGGCATCGAGCTCAATTGAGGGGCGGTGGGCAAGGCACTGGTATTCCTCGGACTCGGAATCGCCGGCATCGGCCTGCTGGTGATGCTCGGTTTGCCGCTCGGCCGCCTGCCCGGAGACCTTGCGGTGAAGCGCGATAACTTTTCGTTCTATTTTCCGATCACCACGTCAATCATCCTGAGTATTCTCATCACCGTCATCCTGGCCTTGTTTCGACGGTGATCCCCAATTGGGCAAAGTTGATAAATGGGTACGTTGGTAATTTGGTAAGTTAGAGCAGGGTTCTTGCTCTCATTTACCCATTTACCAAACTACCCATTTACCAATTCAACGATGTCCATCAAATCCGACACTTGGATCACTCGCATGGCGCGCGAGCACCGGATGATCGAGCCGTTCGTCGACGATCAGGTTCGGGCCGGAGTGATCTCCTACGGCGTGTCGTCGTACGGCTACGACGTGCGCGTCGGCAATGAATTCAAGGTCTTCACCAACGTGTTCAACACGCTGGTCGACCCGAAGAATTTCGACCCGAAGTCGTTCGTCGACATCGTCGCCGACGAATGCATCATTCCGCCTAATTCGTTCGCGCTGGCCAGCACCATCGAGTACTTCCGCATCCCGCGCGACATTCTGACCGTCTGCCTCGGCAAGTCCACCTACGCGCGCTGCGGAATCATCGTCAATGTCACGCCGTTCGAACCGGAGTGGGAAGGGCACGTGACGATCGAAATCTCGAACACCACGCCGCTGCCGGCCAAGATTTACGCGAACGAAGGGATTGCGCAGGTCCTGTTTTTCCAGAGCGACGAGGTTTGCTCCAAGTCGTACAAGGACAAGAAAGGGAAGTATCAGGCGCAGCGCGGGGTGACGCTTCCGAAGCTGTAGCGGGAACCACCAAAGCACGAAGCTGCGTTCATTCACATCTCAGGGCGACCGTGGGATCGACGGCGGCGGCGCGTCGCGCGGGAACCAGCGACGCTATGACGGCGATGCCCAGAATCGCAGGCACGAGCAGGAAGTACCAGCGCTGGTCGTACCGGTAGTTGAACGGCGCCAGCAGCGGAATCAGCCGCGTGACCGCGACGCTCATGGCCATGCCGATCAGCAGCCCGGCCGCGGCGGGCATGAGTCCCTGGCGCAGCACCATCGTCAGCACGCGCCCGCGGCTGGCGCCGATCGCGAGCCGAATCCCGATCTCGCGCGTCCGACGGTTCACCGAGTACGACACCAAGCCGTACAGTCCGACCATCGTCAAGGCGATTCCCATGATCCCCATGCTGCCGATCAGTTGCGTCATCACCACCGCCAGCGACGTGGCGCGGGCGTTGTAGAAGCGTTCGATCGTCTGCGCGTCGTACACGGGCACGCTCCGATCGACTCGGCTGAGCGCGTCGTGCAGCGTCGTTAGCGCGGCCGCCGATTCGCCGGCGGTTGCGGCGAGCATCGCCATGTTCATCCGAGGGCGCTGCCGGAATGGAAAGTACACGGCATCCTGCGGGACCTCGCCGGGGTACCAGTACCTCGTGGTCTTCGCGACGCCGACAACCTCCACCCATGGACCGTCGCTCGCCATGCGGAATCGCCTGCCGATGGCGTCGGCCCCCGGCCAGCCGTGTTGCGCCAGCGTGTCGTTCACGATGGCGACGCGCGGCGTTGCTGCGGTGTCGCCGGCACGGAATGCGCGGCCCGCCAGTAGCGGGATCTCGAGCGTCTCGAAATACGACTCGCCGATGCTGTTGGAGCAGACCGTCAAGGCCGCCTGTCCTTCGGGCAACCGGTAGCCTTCAGGCACGATCGGCGTTGTCTCGAATGAAAACAGCGGCATCGCCGAAACGACCGAGGCCGATCGTACGTTCCGCACCAGCCGTGCGGCGTCCTGCGCACGCTCGAAGTAGCGTGCGGTCTCGCCGTCCGAGAGCCGCGACTGGCTGACGTCCATGGTGGTCTTTGCGATGTGCGTCACGCGAAATCCCGGTCCGGCGTTCAGTTCGCGCCGGAAGAAATGGACCGCGTACACAGTCAGCGTGAGCATGACGAGCGACAGTGCCACCTGGATGGCCGCCAGCGCGTTGCGCCCGGTCAGCCGCTCGCGCCGGTTGGCTGATGAATCCGAGGCCTTGAGGGCGCTTGCCAGATCGACGTGCGTCGTGTAAATCGCCGGGCCGACGCCGAAGAGAAACGTGCTGAACGTCGCCAGCGCGAGGCTGAACGTCATCGCGCGGAGGTTCAGCTGAAAGACCGGTACGGCGACAACCTCGGTGGGGAACTCAACCTGGCGCAGCGCGACGATGCCCGCGAAGCCGATGGCGAGGCCGCACGCGGTGCCGAGAAGCGCGATGCCAGCGCTTTCGAGGATCAGTTGACGGATCAGCCGTCCGCGTCCCGCCCCGATCGCCAGCCGCAGCGCAATCTCGCGCGCGCGGACCGGCGCGCGGCTGGCGAGCAGGCCGGCGACGTTGGCGCAGGCTACCGCCAGCACCGCGATCGAGAGAATCGTCAGGACGACCAGCGCTCCAGCATCGAGCGGCGCCCGCTCGAACCGTAGCTGTACTTCGTTCTGCGCGATCAGCGTCTGCCCCTTGTTCGTGTCGGGATGCGCGCGTTCGAGATCGCGGCCGATGGCGGCAAGCTCCGCGCGGGCGTCCGTCGCCGACGCGCCAGGCCGCAGACGGCCCTTGACCGTCAGCGCACGGAAAGCCCGCGCCTCGAGCGGATCGATGCCGGGTGTCGCAATCAAGCGCGGCCACATGGCGAGCGGCACGTACGCGGCGTTGGGAATGTCCCGGAACTCGATCCCCTGGAACGATTCCGGCGCGATGCCGACGACGGTGAAGTCCATGCCGCCGATGCGGACGCGCTGTCCGATCGCGCCAGGATCGCCGGCGAACTCGGTCTGCCACAAGCCGTAGCTGAGGATGGTCACGGCGTCGCGTCCAGCGATCATGTCTTCTTCGTCGTGGAAATCGCGTCCGAGGATGGGGACGACGCCGAGGACGCGGAAGAAATTGTCGCTGACGAGCGACGTGAACCGGATCCGGGTAGGGGCCTGCGGCCCGGCGCTGAAGCCGAGCGTGCGGGAGGTGACCGCCAACACGCCGTCGAACGTGCGCGCGCGGTCGCGGATGTCCCGATAGTCGGGGTGCGACGCCACGTTGTGCGTCGCCACGCCGCTCTTGACGCGCGAGCCGATCGTGAGGAGGTCGCCGGGACGTTCAACGGGCAGCGGCCGGAGGAGCAGGGCGTCCACGGCGCTGAAGATGGCCACGTTCGCGCCGGTGCCGAACGCGATGGACATCACCGCAATCGTGGTGAATCCCGTGCTTTTGGCGAGCTGGCGCAGGGCTTGCCGGAAGTCGTGCCACACGCCGGGCAGTGTACCGGCTAGTGGCTAGACCTTATGATCCATTAAGAATTATTAATTTGACCTATAGGTCGGATGCCTGTGTAATAGCCTCTCCGATGTCGTCCGCAGCGATTTTTGTCGTCGTCGTTCGATGCATTATTTTTGCGGTCCCGAACCGCAACGGCTGACGGCTTCGACAATTCAGGATCTTCCAAAGCCGCCAGCCAAAAAGGTTGGCGGCTTTTTTACCGTACGAGCGACGAGCAACGAGCAACGAGCGACGAGTAAACGAGAGACGAGCCATGAGAATCGCATATCAAGGTGAACCGGGCGCGTTCAGTGAAGCGGCCGCCAGGAAAGTCGATGGCGAAGCGCAGTTGGTACCCTGCCGAAGCTTTGAAGAGGTGTTCGACTCGGTCGATGCCGGGCCGGCGTTGTACGGCGTCGTGCCGATCGAGAACTCGATCGGCGGCAGCATCCATCGCAACTACGACCTGCTGCTGACCCATGAACTGACAATCGTCGGCGAAGTGGAGCTCCCGGTCGTTCACCATCTGCTGGCATTGCCGGGGGCGACGCTCGAGGGCCTGAAGCGGGTCTATTCGCATCCGCAGGGACTGGCGCAGTGCGAACGGTTTCTCCACACCCTCAAAGGCGTGGAAGTCATTGCCACCTACGATACCGCCGGCAGCGCCAAGATGGTGGCCGATTCCGGCCAGACCGATGCGGCGGCGATTGCGTCGGCGCGCGCCGGCGACGTCTTCGGTCTCAAGCCGCTCGCCTCGGGCATCCAGGATTTCAGCGACAACATTACCCGCTTCCTGGTGATCGGCCGTCGCCCGCTGAAGAACGCGGTCGCCGACAAGACGACGATCGTTTTTACAGTCCCGAACGAGCCCGGCGCGCTGTTCAAGGCGCTCAGCGTGTTCGCGTTGCGCGGCGTCGACTTGACGAAGCTCGAGTCGAGGCCGATTCCAGGCCGCCCCTGGGAATATCTCTTTTACGCCGACCTGGCGGCAGCGCGCGACACCTTGACCTGTTCGCGGGCGCTGAGTCATCTCGCTGAATTTGCGCCGATGCTGCGGACGCTCGGGTCGTATCCGAGTTGGAAGCCATCGGCCGCTCCGGTGCTGCCGGATCCGTTCGAGGTCGTTTCGTGAGCAATCCCCTCACCACCGGCGCGCACCGCGCACCGGCACGGGCGATGCTGAAAGCGGTCGGCTTCACCGATGCCGATTTAAAGAAACCGCTGATCGGCGTGGCGAACACCTGGATCGAGATTGGCCCGTGCAATTACCACCTGCGCGATCTTGCGGTGCACGTCAAGGACGGGATTCGCGCCCACGGCGGCACGCCGATGGAGTTCAACACCGTTTCGATCTCTGACGGCATCACGATGGGTACCGAAGGAATGCGCGCGTCGCTGGTCAGCCGCGAAGTGATCTGCGACTCGATTGAGCTGGTGACACGCGGCAACGGCTTCGACGGCCTGGTGATTCTGGTCGGCTGCGACAAGACGATCCCGGCCGCGGTGATGGCGCTGGCCCGGCTGAATATTCCCGGTCTGGTTTTGTACGGCGGCTCGATCGCGCCCGGGCACTGGCACGGCCAGTCGGTGACGATTCAGGACGTCTTCGAAGCGGTCGGTGCACACGCCGCCGGCAATCTTTCTGACGCGGAATTATGCAAGCTGGAAGACGACGCCTGTCCCGGAGCGGGGGCGTGCGGCGGTCAGTTCACCGCGAACACCATGGCGATTGCCACCGAGTTTCTCGGCATCGCCGCACTGGGCAGCGGCAGCGTGCCGGCCAACGATCCGCGGAAAGCCGAAGTCGCACGCGAGGCCGGCGAGCGTGTCATGCAACTGGTGCGCGCCGGCGTCAAACCGCGCGACATCATCACGAAGCAGGCGATCGAAAACGCGATCGCCTCGGTGGCGACGACCGGCGGCTCGACCAACGCGGTCCTGCATCTGACCGCCATCGCGCACGAAGCCGGTGTCGAACTGGCGCTTGGCGATTTCGATCGGATCAGCGCGAGCGTGCCGCTGTTGGCGGATCTCAAGCCGTCGGGACGCTTCGTCGCGACTGATCTTCACCTGGCCGGCGGCAGCGCTGTGGTGGCGAAGCGGCTGCTCGAGGTCAAAGCGATTGCCGGCGACGCGCCGACCGTCACCGGACGATCGCTCGGGGCGGAAGCGGCGCGCGCGCACGAGACGCCCGGCCAGCAGGTGGTCCGCCCGGCGGATCACGCATTGAAGCCAAACGGCGGCCTCGTCATCCTGCGCGGCAGTCTCGCCCCGGACGGCGCCGTGATGAAAATTTCCGGTGCCGACCGTCTGCACCACCGCGGTCCGGCGCGGGTGTTCGACAGCGAAGAAGCGGCCTTCGACGCCGTCCAGCATCAGGCGATTAAGCCCGGCGACGTCGTCGTGATCCGCTACGAAGGACCGAGCGGCGGACCCGGTATGCGCGAAATGCTCGCGGTAACCGCCGCCATTGTCGGCGCTGGCCTTGGCGAATCGGTGGCGCTGGTCACCGACGGACGCTTTTCGGGTGCGACCCGCGGCTTTTGCATCGGCCACATCGCCCCCGAAGCCTCCCATGGCGGGCCGATGGCGGCCGTCCGTGACGGCGACGTCATCACCATCGACGTCGCGAACCGGAAGCTCGATGTCGAGATCAGCAGCGACGAACTGAAGAAACGCCTGAGCAGATGGCGATCGCCGGCGCCGCGCTATACCAGCGGTGTCCTGGCGAAATACGCGCGACTCGTGTCGTCGGCGTCAACAGGAGCTGTTACGGGTTAAACGCAAAGTGCGCAACGTGCGCAAAGGGATGTGTTTTCTTCGCGAACTTCGCGAACTCTGCGTTGAACAGTTTTGTGAGGCCTATGAAATTGACGGGAGCACAGATTCTCTGGGAATCGCTGGTGCGGCTGGGCGTCACCGACGTCTTCGGTTATCCGGGCGGCGCCATTCTGCCGGCATACGACGCGATGCTGCAGTACCCGATTCGCCACATCCTGGTCCGCCACGAGCAGGGCGCGACGCACATGGCCGACGGTTACGCGCGCGCCACCGGCAAGGTTGGCGTCGCAGTCGCTACCTCGGGACCTGGTGCCACGAACATGGTCACCGGCATCGCGACCGCGATGATGGACTCGGTGCCGATCGTCTGCATAACCGGGCAAGTCGGCAGCAAGTTGATCGGCTCCGACGCGTTCCAGGAATGCGATATCACCGGCATCACGCTGCCGATTACCAAGCACAACTACCTGGTGACCAGCGCCGCCGACGTCGCCGCTGCGGTTCGCGAAGCGTTCGCGGTCGCTCAGTCGGGAAGGCCCGGGCCGGTCCTGGTTGACATCACGAAAGACGCGCAGCAGGGGACCGCGGAGTTCGATTGGGATGGAGCCGCGCCGAATCTGAGCGAAGCGTTTGACGCGGCGCTGCCGGGCGACGGCGATTATCAGGAAGCGGTCGAATTAATCAACGGCGCCGAGCGGCCGCTGATCCTCGCCGGCCACGGCATCATGCTGTCCGGCGCGGAGCAGCACGTGCTGGCGCTTGCGGAACGCGCGGACATTCCGATTGCTGTCACGTTGCTCGGCATCGGCGGGATCCCGGCGTCTCACCCGCTGAACCTCGGAATGATGGGGATGCACGGCGAGGCCTGGGTGAATCACGCGATCCAGGAGGCCGACCTGCTGATCGCGCTCGGCATGCGCTTCGACGACCGCGTCACTGGCAACCTCAAGACTTACGCGCGCAACGCCCGCAAAATCCATGTCGACATCGACCGCGCCGAACTGAACAAGAACGTCCGCGTCGACGTCGCGATCGCTAAAGATTTGCGGCCCGCGCTCGAGGAGTGGTTGCCGATCGTCGAGCGCCGCGAGCGCGCGGCGTGGCACGCACGCATCAAGGAGTACAAGGGCGATTCGGCGGTTCGCGACATCCAGAACCTGCCCGACAACGGCCATCTGTATGCCGCTCACGTTATCAACGATCTGTGGCGGCTGACCAACGGCAATGCGGTGATCGTCAGCGACGTCGGTCAGCACCAGATGTGGGAGGCTCAGTACTACAAGCATGATCGGTCCCGCACGCTGATCACTTCCGGCGGTCTCGGCACGATGGGGTTCGCCTTGCCGGCGGCGATCGGCGCCAAGGTCGCGTGTCCCGACGCCGAAGTCTGGGTGGTGGTCGGCGATGGCGGTTTTCAGATGACGATGGCGGAACTGGCAACGGTTGCGCAGGAGCGGCTCGACATCAACGTCGCGATCATCAACAACGGCTATCTCGGGATGGTCCGGCAGTGGCAGGAGTTCTTCTACGACAAGCGATACGCGGCGACGCCGATCTCCGGTCCGAATTTCGCCAAGCTGGCGGAGGCGTTCGGCCTGGCGGGCGTAACGGTCCGGAGGCGTGATGAAGTAGCGGACGCGGTCAACGCCGCGCGCCGCTCGCGCGGTGCGGCAGTGATCGATTTCCAGGTGGAACAGGAAGACTCGGTATACCCGATGGTGCCGGCCGGCGCGGATCTCCACAAGATGATCCGGAGGCCGTCGCCGATTGTGGAGACCGCGGCTGACTGAGAAAAGAAGATGAACGCAGAGTTCGCAAAGGTCGCAGAGAAAATATGCTCTCGGCGGGCTTGGCGGGCTCGGCGTTCCAGATGAGTGCTTATGGTGCATACATTCACGGTCTACGTTGACAACAAGCCGGGCGTCCTGAACCGGGTCGCTTCGCTGTTCCGGCGCCGCGCCTTCAACATCGAGTCGCTGACCGTCGGCCACACCGAGACACCGGGGCTGTCACGGATGACCGTGGTGGTCGACACCGACGACTACGGCGCGCGGCGGCTCGAGGCGAATCTGTACAAGCTGGTGCCAGTCCGACGCGTCGAAGACATCACCACCGCGCCGTCGATCTCACGCGACCTGGCGCTGATCAAGGTCGCCGCCACCGGCGAAGCGCGCACGCACGTGATGCAACTTGTCGACGTTTACCGCGCGCGGATCGTCGACGTCAGCCCGGAATCGATGGTGATCGAAACCACCGGCACCGAAGACAAGATCGACAGCCTGCTCGAGGTGCTGCGGCCCTACGGGGTAGTTGAAATGGTCCGCACCGGTCGCGTCGCGATGGCGCGTGGTCTCAGCAACACCAAAGTGCGGCCGACGGCGCGTCAATTGCCGGCCGCCGAAATTGGCGGTGATGTGAGTAACTGTTCGGTGTGAGGCAGAAATTGGTGAATGGGTGAGCTGGTAAATGGGTCAATGAAAACGTTCTTCACTCATTCACCGGCTGCGCACTGGTTCTCAATTACCAATTTACTAATTCACGAATTTACCAACTGCGAGGATCCATTATGGCGACGATGTATTACGACAAGGATGCTGACCTGAATCTGATTCGCGGTCGCAAAGTAGCGGTTGTCGGCTACGGATCGCAAGGGCACGCGCATGCCTTGAACCTGAAAGACAGCGGCGCAAGCGTTCGCGTCGGGTTGCCGCTGACCAGCCGGTCGCGTGCGAAGGCCCAGGCCGCGGGGCTCACTGTCGGCACCGTTGCGGAGGTGTCGAAGTGGGCCGACGTCGTGATGATCCTCATTCCCGACACCTCGCAGGCCAAGGTCTATCGCGAAGAGGTAGAACCGAACCTCGCTCCGGGCGACATGCTGATGTTCGCGCACGGCTTCAACATCCGGTTCGGCGCGATCCAGGTTCGGCCCGACGTTGATGTGTCGATGGTCGCGCCGAAGTCGCCGGGGCACCGCGTCCGCGAGTTGTATGTCGAGGGCGCCGGCACGCCGGCGTTGATTGCGATCCATCAGGACGCGACCGGCCGTGCCCGCGAACTGACCTTGTCCTACGCGAAGGGCATCGGTGTGACCCGTGCCGGCGTGCTCGAAACGACGTTCGCGGAAGAAACCGAAACCGATCTGTTCGGCGAGCAGGCGGTGCTGTGCGGCGGCGTCAGCGCGCTGATCAAGGCTGGTTTCGACACGCTGGTGCAGGCCGGCTATCAACCGGAGATCGCGTACTTCGAATGCTTGCACGAGCTGAAGCTGATCGTCGACCTGATTTACCAGGGCGGCCTCAACTACATGCGCTATTCAGTGAGCGACACCGCCGAACACGGCGACTACACCGGTGGTCCGAAAATCGTGACCGCGGAAACGCGCCAGGCGATGCAGCAGATCCTGAAAGACATCCAGGACGGCACCTACGCGAAGAACTGGATTGCCGAGAACGACAAGGGGCGGCCGTGGTTCAACGCGACACGCGACGCCGAACGCAACGCACAGATCGAACAGGTCGGTGCGAAACTGCGCGCGCTGATGCCGTTCCTCAAACCGATAGCGACCGAAGAAACCGTTGGGGCGAGATAACGACAAAACGCAAAGTTCGCAAAGGGCGCAAAGAAAAGTTGGTCTTCGCGTCCTTTGCGTTGAATCGTCTTAGAAGTACCGCTTCAACCCAAACCCGAACCGCCAGAACGATCCATCCCCGAACGACGCCAGCGGCGAGTCGAATGCGCCGACATGGTGATACAGCAGTTCACCGCCCATCGTCGTGCGGCGATCGATGAAGAAATCGAGTCCGCCGCCGAAGTTGACGCCGGCCTTGGTGTCGGAGTCCGAACTGGTTCGCAGCGTCGGTTCTGACGCGTGGAAGTTGTACAGACCCACTCCGGCCGTCACAAACGGGTGGACGGCGCCGCCCTCCCAGTTGTAGACCGCATTCGCATCAGCGAAAAATGGCCGGATGGTGCCGTTGAACGAATGGCCCTGAATGTCCCACCATGTGGCGCCGATTTGTCCACGGACCGACACGCGGGGTGTGAAAAACCGTTCAATGTTGCCGGCGAGATCGATGCCGTTCTGCAGGGCCGCGTCCATCGGCGCGGAAGCGCCGATGGATCCGCCTCCCGCCCACATGCCTGCGGCCGGAACGCGCGGGGCGGTCGTGCGTTGCGTCGTGGTCCGCCGTTGTGCGGACGCAGGAGTCACGCCGATCGCGATCGCAGCTATGGCGACGATACCGATGAGCTTTTTGTGCATCAGCTCCTCCCGGTGGTCAGTTTGTGCAACCGAGGTGCCGGTGCGGTTAAGCTCTTCCGGTCAATTCATGAGCCTCGCCGCAGGTACGAAGCTCGGGCCATACGAAGTTCTTTCGCCAATCGGCGCAGGAGGAATGGGCGAGGTCTACCGTGCGCGCGACAGCCGGCTCGATCGAACCGTCGCGATCAAGGTCCTGCACACTGCCGCCATCCCATCAGCGGACGCGCTCGCGCGTTTCGAACGCGAGGCGCGCAGCGTCTCGCAGCTCTCGCATCCGCACATCTGTCCGTTGTTCGATGTCGGCGAAGAGGGTGGGATCCGCTTTCTGGTGATGCCGTTGCTGAAGGGTCGCATCGTCTGGCTCGACCGCGCGGGGAAGGAAAGCGGTTCGATCGGAGATTCGACGGTCACGACGGCGCGCGCCCGGATTTCGCCGGACGGGACTCGCGTCGTGTTCGATCGCACTCAGCCCCGGACTGGCACCTACGATCTGTGGACCTACGATATCGATCGCGCCGTCGAGCAGAGCGCGACGTCGGCGCGCATGAGCGAAATTTCCGGAGTCTGGTTGCGCGGAGCGAACGCGATCATCTACAGCGGCGGAGTGCCGCCGCACCTGATTAAGAGAGATCTGACCACTGGTACCGAGAAAGTTCTGTTATCCAGTCCCGGGTTTGACGTGGCCGAGGACACGTCGCCGGACGGGAAGACGGTGGTGTTCAGGCGGCGTACCTTGCGCGGTACCTTCGACATCTGGTCGGCGACGCTTGGCGATTCACCGTCGGCCTCGCCGATCGTTGAGACGCCTTTCGACGAAGCGAGCGTCCGGTTCTCGCCGGACGGCAGGCACATCGCGTTCGAGTCTGACGAATCAGGACGGTACGAGGTGTACATCGCGACATTTCCGAACGCCGCCGTCAAGACGCGCGTGTCGACAGCCGGGGGGTCGCTTCCCCGATGGAGCCGCGACGGAGATGAGCTGTTCTTCGTCGCAGCCGACCGGCACCTGATGTCGGTCCCGGTTTCTCCGGGTGTGCCGATCGCGCTCGGCTCGGCGGCTCCGCTGTGTGATATCCCTGCCGGCAGTGCAGGGGGAGATTTCAATCCGAACAATGGTTGGACAGATTTCGATCCGTCGCCGGACGGCAAACGTTTCCTCGCTGTGGTGCCAGAGCCGGCGGGCCGCAAGCCGGTCACGGTCATGATGGGCTGGATGCCGAGGACGACGGGTCGATGACGATCGCTCCCGGGGTCCGTCTTGGACCGTACGAGATCGTGGCGCCGCTCGGAGCGGGCGGCATGGGTGAAGTGTACCGAGCGCGCGATACGCGGCTCGGGCGGTCCGTCGCTCTCAAGATTCTCTCGCCGGATATCGCGGCGTCGCCCGACGCGCGCGCCCGCTTCGAGCGCGAAGCGCGAACCGTCTCGCAGCTTTCGCACCCACACGTCTGCCAGCTGCACGACGTCGGCACGGAGGACGGCCAGGCGTTTCTCGTCATGGAACTGCTCGAAGGAGAGACGCTCGCAGCTCGGTTGATCAAGGGACCGTTGCCGCTCGATGCGACGTTGCGTTATGCGGCGCAAATGGCCGACGCGCTCGACGCCGCGCATCGCGCCGGCATCGTGCACCGCGATCTCAAGCCAGGTAACGTGATGTTGCCCAAGTCCGGCTTGAAGCTGCTGGACTTCGGACTGGCGAAAGAAAACGCGCCGGCGAGCGGTGCAACGCTTGCCGTGACGTCGCCCCTCAGTGCGGCTGGCGCGGTCGCCGGCACAGTTCAGTACATGGCTCCAGAGCAGCTCGCGGGCCGCGGCGCGGATCACCGCAGTGATATCTGGGCGCTGGGTGCAGTCATCTACGAGATGGCTACCGGCGAGCGGCTGTTCAGGTCGACGTCGCGCGTCATTTCGCCGCCGGCGCTCGATCGGATCGTGCGCACCTGTCTCGCCGATGATCCCGAAGATCGCTGGCAGTCTGCCCGCGACATCGTTTTGCAGTTGCGCGCCGTGGCGACGACGCCAGCGGTGGACGTCGCGGCGGCGCGAACAGCGTGGCGGCCCTGGGCGGTTGCGGCGGCGGCCATGGCGGTGGCAACAATCAGTGTCGCGCGCCTGGCGATGGCTCCGGCTCGGACCGAGACTCCGGCAGTCCGTTTTTCGGTTGCGCCGCCAAGCGGCAACGCCTTCTGGGACAACCTCGAGACTGTTCCCGTCGCGATGGCTCCCGACGGTTCGCGTTTTGGTTTCGTCGCTTCGGATGACCGCGAACAACGGGTCTGGATTCGGAGCCTTTCGCAGATCGACGCCACGCCACTTGCGGGTACCGAGGGTGCGCGATCCCTTTTCTGGTCGCCTGATGGGCGTTCGATAGGAGTTTTCGCAAACGGCAAACTCAAGCGGATCGATCTACCGAACGGCTCGCCCGTCGTGTTGTGCGATGTGCCCAACGGCGTCGGCGTCGACGGCGCCTGGGGCGTCAGCGACATCGTGTTCGCAACCGTGATCGGCGATGCGGTTTATCGCGTGCCGGCGAGCGGTGGAACGCCCGTCATCGATCGCCCGGCCGACAAGGCGAAGCACGAGCGGAAAACTGGTTATCCCTCCTTCTTGTCCGACGGCCGTCGCTATGTCTATTCGGTTCGGCTCGAAAACGACGATGGAGCGGTCATGCTGGCGGAGCCGGGTCGGCCGGCCAAACAGCTGATGAGCGGCGTCACGAACGCGCAGTTCGTCGAACCGGACTATCTCGTCTATGCACATGAGGGTACTTTGGTCGCGCAGCGGTTCGACGCCGACCGCGCGGTGATGATCGGCGCGCCGCTGTCCATTGCCGATTCCGTCCGCTACTTCTATTCCACGGGTGTGGCGCGGTTTGGCGCTTCTCGAAGCGGCGCGGTTGCCTACCATTCGCACCTGGACGCTGAACGGCTGGTCTGGTTCGATCGGTCAGGCCACGAATCGGGTGAGGTGGCGTCGGGTCTGTTCATCACGCTTCGCATCAGCCCTGACGGCGGCCGCGTGGCCTTCAGCCGCGCGGCGCCGCGGATCGGCACCTTCGACCTCTGGGTTGCCGACCTGGAACGCCGTACTGAACAACGGTTGACATCGGATCCGCAAAGCGAAGTGAGGCCGGTGTGGTCGCCGGACGGCTCAGCGCTCTTTTTTGCCGGTGGCGTCGGGACGCCACACATCATTCGGAAAACCCTGGCGAATGGCCAGGACACCGAACTCGGGGGCCGGGATGCCGGGCTGCAGAATCCCGAGGACATTTCGGCTGATGGAAAGACGCTGATGTTTGTCGAACGCACTCCAAGCTTCGACATCTTCACAGCACCCGCCGACCGATTCGACCAGCGGTCACCGCTGGTCAAGACCGCGTTCAATGAGTATCAGCCGCGGTTTTCTCCGGACCGGCGCTTGTTCGCCTTCGTGTCGAACGAATCAGGTCGCAATGAGGTCTACGTGTCGATGTATCCGCCGAGCGGGCTGAAAACGCCGGCGTCTGTCGCCGGCGGCACGGTGCCACGGTGGAGTCACGACGGAAAAGAGCTCTTCTTTCTGGCGCCGGATCGCCGCATGATGGCCGTGTCGGTTCAGGCATCGTCGAGCGTCGCGCTAGGCCAGCCAACTCCGCTGTTCGCGCTGGCCGGGCGACGGATCTGGAAAGACTATGACGTCGCGCCTGACGGCAAACGATTCCTTGCGATTGTCACGGACCTGCTGGGTGACGAGCAGCCGCTCACCGTGGTCACCAACTGGCGGCCGGAAGGGCCACGCTGACGGCTCGGCAGCTTGACGGTAACCCATACAGGTGATAAAACTTGCCCGGTTCCGGAGTTCCCGGTGCCTGCACGCCGCTTCCGAATTACATGGACAAACTTGTCGAGCGCGAGAATGCGCCTCGAAACCCACTCGTCGCCGCGCCAGCCCTTGCCGTCCAGTTTTTTCTGATCCCGTTGGCAGTCGTCGCCATTGCGGTCGGTGTCTACGTCGGTTTTCGCTCGCTGTTAGCCGACTCCCGATCGCCGCACGACTATCTGGCTGAGATCCGGAACGGCGGGTCTTCGCGTGCGTGGCCTGCCGCGCTCGAGCTGTCGGCGGCAATGAGCGATCCGAAGGCTCGCTCCGACAAACAGCTGGCCTCGGAACTCGTGAAAGCCTTCGCGGACTCGAAAGAGGCGGATCCGCGAGTCCGAAAGTATCTCGCGTTGGCCATCGGCCGCGTCGATCCGCCATTACCGACTGACGCCGTCGACGTACTGCTCGCATCGCTCGACGTTCCCGAGAAGCCGTGGACCCCAGACCCCTGGTCGCGTTTTAACGGCTGGACCCCGGAAATGGCGGAAACGCGTATCAGCACGATTTGGGCATTAGGCGGTTCGGGCGACGAGCGGGTGGTCGCTCGCTTGACGCCGCTGTTTGCCGTTCCGGATCCGGGCGTTCGCAAGATCGTCGTGTATGCGCTCGGCGCGCTTCCCGGCACGACGCAACTCGACACGCTGCGCACCGCGCTGCAGGACGACACCGCCGACGTGCGGTGGAACGCGGCGGTGGCGCTCGCGCGGAAAAACAATCGCGAAGGCGTCCCGGTGTTGCGACAGATGCTCGATCGCGCCTACGTCGAGCAGACGGTGAAGCGCGAAGTGCGGCTCGACGAAGACAAAGACCCGATCGCCGACGTGATGATCAGCGGACTGCGTGCCGCCGCGACGCTGAAGGACGAATCGCTGAAACCATCGATTTCGGCGCTGAGCACCAGTGACCGGAGCATGAAGGTTCGCGACGCGGCACTCGAGGCGTTAAAGGTGATGGGATAACCGCGAATGGCAGACGACACGAAGCCTGAACAACCGAGCGCGCCGGCAACTGGCGCGAATCCGGCCGCCACGCCGCAGGTGCAGCCGAAGCCTGCTGCCGACGCGGCCGCGACCGCGCGCGCCGCGGCAGCGACCGGTGCGACTCCTGCGGGCGCGCACGCGGCGAAGCCGGCCGTTCCCCCGAAGCCGGCGCCAGTGATTCCGGATCTGGCTGGCAAGACGACCAACGCAGCATCTGCGGGAGGACAGGCGGCGAAAGCCTCGGCGCCGGCCGCCGCGAAAACAGCGACGCGTGATCCCGACGACACGTCACCACTGCTGACGCGCCGGGCCTGGCTCGGGCTGGCATGGGGCGCGTTTTCCGCGGCATCGGCCGCCGCGCTTGCCGCGACCGGCCGCTTCATGTTTCCGAACGTGCTCAACGAGCCGCCGCAGCAATTCAAGGCCGGCTTTCCCAACGAATACGGCATCGGCGTCGACGAACGCTGGAAGGAAAAATTCGGTGTCTGGTTGGTTCGCACGACCGAGGACATCGAGCAGCACGCCGCCGGTTTCTATGCGCTCAGCGTCACGTGCACGCATCTCGGCTGCACGCCCAACTACCTGTCGGCGGAAAACAAGTTCAAATGCCCGTGCCATGGCAGCGGCTTCCGCACCACCGGCGTGAACTTCGAAGGGCCGGCGCCGCGGCCGCTGGAACGGGTCCGCGTCGTGCTCGCCGACGACGGTCAGATTCTCGTGGACAAGAGCAGGCACTTTCAGCGCGAGCTTGGCCAGTGGACCGACCCTGAGGCGTTTCTAAAGGCTTGAACCGTGGATTTTGGCATCCGAGGATTTGAGGATCTGAGGATTTGAGAATCTGCCGCTGGCGCGGCGTCAAACGATATGGCAGAAACCAAAACGATTGCACCAAGGGAAAGCGCAGTTACCCAATTCTGGAACTGGCTGACCGAGACCCAGGCGTGGAAGTCGATCTTCCGCCACGACCGACCGAACACCGATCGCGGCCGCGTGCTGGTGATGTTGTCGAACGTGTTCCTGCACCTGCACCCGGTGCGGATCCGGAAGTCGGGCGTCAAGCTGCGCTACACCTGGTGCATGGGCGGCCTCAGTTTCTTCTTGTTTCTGGTGCTGACGTTCACCGGTCTGCTCCTGATGTTTTATTACCGGCCGACGCTCGAGTACGCCTACACCGACATCATCGGCCTGCGCGAGCACGTGCCACTGGGGATCATGCGCGAGATGCATCGCTGGGGCGCCCACGCGATGGTGATCACGGTGTGGCTGCACATGTTCCGCGTCTTCATGACCGGTTCGTACAAGCCGCCGCGCGAATTCAACTGGTCGATCGGCGTGATCATGCTCGTCCTGACCCTGCTGTTGTCGTTCACCGGCTACCTGCTGCCGTGGGATCAGTTGGCTATCTGGGCAATCACGGTCGGTTCGAACATGGCGCGCGCGACGCCGTTCCTCGGCCACGAAGGCCCGGGCGCCGCGTTGCTGCGCTTAGGCGACGTGCCGCTGATCCATTCCGCAGACGACGCGCGGTTTGCGCTGCTTGGCGGAACGTTCGTTGGCGAAGGCGCATTGCTGCGGTTCTACGTCCTTCACTGCGTTGGCCTGCCGCTCGGCATCGCGGTGTTGATGGCGGTGCATTTCTGGCGCGTGCGAAAAGATGGTGGCATCAGTGGCCCACTGTAAGTATGAAGTCTGAAGTTCGAAGTCTGCAGACTTCAGACTTCCGACTTCGCACTTGGAGATGACATGGGTTTCATAAAGGGAATCATCAACGCCGTCGCCGATCCGCGGCTGTTCTTTCTGCTCGCGTGCGCGGCGCTGGTCGTCGTTGTCTGGAAGCGCGAGTTGGTGGCGTCGAACGCCGTCGGCTACGGCATGCTGGCGGTTCTCGGATTGTTCTTCGGTCTGGGCACATTCGACGGGAATTTCCGCCTGATCGTCACCAAGCCCGACAACGTGCCGATCGTCGGCCTGATTTTTCTGCTGCTGTTCTTCGTCTGGTACTCGATTCGCGAAGCAGTGCTGAACGACCGCCGCATTACCGCCGGCGCTGGACCAATCGAGAAGGACGAGTCCGACCGCGTCTGGGTGTGGCCCGACCTGGTCTACACCGAGCTGATCTCGTTGATCGCATGCTCGGTCATCCTGATCGTCTGGTCGATTCTGCTGAAGGCGCCGCTCGAGCAGCCGGCCAATCCGGCGAACACGCCGAATCCGTCGAAGGCGCCGTGGTACTTCCTTGGCCTTCAGGAAATGTTGGTGTATTTCGACCCGTGGCTGGCCGGCGTCGTATTGCCCGGCCTGATCATCGTCGGCCTGATTTGCATTCCTTACATTGACAAGAACCCGAAGGGGAACGGCTATTACACGTTCAACGAACGGAAGGCGGAGATCACCATCTTCCTGTTCGGCTTCGTCGTGCTGTGGTGCTCGCTGATTGTGCTCGGCACGTTCCTGCGCGGACCGAATTGGAACTTCTTTGGCCCGTTCGAGTACTGGGACATTCACAAGCTTGCCGCACTGACCAACGTCAACCTGTCGGAGTACGTCTGGGTCCGTGCTTTGCGCACCGCACTGCCGACGTTCTGGCTGGTGCGTGAAATCGTCGGCATCCTGCTGGTCCTGTTCTACGTCTTCGCGCTGCCGGTGATTCTGGCGAAAGCGTGGTTCAAGGGCTACTACGAGAAACTCGGTGCACCGCGCTATTACGTCAGCGTCATCCTCTTCCTCTCGATGATGTCGCTGCCGATCAAGATGCTGATGCGCTGGCTCTTCAACCTGAAATACATCGTGGCAATCCCAGAATTCTTCTTCAACATTTGATATGGCTGAAAAGAAGGGTGTCGGGCACGCGTATAACGTCGACTTCCTGAACGTCGTCTTCGCGGCGTCCAGTTTGTTTCTGTTCCTGTCGGTCATCTGGATGGTCTGGGATGACTTCGACCGCGAATGGAAGAACACGCAGCGGCAGTTCGCGCGTCTCGAATATCAGGTGACGCAGGCGCAGCTGCAGACCGCGGCCGGCGGCGTGAACAAAGCCAAGCTGGCGCAGTTGCAGGCTGGTGTTCAGACACAGCAGCAGAACGTCAATGCGAACAAGGCCAAGGTTGACGAAATTCAAGAGAAGCTGAAAGACGTCGACAAGCGGCTGTTCAAGGCCACCGTTGACTACCAGACAACCAAGGCCACCTACGACCAGGATCGCTACCTGTTCGAAGCGGCGCGGGCACGCGGTGGAACCGGCCTGGAGAAGGACCAGAAGCACGTCGACGATCTTGCCAAGCAGGTGGTCGAACAGAACGCCGAGGTCGAGAAAAT
>Ga0070675_100000052_pt1 | contig 71092 bp, 68 predicted proteins | sample KBSM43metaG_FD_65343 | JGI IMG/M metagenome (GOLD analysis project Ga0070675, IMG submission 65343) | Miscanthus rhizosphere microbial communities from Kellogg Biological Station, Michigan, USA - KBS M4-3 metaG | ecosystem: Host-associated > Plants > Roots > Rhizosphere > Soil ... | reverse complement strand
CTCGGGCGACGCCAACAACCCGCGCATCCTCGGCGCCTTCAACGAGAAGACGCCCGACTGGCTGGCGTTCTTCATGTTCACCTACTTCACCGACCGCGACGGCAAGTTCCAGCTCGCCGCCCTGGCCGAAAGCGCCTTCGATCCGCTGGCGCGCACGACCAAGTTCATGCTCACCGAGGAAGCGCACCACATGTTCGTGGGCGAGAGCGGCGTCTCGCGGGTGCTGCAGCGCACCGCGCAGGTGATGAACGAGCTGAAGACCGACGACCCGGCGCTGGTGCGCGCAGCCGGCGCGATCGACCTGCCGACGATCCAGCGCTACCTCAACTTCCACTACTCGGTGACCATCGACCTGTTCGGCGCCGACCAGTCGAGCAACGCCGCCACCTTCTACTCATCGGGGCTGAAGGGCCGCTACGAGGAAGGCAAGCGCAGCGACGACCACGTGCTGAAGGGCCAGACCTACAAGGTACTCGAGGTGCAGAACGGCCAGCTGGTCGAGAAGGAAGTGCCGATGCTCAACGCCCTGAACGAGGTGCTGCGCGACGACTTCATCAAAGACTCGGTGGCCGGCGTCGGCCGCTGGAACAAGGTGCTCGAGAAGGCTGGGCTGACGCAACGCCTGGTGGTGCCGCACAAGGCCTTCAACCGCAAGATCGGCGCGCTCGCTGGCATCAAGCTGTCGCCCGAGGGGCGGGTGGTGAGCGACGAGGAGTGGAAGGCGAAGGAGAGCGAGTGGCTGCCGAGCCCGGCCGACTTCGCCTTCGTCGCCTCGCTGATGCACCCGGTGCTCGAGCCCGGCAAGTACGCCGCCTGGATCGCGCCGCCGGCGGCGGGCATCAACCGGCAGCCGGTCGACTTCGAGTACGTCCGTTTCGGGTGATGATGTGCTGATGGAAACGAGCGCGGCGGCGGCGGCGGACCCGGCGGTCATCAGGCAGCACCTGATCGACCCCGAGATCTGCATCCGCTGCAACACGTGCGAGGCCACCTGCCCGGTCGGCGCGATCACCCACGACGACCGCAACTACGTCGTCCGCGCCGACGTCTGCAACTACTGCATGGCCTGCATCGCGCCCTGCCCGACCGGATCGATCGACAACTGGCGCACCGTGCCCAAGGTGCTGGCCTACGCCATCGAGGACCAGCTCGTCTGGGACGAGCTGCCGCCAGAGCTCACGCCCGAGCAGCTCGCGGCCGAAGGGGTTTCGGCCGAGGCGGCCGCTGCGGTCGTGGCGGAGCCGGTGCTCGCGGTCCAGCCGGAGGCGGCGGCCGGCGAGGCGCCGTTCAACTCCGCGGCCTATGGCGCGACCGTGCCGCCGTGGTCGGCGGCGCATGCCTACACCAACCTGTTCGGGCCGAAGAGCCCGACCACCGCCACGGTCGTCGGCAACGTCAACTGCACCGAGGCGGGCTTCAACAGCCAGACGCACCACATCGTCCTCGACTTCGGGCCGATTCCCTTCCCGGTGCTCGAGGGCCAGTCGATCGGCATCGTCCCGCCCGGCGTCGACAGCCACGGCCGGCCGCACGTGGCGCGCCAGTACTCGGTGGCCAGCCCGCGCAACGGCGAGCGCCCCGGCTACAACAACGTCTCCCTGACGGTGAAGCGGGTCACCGAGGACCATCAGGGCCGGCCGATCCGCGGCGTCGCCTCCAACTACATGTGCGACCTCAAGGTCGGCGACGCGGTGCAGGTGATCGGCCCGTTCGGCCAGAGCTTCCTGATGCCGAACCATCCGCGCTCGCACATCGTCATGATCTGCACCGGCACCGGCAGTGCGCCGATGCGGGCGATGACCGAGTGGCGGCGGCGCCTGAGAAAGAGCGGCAAGTTCGAGAGCGGCAAGCTGATGCTGTTCTTCGGCGCCCGCACCCGCGAGGAGCTCCCCTACTTCGGGCCGCTGCAGTCGCTACCCAAGGATTTCATCGACATCAACCTGGCGTTCTCGCGCACCCCCGGCCAGCCGAAGCGCTACGTCCAGGACCTGATCCGCGAGCGCGCGGTCGATCTCTCGCTTCTGCTCGCCGATGCGAACTCGCACTTCTACGTGTGCGGGCTGAAGTCGATGGAGGAGGGCGTCGTGCTGGCGCTGCGCGATGTCGCCGAGGAGGCCCGGCTCGACTGGGCGACGCTCGGCCCGACCCTCAAGCGCGAAGGCCGACTGCATCTGGAGACCTACTGACGCCCGAACCCTGCGCGAGATCGGCGCAGAGCGCGCGTCCGAAGGCCTCGACACGCTGCCAGTCGGTGTACTCGACGACCGTGTCGGGTCGGGTGGGCCCGCCGGTCATGCGCATGATCAGGCGGATGACGAGGCGGTCGAAGACCCCGTAGCGCGGATAGTCCAGCCGTCCGGCAAACACGTCGACCCGGCGCGGACGCCACCGGGCCTGAAGCAGGAAGGCGCCGACATAGGGGTTCGTTCCGGGCCGGTCCTTGCCCGGCTTGCGGGCGACGATGTTGACCGAGAAGTACGCGCTCGGCATCGCCTCGAGCGCCGCCGCGTGCCGTCGGGCGAAGTCGATGACGCGCGCGTCGGTTCGGCCATAGCGGATTCGCGCGCCGATCACCGCCAGGTCAAAGCCGGCCGGCGAGACGTCCTCCGCGTCATCGATCATCGTCAGCGTGACCGCCGCGCCGGCGTCTTCCAGCATCCGGCGCAGGCGTTCGCAGATCCGCCGCGTCTGTCCGTCCGTGGACGAGCACAGCAGCAGCGCGCGCTTCATCGTCCGACGCCCGCCGACCGGCTACGGTGCCTTGAAGTCGAACTTCGCCTCGATCGTGCCGGGCACGCCCGGTCGGCGGATCTCGGCGGTGATGTTGTAGGCGTTGCCGCTGGAGAAGCGATAGAAGGCGCCGTAGCTCACCGTGTTGTTGGCCGCCAGCAAGCCGAGCGTGTGCGATTCGGTCGTCATGCCGTCGGACACCCGCACCGTCACGTCGGCATTGGTCACCGGCACCTGCGACTTGCTGTCGGCGAGCGAGATGTTGACGTGGTAGTAGCCCTTCCCCGAAGGGATGTCGGTCTTGTCGCTGCTCCGCGCCTCGGCGTAGGCCGCGCGCATCGACTCGGCGCGCATCATGCCGAGGTAGATCTCGGTCCCCGAGACGACCTTGTGATGCGGGTCGGCCGCGGCGACCGGCGCCGGGGGCGGCGCCGCCGGCACGCCGTAGTTGAACATGTAGACGATCGCGCTGCGGATCTCGGCGTCGCTCAGGTCGGGGAGTCCACCGCGCGAGGGCATCGGCCCGTGTCCGTGCACGGCCGAAGCCACCAGCGGGTCGAGGCCGCGCTTGAGTCTGGGGATCCAGGCCGGCCGGTCGCCGATCTTCGGCGCGCCGTCCCGCCCCGACTCGTGGCACGTCGCGCACTGCCCGCGGACGATCGCTTCGCCGCTGCGCACCACCGCCGGTGTCGCGCCGCCCAGCGGCTCGACCCAGTGGCCTCCCGACTGGTTGACCATGTAGGTGATCGCGCGCTCGATCTCGATGTCGCTGACGCCGGCATTGCCGCCGTGCGCGGGCATGTCGCGGATGCCCTTGACGGCGTTGTCGGTGAGGGCCGTCAGGCCCTGCGAGGCCCGCGGCGACCAGGCCAGGGCGTCGCCGATGCGCGGTGCGTTGTCCTTGCCCGAAAGGTGGCAGGTGCTGCAGACGGCGTCGACCACGTCCTTGCCTTGCCGCTCCTTGCGCTGGGCATGCGCCGGTGCGACGAAGATCGAGAGGGCGGCCAGCAGCGCGAACGCGGACAACGCCGCGCCTCCAGTGACGGATCGGGCGGGCGTAGGCATCGCAGGTCTCCTCGGTGTCGGGCGGGCGCCGCAGCGGCGCTGCCCGCGCAGGCATCGGCCTTGCAGCGCCTCTCGCGCCCTCGGCACATCCGCACCTGCAGTGCAGGCAACCTACTGCCGCCGCTGCGCGGCGGTATTGATCCACGTCAAGCGCACCGCTGCCGACCGATCGCGTGCGCCGCGTCGCGCCCGAGCCGTCGCATCGAATGCGTCGGGCGCGCGGCCGCGGCCGGCTACGCCGTCGGCTCGGGCCGCCGGGCCAGCAGGTCGATCTCGACCCGCGCGCCGCGCGCCAGCGCGGTGACGCCGATGCAGGTGCGCGCCGGTCGTCGGTCGGCCGGGAAGTAGCCCGCGTAGACGGCGTTCATGCGCGCATAGTCTTCCTCGAAGCGGGTCAGGTAGATGCGCGCCTGAAGCACGTGCTCGAGGCCGAGCCCGAGGCCGGCGAGCACGATCTTCAGGTTCTCCATCACCCGCACGGTCTGGCCCTCGATGTCGGGCGCGAGCGGCCGCGCGTCGTCCTCGGGGTCGGTCGGCATCTGGCCGGTGACGAAGCACCAGCCGCCGGACTCGACCGCATGGCTGAACGGCGCGACCGGCGTCGGCGCGCCGGCCACCATGCGGAACGACGGGTCGGCCATGGACGCTATTGCAACACGATCACCGGGCCGGCGAGGTCGCGGCGAGGGGCGTCTTCGACGGCCACGAAAGCGCGGGTGGCAGCCAAGAGGCGCAGGGTCGGATTTGCCCCAAGGGACAATTGACCATCGCGCACGCGATGCCATCCTTCGCCCCCGTGCACCGGCCGGGCGATGTGGAGCCATCCGGCCAAGGGTTGCTTCGACCGGGAGCGGACATGGCCAGACGAAACGACACCGTCACGAAACTGCGGACGATGCTCGCGTGCTACCTGGCAGCGCTGGGCGGCATCGCCCTCGCGCAAGCGCCATCCGCCGCCGGCGATCCCGTCCCCGTGACCGTCGACAACTTCGTGCGCGCCGAGACCGACCTCTACATGAGCGGCATGCTGAAGGACAACGGCGGCGCCCTTGGCAAGATCAACCACCGCCGCGAAGTGGCCTCGGTGGACAACCAGACCGTCATCCGCCTTAACCGGGACACGATGTATTCGGCCGCCCTGTTCGACCTCGACGCCGGGCCGGTGACCACGCTGCCCGACGCGGGCAAGCGCTTCCGCTCCATGCAGGTGATCAGTGAGGATCACTACGTGCCCCTGGTCGTCTACACGGCCGGCGCGCACACCCTGACCCGGCAGACGGTCGGCACGCGCTACGTGGCGGTCGCCATCCGCACGCTGGTGGATCCGAACGATCCCGAGGATGTGAAGAAAGTGCACGCGCTGCAGGACGCCATCAAGGTCAGCCAGAAGGGCACGGGCAAGTTCGAGGTTCCGAACTGGGACCCGGCGAGCCAGAGGAAGGTGCGCGAGGCGCTGCTCGGGCTGGCCGCCGTCATCCCGGATTTCAGGGGCGCCTTCGGGAAGAAGGGCGAGGTTGATCCGGTGCGCCGCCTGGCCGGCGCCGCCGCCGGCTGGGGCGGCAACCCGGACAAGGACGCGGTCTACCTGAGCGTCACGCCGGCGAAGAACGACGGCACGACGGTGCACAAGGTGACCGTCAGGGACGTGCCGGTCGACGCGTTCTGGTCGATCAGCGTCTACAACGCGCAGGGCTACTACGAGAAGAACCCGCTCAACGCCTACTCGGTCAACAGCATCACGGGGAAGAAGGCGGGCGACGGCACGACGACGGTCCAGTTCGGCGGCTGCGACGGCAAGGTCGCGAACTGCATTCCGATCGTGAAGGGATGGAACTACACCGTGCGCCTGTATCGCCCGCGCGCGGCCATCCTGAACGACACCTGGAAATTCCCCGAGCCGCAGGTCGCGAACTGAGAGGACGCGGGTCCCGGCGCCGATCCCCGGCGAACGGCGCATGCGATGGAGAGTGCAATGTCGATTTCCAGGGTCGTCGATGCATTTCGGGCCACCGCGCTGTTCTGCGCGACGGCCCTCGTCGCGCAGGCGCAGGCGCAACCGGTGTCGCCGGCCGAAGCCCGCGCCATTGCCAAGGAGGCCGTCATCTACGGCTTCCCGCTCGTGGACACCTATCGGGTGCAGCACTCCTACTTCGTCGATCGATCCAACCCGGAGTTCAAGGCTCCCTGGAACCAGATCGCGAACAGGGCGCGGGTCTACACGCCCGAGGACAAGGCGATCCAGACGCCGAACTCCGACACGCCGTACTCGCAGCTCGGCCTGGACCTGCGCGCGGAGCCGATCGTGCTGGGCTTTCCGGACGTCGAGAAGGGGCGCTACTACTCGGCCCAGTTCATCGACCTCTACACCTTCAACTTCGCCTATGTCGGCAGTCGCGCCACCGGGAACGGCGCCGGGCACTACCTGCTTGTCGGGCCGCGCTGGAAAGGCGAGAAGCCCAAGGGCGTCAAGGCGGTGATCCGTTCGGAAACGGACCTGGTGTTCGTTCTCTACCGGACGCAACTCTTCGACGCCGGCGACATCGAGAAGGTCAAGCGGATCCAGGCCGGGTACACCGTCCAGACCTTGTCGAGCTTCCTGGGCGCGAGCGCACCGCCCGCCGCGCCGGCCATCGACTTCGTCAAGCCCTTGAGCCCCGAAGAGGAGCGCAAGTCGCTCGAGTTCTTCAATGTCCTGAACTTCGTCCTCCGGTTCTGCCCGACCCACCCGTCCGAGCAGGCCCTGATGGCGCGCTTCGCGAAGCTTGGCATCGGCGCGGGGAAGACCTTCGATGCCCCCGCGCTGTCACCGGAGGTCCGCCAGGCGGTCGCCGAGGGCATGGCCGACGCGTGGAGGGCCTTCGAGGAACACAAGACGACCAAGGTGGACACGGGCATCGAGGCGAGCAGCGACAGCTTCGGAACACGCACCCATCTGAAGAACAACTACATGCGCCGCATGTCGGCCGCGGTGCTGGGCATCTACGGCAACTCGAAGGAAGAAGCGATCTATCCGGCCTACTTCGTCAACGCGGACAAGCAGAAGCTCGACGGCGGTCGGCGCTACCGGTTGACGTTTCCGCCCGGTCAGCTGCCGCCGGCGAACGCCTTCTGGTCCCTGACGCTCTACGAGCTGCCGTCGAGCCTGCTCTACGCCAACGCCTTGAATCGCTATCTCATCAACTCGCCGATGATCCCGAGCCTGAAGCGCGATCCGGATGGCGGCACGACGCTGTACGTGCAGAACGACTCGCCCGGCGCGGACAAGGAGGCCAACTGGCTGCCGGCGCCCAAAGGTCCCTTCTTCGCCGTCCTGCGCGTCTACTGGCCGAAAGCGGAAGCGCTGGACGGGAAGTGGAAGGCGCCGCCGCTGCGGCAGGCGCCGTAAGACCTGCTACTCGACCGAGATCGCCTTGGCCGACGGCGTGGCGTCGAAGATCAGCTTCCCGGGCCAAACGGGCCACGTGACGCCGAGCGTGGCGTTGTTCGGGTCGCCGTTGTAGGCGAACGCGCCGACGCTCTGCATCATCGCCGCCGAGAGGTCGAGCCGGCCCGGCTGGTTGGCGGTGGTGTTGACGAAGTTCGCCAGGAGCGACGGCCCGAAGTTGCCGAACAGGAACGGCAGGTCGAAGGCGTGCGCCGCGCCGTAGATCTCGTTGAACGGCGTCGGCTCCTCGTCCCACTCGAAGCGGTAGTACCAGACGTCGGGCTGCTGCGCCTTCAAGGCATTCAGCATGCTGTCGCGGCTGGCACCGAAGAAGATCTGGTTCAGCAGCTCGGTGCGCGCCGTGAAGCCGGTGACCGGCGTGTCGGTCGGCAGGTAGACGGCCGGAATCCACTGCTCGACCGTCGTCTGCGGCGCCGCGTTCGGGTCGTAGCTGAAGGCCATGGTGAACACCTGCGCGTCGGTGAGCAGCCGGCCGCTGACGCCGCCGAGCGCCGGCGAGAGCGCCAGGAAGCTCGGGAAGAGCTTGCCCTCGTCGCGGGTGTTGCCGGCCATCACCGGCACTTTCAGGTAGTTGCCGGCGCTGATCTGGGCGATCGGATCGACCGGCAGCACCGTGCCTTCGGGGATCGGCCCTGCGCCCGAGGCGCCGAGGGGCGCGAGCTTGGTCAGCACCGTCGTCAGCAACTCGTTCGGCGTCTTCGAGCGCAGGTAGGCGGCGAGCTGCGCGTCGGTCTGGGTGGCGACATAGGCCTGCGCCGCGGTCGTGTCGGCGACCGTGCCGTCGGCGACCAGCATGTTGAGCAGCAGCAGGTCGCCCTGCGCCTGGTAAGCCGATGCCGGCGCCAAGGTCGGCAGGCTCCCCGGCGGCAGCTCGGAGGCCAGCGACAGACCGCCGCTGATCGGCGCCAGGCGGTGGATCAGCGCCGGGTTCGCGTTGACGACCAGCGGCGACGTCAGCACCGCGTAGAGGTTGACCGCGCCGGCCGACTGGCCCATCAGCGTCACCCGAGCCGGGTCGCCGCCGAAGGCGGCGATGTTGCGCTGGACGAAGTTCAGCGCCTTGATGATGTCGAGCATCGCGAAGTTGCCCGAGTCGTCGTTGGCGTTGGCGCCGGTCTTCAGGTGCGTCTGGTTGAGGAAGCCGAAGATCCCCAGCCGATAGTTGACCGTGACCACGACGACGTTGGCCGTGGTCGCCAGCATCGCGCCGTCGTAGACCGGGTCGGGGTGTAGCCGGAGATGTTGCTGCCGCCGTGCACGAACACCACCACCGGCCGCCGCCCGCCCGATCGCGCCGGCTGCCAGACGTTGAGATAGAGGCAGTCCTCCGAGCCGAGCGTCTGGCCGAGGGTGCTGCCGATGGTCGCGTCGTACTGGTTGTTCGAGCCGGGGCCGTAGAGGCGGCCCGACTGCACGCAGGCGTTGCCGAAGGTCTTCGCGTCGCGGTTCGAGGTCCAGGGATCGGGGTCGACCGGCGCCTTCCAGCGCAGGTCGCCGACGGGCGCCCTAGCAAACGGCAAGCCCTTCCAGTTGTAGGTGCCGTTGGTTTCCGAATCGTTCGTGTCGACGACGACGCCGAGCTCGGTCTTGCGCTCGACGGGCGAATGGTCGCTGCCGCCGCAGCCGGCCAGCGCGAGAACAGTCATTGCGGCGCAGGCGGCGCCGGTGCGGAATGTCCAGGTCATCGTGTCTCCTCGAGGTGTGGTCGATTACGAGGGTGGGTGACGGCAAGCGCCATCCCTCTAAGTCGCCCGGCCGGCGCTCGTCAGCAGCCGGGCGAAGGCCGTGGCCGCGGGCGAGAGGCTCCGGCCGCGGCGCCGGATGATCGCCAGGGTGCGGTTCACGACCGGCTTGTCCAGCTTGACGCCCACCACCGCCGCCGGCTTGAGCGGCAGCGTGAGCTTCGGCACCACCGCCAGCCCGAGGCCGCTTTCGACCAGGCCGATGAGCGTGGACACGTGCCGCACCTCGATCGTCGGGCGCGGCAGCGGCGGCAGCTCGGCCAGCGCCTGGTCGATGAAGAGGCGATTGCGCGAGGCATGCGAGACCCGCGCGAGCGGCTGCTGCGCCAGCTCCTCCCAGCGCACCGAGCGGCGCCGGGCCAGCGGGTGGTTGGCGGGGCAGGCGAGGACATACGGCTCCTTCAGCAGCGGCGCGAACTCGATCTCGGGATCCTGCATGCCGATGTAGTTCACCGCCAGGTCGGCCTCGCCGTGCTTGACGCTCGCCAGGACCTCGTCGGCGCCCTCCTCGATGATGCGCACCAGCACCTGCGGATGCTTCTCGCGGAACGCCCGGATCACCGGCGGCAGGAAGTGATGCACCGCGGAGAAGACGCAGCCGATCGTGACATCGCCGGCCTCGAGGTCGGCGGCGTCGCGCAGGCTGAGCACCGAGCGGTCGAGGTCCTCCACCAGGCCGCGCATCTCGCCGAGGAAGCGGCCGCCGAGCAGCGTCAGGCCGACGCTGCGCGTGGTGCGGTCGAACAGGCGCACGCCGAGCAGGTCTTCGAGGTGCGAGATGCGCCGCGACAGCGCCGGCTGCGACAGGTGCAGTGCCTTGGCCGCGGCGGCGAAGCTCTGCAGCTCGCCGACGGTGACGAAGGCGCGGAGATCGGCGATCGAGGGCTTCAACATCGTCGTCGCTCACTCATGCACGAAGTGCAATAAAACCTCAGAAACTTGCAATTTACAACAAGGATGCGTTTGCCGACCATCGCCGCATTCGAATAGGAGACAAGCGCCCATGAAGCGACGCCAACTGTTGCAGGCCGCCGCGGCGGCCATTGCCGTGCCGGCCATCGCGCGGGCGCAGACCTTTCCCGCCAAGCCGATCCGCTACATCGTGCCGGTGGCCGCCGGCGGCGGCAACGACATGATCGCCCGCGTCGTCACCGAGCGCTGGGGCAAAGCGCTCGGACAGAACTTCCTGGTCGACAACCAGAGCGGCGGCGGCGGCGTGATCGCCTGCCAGACCACGGCCCACGCTCCGGCCGACGGCTACACCCTGATGCAGGGCTACGTCGCCACTCACGGCACGACGCCGGCGACACGGCGCGTCAGCTACGACGCGGTCAAGGACTTCACGCCGATCGGCATGATCGGCGCGACGCCCAACGTCCTCGCCATCAACGACGCCGTGCCGGCGAAGACGATCAAGGAGTTCATCGACTACGTGAAACGCAACCCCGGCAAGGTGAGCTACGGCTCGGCCGGCCCGGGCTCGCTGACGCACATGACGATGGAGCTCTTCAAGCAGGAGACGGGCGCCTTCATGCTACACATCCCCTACCGCGGCATCGCCCCGGCCATCACCGATCTGCTCGGCGGCCAGACCCAGGCGATGTTCCCCGGCCTGGCGGCGGCGCTGCCGCACCTGCGCTCGGGCCGGATGCGGGCGCTGGCCGTCACCGGCGCGAAGCGCAACCCGCAGATCAAGGACGTGCCGACGATGGAGGAGGCGGGCTTCAAGGGCTTCGATGCGATGCAGTGGTACGGCTCGGTCGGGCCGGCCGGCATTCCCGCCGAGGTCGTGCGCCGCCTCAACGAGACCCAGGTCGCGGTGCTCAAGGCGCCCGACCTCGCCGAAAAGCTCGCCAGCGAAGCGGTCGAGCCGTGGCCGATGAGCCCGGAGCAGTTCGGGCAGTACATCCGCGACGAGATCACCCGCTGGACGGCACTCGCCAAGGCGCGCGGCATCCGCCTCGACGACTGATCGCCGCTTCTTCCTCTCTCTCTTCTTTACCTCGAAAGGTCCCCGTGGCCCGCAACACCCACGTCGCCGCCGACACCGCGGCGCCGCCGATCACCGCCCTTCTCGCCAAGTTCGTCGCCGGCCATCCGGCGCGCGGCTGGAGCGACGCGGTCGAGCACGAAGCGCATCGCACCTTCTACAACTGGCTCGGCTGCGCCATCGGCGCGGCGCGGCACGAGGCCGCCGATGCGGCGCTGGCGGCGGTGCAGATGCTCGAGCCCGCGCCGCAGGCGACGGTGCTGGGCCGCAGCGAGAAGGTCGACATCGCCAGCGCCGCGCTGCTCAACGGCATCAGCTCGCACACCTTCGACTTCGACGACACCCACCTGAAGACCATCATCCATCCGGCGGGTCCGGTGGCCTCGGCGGTGCTGGCGCTGGCCGAGCTACGCGGCGCCAACGGCCGGGACGTGATCGACGCGCTGGTGCTCGGCATCGACGTCGCCTGCCGCATCGGCAACGCGATGTACCCCGATCACTACGACCGCGGCTGGCACATCACCGGCTCGACCGGGATGCTCGGTGCCGCCGCCGGCTGCGCCCGGCTGCTCCGCCTCGACGAGCGGCAGACGGCGATGGCGCTCGGCATCGCCGCCTCGCAGCCGGTCGGCCTGCGCGAGCAGTTCGGCACCATGACCAAGCCCTTCCACCCCGGCGCCGCGGCGCGGGCGGGGCAGCTGTCGGCGCTGCTCGCGAGCCGCGGCTTCACCTCCAGCCCGCGAGCGCTGGAGGCGCCGCGCGGCTTCGTCCAGGTCGTCTCCGACAAGCGCGACTGGAGCGAGGTCACCGCCGAACTCGGCGAGCGCTTCGAGATCTCGTTCAACACCTACAAGCCGTTCGCCTGCGGCATCGTCATCCATCCGAGCATCGACGCCTGCGCGCAGCTTCGTGCCCAGGGCATCACGGCCGACCAGGTCGAGCGGATTGACCTGCGCGTCCACTCGCTGGTGCTCGAGCTCACCGGCAAGAAGGAGCCGAAAGACGGCCTGCAGGGCAAGTTCAGCGTCTATCACGGCGCGGCGGTCGGCCTGATCCACGGCCGCGCCGGCGAGCACGAGTTCTCCGACGCGGTGGTCAACGATCCCGAGGTCGTGGCCCTGCGCGCCAGGGTGCAGGCCACGGTCGACGACAGCGTCCATGAAGACGCGGTCCGGCTCACGGCGCAGCTGCGCGACGGCCGGCGGATCGAGATCACGGTCGAGCATGCGATCGGGTCGCTGCGCAATCCGCTCACCGACGCGCAGCTCGAGGCGAAGTTCGCGGCACTGGTGGCGCCGGTGCTCGGCGACGCCCGCTCGCGCGAGCTGACGGCGCAATGGCGGACGCTGGCAGCGCTCGGCGACATCCGCCCGCTGACGGCGCTGTGCCGGCCATGACGCCGCCGGAAGGATCGACCATGACAGCCTCCCCCGCCCTGCGCATCGGCATTCTCGACGGCGACGACATCGGCCAGGAGATCGTGCCCGCGTCGGTGGAGATTGCCCGCGCCGCCGCCGAGCTGCACGGCGTCTCGATCGACTGGCGGCCGCTCGCCATCGGCCGGACGGCGCTCGACAGCCACGGCCACACCCTGCCGCCGGAAACGATGGCGGCGCTCGAGACGCTCGACGGCTGGATCCTCGGGCCGATCGGCCACCGCGCCTACCCGAAGGTGGCGAACGCGATCAACCCGCACCCGATCCTGCGCAAGCGCTTCAACCTGTTCGCCAACGTCCGGCCGACGCGCTCCTATCCCGACATCGGCTGCCTGCACGACGGAGTCGACCTGGTGATCGTGCGCGAGAACAACGAGGGCTTCCAGCCCGACCGCAACATGGTGGCCGGCTCGGGCGAGTTTCGCCCGACCGACGAGGTGACTCTCTCGGTCCGCGTCATCACCCGCACCGGCAGCCGCCGGGTGGCGCGCGCCGCCTACGAGCTGGCGCGGCAGCGGAGGAAGCATCTCACCTACGTGCACAAGGACACGGTCTTCAGGCTGAGCTGCGGCATGTTCGTCGAGGAGTGCAGGAAGCTCGCCGCCGAATATCCCGACGTGCGTGTCGACGACGTGATCGTCGATACTTTCGCGATGCGCCTGGTGCGCGATCCGCAGAACTTCGACGTCGTGGTGACGACCAACATGTTCGGCGACATCCTTTCCGACGAGGCGGCCGGCCTGGTCGGCGGCCTCGGCATGGCGCCGGGCCTGTGCATCGGCGACGGCGACGTGGCGATGGCGCAGGCGACCCACGGCTCGGCGCCCGACATCGCCGGCCGAGGCATCGCCAATCCCTACGCGATGGTCGAGTCGACGCGCATGATGTTCGAGTGGCTCGGGCACAGCCGCGGCAACGACGGCGCGGTGCGCATGGCCGCGGCGATGTCGCAGGCGACCACCGCGGCCCTCGCCGACCCGAAGGCGCGCACCGGCGACATCCGCGGCAGCGGCAACACCGCCAGCTTCACCGAGGCGGTGCTGCGCGGCCTGTCGGCGTGAGCCCCGTGCGCCGAATGCCTTTCGCCTGCCGGTGACCGCCATGCAGTCCTGGTGGATGCAGATGACCGACAGCGCCACGACGCTGGAGCAGCGCGACGCGCCGGCGCCGGCGGCCGGGCCGAAGCAGTTGCTGCTGCGGATGCGTGCCGCCGCCCTCAACCGCGGCGAGTTCCTGCTCGGCCACGGCCTGCACGGCCAGCCGGGGAGCTGGAAGGCGATCGGCGGGGAGGGTGCGGGCGAGGTCGTCGCCGTCGGCGCCGAGGTGACGGGATTTCGCCCCGGCGATCGGGTCATGGGCCGCTGCGCCGGCGCCTTCTCCGAGCTCGCGCTGATGGAAGCGGCCGAGGCGATGTCGGTGCCCGAGGGGCTCTCGTGGGACGAGGCGGCGAGCATTCCCCTGACCTTCCTGGTCGCCTACGACATGCTGGTGCTGCAGGGGCGGCTGAGGGCCGGGCAATGGCTGCTGATCAACGGCGTCTCCTCCGGCGTGGGCGTGGCCTCGCTGCAGCTCGGCAAGGTGCTCGGGGCGCAGGTCATCGGCACCTCGGGCTCGTCGGAGAAGCTCGCCGCGCTCGTGCCGCTCGGCCTGGACGTCGCCCTGCGCACCCGCGCCGCGGACTTCGCCCCGGCGGTGATGGAGGCGACCGAGGGACATGGCGTCGACCTGATCGTCAACACCGTCGGCGGCTCGGTGTTCGCCGAGAACGTCCGCGCCCTCGCCTTCGAGGGTCGCCTCGCGACCGTGGGCTACGTCGACGGCGTGCTCCATGCCGACATCGATCTGGAGGCGCTGCATGCCAAGCGCCTGACGCTGTTCGGCGTCTCCAACAAGCGGCGCAGCAAGGAGCAGCGCGCCGCAGCGGTGCCGCGCTTCGTCGCCGAGGTGCTGCCGCATTTCGCCGCCGGGCGGATCCGGCCGCGCATCGACCGGGCGTTCGACTTCGCGCAGCTTCCCGAGGCCAAGGCACGCATGGAGGCGGGCGCGCACATCGGCAAGATCGTCCTCCGCTTGCCGGACGTCGCCTGACGTCGGGCGCGAACAAGGAGACGACTCGATGCGATGCAGAAGACTGATGCTGGCGCTGGCGCTGGCCGCCTCTGCCGGCACCGCCTGGCCGCAGGCGGCACCTTATCCGACGCGGCCGATCCGGCTGGTGATCGGCTTCGCGCCCGCGGGCGCCGCCGACTACGTGGCCCGCACCATGAGCGATGCCTTCGGCAAGGCGCTCGGCCAGTCGGTGGTGGTCGACAACAAGCCGGGCAACGGCTCGAGCATCGCCGCCGATCTGGTCGCCAAGTCGCCGGCCGACGGCTACACCCTGCTGATCGCCAGCCCGAGCAGCATCTCGGTCAACCCGGCGCTCAACCCGAAGCTCACGTACTCGTTGGCCGACCTCGCGCCGATCGCGAAGATCACGACCTCGCCGTTGGTGCTCGCGGTCCATCCCGCAACCGGCATCCGCTCGGTGGCCGAGCTGATCGCGGCGGCACGCAAGGACCCGGGCAAGCTCAACTACTCGACCTCGGGCAACGGTTCGGCGCCGCACCTCGGGGCCGCGCTCTTCACCCAGCTCACCGGGGCGCAGATGACGCACGTGCCCTATCGCGGCGGCGGCCCGGCGATCCAGTCGGTGATGGCCGGCGACACGCAGCTGACCTTCGGCACCTCGCCCTCGGTGCTGCCGCAGGTCACGAGCGGCCGGCTGCGGGCGATCGCGGTCAGCACCCGGGAGCGCTCGCCGCTCGTGCCCGACCTGCCCGGCATGCGCGAGGCCGGCCTGCCGGAATACAACCTCGAGTTCTGGTACGGCGTGTTCGCGCCCGCGGGCACGCCGCCGACGATCCTGAGGAAGATCTACGACGCCACCGCGGCGGCGATGCAGGAACCTTCGGTCAAGGCGGCGCTGGCGCGGGAGGGCACCGAGGTGTCGCTGTCGCCGTCGCCGGAGAAGTTCGCCGAGTTCCTGGTCGACGACGGCAAGTTCTGGGTCAACCTGGTCAGGAGCGCCAAGGTCACGGTCGAGTGAACCGGCGCGGCGCGGGCGCGACGCGCCGCCGCGCCAGGCGCAGGCAGCCGCTTCCGGCGCTGCCGTACAGTGGGCGCGACGATGAGGATGCGAGCCGTTGCTTGACGTGCTGGTGATCGGCGGCGGCAACGCCGCCTTGTGCGCGGCCCTGACGGCGCGCGAGGCCGGCGCGTCGGTGCTGCTCCTCGAAGCGTCGCCGAAGGCCTGGCGCGGCGGCAACTCGCCGCACACGCGCAACATCCGCTGCATGCACGACGCGCCGCAGGACGTGCTGGTCGACGCCTATCCGGAAGAGGAGTACTGGCAGGACCTGCACACGGTCACCGGCGGCCTGACCGACGAGGGCCTCGCCCGCCTGACCATCCGCGCCTCCTCGACCTGCCGCGACTGGATGCGCCGTCACGGCGTGCATTTCCAGCCGCCGCTCTCGGGCGCACTGCACGTGGCCCGCACCAATGCGTTCTTCCTCGGCGGCGGCAAGGCCCTGGTCAATGCCTACTACCGCAGCGCCGAGGCGCTCGGCGTCGCCGTCCGCTACGAAACGCCGGTCGACGGCATCGAGCTCGATGGCCCCCGCTTCATCGCCGCCCGCGTCGGCGGCGAGCGGATCGAGGCCCGGGCCTGCGTCCTCGCCGCCGGCGGCTTCGAGTCGAACCGCGAATGGCTGAGCGAAGCCTGGGGCACGAACGAACGCGGCGAGCGGCCGGCCGAGAACTTCCTGATCCGCGGCACGCGCTTCAACACCGGCGTCCTGCTCAAGCTGCTGCTCGACGCCGGCGCCGACCGCATCGGCGATCCGACCCAGGCGCACATGGTCGCGATCGACGCTCGGGCGCCGCTCTACGACGGCGGCATCTGCACCCGGATCGATTGCGTCTCGCTCGGCGTCGTCGTCAATCGCGACGGCGAGCGCTTCTACGACGAGGGCGAGGATTTCTGGCCGAAGCGCTACGCGATCTGGGGCCGGCTGGTCGCCGGCCAGCCGGGGCAGATCGCCTGGTCGGTCATCGACGCCAAGGCCGTCGGCCGGTTCATGCCGCCGGTTTTCGCCGGCACGCGGGCGGCATCGCTGCCGGAGCTGGCGCGCGCGCTCGGCCTGCCCGAAGGGGCGTTCATCGCCACGGTCGAGCGCTACAACGCCGCCTGCCGCGGCGGCACCTTCGACCACACCGCCCTCGACGACTGCGCCACCTCCGGCCTGGCGCCCGCCAAGAGCCACTGGGCGCGGCCGATCGACACGCCGCCCTTCTTCGGCTACGCCCTTCGCCCCGGCGTGACCTTCACCTACCTCGGTTTGAAGGTCGACGAACGCGCGGCTGCGCACTTCGCCGGCATGCCGAGCGAGAACCTGTTCGTCGCCGGCGAGATGATGGCCGGCAACATTCTCGGCAAGGGCTACACCGCCGGCGTCGGCATGACGATCGGCACCGCCTTCGGGCGCATCGCCGGCAGCGGTGCGGCCGCGGCCGCTTCGGCGCGGAGGCCGCGTGCAGCGGCTTGAGGCGCTGATCGCCGAAGCGAGCGGCGCCGCGGCGCGGCCGGCGCCGGGCGAAATGCTCGACCCTTCGGAGGCCGAGGTCGCGCGGCAACTGCAGATCTGCAACGCCTGCCGCTACTGCGAAGGCTTCTGCGCCGTCTTTCCGGCGATGACCCGCCGGCTCGAGTTCGCCAAGGCCGACATCCACTACCTGGCCAACCTCTGCCACGGCTGCGGCGCCTGCCTGCACGCCTGCCAGTACGCGCCGCCGCACGAGTTCGCGGTCAGCGTGCCGCGGGCGATGGCACGGGTGCGCGGCCGGACCTACACAGCCTACGCCTGGCCGCGGGCCTTCGGCGCGCTCTACGCGCGCAACGGCCTCACCGTGGCCCTGGCGCTGGCGGCGAGCCTCGTCGCCTTCCTCGTGCTCGCGCTGACGCGCAACGGGCAGCTCGCCGACCGGCCGCTGGCCGGCGACTTCTACGCCGTGTTCCCGCACAGCTTTCTCGCCTGGACATTCGGCGCGGTGTTCCTCTACGCCGTGCTCGCGCTCGCGATCGGCGCGACCCGCTTCTGCCGCGACATCTCGACCGGCCGGGCGAGCGCGCCGGCGCTTCGCGAGGCGACAGCGAGCGTGTTCGGCCTGCGCTATCTCGACGGCGGCCACGGCCTCGGCTGCAACGACGAGGACGACGCCTTCACGCTGCGCCGCCGGCGCTTGCACCATTTCACCTTCTACGGCTTCCTGCTCTGCTTCGCCGCCACCTGCGTCGCCACGCTCTATCACTACGGGCTCGGCGAACGCGCGCCTTACCCGCTGCTCAGTCTGCCGGTGCTGCTGGGCACGCTGGGCGGCATCGGCCTTCTCGTCGGACCGGCCGGATTGCTCTGGTTGCACCTGCGGCGCGACCCGGCCCATCGTGAAGACTCGCAGGACGCCATGGATCGGGGCTTCATCGCCCTGCTGCTCCTCGCCAGCGCCACCGGCCTTGCCCTGCTCGCGCTGCGGGACAGCGGCGCGATGGCGCCCTGGCTCGCCGTCCATCTCGGCGTGGTCATGGCCTTGTTCCTGACCCTGCCTTATGGCAAGTTCGCCCACGGCGTGTTCCGCAGCGTCGCGCTCCTGAAATGGGCGATCGAGAAGCGCCGGCCGAGCGCGCTGAAGCTCGGCGACGACTGACGGCAAGCACCGACATTGGAGACCCTGCCATGACGACCTCCGGCAAGCTGTCGATTCCCTCGATGAAGGAGCGCTGCTCCGCGGCCGAGTGGAACGCCCGCGTCGACCTCGCCGCCTGCTACCGGCTGGTCGACCTCTACGGCCTGTCCGACATGATGGCCAACCACATCTCGTCGCACGTGCCGGGCGAGCCCGGTGCCTTCCTCATCAACGCCTACGGGATGATGTACGAGGAGATCACCGCCTCGAGCCTGATCAAGGTCGACCGCGGCGGCGCCATCCTCTCGACGCCGGACTTCGGCGAGCTCGGCTACGGCATCAACAAGGCCGGCTACGTGATCCACAGCGCCGTCCACGCCGCCCGGCCCGACGTCGCCTGCGTCATCCACACCCACAGCTGGGCCTCGATGGCGGTCTCGTCGCTCGAATGCGGCCTGCTGCCGCTGACGCAGACGGCGATGCGCTTCCTGAAGATCGGCTATCACGCCTACCAGGGCGTGGTCCTCGACGAGCGCGAGCAGGCCTCGCTGCTCGCCGACCTCGGTCAGGGCGAGGCGCTGATCCTGCGCAACCACGGCGTCCTGGTCGTCGGCCGCAGCGTTGGCGAGGCCTTCAACTGGATGCACCGGCTCGAGCTCGCCTGCCGGGCGCAGATCGGCGTCATGGCCTGCAACACGCCGCTGCGCGGCGTGCCGGCCGACGTGCTCGAGGCGACCTGGAACAACTACCAGCCGAACACCCGCCGCCCGTACGGCCTGATGGAGTGGCCAGCGCTGCTGCGCAAGCTCGACCGGCTCGATCCGGGCTTTCGCGACTGATCGGCCAACCGGAACGGGGAGAGACGACATGCAACGCAGACCGCTGCTCGGCGCCCTGACGCTTGGCTCGCTCGTGCCCGGCTTCGCCCCGGCGCAGGCGCCGGCCTATCCCGCCCGGCCGGTCAAGGTGGTGGTGGCCTTCACCGCCGGCGGCACCACCGACATCCTGGCGCGCGCCGTGGCGCAGAAGCTCGGCGACAGCCTCAAGCAGCCGTTCGTGATCGACAACAAGCCCGGCGCCGGCGGCAATCTCGGCACCGAGTTCGTCGTCCGCGCGCCCGCCGACGGCTACACCCTGATCGTCGGCTCGGTCGGCCCGATGGCGGTCAACAAGACACTGTTCAAGAATCTGCCCTACGACCCGCTGGTCGACCTGGTGCCGATCGTGCAGATCGCCGACGTGCCGAACGTGCTCGTCGTTCCGCCCGAGCTGCCGGCGAAGACCTTCGAGGAATTCATCGCCCACGCCAAGGCCAGTCCGAGCCGGCTCAACTACGGCTCCACCGGCGTCGGCACCTCGTCGCACCTGTCGAGCTTCATGCTCGGCCAGCGCATCGGCGCGGAGATGCAGCACGTGCCCTACAAAGGCGCCGACGCGCTGAACGACCTGCTCGGCGGCCGGCTGCAGTTCATGTTCGCGACCATCCCGTCGGTGATCGGCTTCATCAAGGCCGGGCGCCTGCGCGCGCTCGCGGTCTCGAGCCTGCAGCGCTCGCGTTCGCTGCCCGACGTGCCCACCGTGGCCGAGAAGGGCTTCCCCGGCTTCGCGGCCGGCTCGTGGTTCGGCTTCTTCGCGCCCAAGGGCACGCCGCCGGCGGTCATCGCGGTCATCAACAAGGGCGTCAACGAGGCCCTGCCGGCGCTCGAGGCGCAAATGGTGCGCGAAGGCGCCGATCCGGTCGGCGGCAGCCCCGAGCAGTTCGCCAGGTTCACGCAGCAGGAATTCGACAAGTGGCGGACGATCGTCCGCGAGTCCGGCGCGACGGTCGACTAGCCTTTTCTCAGTTGGCGGTGATCTTGCGCTCGCGGACCACCTTCTCCCAGACCACCGATTCGCTGGCGATGAACCGGCCCAGCTCCTCGCGCGTCGTCGGCGTCGGGATCAGGCCGCGCTTGAGCAGCTCCTCCTTGACGTCGGGCGAGTTCAGCGCCTTCACCAGCTCGCGGTTCCAGCGATCGAGAACCGGCGCCGGCGTCTTGCCGGGGGCGACGAAGGCGTACCAGTTGGTGGCGTTGAAGCCCGGAAAGCCCGATTCGGCGACGGTCGGCACGTTGGCCATGAACGTCGGTCGCTCGAGGCCGGTGGTCGCCAGGGGAATCAGCTTGCCGGCCTCGATGTGCGGCACGGCGGTGGAGGGCACGGAGAAGTAGGCCGCGACCCGGCCGGCGAGCAGGTCCTGCATCGCCTGTGCGCCGCCCTTGTAGGGAATGTGCACGACCTCGACCCCGGCCCGGGCATTGAAGAGCTCGCCGGCCAGGTGCGAGGCCGAGCCGGAGCCGGTGGAGGCGTAGTCGAGGCCGCCCGGCTTGGTCTTGGCGAGGGCGATGTACTCGGCCAGCGTCTTGACGCCGAGTCCGGCGTGGACCACCAGCACGTTCGGAAAGGTGACGCCCATGGTGAGCGGCGCCAGGTCCTTGAGCGGGTCGTAGCCGACCTTCATCATGTGCGGCGCGACCGCCAGCGGCCCGACCGAGCCGAGCAGGATGACCGAGCCGTCGGGCGGGGCGGAGGCGACGTATTGGTGCGCCAGGTTGCCGCCGGCGCCGGCGCGGTTGTCGATGACGATCGTCTGCTTGAGGTTGTCGCCGACCTTCCTGGCGATGATGCGCGCGGCGGTGTCGGCGCCGCCGCCGGCGACGAAGCCGACCACCAGCGTGAGGGTCTTCTGCGGCAGCTCCTGGGCCGTCGCCAGGCCCGCGGCCAGCCAGAGGGTCAGCAACGCGAGCGCGGTCTTCATCGACTTCTATCCTCGGCTTGTCCGGCGGGCGCCGGCCCCGAGTGTCGCCGAGTTCCGGTCGCCGGGAGCGTCCCGTGGAGCCGGGGGCGAAGCGCTACGATGACCGGATCGCATTGCAAGAGATCACAAGCCATGACCCGACTGCTGCACATCGCCCTCGTTGCCGCCTGCACGCTGATCGGCGGCTGCTACGTGGCCCCCTATCCCTACCCGGCCCCGCCCCCGGCCTATCAGACGGTCACGTCGCCGCCGAACTTCGACAAGTCCTGGGATGCGGCGCTCGGCGCCGCCGCCGACGTCGGCGTGCAGATCACCAACGCGGATCGTGCCAACGGCCGCATCACCGGCAGCAAGGCGGGCGCAGCGGTCACCATCGAGCTGCGGCCGCAGTCCGACAACACCTTGCAGGTGATCTTCAGCGCGCCCGATTCCAAGGAGACCAGCCCGACGCTCAACGCCCGCTGGCTGGCCGTGTACAACCAGCGGATGGGGCGATGAAGGCCAGGAGGATCGCCCTCGGTCTGGTCGGCGCCCTCGTCGTCGCCGGGGCCGTCGGCTGGTTCAGTCTCGACAAGGAGGCGCGCGGCCTACTCGCCACGTTGCCGACCAACCGTGATGTTCTCTTCTGGAGCCAGCCGCAGCGCGACGCTGCCTTTCGCGCCCTCGATCGGCTGCCCGTGCTGGCCAAGGCGCGGGACGTGCCGGCCGGCGGCACGCCGATGCCCCTGCCGTCGGGCCCGCCGCTGCAGCTGCCGCTCGACGTCGACGCCTACATGGCCGGTCAGCGCAGCGCGGCCCTGCTGATCGTCCATGACGGGAAGCTGCGCCTCGAGCGCTACGGCCTCGGTTTCGACAACAGCGGCCGCTGGACCACGTTCTCGGTCGCCAAGTCGATCACCTCCACGCTGGTGGGCGCGGCGATCAAGGACGGCTACATCCGCAGCATGGATGACAAGGTCAGCGACTACATCCCGGAGATGAAGGGCTCGGCCTACGACGACGTCAGCCTCCGCCAGTTGCTCACCATGACCTCCGGCGTGAAGTGGAACGAGGACTACGCCGACCCGAACTCCGATGTTGCCAAGTTCAACAACCACAAGCCCGAGGAGGGCGTCGACGCCCTGGTGAGCTACATGCGCAAGCTGCCGCGCGAGGCGCCGGCGGGCACGCGCTGGCTCTACAGCACCGGCGAGACCAATCTCGTCGGCGTGCTTCTCGGCCGGGCGACGAAGAAGCCGCTCGCAACCTACCTCTCGGAGAAGATCTGGGTGCCGGCCGGCATGGAGCAGCAGGCGACCTGGATCCTCAACCGCAGCGGCAAGGAGATCAGTGGCTGCTGCATCCAGGCCGCGCCGCGGGACTTCGCCCGCTTCGGCGTCTTCATCGCCAACGGCGCCCGCGTCGACGGCAAGAGCATCGTGCCCGAGGGCTGGCTGGCCGAGGCGACGAGCGAGCGCACCGGCATCCGCCGGCCGGGGCGCGGCTACGGCTACCAGTGGTGGACCTACACCGACGGCACCTTCGCCGCGCGCGGCATCTTCGGCCAGGGCATCTTCATCGACCCGAAGCGCAAGGTCGTCATCGTCTCCAACGCCAACTGGGCGGGCGGCGCGACCGACCGGGTCGCCAGCGAGGCGCGCGAGGCGTTCTACCGGACGGTGCTGAAGGCCGTCGACGACGAGGCCGCCGGGATGGCGAGCTCGCCGGCCAAGCTCTGAGGGGCGCCGTCGGACCCGGCGTCGGCGCGCTCGCCGTCCGCACCCCGGCCGTCGCGGCGGGCGGACCGGTTCTTCGCGGCCTCCGGCCCTGATTCCAGGACGGCGTCAGTGTTTTCGGAAGCACATGCTTGACAAGTAAACAATCGACTTCTACAGTGTCTTAATGCTTTAGTCCTGAAGCATTCGAACCGGGGCGATTTCTCCGGTACCTGTGGAAGCGATCTCACCATGAACGCATCGGAACTCACCATCGTCCTTGTCCACGGCGGCTTCGTCGACGGCTCTGGCTGGGAGGGAGTCCATGACCTCCTGAGAAAGAACGGCCACACCGTTGCCATCGTCCAGAACCCGACGACCTCGCTTGCCGACGACGTGGCGTTCACGAAGCGGGTGATCGCCGCCCAGCCGGGCAAGAGCCTGCTCGTCGGCCATTCCTACGGCGGTGTGGTGGTCACCGAGGCGGGTACCGACCCGAAGGTGGCGGGCCTGGTCTACATCGCCGCGTTCGCCCCGGACAAGGGCGAATCGGTCGCCTCGCTCATCAAGGACCCGCCCCCCGGCGCCCCGGTGCCGCCGATCCTGCCGCCGCAGGACGGCTTCCTGCTCCTCGACCCGTCGAAGTTCGCCGCCTCCTTCGCCGCCGACGTGAGCGAGCCGAAAGCGAGCTTCATGGCCGCATCGCAGGTGCCATGGGGCGTCGACGCCCTGGGCGGCCGTGTGACAGAGCCGGCGTGGAAGTCCAGGCCGAGCTGGTACCTCGTCGCCACCGAGGACCGGATGATCCCGCCGCCGGCGCAGCGTCAGATGGCGCAGCGGGCGGGCGCGGCGGTCAGTGAAGTGGCGGGCAGTCACGCGATCTACGTCTCGCAGCCGCAGGCCGTCGCTTCGCTGATCGAGAAGGCCGTGGCCGCGCTCGCGAAGTAGCCGCACGGATCGCCCCGCCACGGCGGCAGGGCGAGCTCCGGGACGCTGGCGGGCGGCCGTGGGCGGCACGCCGATTGCTGTGCGTGCGCTCGCCCCGGCCGTTTTGCAGCGGCCGCACCGACCAGGTCCGAGGAGACGCGCCCTGGCTGACCTTCGCCTCATCCTTCCCGGCGAGACCCGCATGGCCGCCTTGATGCGCGGCCACGACTGGTCGCGGTCGCCGCTCGGCGAGCCGCAAGCCTGGCCGAGCGCGCTGCGTTCCGTCGTCGGGCTGATGCTCGACTCGCAGGTGGCGATGTTCGTTGCCTGGGGGCCGGAGCTCGGCTTCCTCTACAACGATCCCTACGCCGAGATCCTCGGCGCGAAGCATCCGCAGGCTCTCGGCAGTCGCTTCCGCGACGTCTGGTCCGAGATCTGGCCGGACATCGCGGGCCTGGTCGATGCGGCGATGGCCGGCAGCGCCATCTATCGCGAGGACCTGCCGCTGGTGATGAACCGGCGCGGCCACGACGAGCAGACCTGGTTCACCTTCTCCTACTCCCCGGTGCGCGACGCCGACGGGGCCGTCGCCGGCATGTTCTGCACGGTCTGGGAAACGACCCGGAAATTTCGTGCCGAGCAGGCCCTGCAGGAGGCCAACCACACGCTGGAACGCCGCGTGAGCGAGGCCGTCGCCGAGCGCCAGGTGCTGGCCGACATCGTCGAGGCGACCGACACGATCGTGCAGATGCTCGACATGCAGGGCCGCTGGATGGCGTTCAACCGCGCCGCCCGGGAGGCGCTCGGCCGTGTCTACGGCGTCGAGCCGCGGATCGGCAGCAGCCTGTTCGACGCCTTGGCGCACATGCCCGAGCATCAGGCCGCGGTGAAGGCGTTCTGGCAGCGGGCGCTCGAGGGCGAGGAGTTCGTCCAGACCGCGGAATTCGGCGACCCGGCCCACGAGCTTCGCACCTACGAGATCAGGTTCAACACCCTGCGCGGACGGGACGGCGCTCCGATCGGCGCCTACCAGTTCGTGACCGACGTGACCGAGCGGCTGGCGGAGCAGGCCCGGCTGCGCGAGGCCGAGGAGGCCCTGCGCCACGCGCAGAAGCTGGAATCGCTGGGCCAGCTCACCGGCGGCGTGGCGCACGACTTCAACAACCTGCTGCAGGTCGTCCTCAACGGCATCAGCCTGATCGAGCTGCGCGGCGATGCGGCGTCGAGCCGCGACACGCTCGACGGCATGCGCCGTGCGGTCCGACGCGGCACCGATCTCACGCGCCACCTGCTCGCGTTCTCGCGCCGCCAGGCGGTGCATCCGACCTCCCTCGACCTGCGCCGCCATCTCCACGGCATGCGCGAGATGCTGACGCGCTCGTTGCGCGGCGACCTGCAGGTCGAGATGCGCTTCGGCGCCGACCTCTGGCCGGTGGAGCTGGATGCCGGCGAGCTCGAGCTGGCGGTATTGAATCTCTGCGTCAACGCGCGCGACGCGATGCCCGCCGGCGGAACGATCTCGATCAGCGTCGACAACGCGCCGCAAGCCCGCGCGGCCAGGCGGGTGGGCGACTTCGTCCGCCTCCGCATCGCCGACTCCGGCGTCGGCATGACGCCGGAGGTGCGGGCTCGCGCCTTCGATCCCTTCTTCACGACCAAGGAAACCGGCAAGGGCTCCGGGCTCGGCCTGGCCCAGGTCTACGGCTTCGCCACCCAGGCGGGCGGCGACGTGCAGATCGAAAGCAGCCCCGGCCTCGGCACGACGGTGACGCTGCTGCTGCCGCGAAGCCATCACGGCGCCGTCGGGCGAGAACGCGAACTGCCCGCCGGTGCGGCCGGCGACGGGGGCGGGCGCCTGAAGGGTCGGGTGCTCCTCGTCGAGGACGATCCGGAGGTCGCCTCGCTGACCGCGGAGATGCTGCGCGGCCTGGGGTTGATCGTGGCCCACGCCGGCACCGCGGACCTGGCGCTGAGAACCCTGGCCGAGCAGGTCGACATCGACATCGTGTTCTCCGACGTGATGATGCCGGGCGGCATGAGCGGCATCGAGCTGGCGCAGGAAGTGCGCCGCCGCCGGCCCGATCTGCCGATCGTCCTGACCACCGGCTTCGAGCTGTCGGCGGCGCAGGCCCGCAACGAGGAGATCACGCTGCCGAAGCCCTACGGCATGGAGGAGCTGGCGGCGGCCTTCTCGAAGGAGCTGAAGCAGCCGGCCTGATGCATCCCGTCTCGGCGGACCGTCCGTCCCTCCTCCGGACTCGTGCGGCGAAGTCGTTCAAACTTGCGGCAGTCCCTCGGATATCCCCCATGGCCGCTGCCGCTTCCCTGCGCCTCGAAAACTCCTACGCCCGCGAGCTCCAGGGCTTTTCCGTGCCCTGGCGCCCGGAGGCCGCACCGGCGCCGAAGTCGCTGTTCTTCAACGCGCCGCTGGCCGAGGAGCTCGGTCTCGACGCCGCCGTCCTGGCGGGCGAGGCCGGCGCTGCTCTCTTCGCCGGCAACACCGTTCCCGAAGGCGCCGAGCCGATCGCCCAGGCGTATGCCGGCCATCAGTTCGGCGGCTTCTCGCCGCAGCTCGGCGACGGCCGGGCGGTGCTGCTGGGCGAGGTGATCGATCGCGCCGGCCGGCGCCGCGACATCGCCCTGAAGGGCTCCGGCCGGACGCCGTTTTCGCGCGGCGGCGACGGCAAGGCGGCGGTCGGGCCGATGCTGCGCGAGGTGCTGATCGGCGAGGCGATGCACGCCCTCGGCATCCCGACCACGCGCGCGCTCGCGGTCGTGGCCACCGGCCAGCCGGTGTTTCGCGAAACCGTGCTGCCGGGCGCGGTGCTGACGCGGGTCGCGGCCAGCCACATCCGCGTCGGCACGTTCCAGTACTTCGCCGCCCGCGGCGACGTTGAGCGGGTGCGCCAGCTCGCCGAGTACAGCATCGCCCGCCACGACCCCGACCTCGTCGGCACGCCCGGCCGCTTTCTCGCCCTGCTCGAGCGCGTGTCCGCGCGCCAGGCGGCGCTGATCGCGCAGTGGATGAACGTCGGCTTCATCCACGGCGTGATGAACACCGACAACATGACGATCTCCGGCGAGACGATCGACTACGGCCCCTGCGCCTTCGTCGAGGCCTACGATCCGGCGGCGGTGTTCAGCTCGATCGACAGCCGCGGCCGCTACGCGTTCGGCAACCAGCCGGGCATCGCCCAGTGGAACCTGACGCGGCTGGCCGAGACGCTGCTGCCGCTGATCGCCGAGGAGCCCGAAGACGCCGCCAAGCAGGCCACCGTGGTGATCGAGGCGTTTCCGGCCCTCTATCGCCGCCATCTGCTCGCCGGCCAGCGCACCAAGCTCGGTCTGCGCGCGGCGCCGGAAGACGACGATGCCGCCGACACCGCGCTGGCGAAGGACTGGCTCGAGCTGCTGCACGCCGGCCGCGCCGACTTCACGCTCGCCTGGCGGCGCCTGGCCGACGCGGCCGACGGCGACGAGACGCCGCTGCGCGCGCTCTTCCTCGATCCAGCGGCGCCGGACGCGTGGCTGGTCCGGTGGCGCGAGCGCTGCGCGCGCGACGACGAACGCGGCCTGCCGGAAGGAAGCGCCGAGGCGCGCGCGGCGCGCATGCGCAGCGTCAATCCGTGGGTGATCCCGCGCAACCATCGGGTCGAGGAAGCGCTCGCCGCCGCCTCGGACGACGACGACCTCGGCCCGTTCCACCGGTTGCTGACGGCCCTGGGTCGCCCCTACGACGAGATCGCCGACAACGCGGCGTACGCCGAGCCGGCGCCGGTCGAGGTCACCGCCTGCTATCGCACCTTCTGCGGCACCTGAGGCCGGCGCTGCCGGCTGGCATCGCCGCGCCGGGGCGGCAGCCGGGCCGTCACCAGGAGTTGCGCAGTTCGCGCAACTTGACGAACACGGTCTTCGGATCCGGGTTCTCGGGCAGGTCGGGAAAGGCCGCGCGCAGCGCCGCGATCACGCTCGGGCTGCGCAGGCGCAGGAAGGTATTGACCTTCTTCTCCTCGGCCATCGTCGTCACCCGCCCGGTCGCCGGATCGTGGCCGGCCACCTCCGGCAGCAGCGCCTTGGCAGCGGCGTTGTCGGGCTCGCGCGCCAGCGTAAAGCGCAGGTTGTTCTCGATGTAGTCGTGCCCGGGATAGACGCGGGTGTTCTCCGGCAGCCTCGCCAGCTGCTCGACGAAGGTGGTGTAGAGGTCCTCCGGGTTGCCGCCGTTGTGACAGTTGCCGGCGCCGGCATTGAACAGCGTGTCGCCGGAGAAGAGGGCGGGCTCGTCGGTGTGCGAGCGCAGGCAGATGTGGCACATCGTGTGCCCCGGCGTGTCCATGCACTCGAGCTCGACCGTCTTGCCGACCTTGATCACGTCGCCGGCCTTGACGCCGCGGTCCACCCCGGCGATGCGCGCGCCGGCGCGGTGATGGGCGATCACCTTGGCGCCGGTCGCCGCCACCACCGCGGCGTTGCCGCCGGTGTGGTCGTGGTGCTCGTGGGTGTTGAGGATCTGCGTGATCTGCCAGCCCTTCACCCGGGCGGCATTCAGGCATTTCTCGTGGTCCAGCGGGTCGATCGCCAGCGCCTCGCCGCTCTCCGGGCAGGCGATCAGGTAGTTGTAGTTTCGGTAGGCGTTGCCGGTCCAGATGCGCTCGACGATCATGGCTGCTCCAGGGGGTCGGATTCGTGCTCGGGCGATGATGCCATCGCCCTTTGACCCGCGCGCCCTCAGGCAGGCTGCGTCGCCTTGCCCGCGGTCCAGCGCTCCAGGGAGGCGCGCGCGCCGTTCGTCGCCGGATCCATCTGCGCGTCGTGCCCGGGCCGCTTGGCGCAGAGCTCGATGACGTAGCCGTTCGGATCGCGGAAGTAGATCGAGTCGATCATCCCGTGGTCCGAGGGGCCGCGGCATTCGAGGCCCTGCGCCTTGGCCTTGGCCATCATCGGCGGCAGCACGTCGGCGGCGACCTCGAGCGCGATGTGCAGGTCGAAGTCGTGCTGCGGCTTGAACTCGAACGGCATGTCCGGGGCCTCGAAAAAGGCCAGGTGCGAGCCGTCGTCGAGCCGGTAGAAGGTGTGCAGCGCGTGGGTCTCGCGGCCGGTCTTGGTGCGGCCGATCTCGAACGCCTGCACCAGCGGCAGGCCGAGGAAGTCCTCGTAGAAGCGGCGCGTCTCTTCCGAGTCGCGGCAGCGGTAGGCGTTGTGATGCAGCTTGCGAATCATGGCGAACGGCTCCCTGTGTCTCGATGCGGGGCGATCAGACGGCCACCATCGGCTTGGCCTTCAGCGACTCGGCGAAGCCGTCGATCACCGACCAGACCTTGGACCAGCTCTTGAGCGACTTCATGCGTCCGAGCCAGGCGCGCACGTTCGGGTAGGCGGAGAGGTCGCTGCCGATCACCTCGGCCAGCGCCACGTACGAGACGGCGTGATAGTCGGCGATCGTGATCGCGTCGCCGCACAGGTACTTGTTGCCTGTTCCCAGGATGTGGTCGTTCAGCACCGAGAGCCAGGTCTGCGCCCGCTCCTTGGCGCGCTCCAGCGTGGCGGCCTGGGCCTCGTCGCTGCGCCGCTTGTGGCTGTCGAAGATCTGCGGGTAGACCAGGCCGTAGACCAGGTCGCTGCACAGCTGGGTGCTGGTCCAGTCCATGCGCTCGTTGACCCGCGCCCGCTGCTTCAGGTCCTTCGGGTAGGCCGGCGAGCCGGTCTTCTCGGCCAGGTACTTGAGGATCGCCGAGTTCTCGGTCAGGACGAAGTCGCCGTCCTCGAGCGTCGGGATCAGCCGGTTCGGATTGAGGCTCGAATAGGGCGGCTTCATGTGCTCGCCGGTGAACAGGTCGACGACTTGCATCTCCAGCGGGATGCCGCTTTCGGCGGCGAACAGCATGACGGTGCGCGAGGTCGTGGAGATCGGGTGGTAGTACAGCTTCATGAGGGTGGGGTCCTTCGATGCGGAGGGTCCGGCGCGGGCGAGGCGTCAACGATAGGCGTGTTGCTTTCCATTGTCGATCTCGAGGCCTACGATGCCCGCCTCGCGGCCTTCGGGGGGTGTCGCCATGGTCGGATCGTCGCCGCACAGGATCGGCAAGTCGGACGCGCAGCACCACATCGTCGTCATCCAGCGCGTGCTGGGCGCGAGCGACGATGCCGAACGCGATGCAGCCCTGGTCGAGGGCTTCGCCCGTTTCGGCATGGGCCTTCTTGCCAGCCTGGGCTACCTCGCCGAGATGGAGGGCGAGAACAAGGCGCGCTTCGCCGAGCTGATCGAGCAGTCGCAGGACACGCTGCTGCGCTGGGTGCGCGGCGACCGGATGACGACCCGTGCCGACGAGGACGAGCGCCGGATCGCGGTCGCGGAGGAGATGCTGGCGCGGGCGCCCGACGACGGCAACGCGGCCGGCTGGCTGGTCCGGGCACTGCTCACCCTGCCGGAAGGGCATCCGCAGCGCGACACGGAACGGGCCGAGGCCCTGGCGCGTCGGCGCCTGGCCACGGCGCGCGGCGGCGGCGATGCGGTGTCGTTCCTGCTGGCGGCGATCGACCTGCTCGACTACGAGCTCGCCGCCGAAGCCGAAGCCGGGCCTCTCTACGCCGAGGCACGGCAGCGGCTTCCGGTCGAGGGCGAGCCGCAGCTGCCGCGCCAGCTCGACGTCGCCTCGCTCCATTTCCACGTCATGCGGGCGATCGGCGCCCGCGACGGCGAGGAGCCCGAGCGCTTCGCGGCCCAGCTCGCGCTCGCCCGGGCCCGCGCCGGGGCGATCGGCAGCGAGGCCTCGACCGACCGGCGGCAGCGCCAGAGCCGCATGCTCTACGCGATGCTGGTCGATATGGACGAGACCGACCCCGCCGGCGCCGCTGCGGCCTGGGCGGCGGTGAACAGCGGTGCCGAGGAGCCGGACGACCTGGACCTCATCGTCCGCTACCACGAGGGCCGGGTGCGACTCTCGCTCGGCGAGCACGAGACCGCCGCGCGCCTGTTCGCGCCGCTCCTGGCGCCGGCGCGCAGCGACTACCTCGGCGCGATCCGCGACGCCGAGGTCGAGGACCGGGGCGAGTACTTCAGCAAGCTGAGCGCGCACCACGCCTACGCCCTGGGCGCGCTCGGCCGCTGGGACGAGTCGCTGCGCGCCCTCGACGGCGCGCGGAGCCTGAGGCTGAGGCAGCGCGCCGGCCTGCGCGCGTCGCGGCGCGGCCGCACGCTGCTCGGCCTCGAGCGCGAGCTCTACGCCGGCGAGCGAGGCGTGCCGCTCGATCCGGCGGCGCCGCGCGCCGGCCGGGCCGAGGGCGGCGACCGCCTGCACGGCCAGGTGTCGCGGCAGGCGCGGATGTTCGAGCGCTACCGGCGGCTGCGTCCGGAGCTCGACGCCGCCGTGCTCGAATCGCCGGGCATCGCCGCCCTCGCCGCAGTCCTCGGCGAGGGCGAGGCCGTGCTTTCGCTCGGCAACAACTTCACCGGGACGGTGGCCGTGCTCGTCTGTCACGGCGATCGGGACCAGCCGAGTCGGGCCGCGGTGTTCCCCGAGTGGACCAACGAGCACTGGATCGGCCTGATCGGCGGCGACGAAACCGCGCCGGGCTGGCTGTTCGCACTCGGCGCGCCGGAACTCGGCCTCGACCATGCGGACGTGCTCGACCGCCTGCTCGAAGGCGTCGACGCCGGCCTCGGGCGCTGGATCGCCGGCGCGGTGCGCGAGCTCGGTGTGCGCCGGCTAACGGTCGTCGCCCATCGCTTCCTGCACCTGCTGCCGTTCTGGGCCCTGCCCTCGCTCGCCGCCATCGAGGTGGCGAGCGCGCCCAGCCTCGCGCACCTGATCGCCGCGCGCGCGCCGCGGCGTCGCGCGAGCCCGCGCCGGGCGGTGATCGTCGAGAACCCGAGCGGCGACCTGCCGCTCGCCGCCGCCGAAACCGCCGCGGTCCAGGGCGCGCTCGCCGGCGCCGGCTTCGCGACCGAGACCTTCGCCCAGCAACGGGCGGTCGAGTCGCTGGTCGGCCCGGCGCTCGGCGAGGGCGGCGTCCTCCACTTCGGCGGCCACGGCCGGTCGGACACGGCGCGCGAGCGTGCCTCGGCGCTGCTGATGCATGCCGATCCGGGCGCGCTCGGCCTGCCGGCGGTCGATCCGCTGGGCGCGCTCGCCGCCCAGGTGGGCGAGTGGGAGGAGGACGAGGCCGGCGAGCGCTTCGCCGATGCCGGCACGCTCGGCCGGCTGCAGGAACGCCGCCGCGAAGACGGCAGCGTGAGCGAGCGCAGCCTCGACTACAGCGCCACCGGCACGCTCTGGACCGCCTATGGCCGCGACGGCGCCGCCTTGCGCAGCGCCGAGCTCTGGTCGGCCGGCGACATCGCCGTCGGCGCGCAGCTCGGCCGGCTCGGCATCGCCTTCCTGTCGGCGTGCGAGACCGGCAGCGGCGGCTTCGAGCCGATGATCGACGAATACGGCGGCCTGCCGGCGGCGCTGCTGCTGGCCGGCGCCGGCACCGTCGTCTGCAGCCTGTGGCCGGTGCCGGAGTCGCTGACGCTGCTCGCCGCCGACCTGTTCTATCGCCACCTCGCGGCCGCCGACGAGCGCTTCGACGTCGTCGGCGCGGTCCGCGCCTGCGGTCGCGAGCTGCGCGAGCTGCCGCGCGACGCTGCCCGCGAACGGCTGCTGGCGCTGCGCGGGCGCACCGCCGATCCGGCTGCGCGCTTCATGCTCGAGGCGGCCGCCTGGCGCTTGCGCGATGGCCCCGAGCACCCGTACGCTCGGCCCGTGCACTGGGCGGCGTTCTTCGCCGTCGGCGCGCCGCAGGTCCGGTTCGCGAAAGCAAGACGCGGGAGAGCGTGATGGGACTTCTCGACAAGCTGATCGAAGCGCCCGGCCTGGGCGGGGCGGTCGCCGGCGGCCACGAGGCGCGCACGCTCGACGTCAGTGGCGCGAGCGACTCGCAGGTGCTGGGCACGCTGGTCACGACCTTCGGCAGCGACGAGGAATGCGCCGAGATCCGGGTGCTGCGCGACGGCGGCCTGCTCGGCGTGGTCCGCCGCGAAGCGGCGCTCGGTGTGGTCGGCGAGGGCCAGAAGGGCTGGGGCTCGTCGGACCCGATGTGGCTTCCGGGCGTGGCCAACTACAGCACCACGAGCTGGTCCTGCCCGCTCGGACCGCCGCACTACAGCGTCACGCTGATCGTCCTCGGCGACACGCCCACCTGTCCGCATCATCCCGGCCAGAAGCTCGTCCTGGACGCCTGAGCGCGGCGCCGATGAAGCTCGACGGATTGATCGACAGCGGCCTCAAGGAGATCGGTCCGCGCCTCTCGCTGATCGGCCTGCTGCCGCTGCTGGCGCTGTTCGGCCTGATCGCCGCGCTGCTGGCCAGCGGTGCCCCGGGCTCGGCGCCCGATACCGCCAAGCTCATCGCCGCGGCCAAGGACCCGGGCGGGGGCGACGCGCTGCTGCTCGTCGCCGGGCTGCTGGCCCTGGCCCTCGTCGTCCATCCGCTGCAGCTGACGCTGGTGCGCCTGCTCGAGGGCTATTGGGGCAACACGCGCGGCGCGCGCTCGCTGGCGGCTTGGTGCACGGCGCGCCAGGCCAGGCGGCGCCAGGCGCTGGTCGACGCCTTGCGCTATGAAGGCGAGGGCCAGCCCGACGCGGCGGCCCTGCAGCGCATGCAGGCGAGCGCCGCGGCGCTCCTGCAGGGCTTTCCGGCATCGCCCGAGCGGCTGATGCCGACCGCGCTCGGCAACGTGCTGCGCGCCGCCGAAGACCGGCCGCAGCGTGCCTACGGCCTCGACGGGGTGACGGTCTGGCCGCGCCTGTTCCCGCTCCTGCCGGAGACGATGCGAAACCTGCTCGCCGACGCGCGCAACCAGATGGACGTGGCCCTGCGCTTCGCCGCCGTGTTCGTGCTCGCCGCGCTGGTGTGCGCGGCGCTGCTCTGGCGCTATCCGCCCTGGGCCGCGCTGGCGTTGGTCGGCCTTTTTCTCGCCTGGCTCTCGTATCGCGCCGGCGTGCAGGCGGCGGCGGCCTACGGCCAGCTGGTCGAGGTGGCGTTCGACCTGCATCGCTTCGCTCTCTACCCGGCGCTGCACCTCTCGCTGCCGGACGACCCCGACGCGGAGCGCGTGCTCAATGCCGAGGTCTCGGCGGTGCTGCGCCAGCGCGTGCGTCCCGGCTACCGCTACACCCATCCGCCGCCGCCGAAGGCAGGGTAGGCGCGGCCCTCACCCCGTGCGCGTGAATCCGTCGGCGCTCCAGCGCTCGCTGCCCGGGCCGTGGTGCATGAAGAAGAGGCCCTCGGGGTCGTAGCGCTCCTTCACCGCCAGCAGCCGCGCATAGTTCGCGCCCCAGAACGCCTCCTGCCAGCGCGGCTCGAAGTAGTTGCTCTCGGAGACGTAGGCCGCGGGCCGGGGCACGAGCTTCCTGATCTCCTCCATCGCCCGGGCGATCGCCTGGCTCGCGCTTCGGGCGGCATCGACGGCAGGCTCGCGGCCCGTCACGCCCGGGTACGCCGGCCCTTCGGCCGCGCCCATGATCAGGAGCGCGAAGGCGGTGAGCACGGCCGGGTTGACGGCCGTGTCCCGCGCCGCGGCCAGGACTTCCGGCGAGGCGCCGGCCAGCCCCTTGTTGAGGTGCAGCGACAGGCCGCGGTGCCGACTCGCGGCGAAGAGCGCATCGGCGAGCTCGCTTCGCCGGCCCGGCGCCAGCAGCGACGCCGGCAGCCAGGCGGAGTCGTAGCCGTGCATGAACTGGCCGGCCTGTCCCTGGTCGCCGGGCCAGAACACGTTGGTCTCGGGTGCGCCGGGCCGGTCGTCCCGCTTGATGAAGCCGAGCATGCGCTTGACGAGCGTCGGCGACCAGAAGGTGCGCGCCGAGGTGGCGACGATCTTCAACGGCGAGAACTCGACCTTCCATTCCTTGTCGGCGTCGAGGGCATCGAGGAACGGCGCCCACACCGCCTTCGCTCCGCTTCGGTCCAGGCCCTGGAACACCATCGAGACCTTGAGCACGTTGTCGGGCCGGAAGCGGATCTGCTCGCCCCAGTGCGGGTTCACCAGGCTGGCGCTGCAGAAATCGAGCGTCATGCCGACGAGCCGGCGAAAGGCCGCGGGCGACGCCGCCTGCACCGTCAGGTTGACGGCGCCGAAGTCCTGGGGCAGGGGATGCACGCGCAGGGTCATCCGGGTGACGATGCCGAGGCTGCCGCCGCCGCCGCCCTTCAGTCCCCAGAACAGCTCCGGCTCGCTGCAGGCGTTGGCGATGCGCACCGCGCCGTCCGCGGTCACGACCTCGGCTTCCAGCAGGTTGCCCGAGGCCAGCCCGAAGGCCTTGGAGAAGCTGCCGAAGCCGCCGCTCTGCACCAGCCCGGCGACGCCCACCGTCATGCAGCCGCCGCCCTGGACGTAGCCTCCGCCCTGGGTCGTGACCGCGTCGTAGACCTGCGACCAGAGCGCGCCGGCACCGACCGAGACGGCGCGCACCGGCCCGGCCTGACCGGCGCAGCCCTGAGCCACGAAGGCGTCGTGCAGCGTCACGGTCGACATCCCGCGGGCCCACACCAGGAGCGAATCGGCGGCGTTCGAGGTGCCCTGGTAGCTGTGCCCGCCGCCCTTGACGACCAGCCGCAGGCGATGGGCGCGGGCGAAGTTCACCGCGGCGACGACGTCGGCGGTGCGCCGCGCCGCGACCGCATAGGCGCTGGCCCGCGAGACCCAGGCATCGACCCAGCCGAAGGTCTGGGTCAGCGCCGGGTCGTCGCTCATGACGTAGGGATTGGCCGCCGAGGCGAAGCGTTGCGTGCAGGCTGGCGCCGACGCGGCGGCCAGGCAGTCGGCGAACGGCGACTTGAGGGCGACGAGCGAGCCGCCGACGGCCTCGTCCAGCGCCTTCCAGCGCGACCCGTCCGGCCAGCCCGGATCGCCGGGGCGCACCCGCGAGAAGATGCCGACAGCAGGCGCGGCCGCCGCTGCCCCCAGCCAGGCAACGGGTGCGAGGCGCACCGTCGCGAGCACCTTCAGCAGGCGGCGCCGCCCGGGCTGCAGACGACGATTTCCCGGGCTCGCGCGCATGCGCCGACGATAGCAACGACCGCTGCCCTCGGCGAGGCCGGGCCGGCGCGGTCTGCCCGTGCCGCTCGTCGGGACCCCGGAGATGAGCGGTGCCGTCCCCGTTGGCGGCAGGGAACGGCTGATCCACACTCCGGGCATGGGCTCGCCGACCTCGTTTCGCTCCCTTGTTCCGCTTGCCGCGATCGGCCTTGCAGCCGCGACGCTCTGCGCCGCGGCCGAAGTCACCGTGGCGGAAACCGCGTCGCCGGCGGCGATCGAGGCCTGCGAGCGCTCGGCGCGCCAGGCCGTGCCGAGCTCGGCCCGCGAGCCGGTGGAGGTGACGTTCACCGCGGCGCCGACGGTGCAGCCGGGTCCGACGATCGATGGCCAGGTGGTGCTGCGCGGCGCGGGCCGCTGGCGCGCGCCGGCCGGCATGCGCAGCTTCACCTACACCTGCAACGTCGACGTGCGCAGCGCCGAGGCCGTGGGCCTGGTGCTGCGCGACACCACGCCCGCCGCAGCGGCGAAGGCGCCGCCGCCGCGGCCGCCGGCCGAGCCCGACCTGAGCGAGCTCTCGCCCGCGGCCTGCGAATCGAGCGCCGTCGCTGCCCTCAAGGCGCGCTGGCCGCGGGTCTCGCAGATCAGCTTCGATCCGCGCACCCGCGTCTTCAGGCAGCCGACCGCGGACAGCGCCCAGTTGCACGGCAGCGGCCAGGCCTTGCCGAGCGTCGACTCGGCGACACGGGTGTTCGGCTTCGATTGCGAGATCGACCCGCGCGACGGCCGGGTGCTGGGCATCAGCATCTCGGGCTGAAGAAGCGTGTCGCCGTCGGCCTGAAGGTCGGCCGTCGACCCACCCGCCGAGGCGCGGCCCCCCAAGGCGAACCGAAGCGCGAAGAAAGCCGCGATTCCCGGCGCTGATCGGCAGGCGTTCCGGCGCCGCATGGTCAACACTGCGGGCGTTCCTTTTCGGGCCGACGACGGCCATCGCCGACATGAGTCAAACCTACGTCCCGGCGTTCACCCTCGAGCCGGAGAAGCGCGCCGCGGCGCCGGTCGCGGCCGCGAACGCGCCGCGAACACCCAACTTCATCAACGACGTCGCCGCCGGCAAGGTCGAGCTGCCCACGATCCCGCGCGTCGTCCAGCAGGTGAGCGCCGCCTTGCGCGACCCCGACGTCGACGCCCGCAAGCTCGGCGAGCTGCTGGCGCAGGACCCGATCCTCTCCGCCAAAGTGCTGCGCCTGGCGAACTCGTCGTTCTTCGGCGGCCAGCGCTCGATGGCCTCGATCGACGCCGCGGTGGCCTTGATCGGCACCCAGGCGCTCGGCCGGCTGGTGCTCGCCGGCGGCGTCTCGTCGTCGTTCGGCGCCGTGCCGGGCATCGACCTGCCGACCTTCTGGCGCGACTCGCTGGTCGCCGCCACCGCCGCCCACAGGCTGGCGGCGCGACTCGGCGCGGAAGGGGAGGAGGCCTATGTCTGCGGCCTGCTGCACGGCACCGGCCACCTGATCCTCTGCAAGACCTACCCCGACATCGCCGACTTCGTGTTCACCGGCTACGCCGTGGCCCGCGGCGCGGAGCTGGCGCAGATCGAGGCGGAGAACTTCGGCATCGACCATGCGAAGGTCGGCGCCCTCTGGGTCGAGACGATCGGCTTTCCCCAGGCCGTGGCCGACACCATCCGCAAGGTCGCCGAGCCGCTGCCTGCGGCCGCCGGGCCGCTCGACCTGTCGCTGCGCAGCGCCTGCACGCTGGCGGAGGCGGTGGCGCGCAAGGACGAGGCCGCCGTCGCCTGGGCGGCGCTGCCGCCGGCGGTGCGGGCGCGCTACGACGGCGCCGGCAAGCCCGACGCGGCCTTCGAAAAGCTCTACGACGCGTTGCGGGAAACCGAGCCGGCCATCTGACGACGGCGTGTCCGCCGGTCGCCGGCGGCATGCGAGAAGGACGAGTTCGTGACGCTTTGCGCCGAAGTCGCGAGCGTCGTGCGCAACGCGCACCGAGCGGCCCCTCAGGAGCGGCGCCTCCCTCGACAATCGCCGCAGTCGGCCCGCCTCTTTCGGACGCCCCTTCCCGCATGCACATCGACATCGCCACGCTGCTCTTCGCCATGACCGTCTGCATGGTGACGATGGCGGTGGCCCTGCCGGCGGTGATGGGCCGGGTCAACGCGCCGGCGCGCCGCGCCCAGGCCGGCGTCGTCCTCCAGGGCCTCGCCTGGGCGCTCCTGCTGCTGTCGGGGCTGGCGGTGCGGGGCTCGCTCACCGACCGCGTCCTGTCCACATTGGCCATGGCCGGGATCGCCGGTGGCCTCGCGCTCAGCGCTTCCGCCTTCGATCTCTGGTGCGGGCGCGACGGCCGCAGCCGCTGGACGCTGGCGCTCGGCGTCGTCATGCCGGTCGGCTATTTCATCGGCTTCTCCAGCTACCCGTTCCGGGTCGGCTGGGCCAATGGCCTGCTGACGGTGCAGATGGCCTTGTTCGTCGCCACCGTGTGGCGCAAGCCCGTGGTGGAGGTCGGGCGCTGGCGCTGGCTGCTGGTGGTCAGCCTCCTGGCGCAGATGGCGGTCACGCTCGGGCGCGGCACCCTCGGCGCGTTCTTCACCGAGAGCTATCCGACCTTTCTCGCTCCGCATCCGGTCAACTACGCCTTCGCGGTGATCGCCAACGCGACCACCGTGCTCTCGCTGATGGCGGTGCTGCTCGCCCACCGCGACGAGGCAGCGCGCGAGCTCGAGCGGCTCGCCACCGTCGACGGCCTGACCGGCGTGCTCAACCGCAGCGCCTGGATGACCCGCGCCGCCACCGAGCTGGCGGTGAGCATTCGCTACGGCTACCCGCTGGCGGTGCTGATGATCGACCTCGATCACTTCAAGCAGATCAACGACACCCGCGGCCACGCCGACGGCGACCGGGCGCTGATGTTCGTCGCCCGCGCCCTCGAGGCGGCGGTGCGGCCGGGCGACCTGGTCGGGCGCTACGGCGGCGAGGAGTTCTGCGTGCTCATGAACCATGCCGAGAACGCGGCGGCGAACGCCTTCGACGTCCGCCTGCGCGACTACATCGGCGCCGTCGCCGGGCGCGAGCTGGGCTTCCCGCTCGCCTACAGCGCCGGCATCGCGGTGCGCAAGTCGACCGAGGATTCGCTCGAGGCGATGCTGCGCCGTGCCGACGCCAGGCTCTACATCGCCAAGGCGCAGGGCCGCTCGCGCACGCTCGAGGCCGGCGAGATGCGGCTGGAGGCCGCCTGAATCGCCGTCGCTAGCGCGCGGCTTCGCGCACCGGCAGCTTCCATCCCGGCCGCACGAAGTGGCAGGTGTAGCCGCGGGGGATCCGCTGCAGGTAGTCCTGGTGCTCGGGCTCGGCCTCCCAGAAGGGGCCCGCCGGCGCCACCTCGGTGACGACCCGGCCCGGCCACAGGCCCGAGGCGTTGACGTCGGCGATCGTGTCCTCGGCGACCCGCTTCTGCTCGTCGCTGGTGGTGTAGATCGCCGAGCGATAGCTCATGCCGACATCGTTGCCCTGGCGGTTGCGGGTGGTCGGATCGTGCACCTGGAAGAAGAATTCGAGCAGCGTCCTGAAGCTCAGGCGCGCCGGGTCGAAGATCACCTCGATCGCCTCGGCATGGGTGCCGTGGTTGCGGTAGGTGGCGTTCGCCACGTCGCCGCCCGAATAGCCGACGCGGGTGGCGATCACCCCGTCCATCCTGCGGATCAGCTCCTGCATGCCCCAGAAGCAGCCGCCGGCGAGCACTGCGCGCTCTTGAGTCATTTCACGTCCTCCACCTGGTCGAGGTAGTCGCCGTAGCCGGCCGCCTCCATCTGGTCGCGATGGATGAAGCGCAGCGACGCCGAATTGATGCAGTAGCGCAGGCCGCCGCGATCGCGCGGCCCGTCGTTGAAGACGTGGCCGAGGTGGCTGTCGGCGCCGCTCGAGCGGACCTCGGTGCGGATCATGCCGTGCGAGGCGTCGCGCAGCTCCTTGACGTGCGCCGGCTCGATCGGCTTGGTGAAGCTCGGCCAGCCGCAGCCGGACTCGAACTTGTCGGCCGAGGCGAACAGCGGCTCGCCGGAGACGATGTCGACATAGATCCCGGGCTCGTGGTTGTCGAGCAGGGCGCCGGTGCCGGGCGCCTCGGTGCCGCTTTTCTGGGTGACGCGGAACTGCTCCGGCGTCAGCGCGGCGACCGCCTCGGGGGTCTTTCGATAGGAGGGGGTGGACATGGCTGTCTTCGCTTCCTCATGCTGGAAGCAGAGCAGCTTAGCGAAAGTCGGCCGGACGCGGCGCGCCGATCGCGCATGGCCCCTCCGCGGTCGTCGTTTCGCGGGTCCGTAGCACGAGCCGGCGGGCGCCCGCGACGAGCGTCGCCCAGGCGGCATCGAAGGCCTCCGCACGGGCGGCGGCGGCGTGCGCCCTGGCCGCGTCGTGCACGGCCGCAAGCTCGCGCGACGAGAGGATGTGCGAGGAATCGTCCATGGCAGTCTCCTGAGGTGGGGCTTCACTCTAGGGAAGCATCCCGCGCTCGGAAACGGCGGCGCCGGCAAATGCGTCTTGCAGGCGGCGCAAGAAGAGGATCCCTACCATCGCGCCATGAAAGCGCTCGGTTTTGACGACCTCCGCCTGTTCGCCCGCGTCGCCTCGCTCGGCACGCTCTCGGCCGTGGCGCGCGAGCGCGACGTGCCGGTGAGCCAGGTGTCGCGCAGCCTCGCCCGGATCGAGAAGGCCTGCGGCGCACGCCTGATCCACCGCTCCACCCACGCCCTGACGCTCACCGCCGAGGGCCGGACCTTCCTCGCCTATTGCCAGCGCATCGGCGGCACCTTCGAGGAGCTCGAGGGCGAGTTCGCCATCCAGGCCGGCGAGACCAGCGGCTGGGTGCGAGTGGCGGCGAGCACGGTGATGGCGCAGTACCTGCTGCTGCCGAGCCTGGTGGGCCTGAGCGAGCGTCATCCGCGGCTGCACGTGGAGCTCGAAGTCAGCGACCGGCTCGCCGACCTGGCGCGCGACGGCATCGACATCGCCATCCGCACCATCGCCCTGCCCGACACCATGGTGGCGCGGCGCGTCGGCACGCTCGGCCGCGCCCTCTACGCCGCACCGTCCTACCTGGAACGCGCCGGCGCGCCGGCCGACCCCGAGGCGCTGCGCGGCCACCGGCTGATCGTCAACAGCGCCGCGCCGCAGCTCAACCACTGGCCGTTCATCGTTGACGGCAAGCCGTTCGAGCTCGTCGCCGAGGGCTTCTGGAGAACCAACGACACCGGCCTGGCGGCCAACATGGTGCTGGAGGGCCTGGGAATCGGCCGGCTGGCGACCGTGGCGGCCGAACCGCTGGTGCGTGCCGGCCGGCTGGTGCCGGTGCTGCCCGGCGTCGTCGACGTGCAGTTCGTGCCGGTCTATGCGGTCGTCGCGAGCACGCGCCAGCGCCTGCCGAAGATCAGCGCCTGCATCGACTACTGGGCGGAGTGGATTGGCGGCGGTGCTTCAGCGCCGCATCGCTGAGTCCGAATATTCTTGCGGCTTCATCGGGGGAGAACGACAGATGCCTCACGATCCGCACGCGCCTGACCTTGGCCATGACTCCGCGGCAGCGTCTTCTGATGTGTCGCGCCGCGAGTTCGTTGCGCTCTCGGTCGGCAGCGGCCTCGCCTTGACGGCCGGCGCGGCCGGGGCCGCGCTGACGGTGGTCGAGACCGAGGTCATGGTCCGCACCGCCGACGGCAGCTGCGATGCCGCCTTCTTTCATCCCGCGGCCGGCAGCTTCCCCGGCGTGCTCGTCTGGCCCGACGCGTTCGGCCTGCGGCCGTCGATGCGCGCCATCGGCCGGCGCCTCGCCGGCGAGGGCTACGCGGTGCTGGTGCCGAACCCGTTCTACCGCGTCGCCCGCGCGCCGGTCTACGAGACCGCGGCCAACGTCGACTTCCGCGATCCGGCGACGATGCAGAAGCTCGGCCCGCTCATGGGCTCGGTGACCGCGGCCGGCCTGGCGGAGAAGGATGCCGCAGCCTACGTCGCCTTCCTCGACGCGCAGCCGCAGGCCGACAAGGCGAAGAAGATCGGCGTGCAAGGCTATTGCATGGGCGGCGCGCTGGTCGTGCGCACCGCCGCGACGCTGCCCGAGCGCATCGGTGCCGGTGCGTCGTTCCACGGCGGCGGCCTGGTCACCGACAAGCCGGACAGCCCGCACCTGCTCGCGCCGCGGATCGCCGCCCGCATGTACTTCGGCGTGGCGATGAACGACGACCAGCGCCAGCCCGAGGCGAAGGACAAGCTGAAGGAGGCGTTCGCCGCGGCCAAGGTACCGGCGCTGGTGGAGGTCTATCCGGCGCGCCACGGCTGGTGCGTTTCCGACATGCCGAACGATGCCGGCGCGCCGATCTACAGCGCGCCCGACGCCGAGCGCGCCTGGGTGCGGCTGCTCGAGCTCTACAAGGGCGGCCTCGCCTAGGCGCGAGCGTCGTCGCCGCAAGGCTTCTTCCTACGCCGGGTCGCGCCGGCCTTGCCTTTCGGGCGCCGCCGCCGGGGCCTACCCTGCGCCGGTCGAAAGGAGGAAGCGATGGACTCGATTCGCGCTCTGACGCCTTTGGTGCTGGCGTGCTGCACGGCGATCGTCGCGCTGTCGGCGTCGGCGCAGAGCGAACCCGCGGCCGGCAAGCGGCAGAAGGTGGACATCCGGGCCATGGCGCCCGCCCCGCAGGCCTCCGAGGCGGCGGCCGATCCCGTGCCGCCCGCGAACGGCCTGACGCGCGATCAGCGCAAGGAGGCGACGCTTCAGGCGCGCCAGGAAGGGGCGCTGCAACCGGCCGGCGAGGCGGCGGATCCGCGCGACGCCAAGCCGGCACCGGGAGGCGTTGCCGACAGCGCTCCGTCGACACCGTCGCCGGTCGCCCCCGCCGAGGCCGCCGGCGACGCCTCGGCGCCGACCCAGGTCGCCGCCGCCGTCTCGCCGCCGTTGAAGAAGAGCAAGAGCAGGAAGACGCGCCCGCCTGCGGCTTCCGCGCCGGCCTGAGGGTCTTCGCGTCGTCACGCAGGTGGCGCTAAGCTCCGCCGCCCGAGCTCAAGGAGCCCTCATGCCTCAAGCCGTGCAGAACCCGCCGCAGGGATACCACACCCTCACGCCGTACATGACGGTGCGCAACGCCCGCGCCGCCATCGACTTCTACCGGCAGGCCTTCGGCGCCGAGAAAGTGCTGCAGCTCGACATGGCCGACGGCTCGGTCGCGCATGCCGAGATCCGCATCGGCGATTCGGTCGTCATGCTGAGCGAGGAGAGCGAAGCCTGGGGCACGAAGGGTCCGCTGACGCTCGGCGGCTCGCCGATGTTCCTCATGGCCTACGTCGCCGACGTCGATGCCGCGTTTCGCCGCGCCCTGGCCGCCGGCGCCACGGAGGTCCGGCCGGTCGCCGACCAGTTCTACGGCGACCGCGCCGGCACCCTCAAGGACCCGTTCGGCCACCAGTGGACGCTGGCCACGCACATCGAGGACGTGTCCGAGGCCGAGGCGCAGCGCCGCATGGAAGCCGCGTTCGCCAAGTCCTAGGAGGTCACTGTCGTCATGGAAGCCAAGAAACTGCACCGCGGCCGCCTGATCGACCATGTGCATCTGATCGCCCGCGACCTCGCCGCCAGCCGGCGCTTCTACGACGCCGCGCTCGGCGCCGTGGGCCGCAAGGTCGAGGGCGAGGGCGAGGGCTACTTCTGGTCGGACGAGCTGTTCGTCAGCGGCGCCGCGATGGCGACCACCGGCGCCTCGCATGTGCATCTCGCTTTCCAGGCCGCCGATCGCGCCGCCGTTGACCGCTTCCATGCCGCCGCGCTCGCCGCCGGCGGCAAGGACCACGGCAGGCCGGGCATCCGCGCCGAGTACCACCCGGGCTACTACGGCGCTTTCGTAATCGATCCCGACGGCAACAACATCGAAGCCGTCTTCCACGGCGAGGCCGACCGGTCGGCCGGGTCGGTCGAGATCAGCTTCAAGGCGTAGCGGCAGCTCGCCGCGCCTCGTAGGCCTTGAGGTGAGCGTGGGCGATGCGCAGCAGCGACGGTGGTCCTGAGTCGGCTGCCGCGGGGGCGCGGCGCAGCAGGTCGCCGATCACGTGGTCGGCCTCGACCGGCGCGCCGCGCTCGATGTCCTTCAGCATCGACGCCGAGATCGGCGAGCCGGCCGCGGTCATGATGGCGCGGTAGCGCTCGATCGCCGCCGGCCGCGGCGCGAAGCCGTTGGCGGCGGCGATGATGCGGCATTCCTCGAGCAGCCGCTCGCTCAGGTCGGCCGCGCCGGCAGCGACGATGTCGCCGATGCTGGCGCGCATCAGGCAGGTGATTGCCGCCGCGGCGGCGATGAAGACCCACTTCTCCCAGAGCTCGAGCATCATCTGCGACGACACCCGCGCGTCGAACTTCGCGCCGCCGCAGTCGGCATGCACCGCCGCGACCCGGGCCGAGGACGTGCCGTCGAGCTCGCCGAAGACGAGGACGTGGAAGTCGTTGAAGTGCTGCACCGTGCCGACGGCGTCGAGCGCGGCCGAGATCATGCAGAGGCCGCCGAGCACCCGCTCGGCGCCGAAGCGCTGCTGCAGGGCGTCGAAGTGGCCGAGGCCGTTCAGCAGCGGCAGGATCGCCGTCTGCGCACCGACCGCGGGCGCGAACGAGGTCATCGTCTCGGCCAGGTCGTAGGCCTTGCAGCCGACGACGACGACGTCGAAGGGCGTGTGCAGATCCTCCTTCAGCACGAACGGCGGCGCCGCCAGGGTGGCGTCGCCGAAGCGGCTCTTGATCACGAGGCCGGTGCGGGCCAACGCCTGCGCCCGGGCCGGGCGGAGCAGGAAGGTGACGTCGCGGCCGGCCTCGAGCAGACGGCCGCCGAAGTAGCCGCCGAGGGCACCCGCTCCCACGACCAGATAGCGCATGTCTTGCTCCCGAGGGTTGTCAGCCCGGCAATGTAGTGACAAGCGCGCCGCCTTGCAGGAAGGCGGCCGCGCCTCGTCCTAAACTGGGCGGATGAGCATCGATCTCGAAGCGGGTACGCCGGTGCTGGTGGTCGGCGCCGGCATCATGGGCGCGGGCATCGCCCAGGTCGCGGCGCAGGCGGGGCACACGGTGCGACTGTTCGACGCCCGCGAAGGCGCTGCCGCCGCGGCCTGCGCCAAGCTCGAGCAGGCGCTCGAGGGCCTGGTCGCTAAGGGCAAGCTCGACGAGGAGAAGGCGAAGGCCACCGTCGCCCGCATCCGTGCCGTCGACCGGCTCGACGACGCGGCCGGCGCCGGCCTGGTGGTCGAGGCGATCATCGAGAACGCCGAGGCCAAGCGGGCCCTGTTCCGCGAGCTCGAGGCCAAGGTCGATGCGCGTTGCGTCCTCGCCTCCAACACCTCGTCGATCTCGGTGACCGCACTCGCCAACGGCCTGAAGGCGCCCGGACGCTTCGTCGGCATGCACTTCTTCAACCCGGTGCCGCTGATGAAGCTGGTGGAGGTCGTCTCGGGCCTGGAGACCGACCCGGCGGTGGCGCAGGCGATCTTCGAGCTCAGCCAGCGCTGGGGCAAGACGCCGGTGCATGCGCGCTCGACCCCGGGCTTCATCGTCAACCGCATTGCCAGGCCCTACTACGCCGAGACCCTGGCGCTGCTGCTCGAGCGCGTCGCCGAGCCGGCGGTGCTCGACGCGTGCCTGCGCGGCGGCGGCTTTCGCATGGGGCCGTGCGAGCTCATGGACCTGATCGGCCACGACACCAACTTCGCGGTCACCGAATCGGTGTTCGCCGCCAACTTCTTCGACAAGCGCTTTGCGCCCTCGCTGGTGCAGCGCGAGATGGTCGACGGCGGCCTCCTCGGGCGCAAGTCGGGGCGCGGCTTCTTCACCTATCCGGCCGCCCCGGCCAGCCCGCCGGAGGCCTCCGAGACGCCGCCGGTTCCGGCGGGGGCGATCGTTTCCCTGCACGGCCGCAGCATTGCTGTCGACCGCTGGGCGGCGCGTCTCGGCGAGGCCGGCCTTAGGTTCGAATCCGATCCGACGAGCCGCTGGAACGGCCTGCAGACCGCGCACGGCGAGCTCCGCCTGACCGACGGCCGGCCGGCGGCGCAGGTCGCAGCCGAGGAGGGCGTTCGCGACCTGGCCCTGTTCGACCTCGCCACCGCGCGCAACGGCGGCGCACCGGGCGTCGCGCTGGCCTACAGCGTCTCTGCCGGCGCCGATGCCGCCTGGCGCGAGGAGGCCGGTCTCTGGCTGCGGATCGCCGGCTGGACACCGCATTGGATCGGCGACGCGCCCGGCCTGGTGGTCGCACGCACCGTCGCGATGCTGATCAACGAGGCCTGCGACGCGGTGCTGCAGGGGGTGTGCACGCCCGAGGGCGCCGATCTGGCGATGAAGCTCGGCGTCAACTATCCGCAGGGGCCGTTCGAGTTCCTCGCCGGCTGGGACTCAGGCGCGATCGCCACGTTGCTCGACCGACTGGACGCCCATTACCGCGGCGAGCGTTACCGCGTCAGCCCGGAGCTGCGCCGACGCGCCTGGGGGGCGGCGCCCGCCGGCTGAGCTCGACGCATGGGGCGGAGGGGGACGACGTAGCATCGCGGCGCACGGCTCGAAGGAGGATGGGGTGCGTCGTCGGTGGATCGGTCTCTTTGCGGCGCTTCCGCTGGTCGTGCTCACCGCGGCCCAGGCGATCGATTTCGATCCCAACGAGGTCTACGACCTCGTGGAGCCGGTGCCGCGGGCGCAGCGACCGGTTCGCGTCGTCGATGGGCGCGACACGCCGTCCGCCGCGGCGCAGATCCTGGCGGACGGAATCCGCCTGGGCGAAACGCAGTTCCGGCAGCCGCCGCCCGAGGCGCTTCGCCAGTCGCTGGAGGCCTCCATCGATGCGCCCGCCGCCCCGGCGCGGCTGCGCGAATCGCTGGCCAAGAATTCCGTCAGGTTGACGGGCTTCGAGCTGCGCTTCGTCCAGACGGGCATCGTCGGCGACGCCGGACGCCTCGGCCTCCCGGGCGGCGAAGCGGTCGACCTCGTCTTCCGGTCGCTTTCCAAGGGCAAGGCCGGCGCTGCGCAGGGCATCGTCCGGATCGAGGTCGAGGTCGCCGGCCGGCCCTACGCCGGCAATGCCTCCGGAAAGTTGACGGCCGCGCCGACCTCGGCGACCACGCGGGCCGTGTTCCAGAGCGCCGTCGACGATCTCGTCAGGGCGCTGTCGGCCGATCCCGAGGCCGCGGCGCCAGCGTCGCCCGAGCCGCCGGCGTCGTCCGCGAAGCGCCGCCGCTGAGCCGTGCGGCTCAGGCGAGGCCGAGCAGGCGCTTCGCGTTCTCCTTCAGGATCAGCGGCCGCACCTCGTCCTTGAAGCCGGCCTCGGCGAAGTCCTTGAGCCAGCGGTCGGGCGTGATCAGCGGGAAGTCGCTGCCGAACAGCACGCGGTCCTTGAGCAGGGTGTTGGCGTACTGCACCAGCTGCGCCGGAAAGTACTTCGGGCTCCAGCCCGAGAGGTCGATCCAGACGTTGGGCTTGTGCATCGCCAGCGAGATCGCCTCGTCCTGCCACGGCCACGACGGATGGGCGAGGACGATCTGCATGTCGGGAAAGGCCATCGCCACGTCCTCGACCAGCATCGGGTTCGAGTTCTGCAGCCGCAGGCCGCCGCCGCAGCGCATGCCCGAGCCGATGCCCGAGTGGCCGCTGTGGAAGATCGCCGGCAACTTGTGCTCGGCGATCACCTCGTAGATCGGCCAGGCCATCTTGTCGGCCGGCTCGAAGCCCTGCACCGTCGGGTGGAACTTGAAGCCGCGCACGCCGTATTCCTCGACCAGCTTCCTCGCCTCGCGCCCGCCCATCTTCCCCTTGTGCGGATCGATCGAGCCGAAGGCGATCATGATGTCGCTGTTCTGCTGCGCCGCCTCGGCGATCTCCTCGTTGGGGATGCGCCGGCGCCCCATCTGTGTCTCGGCATCGACCGTGAAGTTGACGAAGCCGATCTTCAGCTCGCGGTAGAAGGCGATGGTCTCGTCCATCGTCGGCCGCTTCGACGAGCGGAAGTACTTGTCGGCGGCCCGGTCGTACTCCTCGCCGTAGCTGTCGAAGGGGTTGCGGCACGACACCTCGAGGTGGGTGTGGGTGTCGATGGCGATCAGGTCGGCGGTGTTCATGGCGCGGCTCCGCGGCTCTCGATGATCGGGTTCAGCTCACCTTGTACACCCGGATGAGCACGTTCGGCCGCGGCCGCAGGCTGTGCAGCGCGCCGACGTAGACCCAGTCGTTGAGCCAGCCATACTTGCCGTCGGGCGCGGTGATGTCGATCGTCGAGAGGGCATAGCGCGGCGCGTTGGCAGGCTCCTTCGGCTGGCGCGTCAGCACGCGATTGCGCACGGAGATGACGACGCCGTCGTCGGTCTGAAGCTCGTACATGGCGTCGAGCGAGACGGCGCCGTCTCGGCGGACGAGCTGGCGGTCGGCGCCGCCAGCCAGCACCTTGCCGGCGAGGCCAGGGCCTTCGAAGCGTCCGCCCGAGATCGGCACGATGCGCCGCTCGCCGTAGGGCGAGCTGCCGAGCTGCAGTGTCGGCAGCAGGTCGAACATCGCCTCGTAGACGAGCTCCGTTTTCGGAAGGACGAGCGGATGGGCGGCGCTGACGGCGTTCAACGCCGGATCAGCCGGACGAAAGGCCGCTTCCTCGGCCAGGGCGGGAGCGGCGGCGAGCGAGGCCGCCGCGGCGAGAAGGACGTTGCGGCGGGAGGTCGGTGCGAACGCAGGCATGGCGGGCTCCTGGAAGGTCAGCGGCAAGTGAAGGCCGAGGCCGATTCGAGACTGCCTTCGCCCGTGCGTCGCGCTACCGCCGGGTAGGGGCAAAGCAAACGAGTGCGCTCCGGCGACCACGAGGCCGGCAGATCGGCGTTCGCGCCGGCGGCGCTGCCGGGGCCGCGCACGCTGGCCGTCACGGCGGCCGGAGCCTTCCCCTGCTCGACCCAATCGACGAGCGGCTGGAGCAGGTCGAACTGGTCGGCCGCCGGGCCGCCGCGGCAATGGTTCATGCCCGGGACGAGATAGAGACGGGCGAAGCTCTCGCCGGGCGCGCCGCTGCCCCGACTCCAGGCTTCGTAGACCTGCACGCTGTGCTCGCTGGAGAAGATCGGATCGCTGGTGCCGTGGTACATGACGATCCGGGCACCGCGCCGGCGAACGGCCGAGAAATCATCAAGCTGCGGCGGCTGCATGAAGGAGAGCGCCGATTCGGTGTAGGTGGCGTCGGTCGCCTGCACCCGCGCAAGCAGCGCGTCGGCATCGGCGGCGAGCATGAAAGCGCGGCCGTCGAAGCCGGTCGGCGCGGCCGGCGGCACCTGCCAGATGCCGCCGATGGCGCCGGCATCGCGCGTCGGCGGAACGCTGAACTTCCACGACGCCCAGTCGTTCGTCGCCAGCCCGGCGTCATAGGGGAAGGGTGCATAGACGCGAGCCCCCGAGGCGGTGGTGACGCCGGCGAACAGGCCGCCGATGGCCGCCTTCTGCGCGGCGCCGAGGCAGGTGCCATCGCGCCCGCTGGTGCAGGTGGGCACATCGCGACCGAGGTCGAATGCCGCCTGGCAGGCACGGGTGTCATTCACCAGGCCATCCGCGGCACCATCGAGCGCGTCGCAACGGCGCAGCACCGCATCCGAGACGAGCCTGCGCTCGGCAGGGGTGAACCCCGAGCCGACATCGGCGGCGTTCGTGGCCAGGCTTGCATACGTCTTGCCGCCGACGAGGTTCGCGATGGCCGCGCGTGGCAGCACGGTGCCCGGATCGCCGACCAGGAAGCCGTCGTAGGCCTCTGGCATCCGGGCGGCGGCGACAAGCGCGTGCCGGCCGCCGTTCGAGCAGCCGCCGATATAGGAGCGATCGGGTTCGCGCCCGTAGGCGGCACGGATCAGGGCCTTGGCCATGGGCGTGAGTGCGGCGACGGCGCCGTAGCCGTAGTCGACGCGTGCCTGCGGGTCGAGGCCGAAGTTGCCGTTCTGCGCCGCCGTGTGCCCGGCGTCGGCGCTGATGACGGCAAAGCCCTTGGCCAGCGCGCTCGCCGCGCCTGGGCCGATCGTGGTGAGGCCGATCGCGGGCAAGACGTTGCCGTCCACGCCGCCATTGGCCTGATAGAAGAAGCGGCCATTCCATGCCTGCGGCAGGCGCATCTCGAAGCCGATCGCGTAACGCTTGCCGTCGACCGGGCTGACCCGATCGTTCATGGCGCCGACGACGCGGCAATGCGGGCCGATCGCCATGCCCGCCGCCGACACCTCGCCCACCGGCACCGCCGTCGCCGCTGTGACCTTCGTGCGCGCAAACGTGAAAGATGCGGAGAGCGCCTCGCAGGCGACCAGCGTCGAGCCCTGCGCGGGTGCAAGTGCTGCAGGCGGAGGCGCGCCGACGCAGGCGGCCAGCAGCGCCGTCACGAGGGCGAAGGCGGCGGTGTTCAGGCCGGTGGCGTTCATGTCCTGTCTCCTTGGCACGGCGATCCCGGGCGGGCGTCGCCGAAGGGCTTCGGTGGTACTCGACAAGTCCTTGCCTTTTAGTTAATATACATAACCAAACAGTGAGACCTCTCTAGGGCTTACCCTAGGATTTCACTAGGTCACCACTCCTAGAATGACTCCCAATCATGATTATGGACACTAACCAATGACAAGCGCCGCACCTGCCTCGGCGCCGCTCTTCCGGTCGCTCGACCTGCTACGCATCGAGGAACGGGGCGCCGTGCTGCATCTGCGCCTGAATCGCCCAGCGAAGCGCAACGCGATCAACGATGCGCTGGTGGCGCAGCTGCACACCGCCTTCACCAACCTGCCCGAAGACGTGCGTGCGGTCGTGATCAGCGGCGAGGGCGAGCACTTCTGCGCCGGCCTCGACCTCTCCGAACTCTCGGAGCGCAGCGTCGCCGAGGGCATCCTGCACTCGCGCTCCTGGCATGCGGCGTTCAACCAGATCCAGCTCGGCCGGGTGCCGGTGGTTGCGGTCCTGCACGGCGCGGTGGTCGGCGGCGGCCTGGAGCTGGCGAGCGCCTGCCACGTGCGCGTCGCCGAGCCGAGCACCTTCTACGGCCTGCCGGAAGGCCAGCGGGGCCTCTTCGTCGGTGGCGGCGGCTCGGCGCGGATTCCGCGTCTGATCGGCGTCGCGCGGATGACCGACATGATGCTCACCGGCCGCGTCTACGACGCCGACGAAGGCCAGGCCATCGGCCTTTCGCAGTACCGGGTCGATGCCGGCAAGGGCCTGGCCAAGGCGCTGGACCTCGCCGGCCGCATCGCCGGCAATGCACCGCTGTCGAACTTCGCCGTCATGCACGCCCTGCCGCGCATCGCCGACATGGGTCAGGACGAGGGCCTGTTCGCCGAATCGCTGATGGCGGCGATCGCCCAGGGCGACGACGCCGCCAAGGACAGGATGAAAGCATTCCTCGACGGCAAGGCCGCAAAGGTGAAGAAGGCGTGAGCAGCAGCACCGCGGCTGGCGCGAGGGCGCAATGATCGGTGGCGCGCGCTATCGCGACCTGCCGCTCGGCGGCTCGCTCGAAGCCACGCTGACGAAGCGCGAGGACGGCTCGACCGTCGTCGTCTCGAAGGAGCCGCTCGAGCCCTACGCCACGCGCTTGACCGACCGGTTCCTGCACTGGGCCGAGGTCGCGCCCGACCGCACACTCGTCGCCAAGCGGGTGAAGGGCGGGGACTGGCGCAAAGTGAGCTACGCCGAGGCGCTCGGCGCCGCCCGGGCCATCGCCCAGTGGCTGCTCGGCCATCCGGTCTCGGTCGAGCGGCCGATCGTCATCCTCTCCGACAACGACATCGAGCACCTCCTGCTCTCCCTCGGCGCGATGCTCGCCGGCGTGCCCTATGCGCCGGTCTCGCCCGCCTACTCGCTGGTCTCGCAGGACCACGGCAAGCTCAAGCACATCGTCGGCGTGCTGACCCCGGGGCTGGTGTTCGCGAGCGGCACGGCGTACCAGAAGGCGATCGCTGCCGCCGTTCCCGCCGGGACGCCGGTGGTGCTCGGCGAAGGCAGGCTCGAGGGCCGCGCGAGCGTGCCCTTCGCCGAGCTGCTGGCGACCGCGCCCACCGCCGCGGTCGACGCCGCCCACGCCCGGGTCGGCCCGGACACGATCGCCAAGTTCCTCTTCACCTCCGGCTCGACCAAGCTGCCCAAGGCGGTGATCAACACCCAGCGCATGCTCTGCGCCAACCAGCAGATGATCCGCCAGTGCTTTCCGGCGCTGCAGCAGGAGCCGCCGGTGCTGGTCGACTGGCTGCCGTGGAACCACACCTTCGGCGGCAACCACAACGTCGGCATCACCCTCTACAACGGCGGCACGCTCTACATCGACGAGGGCAAGCCGACGCCGGCGCTGATCGGCGAGACCCTGCGCAACCTGCGCGAGATCGCGCCGACGATCTACTTCAACGTGCCCAAGGGCTTCGAGGAGATCGCCAACGCGCTCGAGGTCGACGAGGTGCTGCGCAAGACCTTCTTCAGCCGGGTGCGGATGCTCTTCTTCTCCGGCGCGGGCCTGGCGCAGCCGGTCTGGGACAAGCTCGACGCCGTCGCCGAGAAGGAATGCGGCGAGCGCATCCGCATGCTCACGGGCCTGGGCATGACCGAGACCGCGCCCTTCGCCATCTGCGCCAATGCGCACGAGGTGAAGTCGGGCCACATCGGCCTGCCGGCGCCGGGCATCGAGATCAAGCTCGTGCCCATCGCCGACAAGCAGGAGGTGCGCTACCGCGGCCCCAACGTCACGCCCGGCTACTGGCGCGCGCCCGAGCAGACGGCCGAGTCCTTCGACGTCGAAGGCTTCTATTGCAGCGGCGACGCCGCCAAGCCGATGGACCCGGCCGCGCCGGGCCTCGGCTTCATGTTCGACGGCCGCATCGCCGAGGATTTCAAGCTCAACACCGGCACCTTCGTCTCGGTCGGGCCGCTGCGGGCGAAGATCATCGCCGCCGGCGACCCGCTGGTGCAGGACGTGGTGATCGCCGGCATCAACCGTAGCGACGTCGGCGTGCTGTTCTTCCCGCGCCTCGATGCCTGCCGCGCCTTCACCGAGCTGCCGGCGAACGCGCCGCCGCACATCGTCCTCGGCCAGCCGAAGCTGCGCGCCTTCTTCCAGCGCCTGGTCGACGTGCTGCACTCCACCGGCAGCGGCAGCTCCAACCGGGTGGCGCGCGCCCTGGTGCTGGCCGAGCCGCCGTCGATCGACAAGGGCGAGATCACCGACAAGGGCTCGATCAACCAGCGTGCCGTGCTCACCCATCGCGATGCCGACGTGGTGCGCATGTACCTGGGCCGCGATCGCGACGTGATCCTGCCGCAGACGCACTGAAGGCTCCAGCGAAGCCGCATGCCCAAGACGACCCAGTTCCGCGTGACGATCCAGTTCGGCGATTGCGACCCCGCCGGCATCGTCTTCTATCCGAACTTCCAGCGCTGGATGGACTCGGCCTCGCTCTCGTTCTTCATGCAGTGCGGCGTGCCGCCCTGGCGCGAGCTGGTGAAGACGCGCGGTATCGTCGGCACGCCGCTGCTCGAGATCGCCACCCGCTTCGTCACCGCCGCCACCTACGCCGAGGAGCTCGAGATCACGACCCACGTCGAGGAGTGGCGGGCCAAGGTGTTCGTGCAGCGCCATCGGGTGATGCGCGGCGCCACCCTGATCTGCGAAGGCACCGAGATGCGCGCCTTCGTCCGCCGCGACAGCGAGAATCCCGACCGGCTGCGGGCGATCCCGGTTCCCGAAGACATCCGCGCCCTCTGCGAATAGCGGCGCGCTGCAGTTTTTCCACCAACGACGACGACAGGAGACCCCATGAAAGCCTCGATACGACTCGCCCTGGCCTTGGCCGCGGCGTGCGCCGCCGCCGCCGCCCAGGCCGACATCACCATCGGCGTCAGCATCACGCTCACCGGCCCGACCTCGGCGCTCGGCATCCCGACGAAGAACGGCATCGCCCTCTGGCCGGCGACGATCGCCGGCGAGAAGCTCAACGTCATCGTCCTCGATGACGCCACGGATCCGACCAAGGCGGTGCAGAACACGCGCAGGTTCCTCACCGAGGACAAGGTCGACCTGATCGTCGGCTCGACCGCGACGCCGGTCGCCGCGGCGATGGCCGACGTGGCCGCCGAAGGGCAGACGGTGCAGCTTATGCTCTCGCCGGTGAACCTGCCGCCGGGCAAGGGCGCTTGGTCGTTCCGCATGCCGCAGTCGACCGCGGTGATGGCGATTCCGATCGTCGAGCATTGGAAGAAGACCGGTGTCAAGACCTACGGCTTCCTCGGCTTCTCCGACGCCTACGGCGAAGCCTGGCTCAGCGACATCCAGCCGCTGGCCGAGAAGGCCGGGATCAGGCTGATCGCGACCGAACGCTTCGCCCGGTCCGACACCAGCGTCACCGGCCAGGCGCTCAAGCTCGTCGCCGCCAATCCCGACGCGATCCTGATCGTCGCCTCGGGCAGCGGCGCGGCGATGCCGCACAAGGGCCTGGTCGAGCGCGGCTATCCGAAGGCCAAGATCTACCAGACGCACGGCGCCGCGACCATGGACCTGATCCGCATCGGCGGCGCCGACGTCGAGGGCTCGTACGTCTCCTCGGGCCCGGCGGTGGTCGCCGAGAAGCTCCCCGACGGCAACGCCAGCAAGGCGCTCGGCATGAAATACAAGGAAGAGTTCGAGAAGGCCAACGGCAAGGGCTCGGCGAACCAGTTCGGCGCCCACGCCTACGACGTCATCCTCGTCCTCAACAAGGCGGTGCCGCTGGCCCTGGCCAAGGCCAAGCCCGGCACGCCGCAGTTCCGCGCCGCCCTGAAGGAGGCGTTCGAGACCATGGGACGCACCCCAGTCTCGCAGGGCGTGCTCAACTGGACCGCGACCGATCATTTCGGCTACACGCCCGAGACCGGGGTGCTGCTGCGGGTGGCCAACGGGGACTGGCAAGTCGTTCCTTGATCCTGCCCCTCGCGGCAACCCTGACGGGCGAGTAGGCCATGGACGCCTCGATCGCCGGCATCCTGATGCTCGACGGCGTCACCAACGGCGCCGTCTACGGGCTGCTCGCGCTCGCGCTCGTCCTCGTCTTCGCGGTCACCCGGGTCATCTTCATCCCGCAGGGCGAGTTCGTCGCTTACGGCGCGCTCTCGGTGGCGATGCTGCAGTTCGGCAAGGTGCCGGGCACGCTCTGGCTGATGGCGGTGCTGGCGGTCGTCGCCGCGCTGCTCGACGCGGTGGACGCACTCCGCCGCGGCCTGCCCGCGGCCACGCTGGCGCGCAACGCCGCGAGGACCCTGATCGCGCCGGCGATCGTCGTCGCGGTCACGGTCTGGGCGGCACCGCAGAAGTTTTCGCTGCTGGTGCAGAGCGCGCTCGCGGTGGCGATCGTCACCCTGCTGGGACCCCTGGTCTACCGGCTCGCCTACCAGCGCCTCGCCGACGCGACCGTGCTCGTGCTCCTGATCGTCTCGGTCGGCGTCCATTTCGCGCTCACCGGCCTGGGCCTGGTGTTCTTCGGTGCCGAGGGCTTTCGCAACCCGAGCTTCTGGGACCAGCGCTTCACCCTCGGGCCGCTCGCCCTCACCGGGCAGACGGTGATCATCTTCGCCGTCTCGATCGCCCTGATCCTGGGCCTGTTCCTGTTCTTCGAGCGCACCCTGCGCGGCAAGGCTCTGCGTGCGACCGCGGTCAACCGCCTCGGCGCCCGCCTGATGGGCATCTCGACCATCGGCGCCGGCAAGCTCAGCTTCGGCCTCGCCGCCTTCATCGGCGCGCTCTCGGGCCTGCTGATCGGGCCGACGACGACCGTCTTCTACGACTCGGGCTTTCTCATCGGCCTGAAAGGCTTCGTCGCCGCGATCTTCGGCGGGCTGGCCAGCTATCCGGCGGCGGCGCTCGGCGCGCTGATGGTCGGTGTGCTCGAGAGCTTCAGCTCGTTCTACGCCAGCGCCTTCAAGGAAGTGATCGTCTTCACCTTCATCATTCCCGTGCTCCTCTGGCGTTCGTTCCAGCACGGTCACGACGACGAGGAGGAATGATGGGCGTCAGGCGCATCGCCCTCGCGGTCTTCGTCGTCATCCTGGCCCTGGTCCCGGTGCTCACGCCGGAGAACAAGGAGTTCTGGATCACCCAGGCCAACTACATCGGCCTGTACACCCTGGTCGTGTTCGGCCTGGTGCTGCTCACCGGCGTCGCCGGCCTCACCTCCTTCGGCCAGGCGGCGTTCGTCGGCCTGGGCGCGTATTCGGCGGCGTACCTGACGCTGACCTACGGCGTCTCGCCCTGGCTCACCGTCTGGATCGGCCTGGCCTTCACCGCCGTGGCGTCGCTGGTGCTCGCCTGGGTGACCCTGCGCATGTCGGGACACTACCTACCGCTCGCGACCATCGCCTGGGGCCTGTCGCTGTTCTATCTGCTCGGCAACCTCGACTTCCTCGGCAAGTACGACGGCCTGCTCGGCATCCCGGCGCTGAACTTCTTCGGCAAGCCGCTCAACACCGGGCGCAGCTTCTTCTACCTGCTGTGGACGATCGTCGTGCTGGCGGCGATCGGCATGGCGCACCTGCTCGATTCGCGCGCCGGCCGGGCGATGCGCGCCGTCAAGGGCGGCTCGACCATGGCCGAGGCGATGGGCGTCGACACCTTCCGCGTCAAGGTCACGGCCTTCGTCCTGGCGGCGCTGCTCGCCAGCGTCTCCGGCTGGCTCTTCGCCCACTTCCAGCGCACCGTCAATCCGTCGCCGTTCGGCCTGAACATGGGCATCGAGTACCTGTTCATGGCGGTGCTCGGCGGCATCGGCCACGTCTGGGGCGCGCTCGTCGGCGCCGGCGTGGTGCAGGTCCTGAAGGACCAGCTCCAGGTGCTGCTGCCCAAGCTGATGGGCAGCAGCGGCAACTACGAGGTCATCGTCTTCGGCGTGCTGCTGGTGCTGATGCTGCAGTACGCCCGCGACGGTCTCTGGTCGTTCGTCGACTCGCTTCTGCCGCGGCAGCGCCGCAAGGTCGACTGGGCCGATGCGCCGACGCTGCCGACGCGGCTTCGGCCGACGCACGGCGAGGTGGTGCTCGACGTCCGCGACGCGCGCAAGGAGTTCGGCGGCCTGGTGGCGGTGAACGACGTCAGCTTCCAGGTCAAGGCGGGCGAGATCCTCGGCCTGATCGGCCCCAACGGAGCCGGCAAGTCGACCACCTTCAACCTCGTCACCGGCGTGCTGCCGGCCACCCGCGGCCAGGTGACGCTGCTCGGCAAGCGCATCGATTCGCTCGCCTCGCGCAAGATCGCCCGGCTCGGCGTCGCCCGCACCTTCCAGCACGTGAAGATGATTCCCGGCATGACGGTGCTGGAGAACGTCGCCCTCGGCGCCCACCTGCGCGGCCGCCACGGCGTGCCGGCGGCGATGCTGCGCACCGACCGGGCCGAGGAGCGCCGCCTGCTGCGCGAGGCCGAGTGGCAGCTGCAGCGCATCGGCATGGGCGAGCTGATGCATGAGCAGGCGGGCAACCTCGCGCTCGGCCAGCAGCGCCTGATGGAGATCGCCCGCGCACTGGCCGCCGACCCGATCCTCCTCCTGCTCGACGAGCCGGCGGCGGGCCTGCGCCTGAAGGAAAAGGAGGGTCTCGCCGACGTCATGCGCCAGCTGCGCAGCGAGGGCCTCTCGATCCTCCTGGTCGAGCACGACATGGACCTGGTGATGGGACTGGTGGACCGGGTGGTGGTGATGGAGTTCGGCACCAAGCTGATCGAGGGCACGCCGGAAGTGGTGCAGGCCTCGCCCGCGGTGCGCGCCGCCTACCTCGGCACCGAGCACTGACATGGCGGAACTGCTCCTCAACGTCAAGGACCTGCACGCCGGCTACGGCCGCGCCGAGGTGCTGCACGGCCTGACGCTCGCCGCCAGCGCCGGCAAGGTCATCACCGTGATCGGCCCGAACGGCGCCGGCAAGTCGACCCTGCTCAACGCCCTCATGGGCGCGCTGCCGGCCAGGGGACGGGTCGAGTACGAAGGCCGGTCCGTCGCCATGCTCTCGCTCGAGGAGCGGGTGATGCGCGGCATGGCGCTGGTGCCGGAAACGCGCGCCCTGTTCTCGACGATGTCGGTGGAAGACAACCTGCTGCTCGGCGCCTGGCGCCAGTTCCGCCTCGGCATCAAGGACAGCGCCAAAGAGCTGAACAGCGTCTACATGCTGTTCCCGCGCCTGCGCGAGCGCCGCAGCCAGCTCGCCGGCACGCTCTCCGGCGGCGAGCGGCAGATGCTCGCCGTCGGCCGGGCGCTGATGGGCAAGCCCTCGCTGCTGATGCTCGACGAGCCGAGCCTGGGCCTGGCGCCGCTGGTGGTGCGCAGCATCTTCGCGACCATCGCCGCCCTGCGCTCGACCGGCGTCACCATCCTGCTGGTCGAGCAGAACGCCCGCGCCGCCCTCGAGGTGGCCGACTATGGCTACGTGCTCGAGATGGGCGAGGTGGCGCTGCAGGGGCCGGCCGAGGACCTGGCGAAAGATCCGCGGGTGATCGAGACCTACCTCGGCGCCGCGCGCAAGAAGACGGAAGCGTGACCGTGGTCGCCGCGGCCCGCCCGTCTCCCCTGCGCACCGCGCGTCCGTCGCGCGCCCCGGCGCCGGCAAGAAAGCCGGGCAGGCTCGACGACTCGGGCCTGTTCCACCTGGTCGGCTATGCCACCTCGCGCGCCGCACTCGAGCTGCGCAAGGTGTTCACGCAGCACATGGAGGCCTTCGGCCTGACGACGCCGCAGTTCTCGATCCTGATGCTCGTCTTCGACAACGGCGACGTGAACCAGAAGCAGCTCGGCCAGGCGCTCGACATCTCGCCGCCGAACATGGCGGTGACGCTCGACCGCATGGCCGAGCGCGGCTGGATCGAGCGGGTGCGCAGCACGCGGGACCGGCGGGCCCAGCAGATCCACCTCACGCCGGCCGGCCGCGCGCTCGCCGAACGCACCCGGCGGATCGCGGCGACCATGGAAGAGCCGGCGCTGGCGGGGCTGTCGCGCGCCGAGCGGGCGCTGCTGATCGAGCTGCTGCGCAAGATCGTGCCGGCCGCGGCGCCGGGCTGATCCGAGTCGCTTCGCGGGCGGCTCGCTGACAGCCCGGGCCGGCGTAGGACGGCATCCCGCGCCACCTTCGGAGTCGCACATCGGGCATTGGCATTGCCGGAAGCCGGGGTATGTCTAACCTTCGGCAAAGGACCGCCATGAACCCCACTCTTCAGCGCTCGCTGATTTCCCTATCCATCGCGACGATTGCTTCCGTCGGCCTCCTGGCCGGCTGCGACCGGAAGACGACCACCGCTTCTGACGGGACGAGCACGACCACCACGACGGTGACCACTCCGAGCGGCAAGGAAATGGCCAACGACGCCAGCCGCGCCGCCGACAAGGTCGGCACCGCGGTCGACGACAGCGCCATCACCGCCAAGGTGAAGACCGCGCTGCTCGCCGACCCGAACGTCAAGGGCCTGCAGATCGACGTCGACACCAAGAACGGCGTCGTCACCCTCAACGGCACGGCCGACAAGCCCGCCAACCGCGACCGGGCGGTGGCGATCGCCAAGGACACCAGCGGCGTCAAGTCGGTCGAGAACCGGCTGGTCGTCAAGGCCTCGTCCTGAATCTTTTCCGGCGCGGCCTCTTGCGCGCCTGAGAGCCCGCCGGCGTTCCTCGCCGGCGGGATGCCTGCCGTTGGTCGTCTCCGGCGGGTTTTCACTCGCGCGGCCGCACGCCGCTCCCTTAAGCTCCCTCGGATAACAAGGGAGCAAGGGAGCCGGCGCGTGGCCAACGAAGTCATCATCGAACAGACGAATCTCGCCCAGAACATCACCTCCAAGGTCAAACCGGTCCACCTCAAGGTTCCCACCTTGATGTTCCGCTTGGCCGTGCCCGCCGAGAAGGGGATCCGCAAGGCCTACGACGAAGACCCGCTGCTGCGCGCCAAGCTCAGCGAGGCGGCGGTCAAGGTCTACGACAGCATCGAGCGGCAGATGGAGATCGCCACCCGCGGCTGGGATGCCAAGGTGGAGAAGGTCAAGACCGACGACTCGGCGAAGAAGGCGCTCGCCAAGGAGTATCAGAAGCTGTTCGAGAGCCAGGTCGACCTGGCGGTGAAAGCGGCGCAGCGAAGCACGGAGGCGGTCTGGACCGAGCTGACCCGGACGAAGAAGGATTACTCCAAGTACAAGTGGAAGGCGGGCATCAAGGTCAGCCTCGGCGCGGCCAGCCTGATCACCACGGTGGCCATCATGGCCAGCAGCGGCGCCACCTTCGGCGCCACCGCGATTCCCGGCATCCTCGGCGTGATGCGCACCAGCGCGCAGCTGGCGCAGCAGTGCAAGGCGCTCTACGACGAGCTCGAGACGACCGTCAAGCAGCTCAATCGCAACCTCGCCAAGGTGTCGGCGACCTACAAGGACGCCAGCAAGGCCAAGCTTGCCGCCGCCGAGATGAGCGCCATGCTCATCCAGAAGGTCCTCACCGTCGAGATGCCGAGCATCAAGCTCTGCCAGGAACTGCTCGGTCGCGGCCGCAGCAAGTGCGACGGGGTGGTGGTGAAGGCGCACGACATCGCCAAGAAGCTGGAAAAGGCGCTGAACGGCGTCGACGCGATCGCCAAGAAGTCCGACGGCAAGAGCAAGAAGAAGCTCGAGGACATCTCCACCAGCATCAGCATGCTGATCTTCGGCATCCAGACCGAGGTGAAGCGCGCCGAGGACGGCAAGCGCAACCTCGACGCCAGCGAGAAGATCGTCAAGGCCCTGGCGGCCAAGCAGCCGGCCTTCCTGGCCTACGTCGACAAGGCCATGATCGTCATCGATCTGGGCGCCGGCGCGACCGGCTGGTCGGACATCGCGCAGAACGCGACCGGGATCGTGCTCGATCTCGCGGTCGACAAGATCTTCGAGAAGATCTGACCGAGGGGCGCGGGGGCCGGCGGGAGGCCCGCCGTCCCGACCGGCCGTCAGGCGCTGCCCCAGACCTCGTCGGCGACCTCGACCACCAGGCGCAGCTTGGCGCGCTGCGCCTCGACCGCGATGTTGTTGCCGTGCACCGTGCTCGAGAAGCCGCACTGCGGCGAGAGGCAGAGCTGCTCCAGCGGCACGAACTTCGACGCCTCGTCGATGCGGCGCTTGAGCGCGTCCTTCGACTCCATCTCGCCGAACTTGGTGGTCACCAGGCCGAGGACGACGATCTTGTCCTTGGGCAGGAAGCGCAGCGGCCGGAAGTCGCCGGAGCGCTCGTCGTCGTACTCGAGGAAATAGGCGTCGAGCTTCATCTCGGCGAGCAGCGCCTCGGCCACCGGCTCGTAGTTGCCGGCGGCCGCGTGGGTGCTCTTGAAGTTGCCCCGGCACAGGTGCATGGCCAGCGTCATGCCGGCGGGCTTCTGCGCCACGACCTTGTTGATGAAGCCGGCGTAGCGGTGCGGCAGCTCGTTCGGGTCGTCGCCTCGCGAGCGCGCCGCCTCGCGCATCTTCTCGTCGCACAGGTAGGCGAGGTTGGTGTCGTCCATCTGCACGTAGGTGCAGCCGGCGTCGGCGAGCGAGCGCAGCTCGTCGCCGTAGGCGCGGGCGACGTCGTCGTAGAACGCCGGCTCGAGCTCGGGATAGGCCTCGCGGCTGATGCCGGCGCGGCCGCCGCGGAAGTGCAGCATCGTCGGCGACGGGATGCTCACCTTCGGCGTGCACCCCGGCGAGACCCGCGACTTCAGGTATTCGAAATCGGCCTTCTGGATGTCCTCGACGTGGCGCACCTTGTCGACCACGCGCATCACCGGCGGCGCCAGCTCCTCGCTGCCGTCGGGCTTGATCACCGTCACCGGGATGTCGGTCTTGACGCCGCCCAGCTTGTCGAGGAAATCGATGTGGAAGTAGGTGCGGCGGAATTCGCCGTCGGTGATGCTCTTCAGGCCGACGTCTTCCTGGAAGCGGACGATCTCAGCGATGGCGTCGTCCTCGACGGCGCGCAGTTGCGCCGGCGTGATCTCGCCGTTCGCCTTCTTCTCGCGGGCCTCGAGCAGGCGCTTCGGGCGAAGGAAGCTGCCGACGTGGTCGGCGCGGAAAGGCGGGCGGCTGCGGGCGGTCATGGTCGGGTCTCCTCGGGGTCGGCTGGCGCCCCGTCGGCCCGATCGTAATTGCTCGCCCGCCGCCGCCTACGGCCTCGCCTCGAACACCAGATTGAACGGCGTCTCCGCCGCCCGCCGGAAGCGCCCGAAGCCGCCCTCGCTCGCCACCTCGCGCAGCCGCTTCTCGCCCGCCTGCGCGCCGAGGGCGAGGCCGACCTCCTGCGACAGCGAGCAGGGCGTGCAGACCATGGTCGAGGCCGAGTAGTAGATCCGCCCGACCGGGTTGAGGTTGTCCTCGACCCGGTCGTTGGCGAACGGCTCGACGATCATCCAGCTGCCGTCGTCGGCCAGCGTCTGGCGTACGTGCTTCGCCGCGCCGACCGGGTCGCCCATGTCATGCAGGCAATCGAAGAAGGCCACCAGGTCGAAGCCGCGCCCCGGATAGGTTTTCGCGCCGGCGACCTCGAAGCTCACCCGGTCGGCGACGCCGGCCTCGCGCGCCCGCTCGCGGGCGGCGGCGATCGAGGGCTCGTGGTAGTCGTAGCCGACGAAGGTCGAGGCCGGATACGCCTTGGCGAGGACGATGGTCGAGGCGCCGAAGCCGCAGCCGACGTCGGCGACGCGCGCCCCGGCGCGCAGCCGCTCGGCCATGCCGTCGAGCGCCGGGATCCAGCTCGGCTCGAGGTTGGCGTTGTAGCCGGCGCGAAAGAAGCGCTCGGTCCCGGAGAAGAGGCAGGCGTTGTGCTCGTGCCAGCCGAGGCCGGTGCCGTCGACGAAGGCCTTCTGCACCTTGTCGAGGTCCTGGAACATGGCCGAGAGGACCTCGTAGCCGCCGATCATGAAGGCCGGGCTGTCGGGCTCGCCGAGCACCAGCCCCCCCTCGGGCGAGAGCGCGTAGGTTTCTTCCACCGGGTCGTAGTCGACGAAGCCGCTCGCCGCCTGCGCGTTCAGCCACTCGCGCGCGTAGCGCACCCGGAGGCCCGTCTTCGCACTGAGGCGATCGGCGCTCATCGGGCCGGCGCCGGCCATCGCCTTGTACAGGCCGAGGCGGTCGCCGAGGATCACCAGGGGCGCGCTCGCCAGCGCACCGAATTCGCCGACCAGTCGGCCCATCAGCGCGTCGAGGCGGGTGTCGTCGATCTGCTGCATCGAAAGGCTCCTTGAGGAAACGGAGACCTTTCGTCGCCGAAGCGCGACCGGACTTACAGCCGCCCTCGGTCAGGCATCGCGTTCCAGGTAGCTTTCGAACACGCCGACGTGCACCAGCGCCGGCTCGGCCGCGTCCGGCCACAGCTCGGTGCTCCTGAAGCGCACGTCGTAGGTCGGCTCGTCGTCGGCCGGTACGCCGTGCGCATGGGCATCGGGAAAGGGATACGCCGGCGAGACGCCGACGACGACGCCGCGCTTGCCGCGGATATAGGCCGGCATGCGCACATGGCCGGGCACGTGGTCGGGGCGCACGCGCACCCGGTCGCCGATCGCCAGCCGCGGCCGTTCGGCGACGTTCGACCGGCCCGGCGCCGCCGGCAGCGCCAGCGGGAACGCGCCCCCGGCGCGATGCTCGAGCTCCTCGCGGCCGACGATGCCTTTCTCGACGCACAGCGTCGCCAGGCTGGTGAGCGTGCGCTCGTAGTAGCCCGCCGAGAGATAGTGGCGTGGCTCCATGCGCTCGATCGCGTGCCGGTACTCGTCCATGTTGAAGATGCCGAGCCGGACGGCGAGCGAGTAGAGGGCGTTGACCCTTTTCTCCCAGGGCGCGTGGAAGGCGGGCGCGTCGGGCACATAGCGCACCGGGCCGAAGCCCTGCCGGCCGCCGAGATCGTGAATGCCGTCCACGCGAGTCGTCCGATCAGAGGCGAGCGACGCCGATCATCGCGTCGCGGGTCACCATCGTCGCCAGCCGCTCCTCGGGCCAGCCCGCGGTTCCGGGCGGCTGCATCGGCAGCACCACGTAGCGGGTGTCGGCGGTCGTGTCCCAGACCCGGATCTCGACTTCCGGCGGCAGCACCAGGCCCATCTCCTTCAGCACCGTCCGCGATTCGCGAACGACGCGGGAGCGGTATTCCAGATCCTTGTACCAGTCGGGCGGCAGGCCGATGATGGTGAACGCGGTGCAGGAACAGAGCGTGCAGCAGATGACGTTGTGCACCGTCGGCGTGTTCTCGAGGAACACCAGGTGCCGGTGGTGCCGCGGCAGCTCGAAGCCGAACTCGGCGGCGGCGGCGCGGCCGTCGGCGAGCAGCCGGTGCCGGAAGGCCGGGTCGGTCCAGGCCCGGGCCACCAGCCGCGCGCCGTTCGCCGGCAGCCACTCCTGCTCGACCTTGCGGGTCGCCTCGAGGATGAATTCGCCCGGCTTCAACCCCTGCGCTTCGAGCGCGGCCTCGATCGCCGCGGCCCGGCGCTCGACCGGCGCGGTCGGGTGGGCCACATGGCCTGCCTCGGACATCTGCATCTCCCGCCAGGACAAGGACAGCCAGTATAGGAATGCTGCCCGCGGCGTGCGTGCTCGCGCCGGCCGACCTATCCTGTCCGCGCAGATGAACGACGAAGGAACGAGGCAGTGCCCGCTGCGCAAGGCGGCCCGCGGGCTGACGCGGGCGGCTTTCCTGCGCGCCGCGGTCGCGTTTCCCGTCGGCGCCGCGCTGCCGCCTTTGCCCGCGCGATCTGCGACGATCGCCCGGATGAACACCCGCCCCATTCCCTCGAGCCGCGAGGAGTTGCCGGTGATCGGCTGCGGCACCTACATCGGCTTCGACCAGGCGCCCGGCAGCCCCGCCTACGCCGCGCTGCCCGGCGTGGTGGAGGCGCTGTTCGCCGCCGGCGGCAAGGTGCTCGACAGCTCGCCGATGTACGGCCGCGCCGAAGAGACGACCGGCGAGCTGCTCGGCGCCAACGGACGCCGGAGCGACGCCTTCCTCGCCACCAAGGTCTGGACCCAGGGCCGGCAGGAGGGCATCCGGCAGATGGAGGAATCGATGCGCCGCCTGCGCTCGCCGCGGCTCGACCTGATGCAGGTGCACAACCTGGTCGACTGGCGCACGCACCTGGCGACGCTGCGCGGCTGGAAGGAGGAGGGCCGGGTGCGCTACATCGGCATCACCCACTACACGTCTTCGGCCTATCCCGAGGTCGAGCGCGTCCTCCGGGCGGAGAAGCTCGACTTCCTGCAGATCAACTACGCGCTCGATGATCGCCTCGCCGAGCAGCGGCTGCTGCCGCTCGCCGCCCAGCGCGGCGTCGCCGTGATCGTCAACATGCCGTTCGGCGGCGGCGGCATGCTGCGCGGCCTGCTCTCGCGGCCGCTGCCCGACTGGGCAGCCGCCATCGGCTGCACGAGCTGGGCGCAGGTGCTGTTGAAGTTCGTGCTCAGCCACCCGGCGGTGACCTGCGCCATTCCCGGCACGCGGCGACGCGAGCATATGGAAGACAACGTCCGGGCCGGGTTCGGCGAGGTGCCGCCAGTCACGTTTTGGAGCGACAAGGCCGAGGCTATCGGCCGCTGAGGCTGAATCCGTCTCCGGTGCGGAGGGCGCCGTCGCTGGCGCGCGGCAGGCGGACGATGAATTCGCTGCCGCGGCCGCTCTGGGAGCTCTTGGCGCCGACGCTGCCGCCATGCGCCTCGGCCAGCGCGCGCACGACGGCGAGGCCGATCCCCAGCCCGGACTCCTCCAGCGGCACCTGGGTGTCGATGGCGAACAGGTCGAAGATGCTGGCCAGGACTTCCGGCGCGATGCCCGCGCCCTCGTCGGCGACGGTGATGACGACCTGGTGGCCGTCGACGTGGGTCGAGAGCGTCACCGCGCCGCCCACGGGAGAGCGGCGCGAGGCGTTGTTGAGCAGGTTGCCGAACACCTGGATCAGGCGCTGCGGATCGCCGTTCACGACCGCCGGCTCGGGCGAGGGCGCGAGCACCAGCCGCTGCTGCTTGGCATCGATCGCATGGCGGCAGGCGTCGGCGGCGACGCCGAGGATGGCGTCGAGCTGAAGGTCGCGCCGCTGCAGCCGGAACTCGCCGGTGCCGACGCGCGAGCCGTCGAGCAGGTCATCGACCAGCCGCGCGATCAGCGCCGCCTGGCGCTGCAGCAGCTGCAGCTGCCGCTCCCGCGCGGTCGCGTTGACGCGCGGGTCGGCGAGGAGCGAGGTCGCCATCCGGATCGCCGAGAGCGGGTTTCGCAGGGCATGCGCCGCCATGGCGACGAAATTGATCTGCCGATGATGCGCCGCCTCGGCGTTGGCCTGGAGCTTCTGCGCGACCTGGGCCGCGCCGACCAGCTCGCGGTTGGCCTCGAGCAGCTCGCGCAGCCGCGCCTCGTGCTCGGAAAAGGCGACGTCGGCGCGGCGTATCGCCAGCGGCATGGCTTCGGAATTGAGGTTGTCGCCGGGGTCGGTGCTGCCGTCGTCCTGATAGAAATCGAAGCCGCCGGTGCCTTCCCGCTTGATGCGGTACATGGCGGCATCGGCATGGCGGATCAGGGTCACCGCATCGGCGCCGTCGTCGGGATAGATGGCGATGCCGATGCTGGCCTTGAGCGAGATCGGGTGCGGGCCGATGACCGCGGGCGCGGCCAGGGCGTCGAGGATCTTGCGGGCGATCGGCGCGGCGTCGGCGGCACTCGACATCTCGTCGAGCAGCACCACGAACTCGTCGCCGCCGTAGCGGCTCACCGAGTCCGATTCGCGCACCACCGAGGCCAGGCGTTCCGCCGCCAGGCGCAGCACCTGGTCGCCGACGGCATGGCCGAGGGTGTCGTTGATCTTCTTGAAGCCGTCGAGGTCGAGGAACAGCAGGCCGACCCGCGCCGAGCTGCGCTGCGCCCGGGCGATCGCGCTCTGCAGCCGGTCGAGCATCAGCACCCGGGTGGTGGCGCCGGTGAGCTCGTCGTGCTGGGTCTGGCGGGTCAGCTCGTCGAGGCTGCTGACGGCCGTCTGCGCCGCCGTGTCGGCCTGCACCGCCGCCTGCACCAGCCGGTCGTTCACCTCGAGCAGCTGCGCCGTGCGCAGGCCGTTCAGCTCCTGCTTCGCCTTCTCGGTCTCGCGGCGCAGGCTGCCGAGGTCGGCGCGCACCGCGTCCGCCTGGGCCTGGAGGAGGGCCAGGGTGCGGCGCGCGGCGGCGAGATCCTGTTCGGTGGGGGCGGTCACGATGCGGCCCATGATGCCGCAGACCGGCCGGCGGCTTCCGGTGCGACGGGGGCTTGAAGTCCGGCCTTCCGCGAAACCTGCCACATCGGCATCCGCGGGCAAGGGGGATGCCCGCCCGCCGTCCCGGGGGATGCCGTTCAGTCGAGCGCGAACGCGCCGTCCTGGGCGATGTAGGGCACGTAGCGGAAATCGCGGATCGAGATCACCTGGCCGTCGCGCCAGCCGAGCTCGATGAAGTAGCGCGGCGGCGCATCGGCGGCGACCCGCACCGCCAGCACCTCGCGGCCCTCGAACCATCCGGGCTGCAGCTGCCAGCCGCCGACGCGCCCGTAGTTGGAGAAATAGCTGCCGACCTCGCGCCGTCCGGCGGCCTTGCGATGCGCCACCAGGTCGAGGCGGACATCCTCGGCAAGCAGGCCGCGGACGCCGTCCCAGTCGTGGGCATTGAACAGGTTGGCGTAGCGCCGCAGCGCGGCCGAGGTCGCCCGCGCCGCGGCGGGCGGCGATGCCGGCGTGGCGTCGAGCTGCTGGCGCAAGGCGGCGCGGCCGCGATGCAGCGCCGCCTTGACCGCCGGCACGCTGAGCTCGAGCTCGGCGGCGATCTCCTCGAGCGAATGGTCGAGCACGTCCTTCAGGATCACGCAGCCGCGCTGCGCCGGCGCCAGCGCGAGGAAGCTGCCGAGTGCGGCCCGCACCGCCTCCTGCCGTGCCAGCGCGTTGTCGGGCTCGAGCCCGGCTTCGCCGGCGACTTCGGCGGCTGCGTCCAGCGGCTCGGTGGCGCGGGTTCGCTCGTGCCGCCAGTGATCGATCGCCCGGTTGTGGGCGATGCGAAAGAGCCACGGCCGGAGCGCCGGCAGCGTGTTCATCTGCGAGAGCTCGTAATAGCCGCGGGCCAGCGTTTCCTGGACCACGTCCTCGCCGTCGGCGGCCGAGCCGGTCATGCGTGTGCAGTAGCGGTGCAGCTCGGGGCGGACGTGCTCGACCAGGGCGAGGAACTGCCGCCGGCCCTGCTCGAGCACGCCGATCAGGTCGGAGGGCGGCTTCGCCTCGTCCGGCCGGCTGCTCTCACTTGTCGAAGAACCCATAGGATCCGATCTCGGTCAGCTCCACCCGCACCGGCGGCTCGGCGCAGCGCTCTCTCACGCCTTCGGCGAAGGCCTTGAAGGCCGGCAGGGAGGTCAGGGCGTTGCTGCCGTCCGCCTCCGCGTGGGCGACGATGTGCACGAAGCTGACCCCGTCCTCGAGCCGGAAGGTCGCGTAGCGTAGCCCGGCCGGCCGCGCCGCGTGCAGCGCCTCGTAGACGGCGGCGGCCGCGCGCTCGTTCTCGGCCGCCCGCCCGGGCTTGACCTTGTAGCTCACCATGTGCTTCTTCACGATCGATCCTTTCGGTGGGGAAGCCGCAAAGACGTCCGGGGATGGCGAAAGGATCCGGTTCCTCGCCCAGAATGTCGCTTCCCCGCAGGGAGCCCGGTCTTGAGTGAAATCGATCCGAAACTGCTGAGCCAGCTGCGCATCGGCGGCGAGCAGCGCGAAGACGAAGACGACGGCGGCCGTCGCCGGCTGTGGCTGGCGCTGGCCGGGGTCGCCATCGTCGCCCTGATCGGCGCGACCGCCTGGTGGCTGCTCGCCGCCCGGACCATCGTCGTGCAGACGGCCACGGCGATCGCCCCCGGCAGCGGCGGCGGCGCCGGCGCGGTGCTGCAGGCCACGGGCTACATCACCGCGCGCCGCCAGGCGACGGTTTCGACCCAGATCACCGGCACCTTGACCGAGGTGCTGATCGAGGAAGGCGTGCGGGTCGAGAAGGGCCAGGTCATCGCCCGGCTCGAGGACAGCGGCCTGCGCGCCAGCCTCACGCTCGCCGAGGCGAACGTCAAGTCGTCCGAGGCGCAGGTGAAGACCGCCCAGGCCCAGCTCAGCCAGGCCGAGGCCGATTCGCAGCGTCAGCAGTCGCTGGTGGCGAGCGGCATGGCGACGCAGCAGTTCGCCGAGCAGTCGCGCACCGCGGTCGCCACCGCCACCGCGCAGCTCGACGCCCGCCGCCGCGAGGCCGACGCCGCCCGGGCGCAGGTCACGGCGGCCCGGGTCAACTTCGACTATTCGGTGGTGCGGGCGCCGTTCGCCGGCGTCGTCACGGTGAAGGCGGCGCAGGTCGGCGAGATCGTCTCGCCGCTCTCCGCCGGCGGCGGCTTCACCCGCACCGGCGTCGGCACCATCGTCGACATGGATTCGCTCGAGATCGACGTCGACGTCAACGAGGCCTACATCAACCAGATCCGCCCCGAGATGCCCGCCGAGGCGGTGCTGAGCGCCTATCCCGACTGGAAGATCCCGGCGCACGTGATCGCGATCGTCCCCGCCGCCGACCGCGGCAAGGCGACGGTGAAGGTCCGCGTCGGCCTCGACCAGAAGGACCCGCGGATCGTGCCCGACATGGGCGTGCGCGTCGCCTTCCTCGGCCAGAAGTCCTCGCCCGCGGCGCCCGCGCCCAAGGGCGTGCTGCTGCCGCCGGCGGCGATCGTCCAGCGCCAGGGCGGCAAGAGCGTGGTCTTCGTGGTCGAGAACGGCAAGGCGGCCGAGCGCACCGTCGTGCCCGCGGCGCAGGACGTGGGCGCGATGAAGCTCGTGCCCGACGGCGTCAGGGCCGGCGAGCGCGTGGTAGTGTCGCCGCCGCCCGCGCTGCAAGACGGCGCGAGCGTGGCAATCGAGGAAGGGCGCTGAGACCCGGCGCGCCTGCCTCCGCAACAACGAGCCAAAAGCTGGAGAGCGAGCCCATGGCCAAGCTGATCGAGATCCGCGATCTGTCGAAGGTGTACGAGCGCGGCAAGCAGAAGGTCGAGGTGCTGCACCACATCGACCTCGACGTCGAGCAGGGCGATTTCCTCGCCCTGATGGGCCCCTCGGGCTCGGGCAAGACGACGCTGCTCAACCTGATCGGCGGGCTCGACGTGGCTTCGGGCGGGAGCATCTCGGTCGGCGGCCAGCGGCTCGACCAGCTCGGCGGCGGCGCGCTCGCCAGGTGGCGCGCCGCCAATGTCGGCTTCGTGTTCCAGTTCTACAACCTGATGCCGATGCTCTCGGCGCAGAAGAACGTCGAGCTGCCGCTGCTCCTCACCAAGCTCTCTTCGGGCGAGCGCAGGAAGCGGGCGGCGATCGCGCTGCAGCTCGTCGGCCTCGCCGACCGCGCGGCGCACAAGCCGACCGAGCTCTCCGGCGGCCAGCAGCAGCGGGTCTCGATCGCCCGGGCGATCGTCTCCGACCCGACGCTCCTGGTATGCGACGAGCCCACCGGCGACCTCGACCGGCAGTCGGCCGAGGAGGTGCTGGGCCTGCTGCGCGCGCTCAACCGTGACCACGGCAAGACGGTCCTGATGGTCACCCACGATCCGAAGGCGGCCGAATACGCCAACCAGACCCTGCATCTCGACAAGGGCACGCTGGTCGAATCGGTCGCGGCCTAGCGATGAAGTACCTCCACCTCGTCTGGGCGTCGCTGTTCCGGCGCAAGACCCGCACCCTCCTGACCCTGGTCTCGATCATCGCCGCCTTCCTCCTGTTCGGCCTGCTCGACGCGGTGCGCATCTCGTTCGACCAGGCGGGACAGAGCGCCAACGGCGCGCGGCGCCTGCAGACCGGTGCCAGGCTCTCGTTCATCCAGCCGCTGCCGGCTTCGCTCGAGTCGCAGATCGCGGCGATACCCGGCGTCAAGCGGGTGACCTACGCCAACTGGTTCGGCGGCGCCTACCAGGACCCGCACAACCAGGTCTTCACCTTCGCCGTGCCGCCGAACTACCTCGACCTCTTCCCCGAGATCGTGGTCACGGCGGCCGAGCGCAAGGCCTTCGCCGAGACGCGCATCGGCGCGCTCGTCGGCGAGCAGCTGGCGCAGCGCTTCAAGTGGAAGGTGGGCGACAAGATTCCGCTGCAGTCGACGATCTTTCCCGACAAGTCGGGGAGCAAGAACTGGCCGTTCGAGGTGGTGGGCATCCTCCACGCCAGCGACAAGAAGACCGGCGGCTTCTTCGACCAGATGCTTCTTCTCCATTGGAAGTACTTCGACGAGACCACGCCCTACAACCGCGGCGCGGTCGGCTGGTACGTCAGCGAGCTGGCCGACGTGAACCAGGGCGATCGGGTCGCCAAGGCGATCGACGCGCTCTCGGCCAACTCCGACCACGAGACCCGCACCCAGAGCGAGCAGGCGGCGAGCGCCTCGTGGATGAAGCAGCTCGCCGACATCGGCCTGATCGTCGGCTCGATCATGGGCGCGGTGTTCTTCACCCTGCTGCTGCTCTCGGGCAACACCATGATGCAGGCGGTGCGCGAGCGCACC
>Ga0070675_100000051_pt1 | contig 71129 bp, 59 predicted proteins | sample KBSM43metaG_FD_65343 | JGI IMG/M metagenome (GOLD analysis project Ga0070675, IMG submission 65343) | Miscanthus rhizosphere microbial communities from Kellogg Biological Station, Michigan, USA - KBS M4-3 metaG | ecosystem: Host-associated > Plants > Roots > Rhizosphere > Soil ... | reverse complement strand
CAATGGGTTGGACAAACCCTGGTGATCGACACAACAAATTTTTCAACCCTGGCGAGCACGTGCATCTGATTGAGCGCCTGGCGCCAACCGACGACGGCAACACGATCCGATATGAAGTGACCGTCGAGGATCCGACGACCTGGACGAGGGCCTTGGACAGCGGTGACAACCTGGAAGCGGTCATCGGAGCGAATGTTTGAATACGCCTGCCACGAGGCGAACTACTCTCTGACCGACATTCTCAGAGGCGCGCGCGCCGACGAGGTCGCCGCAGCTGAAGCGGCGAAGAAGGCGCCCAAATAAGCGTCCGGTAGACCAAGACACTTCTAGGTCTGACGACCTCTCTTCCGCTCACTCTACCCTTCGCAACCACTCAGGAGTAATCGTTCGAGTCATCGCCTGGGGCAGCTCTGCCCCGATAGCCAGCGCGCTATGCTGAACCAGAGAGGGATGCACATGAACGCTACGGACTTGCTTCAGAAGATCGGGGAGACGTTGGGATCCACAGCGACGGTGAAATCGGTTTTCGGCGAGCCGATTCACGCCAACGGTAAGACCGTGGTCCCGGTGGCCAAGATAGCGTATGGATTCGGCGGGGGATCCGGAACAGGCAAGGCTGGCCCACTCGCAGAGCACCAGGGAGAAGGTGGTGGCGGGGGCGGGGGCGTTCGTGCCTTTCCCGCAGGCGCGCTGGAAATCACCGACAACGGCACGCGGTTCGTGCCGTTCATCGATCTGACGTGGCTTGCGGCCGCGTTCACGGCCGGAGTGGTGCTGAGCGGACTCATGCTCACGCGACGCCATCGGTAATGTTCGAGGACGGATGATTGATGGCGCGCGGGCTGTCACAAGGCTGGCCGACAGAATCCGCAATGAGGGAATCGGCAAACGCTAGCGACTTATGAGGAGGAATCCTTCGTCGTCACGTGCGTCGCTCGCGCGCGGATAGCGGCGGTTTGTTAGACGCTCTTTAGGAACTTACAACTTGGAGCCGTTCTCAGTTCTCAGTTCTCAGTTCTCAGTTCTCAGTTCTCAGTTTCAAGGCCTCGACTTCCGATACTCGGCAACGGCGTTGATGACGTAGTCCGGGCGCGTGCGCGCGAAGGTCTTCAGCTTCGCCACTTCCTCTTCGAACTGATCGTTGCTGAACGGCTTTTCGGCATCGGTGTAGACCAGGTCCTTGATCTGGGCGTACTCGCGGTCGATCTCGCGCTCCATCCAGCCGCGCTTATCAGCTGGATTCGCGGGATCGGGCTGCGAGAGCGAGTTCGCGACCTCGATCAACAGATCGAGATACTTCGTCTGCAAATCGGGCGACGTCATCGCCCGTCCGCTCAATCGGTTGCGCCGGTCGGGAACACCGTCCAGGAAGTTGTGCCAGATGGTCTGCTCGGGTCCGTTCTTGAATGCTTCGCTCTTGTCCCATGGGATCCACAGGAACTTGTTGGAATTGTGCTTCCGGTAGAAATAGAAGTTGTTCATGCCGTAATCGCCGTTGAATCCGTCCTGATCCGAGAGCACGTTTTCGATAGCGATGTGACGCAGAAAGTTATCCCAGTCGATATAGGGATCGAGGTTGCCGCGCCACACCGCGTCGCTGTCGTTGTTCACGATTCGCACGAACTCGACGATCTTCTCCGGTTGCGGATCGTCCTCGTGCGTCTCGGGCTTGAACGGATGCGGCACGTACTGGATCGGATCGGACCCTTTATCGGTGAAGTACCACGGCTTGTCGTCCGGGTTGTAGTCGTACTTGAACAGGTGCCCTTCCCCGTCGTCGATGTCCTTCGAGAGGAAGGTCTTGTCCACCGATTCGACGATGCTATACAGCCCGGAGTAGACGTTCTTGATGTAGAGCTTGGCGAACGCTTCGCGCGAAGTCTTCACGCCCAGCCGCGCGAACAGCAGCATGCTGATCCGCTCGTGCATGTTCGACGCATCCTGGGTCTGGTTGCGCAGGATGAACGACTTCAATCCGAGGAAGCTCTGTTTGTCCACGTAGCGGTCAAAATCGACACGCAGGCCGGGTTTGACCGGATTCCTGCTACCAGTGCCGCGCGACCGGATACCGATGTTGCGGACGGTTGTGCCATTCCACGTGAACACGCATGGGTAATAGGAGTTGTCGAGATAGTTGGCCTTGAGCGTGGCCCAGTCTTTAGCGTTGATGTCGAGATAAACGGACTGGACAACGCTGTCGTCGAAGAAGGCGGCAGCGGAATCGGCCGTGGTCTGCGCGCGGGGAACGGTGGCCGTCAGCAGGGCCAGCAGAGTGCCGACGAGGAGGACGCCGACGGTTCGTGGCCTGTTCATCATCAGAGCACCAGTTGTAACCGAAACACCCGGCTCCAGAACGCAGCCCCGTTCGCTACGGGATTACGATCGGCGTTGCCGACTTGTTCCCGAATCACGTTGAACTGCAGTTTGGTAAACCGGTTCAAGGTCCAGTTTATCCCCACCGTGACCACCTTGTTGTCCGACGGCAAGATCGTGTAGGCACGGGGGTTGGCGAACGGTTCGTCGCTCTTGTCAACGCTGTCGAACCAGATCCGTTCGACGCGCCCCGCCACCTCGATAGCACCGAAGCCGCCGCGCAGGAAGTCGTCGCCAGCCTTCACCGGCCTCGTCTTTTCTTCGCCTGTCAGAATCCAGGTTCCCGCGACATACCAGGATCGATATCGGGCGTCGGGCAGGTCTTCATCACTGAAGCTCTGGTTCTCCCGTTGATCGAGGACGTGGGTGTACTCGGCGCGTAGTGACGCGGGGCCGAGCGTCCAGTCGAGATCGGTCTCGTAGCGGAAGCGCTTGCCCTTGACGTAAACCGATTCGTAGAAGGTGTCCTGCGTCACCACCGTCCGGCCGCGAATGCCGTTCGGCCGGAACGAGTCGTCCGATACCTGGCTGGCGGTGAAGGCGCCGCCGACTTCAAACGCCCCGAAGTGATCGCTGTTGACGCGGCGGAGCGGCAGCCCGGTGACGCGGGCGGCAAACGTTTCGTCGCCGCCCTGGATTTTCTTCGACCGGGCGTTGTCGCCGTCATGCTGAAATCCGCCGACCCAGTAGTTCAAGCCGCGTTTGAAAAAGCGGCCGTGAACCATCGCCCCGACGTCGCGCGACGGCGCGAGATAAGTGGCACCGAGCGAGCGGTAGATGAAATCGTTGTGCGACACGCCGGTCAGCGTGTCGAGGCCGAACGGGATCTTGAACTTGCCGACCTGGACTTGCGCGTTGTTGACGTAATCGAGGTTGACGTTGACGTCCTTCCACTGCGGCGCAGCGCTCAGGCCGAGCAGCAGGTCCTTCTCGCTCAACTCTTTTTCCTGGAGTTCCCGCTCCACTTCAAAGTCGATGTGCTTGAACAGCGTGCCGGCCACGCCGACGCGGCTGCGGTGTAATTCCCATGGGTCGAGCTCCGCGAGGACCTCAGCGTTGTCGTATGACGAACGATAGTCTTCCTGGAACTTCGCCTGAAAATCGATGCGCAGCACTTTTCCGAATCGCAGGGACGGATGTTGTTTCCAGACGAAGTGCGGCTTTGGCTGGGCGTTGACCGGGACCACCTGCGTCTCGGCGTCGTCAGCGAGCGGTTCATCGGGCGATGGAACCGCAGCCTTAGCCTTCTTGTTTTTCTTTGGCTTGTTCGGATCCTTGGCTTTCTTGCCGCCGGCCTGCTTGCCCGCTTTCTTGCCGTCCTTCGGCTGCTTGGCCTTGTCGGCTTTCGGCGGATCCGCCGGTACCTGCAGATCGGCCACCGCGCCGGCCGCGAGCAACCACGCCGCCAGGGCGAGCGCGATCATAAAATCGCTCGTGCCTCGCTGACGCCGATACGCCCGGCGGTCGGCTCGACGTCGAGCGACGCAAACAGCCGCACGACTTCAGCAACCGCGTCGCGGTCTTCAACCATGATCGCGACCTCGCGACGGAACCCGAGGCTGATCGCGGCGAGTGCGAGACTGCCGATCACCGCGAGCCGATCGTCGATCAGGATGATCTTGCCGTGCGATTTCAACGCGCCGAGCTGTTTCGAGGTGTAGGCGTGCACGGTAACGCCTGCGTCGCGCCGCGCATTCAACAGCGTCACCAGATCCGGATCGGAGAGCTTGGCGTCGATCAGCCGAATGCTCGATTTCGCCTGCTGGAACAGTTCGGTGAACTGCAAGCGGGCGCGTTCCGGTCCGATCAACAGGCGCCGTGGAATGCTGTCGGGCAAGGGCGCACGCGCGCGATCGGCGGCAATCAACGTCCGCAGTCCGTGAATGACCGCGGGATCGTGGGTGACCACGACCGCATCGCAGGTTTTCGCGAAACATTTCTTGGTGAAATTGAGCGACGTGACCAGTGCCGGACCGTCGTCGGCAACGAGATATTTGGCGTGATACTTGACGACCGGTTCCGTGTACGGATGAACCGAGACGCCGGCCGCTTCGAGCGCATCCCAGAGCTTGCGCAGCTTCTTTTTGCCGCCCTTGGCGCGCGACGTCATCAGCGCTTCAACTTTGACGCCACGCTTGGTGGCGCGGGCGAGCTCGTCGAAAATGCCGGTGTCGTTACAGCGGAACAACGACAGCACGATGGTCTCGCGGGCGTTCCGAATGGTGTCGACGATTACGCTTTTGCGATCGTCGACGGCGGTGACTACGCGGTCCGGGGGCCTCATCGCGTCTCCTTGCTTGGATGGTCCCACGACACGGGCAGTTTGAAGGTACTGACCGACGGGATCACGGTCGAACCATTGCCACGGTGTGAAAATTCGCCAACTGTTTGGGTTTGAACGGGCACTATACATCAAAGTGGAACAGGGAGATACTCTGAGTATCAATAGACACACTGCGATCTTGCTCGCGGCATGGGCAGTCGTCGCTGCAGCGAGCCAGGCCGGTGCGCAGCCCCCTGCGTCTGCCGGCCAGGGTACCGCTACCGGTGCGATCGCCGGCATCGTCACCGGTGACGGCGGTAACCGCATGCATGGGGTGCAGGTCGTCGCGCAGAGCGCCGCGAACGGACGCCGCGAGGTCGCCACCACCGACAGCGAGGGCCACTACACGATCACCGGACTCGGCGCCAACATCGAGTACCAGGTCAGCGTAACCGTCGCCGGATTCGCGACCGCAGCCACCGCGCAGGTCACCGTCGTCGCGAATGCGACGGTGCCGCTGAATTTCGTCGTCCGGCTGACGGTGACTGAATCGGTGGGGGTCACCGCGCAGACGCCGCTGATCGAGCGTGGCACGTCAGGGGTGCAGCAGACGGTCACCGAGCAGCTCGCGCATTCGCTGCCGCTGTCGGGACGCAATTTCATTCCGCTGGCGATGCTTGCCGCCGGCTTCACCGGAAATCCCAACTATCCGACGCCACAGGGCCAGCAGTATTGGACGAACAACGTCGTGGTCGATGGCGCCAGTCATTTTTCAAAGTGGCGCGCCGCGCCGCGGACGTTCTATTCCGGATACGGTCTCGAGACGATCCGTGAAGTGCGCGTGCTGACCAATCGGTTTTCGGCGGAGTACGGCGAAGCGCTGGCGACCGTGACGACCGCGGTGACACGGTCCGGCAGCGATCAACTGCACGGCACCGGTTTGTTCTTCTTTCAGAACGACGCCCTCGACGCCACGCCAGTGTTCGCCACCACCACGCCGCCGGCGAGCAGCGAACGCTTCGGGCTGACGCTCGGCGGTCCGATTGTGCGCGAGCGCACACATTTTTTCGAGAGCTACGAAGGCCGTCGCTCGCGCAACCACAACATCGTCGTGTCGCCGGGAACCGCGGCTGATGGCGCGTTCGTTGCGGACAACGAAGACGAGCATCTGATGTTCTTCCGCGTCGATCATCGTCGCACCCCGGGCGATTTGTGGACTGCCCGCTACAACGGCCAGTGGTTCCGCTGGCACAACGAGCCCGGCGGCTTGTCGCAACCCGGCACCGGCATCCAGTACGACAACGACGTTCACACCGCGCTGGTCTCCGATCGGCGAGTGCTGGCCGAGCATCTTCAGAACGAAGCCCGCGTGCAGTTCGCGCGCTACCGTGATGTCCGAACCGATCTGAATCCGTCCGTGTTCGTCTCGTACGCCGGCGTGGCGCAAGCGGGAGGAACACTCGGTCCCTACGGTTACGGCGCCGATCCGGAAGACACGTGGGAAGCTGCCGATACGGTCGGCATGACGTCGGTGCGTCACACCATGCGCGCCGGTGCCGGCGTCAAGTACGTACGCGCGCACAACATCTTCTTGAATTACGGACGCGGCGCGTACTTTTTCGCCGGTCCGCCGAGCACCACGCCATCGCCGTACTTGTTTATTCAGGGCATCGCATCGACCGAGGACAGCGCCCAGGCCGACCCGCGCGGGCTGTCGCTGTCCGCGTTCCTGCAGGAAGACTGGCACGTCAAACGCGCGCTGACGATGAACCTCGGACTTCGCTACGACCTCGAACGCGTGTCGAACGTTCGTCATTACGACGTGCCGGCGGACAAGAACAACATCCAGCCGCGGATTGGCGTCGCGTGGGAACCATGGCCGACTGGTAAGTGGCTGGTTCGCGGCGGCGTTGGCCTGTATTCCCAGCAGCATCTGCTGCTCTACATCAATCGCGTGCAGTTGGAGGGACCCGACGGCACGGCAACGATCGCGCTGACACCCGACTCGCCGCTTTTTCCGCAGTTCCCGAACGTGCTGCCGTCATTTCCGTCGAGCGCGTTGATTCCGCCGCGCGACGTTCACCAGGCAGCGCCGGATTTCCACAATCCCTACTCCGTTCAAGCAACCGCCGGAATCGAACGTCTGTTCGGCCGGGTCACCTTGTCGGCCGATTACGTTTTTCTCAACGGGCACGACCTGATGAGTCTGGTCGACGTGAATGCGCCCGAGTCGATCGTCAAGCCGAACACGCGAACGGTGCCGGAGGCTGACGCGACGCGACCGCTGACCCCGGTATTTGGCGGCTATCGCGAGATATTGACGCTTGGCAACGCGGGTCGCAGCTGGTACCGGGCACTGCAGGTGAAAGCGGAACGAACGACCGGCCGGGTCCAGACGATGGTGTCGTACACTCTGGCGCACGCCGACGACATGGCCAACTACCAGCTGCCGGAAGACAGCCGCAACCTCGACGCCGAAAAAGCGGCCGCGAACACCGACATTCGTCACAACCTCAGCGCTGGAATCACCTGGAAGCTGCCCGGCTCGAGCGCGTGGGCGCGGGACTGGACCCTATCCGGCGTCGGCATCTTCCGCGGCCATCGACCCTACACGATCGTCTGGGGTGACGATCGCAACGGCACGACACAGAATGACGCCCGGCCCGACGGTCGCAATACTGCCGACACCGGTCCGTATCGAAACGTGGACCTTGCGATCGCACGACGCTTTAACGTAGGGTCCACTAGCATCGAAGCGCGCGGCGAAGCGTTCAACGTGTTTGACGCAGTTAACTACGATCAGTACGTGGGCAGCCTGCTGTCATTTTCCTACGGCCAGCCGGTATCGGCCTTCCCGTCCCGCCGCCTGCAGTTGGCGGCGCTGGTGAGGTTCTAATGGCGCGTGCCCGTGCCGCTGCGGCGTTCGGCATCGCGCTGGTTGCCGCATTGGTCGGCATGCAGTGCGGCGGCGGCAAGCCGACCGCGCCTACGCCGAATCCAAATCCGTCGATCGAACCACCGCCGGGCACAGTTCCGCCGCCAACGCCGACACCGACGCCTTCAGTGCCGCGCACCTTCGTCGGCGCGGGTGACATCGGCTGGTGCGGCAAACCGGGCGCCGATCAAACCGCGCGGCTGGTGGAAAGCATCAACGGCGAAGTATTTACGGCCGGCGACAACGCGTACCTCGAAGGCAGCTACAAGAATTTCATGGACTGCTACCAGCCGACCTGGGGCCGGTTCATCGACCGAACGCACCCGGTGCCCGGTAATCACGAGTACGACTCCGACAGCTCGGCGCGCGGCTACTACTCGTACTTCGGCGTTCGCGCGTCGTTGATGTCGTCGCAGGGGTACTACAGCTACGACGTCGGCGATTGGCACATCATCGCGCTCAACAGCGCGTTGCCGGGCGTCGGCTTCGGCCCGGCGCAGTTGTCGTGGCTGGAGGCGGAATTGCGAACGAACCGATCGAAGTGCACCGCCGCGATCTGGCATCACCCGCTGTTTTCATCCGGCCCAAACGGCCCGAGTGCGTACACCCGTGCGGCGTGGCGGATCCTTTACGACAACGACGCGGATCTGATCATCAACGGCCACGATCATTTGTACGAGCGGTTTTCGCCGCAAGATCCCGACGGGCGGCTCGATCGGGTCCGCGGCATCCGCCAGTTCACGGTCGGAACTGGCGGCGCCGATCTCTATGAGTTCACGCGCTCGGTCAGCCCGAACAGTGAGGTCCGGATTTCACAATACGGCGTGATCAAGTTCACGCTCGAGAGCACGAAGTACAGCTGGCAGTTCGTCCCGGTCAGCGGCAACAGTGATCCGGGCGGTACCGAAAACTGCCACTAAAAAATCCCCAGTCCCCAGTCCCCCAGTCCCTACCGCAAGTTCTTATTAAAAAACTCGAGCGTCCGGTTCCACGCCGTCTTGGCCGCGGTCTCGTCGTAGCGCGGCGTCGTGTCGTTATGGAAGCCGTGCTGCGCGCCTTCGTAGACGAATAATTGATAGGTCTTGAGGTTCGCTTTCAGCGCCGCCTCGTACGCTGGAATGCGTGCGCCGATGCCGGTGTCTTTCGTCGGATCGGCGTAGTGCAGCATCATCGGCGCTTGGATCTTGGCGGCGTCTTCCGGACTCGGCGGTGCGCCGTAGAACGGCGCGCCGGCGCCAAGGCCCGCTCCCATTCGCACGGCCAGTTGGTTGACGATGCCGCCGCCGAAGCAGAAACCGATCGCGCCGAGCTTGCCGCTCGCCAGCGTGTGCGATTTCAACCAGGCGGCCGCGGCGACGAAGTCTTCCATCATCTTCGGCCCGTTCACTTCGCGGAACTTCACCGCCCCCTGCTCGTCGTTGCCGGGATAGCCGCCGACCGACGTCAGACCGTCAGGCGCATAGGCGACGAAGTTGGCGACGGCGAAACGACGTGCGACATCCTCAATGTAAGGATTGAGGCCGCGGTTTTCGTGAATCACCAGAACGGCTGGCAGCTTGCCGGCCGGCTTCGCCGGGTGGGCAAAGTAGCCCTTGATAGTGCCGTTGCCTTGCGGCGACTGCACGGTCTCGTAGCTGGTCACAATCCGCGCGTCGTCTTTCGGCACCTGCTGCGCCCAGGCGTAGTTGGGTTTCAGGCTCTCGAACAGCGCCGCGACGGTCACCCCGCCGACGGCGAATTTGCCGGCGCGGTCGAAGAATGCGCGCCGGGTGATCTCCCCGTGCTGGTACTCGTGAAAGAGGTCCAGCAGCTCCTGCGGATAATCGGACGCTTTTTTTCGTTCCATAAGGCGGCGATTGTATCCTGTGTAAGCCCCGGAGGTCAGCGTGTCATTTACTGGACTCGTGCTGGTTTGCGTAGTCGCGTTTGTGGCACCGCTGCTGCTCGGCTTGATGCCGAAAGTGCGGCTGCCAGCGGTCGTGCTCGAGATTCTTGCCGGCATCGTGATCGGTCCAGCCGGCCTCAAACTCGTGAGCGTCGACGAGCCGATTCGGGTCCTGTCGCTTCTAGGCCTCGCGTTCCTGCTGTTTCTCTCCGGCCTCGAGCTGGACGTTCGCTTACTCCGCGGCAGGGTGCTGCAACTGACCGGGCTGGGCTTCGTGATGACGGTTGTGCTCGCGTACGCCATCGCCGTTGCTCTCCGCTCGGCCGGGATCGTGGAATCAGCGTTACTCGTCGCGATCTGCCTGTCGGCGACGGCGCTCGGCGTCGTCGCGCCGGTGTTGAAAGACGCCGGTGAAACGACGACCGCGTTCGGCCAGCTGATTATCGCGGCCGCCTCGATCGCCGACTTCGGTTCGATCTTGATCCTATCGCTGCTGTTCTCGCGCGAAGAAGCGTCGAGCAGCGCCCAGCTGGTGCTGATGGGTGGCTTTGCCGTGTTGACACTGGCGATTGTCGCCGCGCTGACGGTTGCGGAACGATCGTCGGCGCTCAGCGCGGTGCTGAAGCGGCTGCAGGACTCGACCGCGCAGATCCGCATTCGCGGTGCGTTCCTGTTGATGGTCGGGTTTACGGCGCTTGCGGCGCGGCTCGGCCTCGAGTTGATCCTCGGCGCGTTCGTCGCCGGCGCGTTGCTTGCCGTGCTCGACGCTGACTATCATCAGACCCACCCGAAATTTCATGAAAAGCTCGAAGCGATTGGATTCGGCGTGTTCGTCCCAGTGTTCTTCGTCTCCAGCGGCCTTCGCTTCGACGTCGCGGCATTGTTCAACGATTCGAACACGATCTTCCGGGTGCCGATCTTCCTTGGCGCGCTGCTGGTCGCGCGCGGCGTGCCAGCGCTTCTATATCGACCGCTGGTCGGCCAGTCCAAAGCGATCGTCGCCGCGCTGCTTCAGGCGACGTCGCTGCCGTTTATCGTCGCGGCAACCACCATCGGAATCGAACTGCACGCGATGAACAAGTCGAATGCATCGGCACTGGTCGCCGCCGGCCTGCTGTCAGTGGTGATCTTCCCGATGACCGGCCTCGCGCTGCTTCGCCGAGACACGAGCGTTACACCGGCAACCCGAGTTGCGGTCTAATACACGTATGGCCACACTCGCAACTGCGGCCGGCGTGCAGCCGTCTTCCGGCAGTCGGACGACGATCGCGTCGGCGAGCGTACCCTGGTCGATCTACGCGGTTCTGTTCGCGTCCACCAGCGTCATCGTCGGCGTGCTGTGGGACATCTCGTGGCATCGATCGATCGGTCGCGACACATTCTGGACACCGGCGCACCTCGCGATTTATCTCGGCGGTATCGTCGCCGGCCTGAGTTGTGGCTTCGTCGCGTTGAAGGCGACCTTTGCCGGCAGCCAGGACGAACGCGACGCGGCGGTTCGGTTCTGGGGATTTCGCGCGCCATTCGGTGCGTGGGTCTGCATCTGGGGCGCGTTCGCGATGGTCACCTCGGCACCGTTCGACGACTGGTGGCACAACGCTTACGGTCTCGACGTCAAGATTGTCAGCCCGCCGCACATCCTGCTCGCGTTGGGCATCGGCGCCATCCAGTGCGGCGCAATGCTGATGGCGTTGGCGTGGCAGAACCGGGTTCGCGGCGATCGTCGGCTGCTCGGCCGCTTATATCTGATCGGCGCGGGATTGCTGCTGGTACTGTCGTCGACGCTGGCGATCGAATACACGCAACGCTGGGACATGCACCAGGCGAACTTCTACCAGGTGTCGGCAGTCGCGTTCGGGTTTTTCCTGATCAGCGGTGCGCGTGCCTCGGTGGCGCGCTGGCCGGCAACGATCATCGCGCTGGTCTACATGGTGTTGATCGAATCGCTGGTGCTGATCCTGCCGCTGTTCGCGGCGCAACCGCTGCTCGGACCGATTTATGTCGCCACGGATCGGTTCATGCCGCCGGACTTCCCCTTGCTCGTGGTGGTGCCCGCACTGGCGATCGACATGCTGATGCGGCGCGCCAAGACCTCGCCGACGAACCAGTGGGTGCTCGCCGCGCTGCTCGGCACCGCGTTTCTCGGCACTTTTCTCGCCGTGCAATGGCCATTCGCCGACTTCCTGATGTCTCCGCTGGCGCGCAACGCATTTTTCGCGGCCGACCGCATGGCCTACGGCTCGCCGCCGGAATTTCAGGCGCGGTTCTATCAGTTAACGCCGCCGCACAATCTCGCCAGCGGGCTGGCGGTGGCGGTTGTCCTATCGTTCCTGTCAGCGCGACTCGGGCTGGCGTGGGGCGGGTGGATGGCGCGTGTCCAGAGGTAGCGGAGGTGAAATCCCGCTCCTCGATCGCAACGATCGTACTCGCGATCATCTCCCTGGCGCACGTTGGCAGCCCCGATACCTTCTTTACAGGCAAGGCCGGTTCGTACGATGTGCGCGTCAGCGTACGCTTGCCGGGCGTTATTCCCGGACGCGCGCAGGTGGCGGTGCGGGTTCCGGGTGCGACGACGTCGAGCGGGCATCGCGTGACCGTACAAGCGGCGCAGTGGAACGTCGGACTCAAAGGCGCGCCGCCGCCCGAACCGGCATCCCCCGTTCCGGGTGATCCAACCCTGTTTTCATCGGAACTGTGGTTCATGACCGCGCAGCCCTACGAACTGTCGGTCGTGGTCGACGGCCCGTCCGGGTCAGGATCGGTCAAGGTGCCGGTGATGGCGATTGCCACCGCCGAGCGAGCAATGACGCCGTGGCTCGGCGCGATTCTCGCGGCGCTCGGTCTATTCCTGACAGTTGGCATGCTGACGATCATCGGCGCCGCAATGCGCGAGAGTGTGTTGCCGCCAGGAACCGAACCGGATCGGCGACGGAAGCGCAGCGGGCGCATTGGCATGGCCGTCGGCGCCGTCATCGCCTTTCTGGCGCTGTGGGGCGGCAACAGATGGTGGGGCGCGGAAGCGGCGGTCTACAGTCGCTTCATTCTCTATCGCCCCTTCTCGACGACGGCGACGGTGAATGGCGGCACGCTGACGCAAACCATTGATGACGTCCGGTGGACCAATGCCTTTCCCGGGAGCCGCTACAACGCGCTGCTGCCGGACCACGGCAAGCTGATGCACATGTTCCTGATTGGCGACGGCATGAACGTGTTCGCTCACGTGCACCCGGTCGCGCGAACGCCGAAAGCGCTGGATTTTGACGTGGCCTTGCCGCCTCTGCCCGCCGGCCGTTACCGGGTTTACAGCGATATCGTGCACGAAAGCGGCTATGCGCAAACGCTAATCAATACCGTCGACATTCAACCGGGGAACGAACGCAGCACACCAGCGCCCGACCCGGACGATTCGTGGTTCGCGGGCAACGCCGCAGCCGAGACGTCGTCGCCATCATTCGCGTTCGATGACGGAACGCGGTTGGTGTGGGAGCGCGGCGAATCGCCGCTGATGGCCGGCGTGGAGCGCGAGTTGAAACTCTCGCTGCGCGACTCGAACGGCGCCGTCCTGCAGGTCGAGCCGTACATGGGCATGGCGGCGCACGTCGCCGTGACCAACCGCGACGCCTCGGTGTTCGCACATCTTCATCCGTCCGGCAGCGTGTCGATGGCCGCGCTGCAGCGAATGACGACAACCGCCGACCTGCACGAAGGGCACGTCATGACGATCGACAGTGGTGTGGCGATTCCGTACGCGTTTCCGAAGGCGGGATCCTACCGAATGTGGGTGCAGGTCAAACGTGACAGCCGCGTCCGCACTGCCGCGTTCGATGTGAACGTTCAGTGATCTTCCAGGCGGTGATGCTCGGCTTCGATGTCGATCGCGACATTGTCGCGCCGCGCGACCGCCGCTTCCTTGTGCCGCTTCTTGTCGGCGGCCGCCTGAATTTTTTCCGGCGAGGTGACCGCCGGAACCGAAATGAGCTTTTCCAGGTCGACACTCTGGCAAGACGGACACTGCGGACTCGACGCATCTTGCGGCCGCACCAGCGTCTCGAACGTCAGTCCGCAACCGCGGCACCGGAAATCAAACAATGGCATTTCACTCAACATAACCGACGACGACCCGGTTCACAACCTGAACCTCGTGAACCGCGCGAACCTTCTTGAACCCCGTGAACCCCGTGAACCTCGCGAACCCCGGAACCCCGTGAACCTCGCGAACCTCGGAACCCCGTGAACCTCGCGAACCCCGGAACCCGTGAACCTCGCGAACCCCGGAACCCCGTGAACCTCGCGAACCCCGAACCCTGTGAACCTCGCGAACCCGGAACCTCGCGAACCCCGTGAACCGCTCGAACCCCGTGAACCCTGTTCTAGTGGCCAATCCACAACAAACCCGCCGACAGCGCTGACAGCAGCCACAGGGCGGGGCTGAGCTCGCGGGCGCGGCCGGTAATCGTATACAGCAAGGCGTGCAACAGGAATCCCCAGAGGATTCCTTGCGTGATCGACAGCGTCAGCGGGATCAGCACGACCGTCACGAACGCCGGCAGCGCGTCCTCAACGTTCCTGAAGTCGATCGACGCCACTGCCTGGAACATCGAGACGCCGACCAGGAGCAAAACCGCAGCGGTGGCGTACCCGGGAACTGCCGCCGCGAGCGGTCCGAGAAAAAAGCACGGCACGAAGCAGAGTGCGGTTACGACCGACGCGCGGCCGCTGCGGCCGCCCATCCGGATGCCGGCAATGCTTTCGACGTAGGCCGTGCCCGGGGAAGATCCGGCCAATCCCGCGGTCAGCGTCGCCACCGCGTCGACGATCAACCCGCGCCGCAAGTTGATCGGACGCCCATCCGGGCCGGTCAGCCCCGCCGCGTCGGCGACACCGATGAACGTCGAGAGCGAGTCGAACAGATCGGTGAAGAGGATCGCGAACATCGCCGGCAGCAGCGACAGACTGAGCGCGCCCCGAATGTCCAACGCCAGAAACGCCGACTTGAAATCGGGCGCGCTGACGACGTGCTCGGGCGGCTTGGCGTAGCCGAACGCCCAGGCGATTGCCGTTACCGCAAAAATCGCCGAGAGATACGCCAGTGGATTTCGCCGACGCGATAACCCGACCGCAACGGCCACGCCGACCAGCAGAAACGCCGCGCGATAATCGAGCGTTCCCATCCGCACCAGCGTTGCCGGATCGCCGACGATCAGGCCGGCGTTGCGCAGGCCGATGAACGTCAGCAGCAGGCCGATCCCGCCGGCAGCAGCCGCGCGCAACGGCACCGGAATCGCCAGCGCGATCTTTTCGCGGATCGGTGTCGCCGAAACCACCACGAACAACACCCCGGCCCAAAAGACGATGCCGAGCGCGGTCGGCCACGGCACTTTGCCCTGCAGCACGATCGTGAACGCAAAAAAGGCGTTGAGCCCCATTCCCGGCGCGACGGCAAACGGCAAGCGCGCATAAAGCCCCATCAGCAGCGTCATCGTGCAGGCGACGAACACCGTCGCGGTCATCGCACCCGCGAACGGCATGCCGGTGCCAGGACTCGAAAGGATCGACGGATTGACGACGACGATATAGGCCATCGTGAAAAACGTCGTCACGCCGCCGATGACATCTCCGGTTAGAGACGCCGCGCGCGCGGCTGAAGGCTCGCTCATGAAGTGGTGCATGCTACCATCCGCGGCATTTCCGGCAGGAAGGGCAGGCAGGGCGGGTACATGCAGATAACGAGAGCGGTCGTGCTGGTCACCGGGCTCGCGGCATGCGGCGGCTGCGCCGTTGCGCGCGCGCCCGGGACGTCAGCGGCGCAGCCAGTGGTTGTGCAAGGCGCGATGGATGTCGAAGTTCGAAAGCTCGCGGCCGGCCTGGAAAATGCGCGCGAAGAGCGCGTCCGCGAATTCCGCTTCTGGATCGGCACGGTGAACGGCTACCCGGTGGTGGTTTCCAAAACGCTCAAGGGAATGGAAAACGCAGCCGCGGCCACTGCCCTGGCAGCAGAGCGTTATCGTCCGGCGGCGATCATCAATCAGGGCACCGCGGGCGGCCATCAGCCTGATCTTCACGTTTTCGACATCGTGCTCGGTGTCGAAGCCGTCAACCTTGGATCGTTCAAGACCGGTTACCGCGCCCGCGGCGACGGCAGCGTCGTCGCCGATTGGAGCCCGCTCGACCTGTTACGCACCGAAGGCAGCGCCGGGCAGGATCCGAATGCGCGAGCGATGCGACGGTTTCGCGGCGATCCCGGCTTGCTCGACGCGGCACGACGAGTACGCGACCGGTATCAGCGAGGCCAGGTGATCGAAGGGGTGATTGGCTCGAGCGAGGTCTGGAACAGCGAGCTCGATCGGATAGGCTATTTTCACGATCAATTCGGCACGACTGCCGAGGAAATGGAAACCGCTTCAGCCGCGCAAATCGCCGGAATGTTCGGCATTCCCTTTCTCGGCATCCGCGTGCTGTCGAATAACATCACGAACGATGGCCCCTACGACCCGAAGACCGGCGAAGCATGCCAGGAATTCGTGGCCGAGGTGGTCAAGGCGTACGTTGCCGAGCGCGTTCACCGCTGACGCCACGCGGCGATGCCGCGCGAGGCGGCGTCGATCGACCGTTCCAGCGCCTCGCCGAGTTGCGCGTCGCGGAAGCTGTCAGACCCTCTCGAATAGCCGGCCACCGCGCCGATTTTTAGAAGCGACAGACCACCTGCGTTGATGTTGGATCGCGACGCGGATCCAAGCCCGGTCGCGGTCGTGACGATCTCGCCGGTGCGGACGTCCACGAGCTTCACGAGGACGCTGATGACCAGGTCGACCTGGCGTCGCGACGCGCCGCCGAGGACGGGAAAACGAAGCGCCCCTCCACCGAATCCGCGGTGACTGCGTTCTTCGGCAAATTGCGTGATCGTGCCGAGCGCCAGATAGTCCACGCCGGCCCGCTGCGCTTCTGCGCGCAGTTCGGCCAGGTCTGCAGGACCGCCCCGTCCTCTGCTCAGCCACTGCGCGTCAAACACCTGAAACGCGCCCGACGAGACCAGGCGATCGACCATCGCCTGCGCGGCCGACGAAGCCATGTCGGGCGGCGGCAGGGTTCTTCCCGACAGCGCGACGTCGAATTCGGCGACCGCCACACGCGGCCGCGTCACCGATTCCGTCGCCCACACGGTCTGCGCCGCCACGACCACGCCGAACACTGCGATCCATATCGGCCGCATGACATTCCCTCCTCGACTGGAAGTGCGCAATCCGCCGGCGGTGGGGCTCACGCCTGGCCTCGATTCCGGTAGACTCTCGCGTCGGGAGGCTTTCATGCGACGCAGTGTGCTGACATTGCTAGCGCTGAGCGCTGTGGTTGTTCCGCTGCAGGGACAGGACGACCCCATCAAGACGTTGGTCGGCCGACTGGAACTCGAAAAATACAAGGCAACCGTCAAGGGACTGACTCAGTTCGGCGACCGCCGTCAGGGCACGGACCGGAATCGCGACGCGGTCAACTGGATCGAGGCACAGCTGAAAAGCTATGGCTGCCCCACCGACCGCATCAAATACGAATACAAGGCGCCGCCGCCGAATCCTGGTGGTCGCGGCCGCGGCAATACTGGACTGGCACAGGGCGGCGGCAAGCCGCGCGGTCATCGCATCCCAACCGGCGTCAACACCGATCCGATGAAGCAGCCTGATGAGAAGCTGCGCGCCCTGAACATGCAGCCCGCCACCGACGGACCGCGCGAGATGGTGTTTTGCACCAAGGTCGGCACAACCCATCCCGACGAGATGTACATCGTCGGCGCTCATGTGGACGGACATGGCTGGGGCGAAGCGGCAAACGACGACGGGTCGGGTACGGCGCTGGTCATGGAGTTGGCGCGCGTTTTCAGCAATCCCGACGTGCAGACCGAACGGACGATACGGTTTGCGCTGTGGAACAACGAAGAGACCGGTACGCAGGGTGCGCGCGCCTACATCGCGCAGCGGCAGGACCTGCAAGGTAAGGAAGATCCGCCGGGGTCTGGAAAATATCCGGAGCCGAAGTGGCTGGGGATGATCCAGCACGACATGATGATGTTCGACCATGGCATGCCGCTGCCGGACGGCACGATGCGCAAAGAGCAACGGCTCGAAGCAGACGTCAACGTCGAATTCCAGGTGGCGTCGAAGATGGCGGCGCAGTCACAGGCGCTCGCGTGGGCGCTGCAGCAGGCAAACGAGAAATACGCCACCGATTATCCGGTCGCGATTGGCAGCCACATGACCAACACCGATTCGGGACCATTCCAGGATTTGATTCCGGCGATCAGCGTCCGCGAAAACGAGCGCGGTGTGCAGATCGGCAACGGCTGGGATCCGCAGTGGCATCAACCAACCGACCTGTTCACGACATATTCCGACGCGGACTTTCGGCTTGGCCTCAATGCCGCACAGACGACGCTCGCGGCGGTCGCGCAGCTGACCAAGGCAACCCTCCGGTAGCCATCCGACCGGAAGTGTTAGGAAAACGGTGAATCGGTAACCGGGTTTATTCCACCCACGCCAGGAACTGCCCGCCGCTGGCGTGGCGGTAGTCGACGAGCAGCCCTGGACCGCGACGGCGGATATCGTCGAACGACAGGTGAATCGGCTCGGGATCGAATTCGCTGTCGTCGAGGAACGTCAGTTCACCGAGCCAGCGAAACCAGCCGTCGCGATGGGCGAACAGCCGCGCGAAAGGGAGCGGCGCGGTGACGTGAATCAATCGCTGCCCGCCGCGCGTATCGAAAATCATCGTGTGGAAGGCGCGAATCGGCTGCGCCGCCGCGACTGCGGCCGGCGCGCCTTCACGGCTGGTCATATCGACCATCGGCCTCTGGCCGGCGAAGCGTTCGCGTACTCTCTGAATCTCCGCGACCGCTGCGGCGGGCGACATGCGCAGGCTTTCGTGGTGCAGGGCGAAAAAGATCGCCGCGCCGGCGGCCACGCTGAGCAACGCACCGCAGACACCGATGCCGATCAGCAGCGATCGACGTGACAGTTCATCGCGCACCGGGCTCATTTCACCACCCGGACTGTCACGTCAATCTTCATGACCTCGCCGGTAACCGGGTCGGTTGCGGCAATCGACTGGCCGGTTTCACCGTCCTTCAGGTTCAGCACGAAGCTCGAGGTGAACGACCGTAACAGCTGCGCCGAGCTACCCGGACGAGGGATCGCCGCCTGCAGGTGCTGCGCGTCGCTTTCAAAGACTGACGTGTGATTGACCGACAAGTTGATCCGAAATCGTCCGTCCTCGCCGTTGGTCGCCGCGCAGTCCATGTTGGTCCCGACGTCGTGGTAGGCAACCGTGCCGCTCTTGTCAGGACTGCCGATTGGCAGCGAGACGCCCATGCGCAGCGTCACGCGGTTGTCGTGCTCGCCAGCATTGATCAGCAGCGTGTAGGGCATGCTCGCGAGCTTCTTCTCGCCGTCATACCGCGACAAGACGACTTGTACTTTTAGCGGCGTCGACGCGGAAGGCTTGGCGTCTTGCGATGCGGCCGGCACAGCGTGCAGCACCGCGACCACACTGCCGATTGTCACAAGCTGCCTCACCATAACGAAGACTCCTTCGATGCCTTGATAACCGGAACGATCACCGGATCAATCTGGATGGGTGCGATCTCGATCGCGGTGCCAACGTCGAGTTTGCGCACCGCGGACGCCGCCTGATCGTCGCCGTCGTTGATCGCGTCGAGCAACCGGCCAATCGCGGCAAGCTGTCCTGGTGGCACAAGGACCGCGTCAGGGTCGATCGTGGCGGCCACAGTTGGTAAACGACGCTGACGCGGCAGTGAGGCCGCGCCGACCGCAATTTGCCTGGTGACGATCAGGCCGGGGGTTTCGGCGGCATTCGGCGCCAGCGCTGGAACTGCGGTCGCAGCCGGCGCCTCCACGGATCGAGTCGAGTGCCCGACCGGAGGAGCACGGAATAGCGATGCGACGATCACACCAGCGACGACGGCGGTGGCACTGGCACTGAAGGGGATCCACCAGCGAATCGGAGCCTCGAGCCGGGCGGCGCGCTCGACGTGCGCCCGCAGCCGCGGCAGAAAATCGGGAGCCGGCCTGACGGCACTCAGTTCGTCGAGCGCCCGGTCGATGGCGCGATTCAGCTCTTCATCCATCGCAGCTGCTCCGCCAGAGTTTTCCGTGCGACAAACATCCGCGACTTCACCGTGCCTTCAGGAATGTCCAGCAGCCGCGCAACTTCGCGGGTGTCGTGTCCGTCAATCGCCGACAGGACCAGCACGATGCGCAGCTTATCGGGCAGCCGATCGATCGCCTGCCACACCGCATGCGATCGTTCGCGATCGACAACCAGCTGCTCGGTGTTGATCGAATCGTGGTCCGTCACTGTTGCCTGCTCACGGGCAGTACGCCGCCGGTCCGAGCGCCAGCGGTCGATTGCCAGCCGCCAGGTCATCCTGGTCAGCCACGCGCGAAACGCCTCGCGGTCGCGCAACTGATGAAAGCGGTGGAACGCCCGGGCGAACGCATCCTGGGCCACTTCTTCGGCGTCCTCGCGATTGCGGAGCACACCGAACGCCACGCCAAAGGCGAGGCCGGACGAATCTCGTAAGCGGGCCTCGAATTCCCGATCGAGCCCCGCCCGATCGCTCACGAAGGTGCCGAGGACGCCCCGGCCGACCCATTCATTCATTGCCGCTCCGAAAGCAGGACGGCGCCAATTGACGAATCGTTCATTTCGGACTGCGGATGGCGGATTGCGGATCAGATTACGCTGATGCACGCCATGCTGCTGATCATATTTCTGGCGGCGGTCCCGCTTGTCCGGCCCGTGACTTCGACCGGACTATCTGGCGACGGGCGCTACCGCCCGGCGGCGGCGCGACCGAGTCGAATCGCTTCGTCGGCAGTTGGCCCTTGCATCAGCAGCGCGAGAAATCCTTCCTTCACGCGCTTTTCGACGTCGGACGGATTCGCGGTCAGCATGTCGGCGATCTTCACGCGCTTGGTTTCGGCGAGGATCTGCTGCGTCGCCGCCTCGGCGCCAGCCCGATCGCCACCGAGCGCCTGGGTCAGGCTGCCGATTCCGCAGGCGAGGATGCTGATGCCCTTGAGATCAGCGATGCTCGTTGCCTGCTTCACCGCTTCCGGATCTTCCAGCATCAGCATCGCGAGCTTCGTGCCGGCCGGATTGGCTGGCGACCAGACGCTGGCTTTCGCGTCGACAAAAAAACTGATCGCCTGCCTGGCCTCGTCGATGTTTTGGACATGCGGAATCGTCACGCCGTCCGCGCCATTGTCCAGCACTTCTTTCACGCGCGCCCTGGTGGTCGGCGCGCCATCCTTGTCGATTGGCGGAATTCGGACGATCAATGTTTTGCGTCCCTTCAGTCCGTCCGCCATCGCCTTTACCGCAGCGCCGTCGTAAGCGCCTTCGAGATTCAGGAAGACGTAGTCATAAAGCGGATTGGCCGCAAGCCTTTCGGCGCCTTCGCGGGTGTAGACGGCGGGCCGCGGCGCCTGGCCGCGCGGTCCGGGATTTTCGTTGGGAGCATAGACACCGAACGCCGGCTTGCCTTGCTTCCATAGATCGGTCAGGTTCGCAGCCTGCGCGCCGGCATGGCGAGGCGATGCCGACATCGCCACCATCGCGAGTGTGATTGCGACCCTCCGTTTCATCGACTTCGTCTCGTCGGACCGCGGCCGTGACCACGGCCGCCGCCTGGCCTGGCGTGCCCGCCGGAATGGCGATGGCCGCCGGGTCGGCGGTTTTGCTGCGGGCGGACGTGCGACTGCGGCGGTGGCGGAGCCGCGGCCGCCGCATAGTCAAAATCGGGCAGCGTGACGCGCGGCAGCCGTCTGCCGACGGCTTTCTCGATGCCGCGCAAATCGCTTTCTTCATCCGGCGAGACGAATGTGAATGCCGACCCGGTTCGCTCGGCTCGCCCCGTTCGCCCGACGCGATGAATGTAATCATCAGCAACGTGCGGCACGTCGAAATTGATGACGTGCCCGAGCGCCGTCACGTCAATGCCGCGCGCGGCGATGTCGGTGGCGACCAGCACCTGGTACTTGCCGGACTTGAATCCGGCGAGCGCTTCGGTGCGCTGATTCTGCGAACGGTTGCCGTGAATGCGCTCGACCCGCACGTTCTGATCCGCGAGATAGCGCTGCAACCGATTCGCCCGATGTTTGGTTCGCGTAAAGACGAGCGCGTCGCTGACTTGGCGGCTCCGCACCAGCGCGAGCAATAATGTCGGCTTCAAGTGCTGCGGCACGGGGTAGACGGCTTGCGTAATGCCGGTTGCCGGCCCCGACTGACGTTCGAGATTGATCGTGGAAGGCTGGTGCAGCATTTCGCGCGCGAGCTCGCCAATCGCCTGCGGCATCGTCGCGCTGAAGAACAGGGTCTGGCGCTTCCGCGGAATGTGACGCAGGATGCGGCGGATGTCCGGCAAAAAGCCCATGTCGAGCATCCGATCGGCCTCGTCCAGTACGAGGAATTCGAGCCCGGTCAGTCGGGCGTACGGATACCGGAAATGATCGAGCAGCCGCCCAGGCGTGCCGACGATCACGTCGACGCCGCTCTTGAAGGCATGTTCCTGCGGGCCCATGCCGACGCCGCCGAATACCGACGCCGCGCTGATCGGCGTGTGCGTGGCGACCGCCTCGAGATCGGAGAGGATTTGCGCCGCCAGCTCACGCGTCGGCGTCAGCACCAGCGCGCGCGTGGTGCCGCGATGCTTGGCGATCAACTTGTGAAGAATCGGGAGTAGAAAGGCCACGGTCTTGCCACTGCCGGTCATGGCGCAGGCCAGCAAATCGTGGCCGGCCATCGCCGGCGGAATGGCGTCGCTTTGAATCGGTGTCGGGCGCTGAAAACCGAGATCTTTGACGCCGCGCAACAGGTCCGAGTGCAGGCCGAACTTGCTAAAGGGCACCGTCGAGCTCCATGTAGACGCGCTTGAGCGCGCCGGCTGCATTTTCCGGGCGGCGAGTCCAATCGGCGAACGGGCCCCAGGCCGCACGGCCCACGGCGTCATCAACCGGAACTTTGTCGTCGTGAAGCTTTTTCCCTTCCGACATGACTTTCTCAATCGCGCCGCGATAAGCCTTCAGGTTGTCGCGCGTCCAATCGATCTTCCAGTCTTTGGCCGCGTCGATCGCGGCGTGCGCCGGCATGTAGATCTGCGCGTCGAGCGCTTCAGCACGTTTCAATGCGGCAACCCATTCCGTCGGATAGCCGTTCGCCATCGACGGAAACACCCGATTCGAGAAGACCTCGCTCATGTAGATGATTTTTTCCTTCGGCAGCCACACCTCGAGATCGGTTCCAGTGTGCGCGCGGCCCAGCATCAACACCTCGATCTGGTGGCCGTCCCAGGTCGCATTCCATTTGTCTTTGATGAAAGTGGCATCCTTCGGAAATCCGGCGTCGCCACCGCGATGATCGCCGTGCACCGAACCGACGACGACGAACTTGATCGGTTGAGGGGTAACGGTCGCGACCGCAGCAACCAGCCGCGTGGTGTTGTCGACGGTTCCCTGTCCGTCGGCGACCAGCACGCCCTGACTTGTTACGACAATCAGGTTGTTCACCGTGACGCCGCGTTTCGTTGGATCGACGTGCTCGTAGGCGTAGACCCCGTCAGCGAGCCGAGTCAGCCGCGGCAGATCGTCGGCTCGTCCGGCCTGCGCCGAAACCACGGCCGTTGCGGCCAGCGCGACGATCCACCTTTTCATGGTCCAAAGCATAGCCGTAAAATCGGGGGATGACATCACGACCTGCTGCCCTGCTGTTGGCACTAACCGGTTGGCTGGCTGTTGCACCGTTACAGCCGCTGGCGCAAGGCACGACGCCGATTATCGAGCGCGTCGGCGACACTGGATTTCTGCAGTTGCAGGCTGAAAGCTTCAAGCAGCTGACCCCGAAGCAGCAGGCGCTCGCCTACTGGCTGACGCAAGCGTCGATTGCCATCGATCCGATCGCCTATGATCAGTTCTCGGCGACCGGTATTCGCGAAAAGCGCGTTCTCGAGGAAATCGCCGGTCATCCCCAAGGAATCGCCGCCGAGCTGTTCGCCAGGATTCGCAGCTACGCCTTGTTGTTCTGGGCGAACCGCGGCAACCACAACGAAACCACCAGTCAGAAATTTCTGCCGTCGTTCACCAGCGATGAACTGACTCAGGCGGCGCTGCGGGCGCAACAAAATGGCGCGTTCAAGACCGCGTATGCCGACCTGCCGGCCCTTGCAACGGCCGACGCCCTGAAAACGGAATTAGCCGCGCTGAATCGTTCGCTGTTCGACGCAGACTTCGAGCCGACGCTCACCGCGAAAACGCCACCGGCCGGGCAAGACATCCTTCAAGCCAGCTCGAACACGTTCTACCGCGGCGTCTCGCTGCAGGATCTGAAAGGATTCACCGAGAAATTCCCGCTCAACTCGCGCGTCGTCAAGGTCAGCGGCGTGATCCGCGAAGAGGTGTACCGCGCCGGAACGCCAGACGGCAAAATTCCGCCAGGCCTCTACGCAACCTATTTGCAGCGGGCGAACGAGTACCTCGAAAAGGCGCGCGCATTGGCCGACCCCGAACAAGCCAAGGTGATCGCAGGCCTGATCAGGTTTTATCAAACCGGCGACCCGACCGACTGGCTGCGGTTCGGCGCCGACTGGGTGCGCAACGACGCGACCGTCGATTTCGCCAACGGTTTCATTGAAGTCTACCGTGACCCCCGCGCCGCGAAGGGCAGCTCCCAGAGCTTCGTCACCGTGACCGACAAGCCGGTGACGGACGCGATGGTCGCACTGGCGAAAAACGCGGCCTACTTCGAGGAAAGAGCGCCGTGGGACGCCAAGTACAAGAAGAAGGATTTCAAGCTGCCGGTCGTCAAGGCAGTCGAGGTGCTGATCGAGACCGGCGACTTCCACGTCTCGACGATCGGCGACAACCTGCCGAACGAGAACGAAATTCACGAGATGTACGGCACCAAGAATTTCCTGCTGCTCGGTAGCAGCCACGCCATGGCGGCCGCATCATCCGCGAAAATGCTCCAGGAGTTCACGGCAAGCGCGGAGGAACGCGCACGTGGTGAAAAAGTTGGCGAAGACTCGCAGGACATGCTGACCGCGATGCACGAGGTAATCGGTCACGGGTCGGGCAAGTTGAGCGAACGGCTGACGGCCAGCGGCGCCGGTGCCTACCTCAAGGAATACTCATCGACGCTGGAAGAGGCGCGGGCCGACCTGATGGGGCTGTGGAACGTCTGGGATCCAAAGCTGAAGGAACTCGGCCTGGTTCAGGATCAGGAGGCGGTCGCGAAATCGATGTACGACGACGCCGCCCGTGCCCCGCTGATCCAGCTGCGTCGCATTCCGACCGGCGACATCATCAATGAAGATCACCAGCGGAATCGCCAGCTGATCGTCAATTACATCATCGACAAGACCGGAGCGATTGAATACGTCGACCGCGACGGCAAGAAGTATATCCGCGTCAAGGACTATCAGAAGATGCGTGATGGGGTCGGCATGCTGCTCAAAGAGCTGATGCGCATCAAGGCGGAAGGCGACTACCAGGCAATCAAGGCACTGGTCGATCAGTATGGGGTGCGTTTCGACCCGAAAGTGCGCGATCAAGTGGTGGCGCGCTACAAAGCGCTTAGCCAGCCGACCTACTGGGCCGGCGTCAATCCCAGGCTGACGGCGCAGTTCGAAGCTGACGGCCGCGTCAAATCGGTGACTATTTCTTATCCGCGAGATGCCGTCGCCCAATACCTCGAATACGGCAAAATGTACGCTCGCTGATTCCGGGACAAAACGACTCGATCACATTATGGCGACGATCCTTCAGCACCTTCCGGCCGGTCAACGTGTCGGCATCGCATTTTCCGGTGGCCTCGACACCAGCGCGGCGCTGCATTGGATGCGCGCCAAGGGCGCAGTCCCGTTCGCCTACACCGCGAACCTGGGGCAGCCGGACGAACCGGATTACGACGAAATCCCTCGAAAGGCGCTGCAGTACGGCGCGGAAAGAGCGCGCCTGGTCGACTGTCGAAAACAACTCGTCGCGGAGGGAATCGCCGCGCTGCAATCGGGGGCGTTTCATATTTCTACGGCCGGCGTCGCCTATTTCAACACCACGCCGCTTGGCCGTGCTGTGACCGGCACGATGCTCGTCGCCGCGATGAAGGAAGACGAGGTTCACATCTGGGGTGATGGCAGCACCTTCAAAGGCAACGATATCGAGCGCTTCTACCGCTACGGTCTGCTGGCCAATCCGAACCTGCGGATTTACAAACCGTGGCTCGATCAGCAGTTCATCGACGAGCTCGGCGGCCGCAAGGAGATGTCGGAGTACCTGAATCGCGCCGGCTTCGGCTACAAGATGAGCGTCGAGAAAGCCTATTCGACCGACTCGAACATGCTGGGAGCGACCCACGAGGCGAAGGACCTCGAGTTTCTCAATAAAGGGATCACAATCGTCGATCCGATTATGGGTGTCGCCTTCTGGCGCGACGACGTAGAGGTGAAACCGGAAACCGTGTCGATCCGTTTCGACGAGGGGCGACCCGTAGCACTGAACGGCGGTTCCTTTGCCGACGACGTCACCTTGCTGGCCGAGGCGAATACGATCGGCGGCCGCCATGGACTCGGCATGAGCGACCAGATCGAAAACCGGATCATCGAAGCCAAAAGCCGCGGCATCTACGAGGCGCCGGGTATGGCGCTGCTCTACATCGGCTACGAGCGCCTGATCACCGGCATCCACAACGAGGACACCATCGAGCAGTACCGCACCGACGGCCGACGGCTCGGCCGGCTGCTGTACCAGGGGCGCTGGTTCGATTCGCAGGCGTTGATGCTGCGCGACTCGGCGATGCGCTGGGTGGCACGAGCGATCAGCGGCGAAGTGACCGTCCAGTTGCGCCGCGGCAACGACTACTCGATTCTCGACACGACCAGCCCGAATCTGACCTACAAACCCGAACGCCTGACCATGGAAAAGGGCGAAGCGTTTTTCACACCGCAGGATCGGATCGGCCAGCTGACGATGCGCAACCTCGACATCGTCGACACGCGCGACAAGTTGCTGACCTACGCCAAGACCGGGCTCATCGCTCCCTCGGCGAGTTCGGGGTTGCCACAGTTGCGCGACGGATCGAGCACGGACGAACCGGAGCCGGCCAAGGTCAAGCCGGCCGATCCGGGTCGAAGCCGCAGATAAGACCTGTCGCTATTTCTTCAGCTCGCCGTAAATCGCAGTGACCGCTGCGGCCACGCGCTCGTTCTTGTAGCCTGGGAATTTGGCGGTGAGATCGATCGACTTGCCGGCCTCCTCCGCCGTCTTGCCCGCTTTGATCGCCGCCTCGGTTTGCGCCAGCAGTTCCGCCGAATAGCGCCCGTACTCCTGGAGGTCCTTCCAGGTCGTCACCGGACTGTGGCCTGGAATCACGGTGTCGACGTTCTTCACGGTCGCAATCAGTTTTGCCAACGTCTTCGGATGCTCGACGCCGCTCCCGCCGTTGCTGCGATCGAAGCCCGGGGCGTCCTTCCACGCAAACATATCGCCGGCATGCAGGACGCGCAGCGCCGGGAACACGATAAACGCATCGCCGTTGGTGTGGCCCGCACCGAAGTAATACAGATCAATCCGATTCTTACCGGTGCCGACCGACAGCTTGTCGGTGAAGGTCTTTTTCGGGAGGAATTGTGCCTTGTCGTCTTTGAAGGCCGGCATCTTCATCATGTTGGCCTTCGTATTCTCGTGCGCGATGATCTCGACGGTGGCGGGAAACCCTTCGTTGCTTCCGGTGTGATCGCCGTGCGTGTGCGTGTTGATAATCGTCGTCACCGGCTTGTCGGTGACTTTCTGGATCCGCGCGAGCAGGTCCTGGCCGTAACCTGCCACCTTGGTGTCGACCACGACCACGCCCGTATCCGTGACGAAGACCGCGACGTTGCCGCCGGTGAAAGCGGGACCCGGCGTGGATCCCAGGATCACGTAGAGGTTGTCTTTCACTTTTTCGGCATCGGGCAGCGTCGGCCGCGGCGCCTGCGCCGGTTGACCGGCGAGCGTCGCAGTCAGTGTGCCGATTGCGAGCAAACCACCAAGCACCGTTGCCCGTGTGATCATCACCATCCCCCTATCGTTTTCTCGCCCGGAGGCGAACGTTGTATTCGTTTTCCGCGTTCAGATTGATCAGTGCGACAAAGCTGCGTCCGTTGTAGGTCCCGATCGTGGCAGACTGCGACACCATCGACACGTCCCACCCGGCCGGCAGCAGGATCGTGTTGCGGAGGCCCTTGAGCGTCCGCGCGAACACCAGATCGCCGTGATCGACTTTGTAACCGGGATCGACAATCGTGCCGGTGATGCGCAGGTGTACGCTCTGTCGGTCATCAGTGATCGGCACGTCGAGCTTGACGAACACCGGATTCTGACGCTGCGGCACCAGCGCCCTGGCCGTGTCGAGGTCCACGACTTTCAAATCCTGCAGCGGCAAGTCGCTCAGCATGTCGAGGTGGGCCCGGTCGCCCTTGCGATAGTCGCTGTAGGTCTGGTCAACGTGAATGCGTCCACTTTCCGGCGTGTCGAGATCGTAGATGGTTTTGACGTCGTCGAAAAACAGGTCCCGGCCGGCCGACGGTGTGAACGTGGCGGTGGTGCGCCGCGCGTGGATCGTCACCGGATTGCTCTGGCCGCTTGGATTCGCGAACGCCAGTTTGAGCAGGCCTTCCGCAGTGGTGCTCAACTGCGCCGCGACATTCGACGAGATGAAGGCAAATCCCTTTGGCAGCAGCACGCCGAGCCGATAGCCGCTCAAGCTGCGAACCCACACGATGTCGTCGCCGTGCATCATGTAGGTCCGCGGATCCTTATAGGTCTTGTAAATCAGGACGCGGCCGATACCACCTTCGGGAACGGGAATCGGCAGTCTGGCATGGATGGCGTGCGTTTCAGGATCGTTCTTGTCCTGTTCGTAGGTGAACGGCATCGGTTTGCCGGTTCGTGGGTCGTAGACCTCGACGCCGGAACCTTCGCTGCCGCCGCGCGTCGCATTCACCAGTTCGGTGGCGCCGACGCGGGTTTCTTCCGGCAGGAAGCGAATTCGAAACGACTCGCTGCCCGGTTCGAGGATGGCGTACTCGGTGTAGGCATCCTGGGTGAACAGCCGCGTCAACGGCGCGGTCGGACGCAGCGAGCCGTCCGGGTTGGTTCCCCCGGGAAATGGATTATCGCCGCGCCCGCGCTGGGCCCAGAGCATCGCCGGAGCCGCGATCAGAGTGGCGATTGCCACCACGACGAAGGTTCGCATTCGAATCATCCGCAGAGTTTACTTGAACGACGCACGCATTGAGGGGCGATCGAGTTTCTCGCCGCGCAAATAAACGTCCGCGATGCGAGTGGTGTTGGCAATGTCGTCGAGCGGATTGGCGTTGAGGATGATGAAGTCGGCTGCCTTACCCGGTGCGATGACCCCGCGATCGTTGAGACCCAGAAACGCGGCAGTGGTTCGAGTTGCCGCGGTAATCGCCTGGAGCGGGGTCATGCCAGCAGCGACCATATTGCGGAGCTCGCGATGCGCGGTGTAGGCATAAAAGTGATCGCGCACCGCGCCATCGTCCGTGCCGAAGCCGATGATGGCACCGGCCGCGTGCAACTTCGCGAGCGTGCGCTGCATCATCCGCAACGTCTGGCTGGCGCGCTGCGCCGCTTCCGGCGACCGGCTGGAAAAACCGGCGCGCACCCGTTCGATCCAGCCTGTCGGCGCGACGTCGTGTAACAGCGGATCGTCGAGCCATGCGGGCGGTGAGGTAAACACGCCGTTCTCGCTGATCGTCATGTTCGGCATCACCAGCACGTGATGCGCCTTCACGAGTGATATCAGTTCGTCGTCCACGTCGGTATCGCGGACCAAATGCGCGAATGCGTCAACGCCGGCGCGCGCCAGCTCTTTGGCGTCGTCGAGATAGAACACATGCGCGACCACTTTGGTCTGCAGCTTGTGCGACTCGTCGATCACCGCGCGATAGAGCGCCGGACTGAGCTTCTGAACGGTGTGATTGCGATCGTCGACCCAGATCTTGACGACGTTGACGTGCTGGGCGACCAGTTCGCGAACCAGGCGGCGCGCGTCGGCTTCGGTTTCCACGCCGAACGCCGTGGGCTTCATCTCGGGCGACGCGGGTCCGGCATTGGGAGCGGCCAGTCCACGACCGGCAAGCAGGAACCGGGCGCCGCCCACTTTGCCAGAGGCCTGATCCGCGCGCACTTGCAGCGGCAGATCGCCGGCGTCGGTCCCCATCGACAGCACTGTGCCGACGCCGGCGTAGGCGTAGCGATTCAATTGATCGATCAGCGTCGCGCGGGTGTAATTGGCGGCGGCGAAGTTCAATCCCACCTGAAAGCCGAGATGGACGTGGCCGTCGACGATTGCCGGAATGAGCGTTTTGCCGGAGGCGTCAATCCGCTGAACCCCGCTCGGCGCCGCGACCCGCCCGACGACGTCGACCTGAACGATGCGACCATCCTGAACGACCACCGCCGCGTTCTCGATCGGTGGCCGGCCGTCGCCTGGAATGACACGTCCACCCGTCAACAACACGGCGGCCGGCTGCGCGGCTGGCCTTCCCGCACACGCCAGGGCCAAAACGGCGGCGACAAGTGAACGGGCCGCGATTCGCATCGCAGGGGATCATCCCACAGGGTCCGCGGGCGGGTGGGGTAAACTTGAACGAATGCAGTCACGCGCGTCCACCCTGGTCATGGCCATTGCCGGCACAGCCCTCATCCTCGGCGCGGTGTGGTACACGCATCACGGCAGGTTCGGCGGCGACGGTTCTGACGGCCCGGAAAGCTCGACCATCAAGTCCATCCGGTTCTACAAGGACCCCGCGCATGTCGATCGGTTTTCCGTCACCGATCTGGACGGCCGTCCGGTGTCCTCTGATTCGTTCAGCGGCAAGGTGATCCTCGTCAACTTCTGGGCAACCTGGTGTCCGCCGTGTCGCGCGGAAATTCCCGATCTGATCGCCCTGCAGGACAAATACCGCGACCGGTTGCAGATTGTCGGCGTATCCGAAGACGAAGATTCGATCGAGGAAGTGAAACGGTTCGTCGCCGAACACAAAATCAACTACCCGATCGTGATGTCCACACCGCAGTTGACCAAGCTCTTCCCCGGCGTGCGCGCCTTGCCGACGTCGTTCATCCTCGACACCGAGAACCGCCTGGTGCAGAAGCATGTCGGAATGCTGCACGCCGAGGTGACCGAACTCGAAACGCGCGCGCTGGCCGGCCTGCCGATTAAAGCGGCGGTCGAGTATGTCGATCGCAGCGAGGGCCTGAAACTGGAAAATACCGCGCAGTTGATGGAGATTCCGGGGGTCGAGTTGGCGGCGTTGACAAAGACACAACGCGGCGAGGCCTTGCAGAAGCTGAACTCGCAGTCGTGCACCTGCGGCTGCGACCTGACCGTCGCGAAATGCCGCGTCGACGATCCGTCGTGCGGCGTCAGCCTGCCGCTCGCCCGCGAGATCGTCAAACAAATCGCCAGCCGCTAGCGCGGCGGCCGATTCTTGGCAAATCCGTCCAGTTCGTCGCTGACTTTCTGATAACAGGTCGGGCAGATACCGTGGCTGAATTGCGCGTCGGAATGTTTCGCGATGTAGCCTTCCACTTGCTGCCAGTACTGATCGTCGCCGCGGATTCGTTTGCAATAACTGCAGATTGGCAGCAGGCCACGCAACTGCTTGACGTTCGACAGGGCGGTCTGCAGTTCTGAAACGCGCTCTGCCAGTTTCTGCTGGAGCCCCAGCACCCGCACACCGACCGCGATACGGGCGCGCAATTCTTCCGCATCGAACGGTTTGACGATGTAGTCGTCGGCCCCGGCGTCGAGACCGGCCACCATATCGCCGCGTCCTTCTCGCGCGGTCACCAGCAACAAGTACATGTTGGCTTCAGGCCGGTCGCGCCGGACGCGACGACACACGTCAGGCCCGTCCATCTCGGGCATCATCCAGTCGAGAATCGCCAGTGTCGGTGCGGCGGTCGCAGCCAACGCATCCCAGGCGCGCGCGCCGTCGCTGACCAGCGTCGTGGTATGCCCCCAACGCTGCAGTGTGCGCGCCAGGATTTCCCCGGTGACGCGATCGTCTTCAGCGATCAGAACCTGCATCGGCCGATAAACACGAAGTATACAATGGCAGCTCGGGCATGACGTTTACACTGCGACGACGTATCGGCGTGGCGGTTGTGTTCGGATTGCTCGGTTTGGCACTCAACGCGCCGAACTTCGGCGCGCTGCTGCCGCTGCAGATCGGCCGCGCCTTGACCCTGCCGATCGCCATGCTGTTCGGACCGTGGCTCGGGCTGGTCGCCTCGCTAATCGCCACGGTGCCGATGATCCCGGCGACGGCGACTGGAACGATCGGCGCCGCACTGGCCGCGTTCGAAGCGTTGTTAATCGGCTATTTCTCCGACCGCGGGCGCTCTCCACTGATCGTCGGATCGGTGATGTGGATCGTCGTCGCGATCACGATTGTCGCGGCGCCGCAGCTGTGGCGCGTCTCGGATCTCGCACAGCTGCTCTGGCCGGTAGCGCTGGCGATCGTGCTGATTCGGCTGGTCCCGCTCGTCGTTGCAGACTTCATCGCGGTGAGCATCGCCGCCAACCGATGGGTCCCCGGACTCGAACGCTTCAGGCGCCAATCGCTGCGGTCGTACGCCTTTCATGCCTTCATACTCGCCGCCCTCCTGCCGGTCCTGTTGCTGGCGGCGGTCGATAGCCAGCTGACGGCGCGAAAGCAAGAGACCGATTCGTCGGCACGCCTGCACGAAGAGGTGACTGCGCTCAGCGAGCGCATCGACAGCTACGTCACCGATCACGCGCACGCGGTTCAGACACTCGCCGCCGCCGCGACGACCCGCCAGAACGATCAAAAGCAGGTCGCCGACTATCACCGGATTTACCCCGGGTTCATCACGATTTTTCTCGCCGACCGCAGCGGAACCGTTCAGGCGATCTATCCGGCGCAGGAAAGCGGAGTGCCGAACATCGCCGATCGGCAGTACTTCGAGGAGGCGATGCGCACTGGCAAGCTCGCCGTCTCGGATGTGATTCTCGGACGGCTTTCGCACGTGCCGATTGTCACGATGGCGATGGCGATCAACTCGGCCAACGGCAGGTCCGGGGTTGCCGGTGGGTCGCTCGACTTGTCGAAGTTCGAAAAGTTCGTCAACGAGCTGGCGACACAGTCGGAAGCGCGCATTACGGTTGTCGACCAGCTCAATCGCGTCATCTTCGCCAGCGCCGGCAGCGGCTACTCCGGGCTGCAAAGCCTGACCGACGATCCGCTGATTCGCGCTGGCGCCAGCGCGCCGAATGGTGTGTATCAGTATCAGCGGACCTCGAACCAGGCGCGTGCGGCTGGCCGCCTGGTCGCGACTGCCGCGGTTGCCAGCGCCGGCTGGCGCGTCTTTGTCGAACTGCCTCTGGCATCCGTGCGGCTGCAGCCGCTTGGCTACTACGGGTTCACGGTAGGACTGCTCGGACTGGCGCTGGCTGGCGCCGTGGTCGGCGCGCAGTGGTTTGCCAATGTGCTGACGCGCCCGCTCGAAGAGGTGGTGACGATCGTCCGCAATATTTCGGCACACGGCGGACCCGAGGCGGCGCGGCTCAGCGCCGAGCCGCCCAATGAAATCGCCGCACTGCTCGCCGATGTCAATGGCATGCAGTCGCGATTGTCCGATTCGTATCAACAGCTCGAGCAGGTTCTGGTCCAGCGTGAGCGGCTCAACCGCGAACTCCGCGCGTTAACCGAGGAGCTCGATCAAAAAGTGCGCGAGCGGACCGCCGAACTGGCCAATGCCACGCACGTGGCTGAGGAAGCCAATCAAGCCAAGAGCGAGTTCCTCGCGAACATGAGCCACGAGATCCGGACGCCGCTCAACGGCATCATCGGAATGACCGAGCTCGCGCTCGACACCAATCTGTCGGTGGAACAACGCGAATACCTGTCGATGGTCAAGAGTTCCGCCGATTCGCTGCTCAGCATCCTGAACGACATTCTCGACTTCTCGAAAATCGAGATGCGCAAGCTGGAACTCGAGGAGATTCCGTTTTCGACACGCGATCACCTCGCCGATCTGGTCAAACCGCTGGCGCTACGCGCCGAACAAAAGGGACTCGAACTGGTGTGCCACGTCTTGCCGGACGTACCGCACGTGGCGCTCGGCGATCCCGGCCGGTTACGACAAGTGCTGGTGAACCTGGTCGGCAATGCGATCAAGTTCACCGAACGCGGCCAGATTCTGGTGCAACTGGAGGTCGAGTCGAACGACCGCGACCATTGCGTTCTGCACTATTTCGTCAGCGACAGCGGCATCGGGGTGCCGAGAGAGAAGCACGAGAGCATCTTCGAACCGTTCCGTCAGGCCGATGGCTCGACCACCCGACGCTTTGGCGGCACGGGTTTAGGTCTGGCTATCTCGTCCACCCTCGTCGACCTGATGGGCGGCCGGATCTGGATTAACAGCGAGCCGCACGAAGGCAGCACTTTCCACTTCACAGTCCGGCTCGACGTCAGCGATGCACGGCCTGACCCGGCAGCGGTCGACCTCACCAACCTTCCCGTATTGGTCGTCGATGACAACGCGGTGAATCGCCGGGTGCTCCACGATTTGATGCGTCGCTGGAAGATGAAGCCGACAGTCGTGGAAAGCGGTCCAGCCGCGCTTGCGGCAATCACTCAGGGCCGAACTGCCGGTCGCCCGTTCGCGCTGGTGTTGCTCGACGCCAACATGCCGGGCATGGACGGCTTCGAAGTGGCGCACCAGATTCACGCGCAAGGCGGCGGCAGCGCCACGACGATTATGATGTTGAGCTCGTCGGGTCAATACGACGAGAGCGCACGCTGCCGCGCTGCCGGAATCTCGCATCATCTGACGAAGCCGGTGGATCAGCGCGATCTGTTGAGCGCGATCGGGCGAGCGTTGGCGCGCGAACACCTGTCGCGTACGCCGCTGCCCGCCGCGATGATGGCTACCGACCTTCCCGATCGCCGGCTGCACGTGCTGCTCGCCGACGATAACGCAGTCAATCAGCGTCTCGCCGCTACCCTGCTCGAACGGCGCGGGCATCACGTCATCATCGCTGGCAACGGTATCGAAGCGCTCGACGCGTGGAGCCGGCAGCGCTTTGACGTCGTGCTGATGGACGTGCAGATGCCCGAGATGGGAGGCCTCGAAACCACTGCCGCGATTCGCGCACGCGAACGCGACGGCTCGTCGCATGTGCCAATTATCGCGATGACTGCGCACGCGATGAAAGGAGACCGGGAACGGTGCCTCGAGGCTGGCATCGACGAGTACCTCACCAAGCCGCTCGATTCTCGACACCTGTGTGAAGTGGTCGAAGCGCTCGCTGCCGGTAATCCGCCGCCACCTGGGTTTTCCGCATCCGATGCTGGACAGGTGGAGCTGTCCGAACAGGTGTTGGCACGCGTCGGCGGCGATCGCCAGTTGCTCGCCGAGATCTCGCGCCTGTTCGTTGACGATGCTCCAGGCCATCTCGCGAAGATTCAGCTGGCGCTCGACACCAAGGACGCCGACATGCTGCGGCGCGCCGCCCATGCGCTGAAAGGCGCAGCCGCGAACTTCGAGGCCGATTCGGTCGTCGCAGCCGCGCGGGTGTTGGAAGAAATTGGACGCGACAGTCGGTTCGACGACGCGACCGCTCCGTGGAAGGTACTGCGCTACGAAGCCGACCGCTTGATCGACACCCTGCAGCGGGTCGCAAACGCCTGAACTCCCCACCGAAAACGCTGATCTGGAACGCGACGTGCACTTCCGATTTGCTCGGGAGGTGAAGGAGATGTGGAACGACGACGAAGTCCGCGGCAAAGCGGACCAGCTCAAGGGCAAAGCGAAACAGGCGGCCGGCGATCTCACCGACGATGAACGGCTGCGCGAGGAGGGTGAAGCGGACGAGGCGGCCGGCAACGTGCAGGAAGAGTTCGGCAAGGCGCGTCGCAAGGTCGGCGACGCGATCAAGGATGTCGGCAAGAAGATCGGCAACTAGCCAGCTCATCTTTGTCGGTGACCGGGTGAGTAATTCTTTTCACCCGGTCACGCATTGCCGGAATCCGCGATCGCCTAAAATCGGGCCGAAATACCCCCGTCCGGGCGGGCACGCACTTTGTAGGGGGTGAACTCTCACGTTATGCGGCCTGACAAACTTCCCACCAGCGGCCCTCAGCCGCAGACCCGCACCGAGTTGCAGGCCTGGGTTCGCGAACGCCTTCAGCTGTCGCCCTCGGCCGAACAGGCCTTGCTGTCAGCGGTCGACGCGGTCTTCACTCGCCACGAACGTCTCTGGCAGGAATCGAAGCACGAAGCAATTCAGGCCCTGTCTGCCGGATTCGCCGACAAGATGGCGCGCGTCAAGACTGAACTCTCGGCACGAGACGCAACGGTGAGCAGCATTTCACGATATTTCGAAGCACTGGTGGAGGATCTCACCGACAAGTCGCATCGCGATCCGAAGACGAAGCTGATGAACTTCGGTCGATTCACCGAGCAGGTGGAATCGTTCCTCGCGCTCGAACAGCGCGGTCGGTGGTGCGCCGTCGGCCTGGTGGATATCACGGGATTCAAGTGGTACAACGACGCGCTCGGCCATGCGGTCGGCGATCGGATCATCGAGCGCGTCGCGACGCTGTTGCGCGAGCAGGCCCGATCAGACGACCTGTTGGCGCAGGAACGTCCCGGCCCGCGCAGCCAGGATCTGCATGCGCGCTTCGGCGGCGATGAATTCTGCTTCATGATTCCCGACCTCGCCGAATGCTCGCAGGCGCACGCGGTCGGTGAACGGTTCCGCGAAGCGGTCGAACGCTACGACTGGACCGCTGAAGATCGCCGCCTCGCCGCACAACCGGTCCGCGTCGATGTCGGCGTCGTCTGTCTCTGGCTCGGTCGTGTCGCCGATCGGCGGTTCATCGCGCGCCGGCTCGCGGCCGATCTGATTCAGCGCGCCGACAAGTTGATGTACGAGGCCAAAGGCGAACGCGCCAGCCACATCTATCTGGTGAAAACACGGATTGTCGATGGAGCGCTGGTCGAGACGACTGGCGATGCACCGCCCGCCGACGAAACGGAAGCTTAGCGAGTTACGAACGCAAGGCTGACAGTCCGGAAAAAACCGCAGAGTACGCAGAATTCGCCGAGACCGGCGCCAGAGAAACACATTCTTCTGCTCCTGACGTCATTCGCGGAGAGCGGTCGTCGGGTCGAGCGCCGCAGCCCGGCGCGCCGGTAACCACGACGAAATCACCGCAATCACGAAGAAGACGATAGCCATGACGATGAATGTCGGCGGGTCAGTGGCCCGGACGCCGACCAGCAGTGTCGCCATCAACCGCGTGAGCGTATAAGCGGCCACCAGGCCAATCGCCACGCCGGCGGCGCTCAACCGCAGGCCTTGTCCCACCACCATGCCGAGGATGCTCGACGGCTGCGCGCCGAGTGCCACGCGCACCCCGATTTCGGCGGTGCGTTGCCGCACCACCGTCGAGAGAACGCCGTAGAGACCGACCCCAACAAGCAGCGACGCAATCACCGCGAACGCGCCAATCAGCAGGAGTGTGAAACGCGTGGCGGCCTGCGCCCGCTGCACCAGCGTCGTCATCGGCGCGACATCGGTGACTACCATCGTCGGATCGAATCCCGCGACCGCCGCGCGCACCAGCGTAGCGGACGCCGCCGGATCGCCAGCGGTGCGAATCGCCCACTTCGGCGCGCCGAACCCGGTGAGCCCCGTCGTGAAAAACAGCTGCTCGCGTCCGGGATCGGCCAGCGACGTGAACCGTTGGTGTGCCACCACGCCAACCACTTCGACGAATTCAGGTTCGGCGGTCCGGACGCGGATCAGGATGCGTTTACCGACCGCAGGCTGGCCTGGGAACGCCTTGGCGGCGAGGAACTGATCCACGACCACGACGTTTCGTTTCGGGTCGTTGTCCGCTTCGGTGAATGTGCGCCCTTCGAGCAGCGGCGTCTTCATCGCCTCGAAGTACCCCGGCCTGACTCGTTCCCATTCCACCGCTTGATACTTTGAGTTGTCGGCGAGCGCCTCGGCGGTGCCCCAGCGGATCGTGCTGAAATTGCCGGCGAGCGGAAACGGGAATGCGTTCGCCACGGCCTCGACGCCGGGAATGGCGCGCAGGCGCGACTCGAGTTCGCGCCCACTCGCCGCCTGTTGCGCCTGCTGCTGCGGCCGGCCGCCGAGCAGCTGGAACGTCAGCAGATTGTGCGGGTCATATCCCGGATCGATGCGCTGCAGTTCGAGGAAGCTGCGAATCATCAGACCGGATCCAATGAGCAACACGAAACAGAGCGCCACCTCACCGATGACGACGGTGTTCCGCAGAAGACCGCTGCGGCTGAGTCCCGCGTTGCGGCTGCTGCTGCGCAGCACGTGCATCAGGTCGGTTCGCAGCGCATTCGACGCCGGCACCAGCGTGAACACCACCGCCGCGGCCAGTGAAACCGTCGCCGTAAACACCAGGGCCGCGGGATCGATCGTCACCGTGTCGAGCCGCGGGAGATTTTCCGGCGCCACCGCGAGAAGTTGCTGGATTCCGATCGAGGCCAGCGCGACGCCGAGGCCCGCGCCAGCGGCAGCCAGTAGCAGTGCCTCGGCCAGCATCGGTCGAACGATCTGCCATCGGGCCGCGCCAAGTGCCGAGCGGACGGCGATTTCGGATCCGCGCAACGACGCGCTTACCAGCAGGAGATTCGCCACATTGGCGAACGCGATTAGCAGCAGGAACGTCACCGCACCCATCAGTGCGACGATTGCCGGACGCATTTCTTCGACCAGCGCCTTCTGCATCGGTTCAACCCGCTCGTAGAGTCGCGCCGTGGTGTAAAGCGAGAAGTTCTTGCGAATAACCTCGGCGACCGATTCGATCTCGGCCTGGGCGCGCGACAGCGTCACACCCGGCTTCAAGCGACCAATCGGTCGCAAGAAGTAAGTATTGCGGTTCGCGTTGTCGTAAGTGAGACGCAGCGCCGTCCATACATCCGGCGTTGTCTCCATGTTGTCCGCCGGTGGAAACATGACCTGGAAACGCGGCGCCAGAACGCCGACGATCCGTTGGAGGCGCGCATCGGCCGACGGCAGGTCGTGTCCGATCACCGCTGGATCGCCGCCGAACCGTCGGTGCCAATACTCGTAACTCAGAATGACCAGCGTCGGAAGTTGGGACGCTTGTGCCGGTGCTCCGGCCACCGGCGTCGGCGGCGGCGTCCCGTCGGCCTCCTCGAAGTCTCGGCCGAGAATGATCGTCGCGCCGATTACACGGAAGAAGTTGGTAGTCACGCGCCCGAACCGCACTTCCTCGGGCGTGCCGTCTTCACGTGTCAGCACGGCGCGGCCGCCGATGCTCATCGCGGCCATGTCCTCGAATGCTGCCTTCGATCCGTTCCTGAAGTCGGTGTAGTTCTCCGCCGACAGCGGCATGCCGAGGTTATTGCGCGCGAGCAAGTCCGCGTACAGCACCGTGAGGCGGTCGGGATCTTTGTACGGCAGCGGACGCAGCAGCACGGCATTGGTGACGCTGAAGATGGCCGTGCTGGCGCCGATGCCGAGCGCCATGGTCAACGCAGCAGTCAGGGTGACGATGGGATTTCTACGGAGGGCTCTGGCGGCGAAGATGAGTTCGCGAAGCATCGACTGACTACCGCAACCCCGCCGACCACCTTTGGATGGTCTGCCGCGAGATTACGTCAACGACACGTCGATGACGTCTGGAGAATATGGGGTGGGCGACGGGTATCGAACCCGCGACCTCCTGAGCCACAGTCAGGCGTTCTGCCACTGAACTACGCCCACCACACGGCCAACCGCGACCTTCAAGTGTAACGCAGATTAGCAGACGGCCGCCTGTGGCAGTGTTGTTGCGTCTCCAAACAGCGGAGGCATGTCATGTTCGGGTTCACATCAGGGGAACTCAGCATTGCGCTGCTCATCGCCATTCTGTTGATGATCGGCCTCTGGGGACCCTACCTCTACGAGGAAATCGTTCGCGGGAAGGCGAAGGAAGGGCCGCGTGCGCCCCTCGGCGCCGGCGACACCCATCCGGGCACGCCGCGGAATCCCGCACCGGGTCATCCGGAAGCGCAAACCGATCCGTACGACAAACGCGCAAGCCGGTAGCGGGCAGTCCGGAAAAAAACCGCAGAGCGCGCGACCGTGGTTTAGTGGCGCCAAAGGGCCAGGGCGCGGGTGAAGGTCTCGCGAAACACCAGTGCCGCCAGCCCCGCGCCAAGCAGCGCGAACAGTGCCAGCGCCGCGACCGTTGCGGCGTTGGACGCCAGCCGCCGGCCGATTGATTTCGGCTCGCCAAGATCCAGATCTTCCGCTGCGGCGTCAATCAGCGCCGCGTCGATCACCCCCGAAGAGAGTTCCGCCCCGCGCGCGAGCGCGCGATCCGCAATCAGATTGACGACCCGCGGCAATCCTTTCGACAAGCCATACATGCGCTCGATCGCCGGTTGATCGAATTGCACACGCGGGCCGGCGCCGGCCACCGCCATTCGATAGATCACGTAGTCGTCCAGTTCGTCGAGCGGCAGCGGCAAGAGCATCGATCGAACGGTTACTCGCTGCTGGAGCGAAGCATACTCAGGACGCCGCAGCAGCGTCGTCAGCGACGGCTGGCCAACGAGAATCACCTGCAGCAGCGTGGAGGCTTCGCCGGCCTCCGCGAGAATGCGCACTTGCTCGAGGACATCGGCGGGCAGGTTCTGCGCTTCGTCGATGATCACAATCGCGCTCGCCTGCAACGGTGCCAGCGATTCGACGAACGACAACAGTGCCGTGCTGAGTTCGTGGCAAGTGGCGTCGCCGCGGGCCAGCTCTTGACGCGATGCGACGCCAAAATCGACGAGAATCGTCTTCAGCAGGTCCTCGCCGCTGACGAACGGATCGGTCACCAACGACGTCAGCGTCCGGCGATCGAGCTGCTCGATCACCGTCCGGCAGAGAGTGGTTTTGCCGCTGCCGAGCTCGCCGGTGAGTACGACCAGACCTTCACGTTTGCGAACCGCGGTCAGTAACTGCTGACTGACCGCGTCGTGCGGGGTGCTGTGAAAGAAAAATCGCGGATCGGTCGATAACGAAAATGGCTTTTCGTCAAAGCCATAGAAGTCTTCGGACGTCGGCGTCTGGTCGGCGGCCGGCGGTTCGATCGCCGCCACTGATTCCGGTTTTCGCGCGCGGCGCGCCTCCTGCACCGTCTCCGGCGGAATCAAATCCTTCAGCGGACGGCGGACAGTCTCGGTCGACCCTGCCCCTGTCTCCGCGGCCGACGGTTTGGCAAGGCTCAGCGCGTCGAATGGCGAAACCATCGATGGTGGAAGCGGAACCCGCCGTGCAAACCGCGCCGGTTCCGGCGAAGCTGCTGCAGCGATGGGAGGGTGAGCCACCGGCCGAGTAGTCGGCGCGTGTGCAGTAGGACCTCTATGAGCCGATATTTCGGAAGGGGGCGCTGCCGGGCGAACCGCCGCGTCTTCGGTAGTCAGTCCGCGATCGAGCTCCGACAAACTCGCCAGGAAATTCGGATCGTCCGCAAGCGACGGCTTTTCACGCGAATCGTCCACTGCACATTTATACACGTGCGGAGGCGTGCTCCAGAAAGGAACACGTGTCGCATTTCGTCACACTTCAAGCCAACCTATTGAGAACTAATGGCTAAGCGGCCTACGCACATCATATTAAAGACCTTTGTGTCATACAAACGCTCACCGGAATGCGAGAATTGCCCGTTCCAGTATTCGCGTAACTATCAGGAAACTAAAGACTTCGATTTGAAAGCTGAGCTTGGACCTGGAGTTGCTGCGATTCACCGAACGACCGTGAGCGATTCCACGCTGACTGCAGCAACCGCTTGGCGCGCTGAACTGCCGGTTCTTGCTGGCCGGCTGGTAACCTTGCGCGAGCCGACGACGTACGACCTGGGTGCGCTGTTCGACCTGTTGTCGAGCAGCGATGCGACCCGTTTTGGACTCGACGAACCGGTCACCGAATTTGCCGTGCAGCAACTGATTGATCGCGCGGTTCGCGATCGTGCCGCGGGCGCGGCGTTCACGTACGTCATCATTCTTTCTGCCGCCCGCTCCCTGGCTGGCGTCATCCAGGTGCGGCAACTCGATCCGACATTCGAAGCGGCAGAGTGGGAGTGCACGCTGGTGGCGTCATCGCGCGGCACCGGTGTATTCCTCGAGGCGGCTCGCCTGGCCGGCTCCCTGGCATTCGGGACGGTTGGCGCGCATCGCCTGGAAGCTCGCGTCCTGCTGCAAAACGGACGTGCCAACGGTGCGCTTCGCAAACTCGGCGCGGTTCAGGAAGGCGTGCTGCGCCGTTCCGCGCGACGCCGGGGTGAATACGTCGATCAGGTTCTGTGGTCGATGCTCAAAGAGGATTGGGGCGAGCACTGGATGTCGACCGCCCCTCGCGTCCACTGATGACGCAACTGCCGCAAATCGCGCGCGCGTATGTTGCCGCCGTGATGGCGATCGGGGCGGCGCTGTTTGCCGTGTGCCTGCCGCAGGTGACGTTTCAGCGTCCGGCGCTGTTTGTCGCCCTGTTCGTACTGTCGTCCGTCACAGCGGCGCTGAAAGTGTCGCTGCCGCTCACTTCGAGCGGATCGACAATGTCGGTTTCGTACGCGGTCGACTTTGCCGCGCTGCTGTTGCTCGGCCCGAACGAAACGATGCTGGTCGCCGCGGGCAGCGCGTTCAGCCAGTGCCAGTTCAACGCGAAGGAAGGTAATCCTCTTCACCGTACGCTGTTCAGCATGGCGTCGCTGGTGATCACCGTGCAGGGCGCCGGCCTGGTGTTTCACTGGCTCGGCGGCGGCGCCGAGGTGATCCCGCTCGGCGACCTGGCGAAGCCACTGGTCGGCGCCGCCACGGCTTACTTCCTGCTGAACACCGGCCAGATCGCGACCGCGATTGCGTTGTCCACGAAGGAACCGATCGCACAGACCTGGAACAACAATTTTCTCTGGACCGCGCCAAGCTACTTCGTCGGCGCCGGCACCGCGGCGCTGGCGTCGTGGCTGGTCGGCGAGTTCGGCCCGTGGGTGATTCCCTTCACGTTCGCTCCGGTTTACCTCACCTACCGCACCTACAAGGTCTACATGGGCCGGGTGGACGACGAACAACGGCACGTGCAACAGACGTCAGACCTGCACCTGGCGACGATCGAAGCGCTGGCGCGCGCGATCGACGCCAAAGATCAGATGACGCAAATGCATATTCGGCGTGTCCAGGTCTACGCCGCCGGCCTGGCGCGCGCCGCTGGTCTCGCCGAACACGAAATCCAGGGGGTCAAAACCGCCGCCCTGCTGCACGACATCGGCAAGCTCGCGGTGCCCGAACACATCCTGTCGAAGCCCGGACCGTTGACCCAGGAAGAATTTCAGAAAATCCGCGTCCATCCGCAGGTCGGCGCGGAAATCATCGCCGCGGTGCCATTCCCCTACCCGGTCGCTCCGCTGATCCTGAGTCACCACGAGCGCTGGGACGGAAAAGGCTATCCGCAGGGACTGCGCGGCGAGGACATTCCAGTCGGCGCGCGGGTTCTGACGATCGTCGACTATTACGACGCGGTCACGACCGAGCGGCCGTATCACAAGGCACTGAGCAACGAGAGTGCGATTGGCCTGCTGCGGCACGAAGCCGGGCGCGCGCTCGATCCGAACCTGGTGCCGATCTTCATCGAGATGCTGCCGGCGCTGGCTGCGGAGATGGGTGAAGAAACGTTCGCGTCGCCGATCGAGGAAGAACCGCCAATCACCGGGATCGCGCCGACCGGCGCGCCCGCCCTGGCCAATCACAGCGCCTTCGAAAACATCGCGCTGGCGCACCGCGAGATCTACGCGCTCTACGAAATCGCGCAGGCGATGGGAACCAGCCTCGGCGTGTCGGATACGATGGCGCTGATTTCCTCGAAGCTATCCAAACTCGTGCCGTGGTCCGGCTGCACGCTGTTCCTGTTCCATCCCGAAAGCAATTCGCTGCGCTGCCGCTTTGCGGCCGGCGTTGACGCGCCCCGGTTGCTGCATGCGACGTTGCGGCCCGGCACTGGGCTGGCCGGCTGGGTCGCCACCAACAAACGGACGGTGATCAACGCCGACCCGCGCGTCACCTTCGAAGCAGCGGGCCTGCCTTCCGATACCGCACTGCACTCGGCGATGGTTTGCCCGTTGCACTTGAACGACACGTTCATCGGCTGCCTGGCGTTGTATCACGTCGACGTCGGTCACTACACCGAGGAACACCGCCGGCTGCTCGAGCGTATCGCCGAGCAGGCTGGCCCGGTCATCCACAACTCGATCGTGTTCGAACAGACCCAGGAAGATTCGCTGACCGATCCGCTGACCGGCCTGCCGAACCGCCGCTCGATGTTCGTGCATCTGTCGCGCGAATTGTCGCGCGCCGAGCGGCTGAAAGGCGAAGTCGCGCTGATCGTAATGGACGTCGACGGCTTCAAGGCGATCAACGACACCTACGGACACAGCGTCGGCGACCACGCCCTGCGCGAGATGGCGAACGCACTGCAAGGCGAGCTGCGCCCCTACGACTTGTGCGTCCGCTACGCTGGCGACGAATTCATCGTCGTGCTGGCCGACTGCCCGCGCGAGCAGGCCGATCTCAAGGTCATCGAATTGCAAGCGCGCGTGAACCAGATTGAGTTCGAAGTGCGCGCCGGCAAGCGGCTTCGCCTCGCAGTCAGCGCCGGCGCGTCGGTGTTCCCGTACGATGGAACGACCTACGAAGTGCTGCTCGCGGACGCCGATCAGCGGATGTACCGCGACAAGGCCGCACGGCGCGGTCATCCTGCCCCGCAGGTGCACCTCGCACCTGAATTCCTGCCGACCGAAGCCTTTGAATCGGCGAACGAGGCAGTCAGCAGGTAGCAGGTTAGAATGACGTTTCGTGGCCGAAAAGTCGGACCTCGTCGAAAAGCGTCTTCGCTACATCCAGCGTCAAATCCAGCTCGACAAAAGCGGCGTCGATGTGCAGTTCGCCGGAAAACGCCCCGAGGGGAGCGGTCCGCAGAATCGTCACGGCATGCCGGTGCTGCCGGTCGGACAACACGAGGTCAAGAACTGGCCGGTGCTCGATCTTGGTGAGCACCCCGACGTCGCGCTGTCGTCATGGAAACTCGAGGTCGGTGGTCTGGTCGAACACCCGTTCACGCTGAACTGGGAACAGTTTCTGGCGCTGCCGCAAGTGGACGATGTCAGCGATTTCCACTGTGTGACGACGTGGAGTCGCTACAACAACCACTGGCGGGGCGTCCGCTTCAGCACGATCGCCGAAATGGCGATTCCGTTCGAGACCGCGCAGCACGTGCTCTGCACCGGCTACGACTTCATGCCCGGTAGCTATATCCCTTACACCACGAACCTTCCGCTGGCGCGAGCCGTCGACGCGGACGTGTTGTTAGTCCACACCTGGGATGAACGCCCTCTGCCGCGCGAACACGGCGGTCCGGTTCGCATGATCACGCCGAAACTGTACGCGTGGAAGGGCACCAAGTGGATCCGCAAGATCGAGTTTCTCGCGGAAGACAAGAAGGGATTCTGGGAAGTCCGCGGCTATTCGAACAGCGCCGAGCCGTGGTTCAATGACCGGTACTCCACAGAATGAAAAAGTCTGAAGTTTGAAGTTTGAAGTCTGCCGCGATCGACCGAACTTCAGACTTCTTTTTTTCATTTCGGTTCAAACCGATAGACCAGATACGTGATGAACGGTCCGTCGAGCGCGCTGAAGCGATGCGGTGTTCCGGCCGGAACGATGATCACATCGTTCGGCTTCACGTGCCGGCTGTCGCCGCCTTTATGCGTGCCGGTCTGGCTTGGTCCGGCGTTCAAGCGCGTCAAATCGGTCGGCTGCGCACCCTCGAGCGTACCGCCGGTGACGAGCGTTCCTGAACCTTCGGTAATCTGATAGATCTCCGTCACGCGATTGTGAATCAGTGCGTTCGTTTCAGCACGTGTCCGCCGCAGCATCGCCAGTGACGCGCGATGTCCGGACGGCGCTACGACATCCATCGCTTTGATGGGTTGATCGACGACGTTGTTGGCAATCGACGCTTTGAGCGTATCGGCAATCTCCTCGCTGCTGATCATCACGCTCGACGTGTTGGCTGACGACGGGGCCGCCGGGGCAACCGCCGGGCTTTGCGCGGCCGCCGCTTGCGCCAGGCAACCTAGCAGAACAGTGGCTGAAAACATCGCGGGAGCATAGCACCAAGCACCCGGCACCCGGCACCAGCACCCAGCACCCAGCACCCAGCACTCGGCACCCGTTCTTTGGCATGCCTCTTGAGTCTTTGGCGCTCTATGCGCGTGTGGCCTGGCTATCCGTATCCCCTTGGGGCTACCTGGACCGGTGTCGGCGTGAACTTCGCGCTGTTTTCCGCGCACGCCACGAAAGTGGACTTGTGCCTGTTCGACGATCCCGGCGCGACGAAAGAAGCCATTCGCATCACGCTTCCCGAACAAACCGACCAGGTCTGGCACGGTTTTCTGCCGGACGCACGCCCGAACCAGCTCTACGGCTACCGCGTGCACGGGCCCTACGAGCCGTCGAAAGGCCATCGCTTCAGCCCGAACAAGGTTGTCATGGATCCATACGCGATGTCGGTGGCGCGTACGATTCAGTGGTCCGACGAGATGTTCGGCTACGTGGTCGGCCATGCTGATGCCGACTTGTCGTTCGACGACCGCGACAACGCGCGCTTCGCGCCGCTCGCGGCGGTGGTCGACTCGGCTTTCACCTGGGGGGACGATCGTCCGCCGCGGACGCCGTGGCACGACACCGTGATCTACGAGATGCACGTGCGGGGCTTCACCAGGCTGCACCCGGAGATTCCCGAGCATCTCCGCGGGACTTACGAAGCGCTGACCACCGAGCCAGCGATCGAGCACTTGAAAACCCTCGGCGTCACCGCGATCGAACTGATGCCGGTGCACCATCACGCGCGCGATCGCCATCTCGAAGAACGCGGCCTGACGAATTACTGGGGCTACAACAGCTTCGGCTATTTCGCACCCGAACGCCGGTTTGCCGCTTCGAGGACGCCGGCCGGCGCGGTTCGCGAATTCAAGCGGATGGTACGCGCGCTGCACGCCGCCGGCCTCGAAGTCATCCTCGACGTCGTCTACAACCATACGGCGGAGGGCAATCACCTCGGTCCGACGCTGTCGCTGAAGGGGATCGACAACGCGTCCTACTACCGGCTGGTCGCCGACAATCCGCGCTACTACATGGACTTCACGGGGTGCGGCAACACGCTCAACATGCAGAGCCCGCAAGTGCTGCAGCTGATCATGGACAGCCTGCGCTACTGGGTGAAGGAGATGCACGTCGATGGATTCCGCTTCGACCTCGCGAGCGCGCTGGCACGCGAGCTCTACGACGTCGACCGGCTGGGCGCGTTCTTCGACATCGTTCATCAGGATCCGGTGTTGTCGCACGTCAAGCTGATCGCCGAGCCCTGGGACCTTGGTGAAGGCGGCTACCAGGTGGGGAATTTTCCAGTGTTGTGGACCGAGTGGAACGGCAAGTACCGCGATTCGCTGCGCAAGTTCTGGCGTGGCGACGGCGGCGGGGTCGCCGAATTGGCGACGCGTCTGGCGGGCAGCAACGATCTCTACGCGCATAACGGTCGCGCCCCGTACGCCAGCATCAATTTCATCACGGCGCACGACGGTTTCACGCTGCACGACCTGGTCAGCTACAACGAGAAGCACAACGAAGCGAACCTCGAAGAGAACCGCGACGGCGAGAGCAACAACCTGAGTTGGAACAGCGGCGCGGAAGGACCGACCGACGATCCGGAAATCCGGTCGTTGCGAGAACGGCAGAAACGCAATCTGTTGGCGACGATGATGCTGTCGCAAGGCGTTCCGATGCTGAGCCACGGCGATGAACTCGGCCGGACGCAGCGCGGCAACAACAACGCCTACTGCCAGGACAACGACCTGTCGTGGGTCGATTGGAATCTCGATGAAGACAAGCGGTCGCTGCTGAAGTTCACCAGAAAGCTGATTCATTTCCGGCTGTCGCAGCCGACCTTGCGGCGGCGGCGCTATTTCCAGGGCCGCAGTATTCGCGGCGGCGAGGTGAAAGATCTGGCCTGGTTCGCGCCCGACGGCACAGAAATGAACGATGACGCGTGGAATGCCGACTTCGTCCGCAGCCTCGCGATGGTGTTGTCGGGCTGCGCGATCGAAGAAATGAACGAGCGCGGCGAACCGATTCTCGGCGACACGCTGCTGATCATGTTGAACGCACACAGCGAACGTGTGCCGTTCACGCTGCCGCCGCTCGAGGCCGAGCAGCGCTGGCACCGCGTGTTCGACACATTTGATCCTTACGCGCGCGACGTGATCTACAAGCCCGGCGGACGATATCCGCTGCAGGGCCGCTCGGTCGCGGTGTTCAAGATGGCCGCGGCGCCGCGCGAGCGCCGCCGCGTCTCGGGCACGATCGCCGTCCTCGAACCGGCCTCAACGGAGACAGCCTGAAGTGAAGCCGGCGAACCGCGCGAACCCGGCGAACCGCGCGAACCTGTCGAACCGCGCGAACTCCGCGAACCCCGAGAACCTCGCGAACCTCGCGAACCCCGCGAACCCCGCGAACCTCGTTCTTCGAGTTGTGATTGAGAATATCCGGCCGGAAATCGATCACGGACGGTTTCCGATCAAACGGGCGATCGGCGAGCGCGTCGATGTGCGAGCGGACGTATTCGCCGATGGCCACGATGTCCTGGTGGCGATGCTTCGCCATCGGCCGGCCAATCAGGCCGAGTGGCTCGAAACCTCGATGACCAGCGCCGGGGCAGGCAGCGACGAGTGGATCGCATCGTTCGAGGTCCACGAGATGGGCTGGCACGAGTATCAGATCGTGGCGTGGGTCGATCGCTTTTTGACCTGGCAGCGCGATCTCGAAAAGAAGGAGGCTGCCGGGCAGGATGTGACCGTCGACCTGCTCGAAGGTTCGACGCTGCCGATCGACGACCGGTCGCACGCCACCGAATCGCCGATTCGTCGCGTCTGGGTCGATCGTCAGCGCGGCGCCACCGGCGCGTGGTACGAAATGTTTCCGCGCTCCGCCGGGCCCGATCCGAACCGGAGCGGCACGCTGGCCGAAGCCGCCGCGGAGTTGCCGCGAATCGCCGACCTCGGGTTCGATGTCCTTTACCTGCCGCCGATCCATCCAATCGGCACGAGCTTTCGCAAAGGTCCCAACAATTCGCTGATTGCCGGCCCCGACGCTCTCGGCAGTCCGTGGGCAATCGGCTCGGACGCCGGCGGGCACACGGCGGTCGACCCGGCGCTGGGTACGCTCGAGGACTTCGACCAATTCCGAGCCACCGCCGAACGGCTCGGGCTGGAGATCGCGCTGGACCTGGCGTGGCAAACTTCGCCCGACCATCCCTGGGTTCGCGAGCATCCGGCCTGGTTCCGCCATCGTCCCGACGGAACGATCAAATACGCGGAAAACCCGCCGAAGAAGTATCAGGACATCTACTCGTTCGATTTCGACAGCGACGATCGCGAAGGGTTGTGGCTGGCGCTGCTCGATGTCGTGCGTTTCTGGATCGAACGCGGCGTGCGGATTTTCCGCGTCGACAATCCACACACCAAGGCGCTCGGCTTCTGGGAATGGCTGATCGATCAGGTCCACGCCGAGTTTCCTGACGTCATCTTTCTATCGGAGGCCTTCACCCGCCCGCCGCTGATGCGGTACCTGGCGAAGCTCGGTTTCACGCAGTCGTATAGCTACTTCACCTGGCGAAACAGCAAGTCGGAGCTGACCGAGTACTTCACCGAGCTGACGACTACGGAGATGGCCGAATACTTCCGCGCCAACCTGTTCGCAAACACGCCCGACATTCTCCATGCCTACCTGCAGCAAGGCGGTCGGCCGGCGTTCGAAGCGCGGCTGCTGCTGGCGGCAACGCTCGGCGCGAACTACGGAATGTATAGCGGGTACGAAATCTGCGAAGCGCGCGCGCTGACGCCCGGTTCCGAAGAGTACTCGGATTCGGAGAAATATCAGGTGCGCAAACGGCGATGGGACAGCCCGTCGAGCATTGCCGAATTGATCCGGCGGGTGAACCTGATTCGCCATTCACACGCAGCACTGCAAACTGACCGCACGCTGACGTTTCACCAGACCGATAACGACCATATCATCGCCTACTCCAAGACATCGTTCGATGGCCTCGATCGCGTTCTGACCGTGGTCAACCTCGATCCGTTCTTTACGCAGCACGGTTTTATCGAAGTGCCGGTGGACGACGATGCCTACACCGTGCGCGACCTGCTGGACAACACCGACTATACGTGGCATCGCGGCTGGAACTACGTCCGATTCGATCCGGGCATCCGCCAGGGACACCTACTGTGCCTACCGAAACCCCGCATCTAACCGTACCGGCCGATCCGCTGGCCAGCGCGGCTCCGGACGCGTCGAACGATCCGCTTTGGTACAAGGACGCGATCATCTACCAGGCGCACGTCAAATCGTTTTTTGACGCCAACAACGACGGCATCGGCGATTTCCAGGGGCTGGCGCAAAAACTCGATTATCTGCAATCGCTCGGCATCACCTGCATCTGGCTGCTGCCCTTCTTTCCGTCGCCCTTGCGCGACGATGGATATGACATCGCCGATTACTTGAGCGTGCACCCGAGCTACGGCACTCTCGACGATTTCAAGGCGTTTGTTGACGCGGCGCACGCGCGCGGACTGAAGGTCCTGATCGAGCTGGTGGTCAACCACACGTCCGACCAGCATCCCTGGTTTCAGCAGGCGCGTCGTGCTCCCAAAGGTTCGCCGCAGCGCGAGTTCTACGTGTGGAGCGACACCGATCGGCAATTCCCCGAAACGCGCATCATCTTTCTCGACACGGAAAAATCCAACTGGGCCTACGACCCGGTGGCCGACCAGTACTACTGGCACCGTTTTTTTTCGCACCAGCCCGATCTCAATCACAACAACCCCGCCGTCGTCGACGCGGTGATCGAGGTGATGAAGTTCTGGCTGGACCTCGGGGTCGATGCGTTGCGGCTCGATGCGGTGCCGTACCTGTGCGTGCGTGAAGGCACGAACAACGAAAATCTGCCGGAAACCCACGCGGTGCTGAAACGGATGCGGCGAGCGCTCGACGAGGGTTATCGCAATCGGATGCTCCTCGCGGAAGCGAATCAGTGGCCGGCCGATGTCCGCCCGTACTTCGGCAACGGCGACGAATGCCACATGGCGTTCCACTTCCCGTTGATGCCGCGCATGTTCATGGCGCTGCGCCAGGAAGACCGCCACGCGATCACCGAAATCCTCAGTCAGACGCCGGAGATTCCTGACAACTGCCAGTGGGCATTGTTCCTGCGCAACCACGACGAGCTGACCCTCGAAATGGTGACCGATGAGGAACGCGACTACATGTATCAGGTGTACGCCGCCGATCCGCAAATGCGGCTGAACCTGGGAATTCGCCGCCGCCTGGCACCACTGGTTGAAAACAGCCGCCGCCGCATCGAGCTGCTGAACTCGATGCTGTTTTCGTTCCCGGGCACGCCGATCATTTACTACGGCGACGAAATCGGCATGGGCGACAACATCTATCTTGGCGATCGCAACGGCGTACGAACGCCGATGCAATGGAGCAGCGACCGCAACGGTGGATTCTCGCGCGCCGATCCGGCTCGGTTGTTCGCGCCGCCGGTTCAGGATCCGGTCTACGGCTATCAGTCGATCAACATCGAGGCACAGGAGCGTTATCCGTTTTCGCCGCTCAACTGGACCAAGCGGCTGATCGCGATGCGCAAGCAGCATCGCGTGTTCGGCCGCGGCTCTCTGGAATTCGTCGGCTGTTCGAATCGGAAAGCCATGGCCTACCTCCGGCGCGACGACCGGGAGACGGTTTTGTGTGTCGTCAATCTGTCGCGCAGCGTTCAGCCGGTCGAAATCGACCTGCAGGCCTTCGCCGGATTGATTCCGGTGGAAATGGGCGGACTCACCGAGTTCCCCCGCATTGGCGCACAACCCTACTTGCTTACGCTCGGCCCTTATGCATCGTACTGGTTTGCGCTGCAGCCGACACCGATCCAGACGGCGCGGCGGGCCGCCGAGCCTGCCGATCCTGGCGCCGCGACCATCGACGCGGTGCCGGCCTTGCTGGCCGGTGTCGATTGGCAGAACCTGTTCGATGGAGCGACCCGCACCGTACTCGAACGGCGCGCGTTGGTTCCGTTCGTTCAGCGGCAACGCTGGTTCGCATCGAAATCGCGAACCATCCGGTCGGCGCGCTTTTCGGACTGGGCGGCGCTTCGGAACGGCGGCCATCCGTCATTCCTGGCGGTCGTGTCGCTCGACTACACCGACGGTTTCAGCGACGCGTATTTCGTACCGCTGTCGCTGATGTCCGGAAGCGACGCAGACCGTGTAGCGCGTGAGGCTCCGTCGGCGGTCCTCGCGCGCGTCACCGGCGCACGCAAAGGCCTGATCGTCGACGCGCTGTACGACGACGACACGTGCGAGCGGCTGCTGTCGCTGCTCGCAACAGGCGGCGAAGTGGTGACGATGCTTGGCGGAATTCAAGGATCGCCACTGCCGAACGCGCGGGGCATCCCGCTCGAAAACGAGCATCGCTGGACGCGCGTCAGCGGCGATCAAAGCAACAGCGTGGTGTTTGTCAACGATGCGGTGATGCTGAAGCTGTTCCGCCGCCTCGAGCCGGCGGTGAATCCGGAATACGAAATCGGACGCTTCCTCTCGGAACGAGGCTTCGCACGTGCGCCAGCGCTCGTCGGCGCGCTCGAGTACCTGCGTCCAGGTCTCGACGCCGGGACACTCGGCGTGGCGCAGCAGTCGGTCAAGAACCAGGGCACCGGCTGGGATTTCACCATCGAAGAAGTGCGGCGCTATTACGAACGAGTGGCGGCTCGAAACGTGTCACGTTCGGAAAGCGAAACATCACCATTCCTGCAGGCGTTGGTTCGCTACTACCTGACCGGCGTCGAAACGCTCGGCCGTCGCACGGCGGAACTGCACATTGCGCTCGCCGGAGGAACCGACGCCGCGTTCACGCCCGAGCCAATCGACCCTGCCGCGCGGGCGCGCATGGCAGACGAGATGGTGCGCAACGCCGACGAGGCGCTCGAGCGGCTCGCGGCACAGCTCGACGCCTTGCCCGAGCACACGCGGGAAACGGCGAGCGCGGTGCTGTCGGTGCGCGATACGCTCATCAGTCGGTCGAGAGGGGTAACCGCAATCGACGGCGCAGGTCAGCAAATCCGTGTTCACGGTGACTACCACCTCGGACAAGTGCTCCGTACGGAAGAGGATTTCGTCATTGTCGATTTTGAAGGCGAGCCGGCACGATCGATCGCCGAGCGACGAATGAAGCAATCGCCGATGAAAGACGTAGCGGGAATGGTTCGGTCGTTCAGCTACGCCGCGTACGTCGGGCTGTTTACATTTGCCTTACACGCCTCATCCGACTACACGGCGTTGGAGGCCTGGGGCGACAATTGGCAACACTCCGTATCCGAAACATTCACGCGTAGTTATCGAGAAACACTCGAGGCCAACTCAGCCGGACGCGCTCTTCTTCCGGAAGACGACGCGGCGTGGACGACAATGCTTCGCGCCTATGCGATGGACAAGGCGCTGTACGAGCTACGATACGAGTTAGATCATCGTCCCGAGTGGGTTCGTATCCCGTTGATTGGGATCCTCAAACTCGTAAACCTTGGCTGACGATTTGCTCGCAGGAGGATTACCCATGGCCAAGCGTCGCGCGAAAAACACCAATGAATCTGTTCCAACCACCCCCACGGAATTGCCGATGCCGCCCGAACCCGGCGATTCGGCTGACCGAGCGCAGCAATCGGAAACTCCGGTGACGGAAGCGATAGCGTCGGAACCGAACGAAGACGACATCCGGCTGCGCGCCTATCAGCGGTATCTGCATCGCGGCGGCGAGCACGGCCGCCATCTCGACGACTGGGTCGAGGCCGAGCAGGAACTGCGTCCGAAGAAATCGGACCGTTGAATGGCCCGCGCGCTCTGGAAAGGATCGATCGCATTCGGGCTGGTCAACATTCCGATCGAACTGCACACCGCGGTTCGCAGCTCGCGACCATCGTTCCGGATGCTGCACGCGAAGGATCACTCGCCGATCAAATTCGAGCGGGTCTGCGTGCGCGACGGTCAGCCGGTCGCGTGGGAAGACCTGGTCAAAGGCTACGAGTACGAAAAAGGGCACTTCGTGACGTTGACCAAAGAAGATTTTCGGGCCGCCGCCGTCGAGAAAACACGCACCATCGACATCATCGACTTCGTCAAAGCCGACGAGATCGACGACCGCTATTTCGAAACGCCCTACTACCTGACACCGGCAAAAGGCGGCGAGCGGGCGTATGCACTGCTGCGTGAAGCGATCCGCGAATCGAAGCGGATCGGCGTCGCGAAATTCATTCTTCGCGACACGCAACACCTTGCCGCAGTGGAGGTGATCAAGGACGCATTGGTCTTGACCACGATGCGATTTGGCGACGAACTGGTGGACGCCACATCGTTATCCTTCCCGGCGGCCAGCGGTATGCGAAAACCCGAGCTCGATATGGCGAAGGCGCTGGTCGACAGTCTTGCCGCGGAGTGGGATCCCGCGAAATACACCGATGACTACCGCGAAAATCTGATGCGGGTGATCAAAGGCAAGGTCAAAGGCAAGCCGGTGACGCTGACCGCGGCCGACGAGCCACGGCAGGCGGAAGTGGTCGATCTGATGGAGCGGCTGCGCCGCAGCCTGGAGCAGACCGGCAGGGGCAAGAGCCGAAAACCGGCGGCCGCGGCCCGCCCGGCACGCGGAGCCAAAAAGCGCTCAAAGCACGCGGCATAATTGGCCGTGGCCATCCAGCCGATGCTGGCGTCGCTCACCGACGCGCCGCTCGACGACCCGCATTTCGTTTACGAACCGAAATACGACGGCATCCGCGCGGTCGCCGAAATCGGCGACGGGGTGCGCCTGTGGTCGCGCCTCGGAAACGACAAGGCGGCGCAGTTTCCCGAAATCGCGCGCGCGCTCGAGAAGTGGGCGCAGAAGCGAAAGGCGACGGTCGTCCTCGATGGCGAGATCGTCGCGCTCGATGAAAAGGGCGAGCCGACCGGTTTCCAGGCGCTGCAGGGCCGCATTCATTTGTCCGATCCCTCTCGCCCGGTCCGCCACTCCCGTGCCGCCCGCCCTACCGGTCGGAGCGGCGCTACATCGACCGCCTTCATCGCTTTTGATGTCCTGCAGGATGGCAAAACAAATTTGCGCGAGCGGCCGCTGACGGAACGGCGCGCCGCGCTGGAAAAGATTTTTTCAGAAACCGGCGATCCGATTCTGCGTTTGAGCCGGCAGGTTCGCGGTGATGGCCGTGCGCTCTACGACGAGGCCTTCAAACAAGGGTGGGAAGGACTGATCGCCAAGCACGCCGCGTCGTTGTACAAGCCTGGCAAGCGGACGCCTGACTGGCGGAAAGTCAAAATCATCCACGAACAGGAATTCGTCGTCGGTGGCTGGACGGAGCCGCGGCAAAGCCGTTCGTACTTCGGCGCGCTGCTGCTCGGCGTTTACGCGAGCAGCGAGAGCCGAGCGGCGAGAGACGGGAATTGCCTGACCTACGTCGGCCATACCGGCACCGGGTTCAACGAACAGGAACTGGCGCGGTTGATGAAGCGGCTGAAGCCGCTCGAAACACGCCAGTCGCCGTTTTGCGAGGCCATGAAGACCAACGAGCGCGCGCATTGGGTGAAGCCCGATCTCGTGGCGCAGATCAAGTTCACCGAATGGACGGCCGATGCCAGGCTCCGTCACCCGGTGTACCTCGGGTTGCGCGACGACAAGAAGCCGACCGACGTGACGCGGGAAAACGTTCGGGTTCGGGGTTCAGGGTTCGGAGTTCCGGGTTCGCGGGATTCGCAGGGTTCGCTAGGTTCTCAGGGTTCGCAAAGTTCTCGGCGCACTCCGCGGTCTCGGCGTTCAAACGGTTCTGAGGTTGCAACTGGTAACCTCGTCGAGCAGTTGAGCGAGTTGGAAAAAGCGCACCGCGACGGCGTGCTGACGCTGCCCGACGGCGACGCGCTGAAAGTGACCAACCTTGCAAAGGTGTTCTGGCCAAAGCTGAAACTGACCAAGGGCGATCTCTTTCGCTACTATGCGCGAGTCGCGCCGTTCCTGCTGCCGGTCCTGAACGATCGGCCGCTGGTCATGAAACGCTTTCCGAACGGCATCGAGGCGCAGCCGTTTTATCAGCATCGCGCGCCAGACTACCCGCCGGGCATTCGCGTCGAAACGGTTACCGTCGCCGAAACCCGGCAGCACATCATCGGTGGAACGCTCAAGGCACTGCTCTACACGACCCAGTTGGCCGCCATCTCGCAAGATCCGTGGTTTTCACGCGTTCAACATCCCCAGTTCGCGGACCACGCGGCGCTCGATCTGGATCCGGCCGAGGGCGTCCCGTTCGAGAGTGTCCTCGATGTGGCGCGCTGGATCCGCGATGAACTGGATGCGTTAGGCGCGAAAGGCTGGCCGAAAACATCCGGATCCGATGGGCTCCACATCTACGTCCCGCTGCCGCCCGGAACGACATACGACGCCGGGATGATCTTCTGCCAGATCGTTGCGACGGTCGTTTCGCAAAAGCATCCCAAGGCGGCAACGGTCGAACGCGCCGTGGCGGCACGCGGCAAACGGGTCTACGTCGACTTTCTGCAGAACATTCTCGGCAAGACGCTGGCATCGGCGTACAGCGCGCGCGCCAGCGACTACGCCGGCGTTTCGACTCCGCTGTCCTGGAAGGAAGTGGACGCCGGCGTGGATCGCCGCGAATTCACGATCACGTCGATGCCGGCGCGACTCGCGAACGTCGGTGACCTGTGGAAAGGCCTGCTGACGGCGAAAGGGTTTGACCTCGAACGGGTGACGCGTTACATCAAGAGCGCGAAACGTTGACGTAAAAGAGATCGGTGGCGACCTCCAACTGCTCTTTCGCAGTTTCGAGCGGCATCACTTGCCAGGCGGTCGTCGGTTCAATCATCCGCCAGTTGCCCGGCTGACCGACCCGAATCGGCATCGCGAAATCGCGTTCGTCGGCCTTCCAGCGGTAGGCTACTGTCCGATCCGCGTCGTTGACAGTCAACTCCAGCGTCGGCAATGCCGCCCGCCGCAGATACTGATTGAAGATCGGCGTGTAGTCTTTGCCGAGTTGTGCGTTGACGTAGCGGACGAGATCGTCCGTCACGATGTTGTGGTACTCGAAATGCTGAAACAGATCGCGCAGTAATCTCCACCACCGATCGTCGTCGTTGACGACGCTGCGCAGGGTGTTGAGGAACAGCGCGCCCTTGAAGTACTGATCCTCGGGCGGCGTGCGATGGATGCCGCGCTGCGTGATGATCGGATCGCGGTTGCGGACCTTGGATTTGTAGCCGTTCAGGTACTTCAAGGCGTCGTCGCGACCGAATCGGCGCTCGACGTAGAGCGACTCGAGATAGGTCGCCCAGCCTTCGTGGATCCACATGTCGGCGGCGTCGGCCGCCGACACCGCGTTGCCGAACCATTCGTGCGCGCTCTCGTGAATGATGATGAAATCGAACTTCAGGCTGATCCCGACGCCGGTCCAGTCGCGTTCGAGATATCCATTCGCAAAGCGGTTGCCGTAGGTGACCGCACTCTGGTGCTCCATCCCCGAATAGGGCGCCTCGATCAACTTGTAGCCATCCTTCTTGAACGGATAGTCGCCGAAGTAATGCTGGAACGCTTCGAGCATCGGCTTCGCCTGCGCGAACTGCACTTTGGCCTTCTCGAGGCTGCCGGGGAGCACGTAGAAGTCGAGCGGCAGATCGCCGAGCCGATCGGAGAAGTGCTCGTACTTGCCGACGTTGAGTGACACCGAATAGTTGTTAATCGGGTACTGCACCCGCCAGTCCCATCGCGTGTAGCCGTCAGCGAGGTCGGTCTTGCCGACGAACGCGCCGTTTGAAACATCGACCAGATCGCTCGGAACCGCGATGCTGATGTCCATGCGCTCGACTTCGTCGCGCCATTGGTCCTTGTTCGGCCACCACAGGGCGGCGCCTTCCCCTTCGCACGCGGTATTGATCCAGGGATTGCCGGCCGAATCGGTCCGGAACGTCATTCCGCCGAACCGTCCGATTTCGCGGGGCTGTCCCGAGTAGTAGAAGTCCACCGAGTATTCGCGGCCAGCCTTCAGGGTGACTGGAAAATCGACGTACACCGTGTTGTGGTCACGCGCCGCGGCCAGCGTGGTCGTGCCCATCACAATCCGATCGATGTTGAGGTTGGCGTAGAGATCGAGCTGGATCCGCGTGTCGTCCTTCAGCATCTTGAAACGGATGGAGTTCTTGCCGGCGATCGACCTCTGCCGAGGATCGACCCGCACGTCGAGGTGGTAATACACGAGATCGTTGTTCGCGCGATAGCGGCCGTAGTCGCCGCGCAAAAGGTCGGCTCGGGTCGGGGCACGCTCGGTCGACGGCGGGGCGCTCGACTGCGGCTCAGCGAAACCGGTCAGGAACGTTGCGGCGAGAAGAAGCGCGGCGGCCGCGACCGTCGCGCTTCGCTCGGGTGTCTTCACCCGGTGGAGTCTAGACCATCTGCTGCACTCTCAGGATTCGAGGTCTTCTTCCTCGTCGGCCTCGTCTCCGATCTCCTCGAATTCTTCCTCGTCGTCGCGCTCGTCGAGCTCATCCGCACGACCGGCGACATCTTCCTGGTTCTCGTTGCGGCGTTCACGGTCCTCAGGCATGGTGTCCTCCTCGACGCGCGAAGCGCAGCAATCGCGATACCATCCATCAGGGCTTGGTGTCTGAACACGCTTCAGTCATTTCCGAGCGTCTGCTCGGCAGTTAACGAAGGATCAGCCTTTGCGCGACGCGCGCGAACGATGCGTCAGATGGTCCCGTTACACACCGTTGTCGCCGCGATCGCTCCAGAGCCCGCGGACGGGGCAGGGCGAAGGTTTTTGTACGCTCCGACACAATTCCGGCATCGACGATCCGGAGATCGCGTGCATGGCCGTGCACCGACGGTAGGGAATAACGCTTGAAGTGATGGTGGGCATGCAAATCATCGTTTGGAATAAGTGGGTTTGGGGCTAGCACGCTCCATTCCCACTTCCGCACACTGACCTTCCGCTCTTCACCAAGCGCAGTTCGCCCCACCCCGATTTTTTTCGCGGAGTTCGTTCCGTCCCGCTCGCCTCAGCCGTATCGCCGAAGGGTCCTATCGCCGAATCAGACGTTGGAAGGTCCCCCGCGATGGTTGAACAGCGAAAGCGAAACCGCGTCGTGGAGCTGGGCCAGCGTGACCGGTTTTTCGATGACGGCTTCGTACTCGGCCAGCTTCGGATGCGTTTCGTGAAGTCGCTCAGGGAAGCCTGTGAGGTAAATGACTTTCAGCCATGGCTGGCGCTTGCGCATCTCGGCGGCGAGCTCGTCGCCGCGCATTTGCGGCATCATGACGTCGGTCAATAACAGTTCGAACGGTTGCTCGTAGCTGGCGCGGTCGAGCGCGGCCGATCCACTATCGCAGAGAGTGATGTGATAACCGAATTCAGTGAGCGCGCGGTTGACAAAACGCCGCACCGCTTCTTCGTCATCGACGACCAGGATTCGTGGACCCACTTCGAATCCCAATCTTACTCTGCTCGTCCCCTCTTCACTTTCATCGCGCGGCACTGTTCGTTCCTGTCGCATTTCGGTTCGTTCTGTCATCCCTGCTCCGATTTCATGCAATGACCAATTGGGCGCTGTTCCTGTTGCGTGTGGTCCGCGATGAACTCCGCGATCGCGCGGGTGTGTACCGCCTGGGCGCACCATACCGGACGCGATATCTCTCTCAGCCAGGCCTCGCATTATCGTGTGATGCCTTCGGCGGTTTGCCGTACGTGATGCTGCGCACGGATCATCGACCCGAGCTATTGAATCTTGACGCCTATGCCGCGATCCGTCATGGCGAGCGGGTGTGGTTGCGCATCGAGGATCTCGATCGATTCGTTCGCGGTGTGCTGCCGCGCCTGCGCGAACCGTTTGTCATGATCACCGGCGACTCGGATTACACGGTGCCGAGCGATTTTCCCGACGCGGCGCGGCAGCTCGTCGAAAGCGGCCTGGTACAGCGCTGGTTTTCGACGAACTACGACGGGTCTGCCCATCGCGAGCTGATCACCGGCTTGCCGTTGGGGCTGAACTACGCGCGCAAGAATGAATTGATCGGCGCGCTGCAGCGACAAGGACCGCTGCGGGTTGAGATGAAACCCCTGCACCAGCAGGAAGACGAATGGGATGCGATCGCAGCTGCCGCGTCGCCGCTCGAACAACGGCTTCCGAGGGCGGTGGCCGACTTTTACCTGCGTGATTCATCACGAAACCGAAAGTACGGCGAGTCGCGGTCGGACATCGCCAGGCAGCTTGCGGGAAATTCCCACGTGACGTGGGTCGAACGACGCCGTCCGCTGGCTGGACTCTTCGCCGTGTACGCACGGCACGCGTTCGTGATCAGCCCGCACGGGAACGCGTTGGATTGTTACCGCACGTGGGAAGCGTTGCTGATGGGCTGCGTTCCGATCGTCAAACGATCACCGATCGACTATCTCTATACCGACCTCCCGGTGGCAATCGTCGACGAATGGAGCGAGATTACTGCGCTGAACCTGCAGCGATGGCTGGAACGGTTTGGCGAGGCCTTCAATCGTCAGCCGCTGCGACAAACCCTCTCGTCGCAGTTCTGGCAGGCGCGGATTCGAAATTGTCAGGACTCTTGACCTCTTCCGTGTTGTAGGATGATCCACCCTTCCGCATCCGTTCCAATTGGAGGTTCGATGACGTCAGTGCTAGCCCGAGTGCCACGCCTGGTGACGATCGTTGCGCTGTCGGTCATGGCATCGCGATCGGCGTCGGCGCAGGTGATTCCTGCTTTCGATTCGCTATTCGTGTTCGGCGACAGTCTTGCCGATAACGGAAACGACCTGATCCTGTCAAAGGCGGTCGGCACCGATCCCCCGGTTCCGCCGTCCGCAAGCCCGCACAAAACCTACTATCGCGGCCGCTTTTCCAACGGGCCAGTCTTCGTCGAGTACCTGTGGCAGCAGCTGAGTGGTGCGGCCCCAGGATCGGCGGGTAGTCTCAGACCGTACCTCGCGGCACCGTGGTTGGGATCGATCGGGGCTGTCGACTACGCCTTTGGCGGCACGGGCACGCCGTTCCTCGACCAGACTCCAGGCGGCGCGTGGGCACCTGGGCTCAAAGGACAAGTCGAACTGTTCAGGGCGGCACTCGGTGGACGCAAGCCGTCGAAGAATGCATTGTTCGTGGTCGTCACCGGCGCGAACGATTACCGGGACGATCCGTTCAATACGCCAATGGCTCCGCAAGATGTCGTCAAGAACATCGCCGATGCGGTCAAGCGACTGTACGATATCGGCGCACGGCACATCATCGTGCTCAGCCTGCCCGACCTCGGCCGGATTCCGGCGAACAGTGAGCACGCCGCCGAATTGACCTATTTGACGATGATCCACAACGCGTTGCTGGCGGATGCGATGAACGCGCTTTCGACGCTACCGAAGATCGACTTGATGCCGGTCGACATCAACGAGGTGTTCAATTTGTTGCCCCCGGGGATGAACCAGCAAGTGCCGGCACTGGCGGCGTTGTTTGCGCCCGACTTCCAGATGGCCGCGTGCCTGTTCATTGCGCCGGTGACCTGCGCTGATGCGCCGACCTTCGACGTCGGTCAGCAGTTCTTTTTCTGGGATATCGTCCATCCGACGACCGCAGTGCATCTAATCCTCGGGAACGTTGTATACGACGCGCTTGCGCGCTGACACAGCTCTGAGTTATCGGAGCCGTTCGACCGGAAACGTGGAAATCAGCGCGCATCGAGAATCAGCGACCAGTCGGCCGCGTGACGATTTCAGGCGGGCAACCGTAGCGGTTGCCCGCTTACACCCGCCCTGAACCGCCCAGCCTCGCATGACACCACGCCACCGCTCGGATCGATCCAACTCGAGTTCGTTGAAGCTTCGAGCCGCGCGATCACCGAGAGATAATTCGTGACATTAGAGGATTCAAGCTGGGCAATGAGGGGCTGGCACTTGAAGGCCGCGTACCGTACGATACAGCGGAAAGAAAGCGGATGAGAATTGCGTTGCGGCCTGCACTGGGCGCCTGCTTATTCGTTGTCGTTTCGGCCGCCGGATGCGCCACCGCGCCGCAATCGGGACTACACCCCACACCACCCGGGCTCGGGCAATTTCCGTACAGTGACGCTGACGTCGATTTCATGGCCGGGATGATTCCGCATCACGCCCAGGCAGTCGTGATGGCGGGGTGGGCCCCTTCGCACGGGGCGCGAAAAGATGTCGCGATCCTGTGCGAGCGGATCGTCGTCGCGCAGCGCGACGAGATTGCGATGATGCAGCAGTGGCTGCGCGATCGCGGCCAGCCGGTTCCTGATGCGACCTCAACGCGTCATCGGATGAAGATGAACGGTGTCGAGCACGACATGCTGATGCCGGGCATGTTGACCGACGAAGAGATGGCCGCGCTGGATCGCGCGCGCGGGCCAGAGTTCGATCGGCTGTTCCTGACCGGCATGATCAAGCACCATCAGGGCGCGATCGACATGGTCGATGTCCTGTTCAAATCGTACGGCGCGGCGCAGGATGAAACGGTTTTCAAGTTCGCGAACGACGTTTATGCCGACCAGTCGATCGAGATCGATCGCATGACCGAGATGCTCGAAGTCGGCAGCCGTCCCAAGTGACGAGGAATTCACTTACATGATCCCTGATTTGTTACGCCATCGTCGGTCGGCTTTCTGCATTGGCTTGTTGGCCAGCACACTCGCGGTCGGCATGGCTGCCTGCGCCCATTCGGGTCAGACGGCGGCAACGCCGGCGACTGGCCCGGCCACCGCAGCGCCGGCACCGGCCGCTGCCACACCGCCAGCTCCTCCTCCGTCGCCGCCGCCGCCGACCGCAGCACCGGGCGCTCCGCCCGCAGCCGCACCGGCTGCTACGCCGTCTGCGGCGGCGCCGGCCGGTGGCGCGGCAGCGGGAACCGGAGGACGCGGTAATCCGCCGCCCCCACCACCGCCGCCACCTGCGGTGATGCCAAAGCCGGTCGAGCCGATCGTCTCGGCAACGGCACCCAACCCCGATCCGCGCGTCGGACTCAAGCCCGGGCGATGGGATGCTGGCCAGGCCGCGTGGAACATGCGCATGCTGTCGACGACTCCGCCGACGTCAAAGGTGTTGGGCGCCACCCATTCAGACCTGGCGTTTTCCGGCAACTACGTGATTCAGGGCAACTACAACGGCTTCGAAATTTACGACATCTCGAACCCCTCGAAGCCGGTGCTCGCGCAAACCTATCTGTGTCCCGCTTCGCAGAACGATGTGTCGGTCTATCGGAACCTGCTGTTCATGTCTTCCGAGTCCACCAACAGCCGCAGCGACTGCGGTTTTGGCGGCGTGCCGGATCCAGTCAGCAAAGATCGCGTGCGCGGCATTCGCGTGTTCGACATCGCCGATATCAAGCACCCGAAGCTGGTAACGACGGTACAGACTTGTCGCGGATCGCACACGCATACTGTGGTCACGCAGCAGGGCGACGATGGCAACGTGTATATCTACGTGTCGGGCACCGCCGGCGTGCGGTCGGCCGATGAAGTGCCGGGATGCACCGACGGCGGGATCGACGATCCGAACACGGCGCGTTTCCGCCTCGAAGTGATCAAGGTCCCGCTGCGGACTCCCGATCGGGCAGCGATCGTGAGTTCACCGCGCATCTTCAAGGATCTGCCGGTACCGCCGCGCAATGAAGAGCGCGCCGCCTCCGATGCGCGCGACCGCGAAGCCGCTGCTGCGGCCGCTGCCGCCGCCGGACGAGGTCGCGGTGGTGATGCTGCCGGTGGTGCCGGCGGGCGTGGTCGCGGCAATGCCGGGCCGCCGACCGGTCCGAATCAGTGTCACGACATAACGGTCTATCCGGAGATCGGTCTCGCCGCGGGTGCGTGCGCCGGCCTCGGACTGTTGCTCGACATCCACGACGCGGCGAATCCGGTTCGGCTTGATGCCGCCGCCGACGCCAATATGTCGTTCTGGCACTCGGCGACCTTCAGCAACGACGGCTCGAAGCTGCTTTTTACCGACGAATGGGGCGGCGGCGGACAACCGCGCTGCCGGGCGACCGACAAGAAGGAGTGGGGCGCCAACGCGCTCTTCACCATCGAAAACCGGAAGCTGGTCTTCCACAGTTACTACAAGCTGCCGGCGCCACAGACCTCGCTCGAAAACTGCGTCGCGCACAACGGATCGCTGATTCCGATTCCCGGCCGCGAGATCATGGTGCAGTCGTGGTACCAGGGCGGCCTGTCGGTGTTCGACTGGACCGACATCGATCACCCGCAGGAAATCGCGTTCTTCGACCGTGGCCCGGTGGACGCGACCAGGATGTCGATGGGCGGTTCGTGGTCGGCGTATTGGTACAACGGCGTGATCGTCAGTTCGGAGATCGCGCGCGGCCTCGACATCTACGAAATGCTGCCGAGCGGGCTGATCACCGACAATGAACTTGCAGCGGCGAAGACGGTGAAAATGGCGTATTTGAACACGCAGGATCAGCAGAAGCTGGTCTGGGCGCCGAGTTTCGCGGTGGCGCGCGCCTATCTCGATCAGCTCGCGCGAACCAATGGTCTCGCCGCGGAGACGATCGCGTCGGCGCGGGCGGCATTGGCTAACGCCGAGCGCAGATCGGGATCACAGCGCAAAACCGCGTTGAACGAGCTCGCTGCGCAGTTGACTGGTGCGGCGGGCACGGCACGCGATCAGGCGAAGACGCGCACGCTTGCAACTGCCGTCACCGACCTGGCCAACGCGCAACACTGACGCACGCTTCGCCCTCTGATCGCGCGCCGCTGACCAGGCAAGATTCGGGCTCGCGATCACGCAAGTGAGTGCGCCCTCATGCGACGGCCGAGCCCGGTGAGTCTGCAAGGGTACCGACGCCCAAGGTGACAGAGCCGGCCGTCAAATCGCCGCCGAAAGCTGCTGCGATCGAATTGGTGGCAAAGCCGGCACCTGAGAACGACCCGGCAGTCACGATCACCGGATGTCTCGAGCTCGAGCCCGAGTCGTTCTGGCTAAAAGACACGTCCGGAACCGGGACGCCTACCGCGCGGAGTTGGCGATCCGCGTTTCTGAGAAAGCGTCCGGCGCGGATTGAACTGGTGGACGCCACCAATGCGCTGCCGTTGCTAGCCTATGTCGGCCAACGGGTCGCAGCGACCGGTCTGCTCGTCAATCGCGAAATGCAGACGCGTTCGCTCTACCGGGTGGGCGGATCGTGTAACTAGCGCTGCGCCCGACGGCAACCGCAATTAACGACGCTGCTGGCCCGAGGATGCCCAGCGGCGACACGCCATTCGACACGGGTCCAGCTCACTGCAAACCAAGAGTGCTCAGCGATTGGTGGAACGCGCGCGCAGAACCAGGCCGATCCTCGATGCGCAGCGACAGCGCGCTTCGGAAGAAATCCGCCAGTGGTGCGGGGCAATCATTGCGCAACGTGGCCGGATCGGGAAGACGCGCAAGGCAGATTCGCCAGAAAGTCTCGTGAAGGTCGGCGCCGACGAACGGATTTCGACTGGTCAGAGCTTCGAACATCGTGACGGCCAGGCTCCAGAGATCAAACGATGCTCTGGGTGGCTTCATCGCGATAGCTTCCGGCGATAAGTACGCCGCTGTACCAGCCCACCGTTGCGTCGCCGTGTCTGCCGGTCTTGACGCCGATGCCGTCGTCAACACGCTATCGGCGGCAATGTGAGTGCTACCAGGCGCTGGTGGAACGGTTCTGGGCAGCCGCGTGACGAGCCGTGCCAGACCGAAGTCGAGCAATTTCGGTACGCCTTTCGCCGTATAGCCGATGTTGCTCGGCTTGATGTCGCGGTGAAGGAAACCTGCACGATGAAGCGCATCGAGAGCACTGGACATCGCCAGGCCAAGACTCACCACTTCGCTCGGGGACATCGGGCCCATTCGCAGGCGATCGGCAAGCGTACCGCCAGCGAGGTACTCGAGGACCAGCACCGGGCTATCGCGCCAGGTCTCCACGCTATAGATGGTCGCCAGATGCGGATCGTCGAGCGCCGCCATCGCCAGCGCTTCGTTGCGCATGCGACTGACGTTCGATGGTGAGACGCGCGGCAATGTCTTGAGCGCGACCGGCCGATCAAGCGTGAGGTCGCGGCCACGATAAACGACCCCCATGCCGCCGCGGCCGATCTCGCGCTCGATTGCGAAGGTAGCGGCGAGGACGGCCGGCAGCCGAGCCGGTACGAGAGGCCCGTTACAACGTAGACATCCTTTCGGGTTGGCGTCCTGCAGCACTCCGCACCGCGCGCATTGCAGCGCCGCCGCGCTCTCGGCGTCTCCCACATGACTACCACTTCCCGATCGCGGTCCACTCTCCAGAAGAAAGCGATGTTCGATGGCCAACGCGACCGACGCACCGACCGTGGTGAGAAGCTGACGATCCTCAGCAGAAAAAGGCGTCTCACTGAGCTTTTCGCCGATCGCAATCAGTCCGAGCAGGCTCCGATCCGAGGCGATGAGCGGTACAAACAACCGCGCGCGCGACTGGTTCAGCCATTCAAGGTCGGCACTGGGCAGGCGGTGCACCATGGAATCAGCTTGATCGAGATCGAACGCCGGCGAAGCACCGGCGATCACAGTCGCCAGCGGGCAGTCGCACGTCAGGCTTTGCAACTGATGCTGGGGATCGACAAACACGTTTCTACCCGCATCTTTCACCAGGATGCTCACGGCCGTTACGTGCAGCGCTCGATCGATCTCACGAACGGTCAAGGCGGCTTGCTCGTTGACGGAATTGGTCTGGCGGCTGCCTTCCACCAGGTTCATCAATATCCGTCGCGCGTCGTATTCTTCACGAAAGAATCGTCGGTCGAGCAGCTCGAGCAACGGCCGTCGCGCCACGCCGAGTGCGATGACGGTTGCGGCAAGCAGCAGCCAGCCGGCAGGCGACCGAAAGCGGATCAGATCGCTGAGCGAACGATCCTTATTGGCGTAGGCAAACGACGCCAGGGCAACGGCAGGTACCGTGAGCAGTATGAGCAGCGTGTAGCGCGCCAGCGCGTACTGAAGGGCTTTCCTGACAAAGAAACGCACCCCAAACACCCGCTCGACCAACACGGCGTAGACCGTCGTTACCGGGATGATCAAAAGGGCGAGGCTGAGCGTTACACCGACATAGCGAATGCGATGCGGCACGCGCGAATACTCGCGATATACCGGCAGGGTTAATGCCGCCAGAATGTCGAGCGCCAGCGGCAACAGTCCAGCGATCAGGCCAGCCATGAACAATCGGAACCGGCGCCGTTCGATCGCGGGGCTGCCGCGTACCTTGGCGAAGATGACGAACAAAGAAGGCAGCGACAGCCCCATCAGGATCTCCCAGAGATGGCCGTCGGCGTTCCTCCCTCCGAATGGCGCTGACAGCTTCGACCACAGCGACTGATCAGCGGTGAATGGCACGATCAGATTCGCTGCGACCAGCAGGCACGCGACCGTCATCGCGACGATGAACGGCACTTTCGGTGGAATGCGACTCTGACTCTCGGCGAGGGCGTCGGGAAACTTCCGTGCGAAGTTCCAGAAAAATGCCGGCGCGAATGCGATCGGCTCGAAATGGTAGAACGCGATCGACCAGGTCGCCGAGTCCCAGGCCAGGCGGTTGGCGCTTCGTAGTAACGGATCCACGAACAGCGTTCCAAACAGCAGCATCAGCGTACCGAGCGCGCGGGCGCGTTCGTCGCCTCTCCCAGCCAGCAAGAGACCCGCTGCCGTGCAGAACACAGTCAACTGGAGAATGTAGAACCAGTCGGAAAACAGATTCGGCGACTCGGCCGGCGAAGCCCTGCTCGCTAACCAGACGCCGAGACCGTACACGATCTTGGCGACGGCCACGAGTTGCACCATCAAGGTGGTCACCGCGGTCGGGCTATTGCTCGAGACAGACTGGACAATCGCCGAGCGGAGCCGCCTGTTTCGGCACCAGCTTGCCGATCGCATGCCTGATGTCGACCAACTCGATGACTGCCGATCCGCGCCGAAGCGCCTGCATTGCTGCCGAGGCGCCCAACGCACGCATGAACTCGACGAGTTGCAGCATCGTGGCGGTCGACGGGAGGTTGCGCATCAGCGGTTCGGCGTAATGATCCATCACTGCTGCCGCCGCTTCGCCGGTGATCAAACACGTTCCGGCGCCCTGGCCAAAGGCGACCGCGAGTTGCCAGGTGACGGGAAGAAGGTCCGCACGCAGATTGTCACGGGTCACGAGTGACCTCCATGGGATGAGAGTGAGCGGAATCTTAACAGACAGCGTGATTGGAATCCGGGCGAAGTCCATCCGGCTCTGAGCGCCGCGGGGCCTGACTCAGTGCGATGAACCGCCAAGCAGTCAGTTAGTTGTGCGGGTTGGACCAGGCTGAATACAGCAGTCCGCTAACGCTGATTACTTATGACGCCGTGTTCGCTGCAGCCTGCGATTCGATGGGCGCCGCCACAGTCCGAACCGGCTGATCATTCCAGTGCCGAGCAACACCGCCGAATCCGGCTCGGGCGTCGCGGCGACATCAGGCGGCATCACCTTCAGACTGAAATCAAAATCCGCAAAGCCGAGGGCGAGACCGCCGGTACTGTTGCCGACTGATTGCGCGCCAATCTGAAAATCGTAGCGACCCGGCGGAATGACACCCCGTTCGCGCACGAACTGATCGTCATACGCGTCGAAGGCGAACAACGCGGAATCGCGTCCAAGCCGGGACGGCCACAATACCGCCGTCCAGTTGCCGAATTGATAAGGTCCGACGCCAGACGTGTGCTGGCCGCCGCTGGCAAACGCCGCGGCGAAGTCGTAGGTGAGCGCGATCGTGGTTTCGAAAGTGGTCGAAAAGCGCGCGCTGGCGTGCGCATCCGCCGATTGCGCGATCGTTTCGGATCGCGCAACTGCACTACCGAGCCCGAAAAATTGTCCCCCCTGTGCTGAAGAACCGCTGATCAGCGATGACGTTCCGGCGGCGCTGTCGGCGCCAGACGCCACTCGGGCCAGGGCGTCAATCTGCGGCATGTCGCGCTGCGCATCCTCGTCGAACGCAACACCGGGAACCATCGCACCGACGATTGCGGCACGGCCGAGCGACACAATGCGAATCGGTTCGGCCCGAACTGCGGAGGAAACGATGGCGATAGGCATTTCTATCTCTACTTCGGCGTGATCTTGGTGATCTTGTTCCCCTGCAAGCCAAGGCCCGCCATCAGTCCCTTCTGTGCGAAGACGAAGGCGTAAATGTCGTCCTTCAGAGTATTCGTCGTAGTGGTCTTTGCCATGCCCTCGTCGACCATAACGATGCTCGGACCAACGCCCACTTCGAATCCCTTCGCGTTATCAAGCTCAGCGAGCGCCTTCGCGTTCATGAAAAACATTGCGTAGCCGTACGCCTGTCCGCCGGCCTGCAGCCCGAATGACGCGCCTGTCGTCTTGTAGTAGGCGGAGGCGGCGCCGTTCTTCAACAGCGCGCCCTCGCCATACTGGCCGCCGACCATCAAGCCGGCCTTCGTGACCTTCGGGAACACCAGAATCGCGTGCGCCTTTGCCGTAAGCTGTTTGGCGAGTGGCGCCTTTGCCTGCAACTGGGTCAGGGCTGCCTTCGAGGTGGTCACCAGTTCCGACGCCTTCGTTTTGCCCTCTTCCTGAGCCTGTGATGGCTGGGACCCATAGGCGAGTGCAGCGGCCACGAACACGCTGGCTAATCGTAGCGACTTCATCTTCGAGCTCCTTCCTGCTCGGCGAGCCCAGTAATCGCGCACGGCAAGCAGGCTGAGCGAACGTTTTGTGCACAGGGCGTACCGTCGAGGTGGGTCGCGAGGAAATGTTGCGCGGCGGTCGCTGCGCACAGCGAGGCGCAATTTCGCGTCCAACGATTGGTCACCGCTCGAGCGGATCTCCGTTAATGGTGACCGAGCGGACGCCACGGTGCGGTGGCTCACGGCTCGTCGTCATCTGGCAAGTGCAAGGGCCGGTTTTGTCGAGGTGCTGCTTGCCGGCGGATCCACGCCATTCTGGAGGGCCTCCGTAAAAAGCGAGTAGTTAGAGGCGCGGTTTATTGGACAAGCGGCAGGAGTTGCCGCAATCGTTGGTTGCGTAGATACAGCCCAAGCCAAAGAACGATGGCGACATAGATCGGGAAGAGCACGTGCGTCGCCAACGGGCTGGAGATGCGCACATGAGTGGCGACCGCACCACCCAAATATCCTGTCAACAGCAGACCGCCGAGCACGGACGTTCGCGGCAGAAGATAGACGGCAAGGCACACCAGCTCGGCGCCGCCAATCCAGGGCACCAGTTCGACCGGGTACCCAAGAGAAATCGTGCCTTCGACCGCCGGTCGGAGGCTCAGGACTTTGAGGACGCTGTCGAACGTGAGGAAAAGCGCGGTGAGCGTGACGCAGACAATGCCGGCGATTGGGCCGCGGCGGTGTTCAATATTCCCGACACTGGCGAGTCGTTCCGCTGCAATCATGGGCAAACCTCCCATGTGCATCGTAGAGTCGCGGCGGCCGGATTGTTTTGTATAGAAACGACAGCTGCTGTTTGCCCCGGCTGATCTCCAGCGGCGTCTGTCCGATCAGCGCTTTCACGGATCGCGTCAGATGCGCCTGATCGAAGTAGCGCGCTTCGTAGACTGTGTCGAGAATCGACGCTCCTTGCTTCAGAAGGGTCGCTGCATATCGCGCCCGCTCGATTTGGGTGACCGTCCGGCGGGTGATGCCGACCGCCCTCAGAAAATGACGTTGAGCCGATCGGATGTGGACCCCTTCGGCTTGACTCCGCAAGACAGACGCAACGCTCGCGTCACGGACAATGATGCCCTTTCGCGCGAGCCGGGTGACGAAGGTCTCCGCATTATCGAAGTCGGGGTAATCCCACGCCGTTCCGTCCAGCCAGAATGACCGGCTCGTCGCATCCGGCAACGTGACATCACGTCGATCTTTGAGATCGCCAGGCGTGAAGCTTGGCATGAATGTGCCGAGCTTGAAACGAATCCCGAGCCATTCACCTTGGGCCGGACAGTCAGCTTGCGTCGGTTTCGTCTCCGGCCCGCGCACAGTGAGAAAGATCCGGCCCTGCAGTCGCGTGACGGCGATCTCAAAATGGCTTGCCGCAACGGACACAAACCTGCCCGCGCGATGGCTCTGGCTTCGCCATACGCGCTCGACGAATGGCGAATCTGACGGTCGGTCGTCGAAGCTGAGAAACACGGCGTCCTCGCGATCGGAACCGTTACCCATGAACAGCGGTCTTGGGTCCGGGAGCTGTGATCGTAGGCTGCCCGGACGTGAAATGCCCCCACAATTTGCGCGGAAAGCAACTTCGGTGAGCGATGGTGATCGGCAAATCCTGGCAAAAGCTCAACACAGAGACACAGGGTCACAGAGGACACGGGTCTCAG